>Ga0118677_10004262_pt1 | contig 26272 bp, 25 predicted proteins | sample AliMusrvi5mmetaG_FD_86154 | JGI IMG/M metagenome (GOLD analysis project Ga0118677, IMG submission 86154)
CAAAGTATTCCAGCACCTTGGCGCGCTTGATCTGAACGTTGATGATCTCGCCCGTACTCATGTCCACGCTGTGGAGTTGGAATACGTTCTTGGCAATGTCCAGACCGATAACTTGCAAGCCTTTCATAGTGCCGATGATTTGTCCTGCCTTGGTTGCTGTATTAAGATTCATAGCGGATCCTCTATGGTGTTTGTGAAAACTGCTGTTTATCACGCATGGGCACTCTGATGCCGTATCCATCAGAGGATCCACCTCGATTGCTCGAAGTGTCTTCCTGAACAACGGCTGTTCATCCTCCTGGCGTTCAACGCTCTCCTGTTTATCCCCAGTGGGGAGGGAGGCATCCATAGCATCTTGACCCGCAATCCATGCTGGCGTGGCAACGTCAGAAGGCATGGATCCCGGATCGAGTCCGGGATGACAATTCACCGACTCACGGCAACAAGGCTGGTGTCAGGTCGCCCATTCTGGCGCGCACGCCCGGCAACGGCGGCAGGTCGAAGCGCTTGCTGATGAACTTGAGGATCGATGTCGTGTCGTAAGGCGTCGAGTCGATGAAGCCGCGCTTGACTTGCGGCCCGATCAGCAGCGCCGGGATGCGCGAACCCGGTCCCCAGCGGTCGCCCCAACCCACCCCCTGCGGCGGCGGCACATGGTCCCAGAAGCCGCCGTTCTCGTCGTAGGTCACGATCACCAGCATCCGGGGCCACTGCGCGCTGGCGCGCAGCTTTTCCAGCAGGCCCGCCATGTGCGCGTCACCCGACAGGATGTCGGTGTAGGACGGGTGCTGGCTGTCGCGCCCGGACGGTTTGTAGAACGAGACGGCGCCCACGCTGGCGGACGGCGAGGCGGCGCGCTTCTCGAGCTTTGCGCTGGCGTCGAGCCGCACGCGCATGCTGGCGGGCGCCTCGGCGTGGCGCGGCGTGCAGGCGCAGATGAGCCACTGGTGGTTCAGGTAGGAGCCGCCAAACGCGGCCTGGAAGAAGTGGTCGGCCAGCGTGTACTCGCGCGCCCACTGCCAGAGCTTGAAGGCGCTGCCGTCGTAATGGCCCATCGTCCATCCACCGACCGAAGACATCGCGACGAACAGGTTGTTGGCGCCGCCGTTAATCTGTTCCTGGTGATGGAAGAAGTCATGGGTCGGGCTCGGCACAATGCCGCCCGGTGTGCGGTTCACGGGCGCCGCGTCGATGCGAAACGGCGCATTGGGCAGGCGCGGATAAGCCGGGTCGGGCTTGCCATCGCGTCCGAACACCAGCAGTTCGGCCAAGGGCTTGCCGTCATGGTCAAGCTGCGTGCGCTGCTGCAGCGTCGCATTGGCAATGCCCTCGGCACCCGGGAACAAGCCATACAGATTGTCGAAGCTGTGGTTCTCGGCGTAGATCACCACCACATGCTCGATGCCTTGCAGCGCTGCCGCGCCGGGAGCCGCGTGCGCTGTTGCGCCCGACGCCCCCAAGGCTGCCAGCCAGGCGGCGCAAACGCCCAGGCGACGCGCGCGCCAACGCCACGCCACGGTCATTTCAGGTCGGTCCCAGATACAGCCAAGGCAGGTCCAGCAAGCGTTCGCCCAACAGTTTCATGGCGGCGTCGCGCCCCCAGCGCATCAGACCGGTGGCGTGGAAGATCTCACCATTGCGCAGCGCCCCGGCCTGCACGCGCGCATTGCGTTGCCAGCGCGCGTTGGCGTAGTCCTGCAACGCGGATGGCAGGTCGGCTCCCGGCTTGGCCAGCGCCTGGGACAGGGCGTGCGCATCCTCGATCGCCATGCCGGCGCCCTGGGCCAGAAACGGCACCATCGGGTGCGCAGCGTCGCCCAGCAAGGCCACCCTGCCCCGCGCGTGCTCCTTGGCGCTGCGCATGGGGGGCCGGATGCTCAAACCCCACAAACGCCAGTGCCCGATCAACTGCACCAGGTCCTGCAAGGGCGCGCACGTCTGCTTGAGCATGTGTCGCACCGTCCCGGCGTTGGCGCGATGGTCCCAGGACGCAATATCGCGTTGCACCTGGCCGTGGACGATCACCACGACGTTGAGCCATTCCCCACCGCGCGCCGGGTACTGGATCACATGCAGGTCAGGACCGAGCCAGGCAGTGACCTGGCTCGAGCGCAGGGACTGCGGCAAGGTGCTCTGCGTGACCATGGCTCGATAGGCCAGCTTGCCGGTCGGGACCGGCGTGCCGTCGCCCAGCAGGCGCTGGCGCACGCGGCTCCAGCCGCCATCAGCGCCCAGCAACATGTCAGCCTGCACGGTGCGGCCATCGGTCATGTGCACCGCCACGCCGGCGTCGCCCGGCTCGTAACGGTCGAACTCGCTGTTCAGATTCATTTGCACGCCAGCCTGCCGCTGCGCGCCGGCCAGCAGCAAGGCATGCAGATCGGCCCGGTGCACCGTGACATAACGGGCGCCGTAGCGCTGCACCATGCGCTCGCCCAGGCGCAGCACACCAAGCTGCGCGCCCGTGATCGCGCTGCGCACCTCCAGGCGGTCCGGAAACGATGCCACGGCGTCCAGCGCCTCGCGCAAGCCCCAGGCATCGAGCAGCTTGACGACGTTGGGCCCGAGCTGGACACCGGCCCCGACCTCGGTGAATTCGCCGGCGCGTTCATACAGGTCGACTGCCACACCGGCGCGCGCACAGGCCAGCGCCGCTGCCAGGCCGCCGATGCCGCCGCCAATAACTGCCATACGAGTATTCATGCGCGTCTATTCTGCCAGCTTCGGTCGAACCGCAGGCGCGGCGCCCGGATCGCCTTGCTGCGCCATGTCGCGCATCTGCTGGTCGATATCCTGATCCGACATCGGCGGCGCGCTGGAGATCGCCGGCGCTGCGGCGTCGAGCCGGTGCACCAGGGCCGGCAGCATGAAGACCAGCGCCGTCACCGCGCATTGCACGGCGACAAACGGCGCCAGCGCGCGCAGCAGCGCCGCGAGCGCGACCGTGCCCAGGCCGGCGCGCGAGCGCGCGATCAGCACCGCGTAACCCATGGGCGGAATCAGAAAGCTCAGTTGCAGCACCAGCAGCAGCAGCACGGCGGCCTGCTGCGCATCGCCCAGCATCGCGATCAGCGGCGGCGCCACGATCGGGATCACGACGAAGATCATCTCAAACGCGTCGAGCACCCAGGCGCACAAGGCCACGGCCAGCAGCACCAGCGCCGCGGTGGTGCGCGGCGACCAGGCGGAATTGAGCAGCAGATCGGCAATCCAGCGGTCAGTGCCCATCAGCCGGAAGATCAGGCTGAAGGTGGTGGCGCCCACCAGCAGCGCAAACAGCGCACCGCTCAAGGCCAGCGTGTCGCCCAGCACGACGCGCCACTGCGTCCAGTCAAGGGCACGCGTGATCAGCGCTCCGCTCACCAGCAGCACGCAGCCGGTCGCCGCCGCCTCCACCGCGTACATCTTGCCGGCAAACACCGCGCCGAGCAGCACGATGATGGTCAGCACCACCAGCAGGGACAGCAGCGAATGCCGTGCGCTTTCGCGCGTGCGCAGCGGCGCGACGCCCGGCTCGCGGTCGACGCGCGCGCGCCACCAGGCCACCAGCGCCCACAGCAGCAGCACGCACAGCGCCGGCAGCAGCGCCGCATTGAAAACGTCGCGCGTGTTGATGATGCGCTGGCTGCCCAGCACGAAGCCCGGCAGGTTGCTGGCCTCGGTATGCGCACGCAGCATGGCGTCGCCGAGCAGGATCAGCACCAGCGACGGCGGCACCACCACGCCGATCGTGGCCGAGACGCTGATCAGCGCCGTGGCCTGCGCCGCCTGCATCCGGCCCAGGCGCGGCGCCACCAGACGCGCCAGCAGCGCGGAGCTCGACGCCACCGAACCGTTCATCGGCGCGATCAGGGCGCCCACGCCGAGCGCCGCGAGACTGGCGCCGGCGCCGCTGCGACGGAACAATTTCTCGCAGGTCGAGAACAGGCGGTCCGCCACCGTCAGGTGCTGCAGCAGCACGCCGACAAAGACGTAGAGCGGCAGCGCCTGCAGCAGATCGTGTTCGAGCAGGCCGACGATGCGCATCGGCAGCGCCAGCAGGATCGACAGGTCGATGCTGCCGACCGCCAGGCCGATGCCGGCGAAGGCGCTGGCGACACCGATCAGCAAGGCCCACACCGGCAGGCCGGTCACGGTGATCAGCAGCCCGAGCGCCAGCAGCATCCACAGGCCGGCCGTTGCGCCGAGCACCGTCGTCATGGCGTGCGGCGCGCCGCGCGCCAGGCCAGCACGGCGTCGATCAGGACCAGCACGAGCAACAGACCGAGCGCCAGCTTGATCAGGAAGTAGCCCGGCGTCAGCGTCTCGCCGAAGCGATCGAGGTTGCGCACCGACGCCGCGATCAGCGGCGCGGCGGCCCAGATCATGAACAGCGTCCACGGCCCTAGGCACAGCAGCATCAGGGCGGCGCGCCAGGTCCGGGAGCGTCGCGTCGCGGCACGGCGGCGCCGGGGTGCTGCCAGGTGCGTGTTGGCACGCGAGGCCGCGGTGATGCCGACGGCGACATAGAAGGCAAACAGGATCTGCGCCGTGTCGTTGGCCAGCATGGAGCCGGCCTGCACCCAGTCGCGCAACGGCCACTGCGCGAACAGCAGCAGCGCCAGCGGCAGCACCATCAGACTCGCCAGCAAGAGCAGCGTCTGCAGCGGCCGCCAGCGGCCCGGTCCGGGCAGCGCGCTCACCGGAACCTCGCGACCACGCCGGTCGGCAGGATGGCGATCAGCCGCGCCAGCATCGCCCAGGGCCAGCGCGGCACGGTCGCGCATTCGACCCTTCTCTCGATCAGGTCGACCAGCAGCTTGCCGCCCTGCTCCACCGGGATCACGAAGGGGCGGCTTTTCGCGCCGCGGTTGATCGGCGTGTCGATGAAACCGGGCGAGAGTGTCGTGACCAGAATCGGGCTGCCATGGCACTCCGCGCGCAGCGCCTGCAGATAAGCCGTGACCGCCGACTTGGACGCGCCATAGGCGCCACCGGCCGGCAGACCGCGAAAGGCCGCAACCGAGCTGATGCCGACCACGTGGCCAAAGCCCTGTGCCGCAAAGCAGCGCATGGCCGCATCGACCGTGGCCATGAAGCCGATCACATTGGTGTTGATGGTGTCGCGCGCCTTGGCGAACGCCAGCGTGCCGATGCGGCCGAGGTGCCCGATGCCGGCATTGGCGACAACGATGTCGACCGTGCCGAGGAATGCGCGCGCATCGGCGAACACCTGCGTCACTGCGGCTTCGTCGCTCACGTCCAGCGCCGCGACAAACACGGCGCGCGCGCCCTGCTGCTGGAGTTCGGGCCGCAAGGCTTCAAGCATGTCCAGGCGGCGTGCTGTCAGCGCGACACGGTAGCCGCGCCGGGCAAATTCGATCGCCATCTGGCGCCCGAGACCGGACGACGCGCCCGTGATGAAAACGCTTTTTCCCGCTTCGCCTGGAAGACTCATGCTTGTGGACCCGGTGGTTGGTGGCGACATCGCTCACCACGTGCGGGCGATTGTGCCTCAGCGCGGCTGCCGGCGCCCCCGCCTGGCCAGCTGTGCCGCCTGGCAGGCGCGGCGATACGCCTGCAGTGTTTTCCGGGCCAGCCCGAGCACGGTGTCGTCGGCATCGTCGCCAGCCGCGCCTCCCATGCCGGAGTCGACACCGGTCAGCAGCGCGATGCCCTCGCTGACATGGGTCGCGGTATGGATATGGAAACACCCTGCGCGCACGGCCTCGACCAGGCTGTGGTCGAGCATCAGGTGGCGCCGGTTGCGCTCGGGGATCAGCACACCCTGCGTGCCGTCGAGCCCGGCGAGCTGGCAGATGCGGAAGAAGCCTTCGATTTTCTCGTTGATGCCGCCCACCGGCAGCACCTCGCCATGCTGGTTGACGGCGCCGGTCACGGCAATGCCCTGCTTGAGCGGCAGGTTCGAAAGCGACGACAGCAGCACATAGAGTTCGGCGCAGGACGCCGAGTCGCCCTCGACGCCGTGGTATTCCTGCTCGAACACGATCGACGCATTGAGCGCCAGCGGCGCGATGTGGGCAAACAGCGCCGACAGGTAGCTGTGCAGGATCAGCACGCCCTTGTCGTGGATCGGGCCCGAGAGTTCGACCTCGCGCTCAATGTTGAGCAGGCCCTCGTTGCCGGCATGGGTGCGCGCCGTCACGCGCACCGGAAAGCCGAAACGGTAGTCGCCCAGATCGATCTGCGTCAGCCCGTTGAGCTGGCCGACCTTCTCACCGCACAGGCTGATCAGGCGGTCGCCGTCGGTGATCGATTCCTGAAGGCGCTGATCCGGATAGTCATGGCGCTGCTTGCGCGCCAGCAGCGCGGCTTCGATGTCGGCGGCCTCGGCGAGCGTGCCGGCGCGCGCGCGGCAGACGGCGGCGCTCTCCATCACCAGCGCTTCGGTGCGCGCGAAGATCGCGCTCTGGCGCGACTGGTCATCGACCTCGCGGTGCGAATCCTCGAGCAGGCGCGCCACGGCTGCCGCAGAGAAATGCGGCAAGCCGAGCTTCTCGCAGGTGTGGGCCACCAGTATGGCCGAGGCCTGGTAGGTCGGCGCGGTCGCGGGAAAGCTCTCGGCAAAATCGACCTTGACGCGGAAGTGGCGCGCAAATTCGGGGTCGGCCTCCTGCAGTTCGTAGTACTCCTCGGTCGAGCCGATCAGCACGATCTTGACCTCCAGCGTCACCGCTTCGGGCACCAGCGAGACCGACGCCATCGGCGTCATCAGCGGGCCCGGCTCCTCGATCTGCAGGCTGCTGCTGCGCAGGAAGCGGCGCAGCTTGTCCCAGACCAGTTCGTCGCTGAGCAGGTCGCGCAGGTGCAGCATCAGGAAACCGCCATGCGCCTTAAGCAGGCTGCCGGCGCGGATGCGCGAGAAGTCGGTCAGCAAGGCATCGTCCTCGGGCTGGTACTCGATGCTGCCGAACAGCACGCGAAAGGTCGGGTTGTCCTCGATGATCACGGGCGCGCCGCTGCGGCCCTCGTTGTCCACCACCAGGTTCACGCGGTAGCGCGACAGGACGTCGGCCAGTTGATCCTGGCGCAGTTCTTCGTCGAGCTCGGAGACGCGGAACAGTTCGAGCTTGTCGAGCACATCCTGCTGCACCTGCTCCAGGTAGGCCGACAGCTTGACCGCGTCCTTGATCTGCTTGCTCAGCGCGAGCCGGATCTCCTGCAGCTCGTGCGCCAGCAGTGGTTTGACCACCTGGCGCCGCAGCGCCGCCAGGCCTTCGTTCTTGAGCCGCTCGAGCGGGCGCGTCTGATCGAGGAAGCGCGTGATCTCCTCGCGCAGTTCCTGCTCGGCCTGATCGACCTGGAGCCGGCGCTCCTTGGGCAGCGAGCGCGCCTCGCTCTCGGTCAGGGCGTTGCCCTTGTCGCCCAGCAGCGTGAACACCAGATGGCCGTTCTCGCGGTACAGCGCGAAATGGCGCGCGTCGGCAAAGGCATCGAGCGCGGCAAAGGCTTTCGCCTCCTCGGCCTTGTAGGTCTTCTCGATGTGCTCGCTCTCGGCGCGAAAGTCGGGCCCGTCGAGCCGCTGCGGGATCTCGCGCTCCAGCGTCCGGATCATCTGCGCCATCAGCTGCCGCAGCAGCCGCCCCTGCCCGCTGGGCAGGCGCAGCGCGCGCGGGCGCTCCGGCGCATCGAAGTTGTGCAGGTAGCACAGGTCCGGCGGCACGGCGCGTGCGGCCGCCATCTCGCGCATCTCCTGCTGCAACAACGAGGAGCGGCCGCTGCCGACGTCCCCCAGCACAAACAGGTTGTAGTCGGGCTGCGCCATGGCCAACCCGAAATGGGCCGCTGTGTGGGCGCGCTCCTGCCCGATCCAGGGGACCGGCAGTTGCAGCAGGCCCCCGGTATCGGCAAAGCCCAGGGCGTCGGGCTCAATCGTGAGGCGGAGTTCGCCGGGAGCCAGGGTGGATAAGGCCATTTTCAAGTCTCCGTTAGACTGGTTTCATGCAATGTCATGATGTCGACACTGCGACAGTGTCATCCAATTCCCGAACCCCGCCTTGACATCGCGCAGCTTGTTGTCTCACGTATCGGCCCCACATGCACAAAATGATTCCCCTATCCGTTCTCGACCTGTCTCCCATCGTTCAGGGTGGCGATGCCGCCCAGTCCTTTCGCAACACCCTGGACCTGGCGCAGCACGCCGAGCGCTGGGGCTACCGGCGCTATTGGCTGGCCGAGCACCATGGCATGCCCGGAATTGCCAGCGCCGCCACCTCGGTGCTGATCGGCCATGTGGCGGGCGGCACGCGCAGCATCCGCGTCGGCGCCGGCGGCATCATGCTGCCGAACCACTCGCCGCTGCTGATCGCCGAACAGTTCGGCACGCTGGCCTCGCTCTACCCGGGCCGCATCGATCTCGGTCTGGGCCGCGCCCCCGGCTCCGACGCCCTGACGGCACGCGCGCTGCGCCGCAACCTGAGCAACGATGCCGATGAATTTCCGCGCGATGTGGTGGAACTGATGGACTACTTCGCGCCCGATTCCAGGAACCCGGTGCATGCCGTGCCGGGCCAGGGCCTGAACGTTCCGGTCTGGATTCTGGGTTCCAGCCTGTTTGGCGCGCAGCTCGCCGCCGCGCTCGGCCTGCCCTATGCCTTTGCCTCGCACTTCGCGCCACAGCAGATGATGCAGGCCGTTGCGCTGTACCGCGCCAACTTCCGCCCGTCCGCGCAGCTGGCCAAGCCCTACGTCATGCTCGGCTTCAACGTCTTTGCCGCCGACAGCGACGAGGAAGCGGCCTTGCGCGCCACGTCGATGCAGCAGGCCTTCGTCAACCTGCGGAGCGGTCGCCCGAGCCGGCTGCCGCCGCCTGTGCGCGATTACGCCAGCCATCTCGCGCCGGCGGAGAAGGCCTTGCTCGACAGTGTGCTGTCCTGCTCCGCCATCGGCGCGCCGCACACGGTGCGCGCGAGCCTGAACGCCTTCATCGAACGCACCGGCGCCGACGAGCTGATGATCACCTCGCAGATCTTCGACCATGGCGCGCGCCTGCGCTCCTATGAAATCACGTCCGGTCTTCTTTCCGCGACACCCTGACTGGACCGACCCTCGGCCAGGGGCATTCGATCGACGGTTCGCGCTTCGAGGCCGCTCCGGTCTGTCCGATGCTCACCCGGCGTACGCGCGTTCGACCCGTGCAATGCGAATTTCGTAGTGGGCATACCAGTCACGCTTGCCGGTTTCCTGCGCATGCCTGTGTTCGGCATCTGCCTTCCATGCGGCAATCGACTCCAGCGACTGCCAGTATGAAACGGTAATTCCAAAGCCTGAATCCTCGCCCGCGCTCTCCGCGCCAAGGAAGCCGGGCTGCCGCTCCGCCAGTTCCATCATGCGATCGGCCATTGCCGCATAGCCCCGGTCCTGTGGCGTGCGCAGCGACGAGAAGATCACGGCGTAATAAGGGGGGCACGGCAATGCTGCAAAGGCTGGTGACACAGGCAACTCGCTTTGTCCTGATTCAATTTCTTCACTGCGCCGCCATGGCCGGCGGGCAGACCGATTGCGCGGCGCTCAGCACGCGCCCATCGGCATCCTGCACCCAACCGATGACGCGCAGACGCTCCGGGCGTGCGCCTTCAGGGATGTTGAGCGGCCGCAGTTCACGGAACACCTGGCGCCCATCCTTCAAGACCCGGTCCGGCTGGTTCCATGCGAGGAACAGCGTATTTCTGACCAGGTTTCTTGCCACCGGCGTGCCTTCCACGCCTGCGGGCAGGGTCTCCACCAAGAGCAGCCAGGCGTTCAGGGGCTTGCGCAGACGCGCCCTGGCGCCGGCTCTCAATTCGATGGTCGCGCCGATGTAGCCGCCCAGGGCCTTGCCATGCGCCACGCGCAGCTGCACGAGCGGCTTGCGCTTCACTTTCGTCCTGCTGTCGAGCGAAGTCTCTGGCGCCTCGAGCCCCAACTCAGCCAGACGCATCGCGGCATCGCGACTCACCGCAGCCGACAGCGGCGCATCGGCACCGACCGCGCCCGGCGCGATCCAGTCGATCGAAAGCGTCCGCGGGTCCGGCCTGAGCGGATGCGGGGCACCCCAGCATGCCTCGCAGTCCGCGCTCATGAAGCGTTCCAGCAGCGTCGCCGGTGTCGGCTGAGCATCGCTGGAACACGAAGACTGTGACCAGGCGCTGTGCGCAGCACAGAGTGCGAGCAGCAGGGACGCGAGGAAACGCCGCATCATGATCCTTCAGCCGCCAGCGACCCGGGCCGCCTGCTCAGGCCTGGCGGCGCAAGTGCCCCAGGAAGTCCTTCTTGCCAATGGCGAGGCCCTGGGCGCGCAGGATGTCGTAGGCGGTTGTGGCGTGAAAATAGAAGTTCGGCTGCGAAAACGAAAGCAGGAAATTCTCGGCGGTGAACTCGATCCTGAAGTCGCCCATTTCGAAACGCATGTCGCGACCGACAAAGGCATTGACCTCGGCCGGATCGACGAGCGCCAGCGCGCCGCTGGCCGATGCCAGCAGTTCACGCAGGCCGTCAAAGCTGTCGGGCCAGGGCAACCGGTCTGGTGAGAACGCGCCCTTTCGCACACCCTCGATGGCACCGATCGAATGCCCCGCTGCGGCCTTGATCTGATAGCCCAGCGGCAGCATGTCGCTTGCCAGTCGCGCGCCGATGATGGCTTCGGGTGCGAGTTGCTTCTCGAGGCAGTGGGCTTGCGCCTTGTCGAGCAGGCCGGACAAGGAACCCAGGATCTGCTGCCACGAGGGAACCATCGCGTCGTAGAGTGAAAAAGCCATGAAGCCTCCGGTGTTGTTGCCGCGAATTGTAGGCAGCGCTTGAAAACCCTGCTGGCGCCTTCGCATCGGAGCGCCCGAATGCGCGCTGCAGCGTTTGTCGCTAAACTGAAAATTGAAAAACTGAACAAGGGTGTCGGGATGATGAAGCTGCTTGCCCACAAGCTCACGTGCTCGCACCGCGCGCTGCAGTCCGTGTTGCTGTTGTCGATGATGGCGCCGCTCCTGATTTTGAGCGCTTGCTGCGGCTTGGGCGCTGCGAGCGATTCGGTGAGCGCAAGCACGGCGGGGCTTCTGGGAAAAGATCAGATTGCTGCCATCATCGCGAGCCCGGATCGAAGCGCGGCCGATCGAAGCAACGACCTTCGGCGCAAGCCCGATCAGATGCTGGCCTTCATCGGTGTTCGCCCGGGCCTGGTGGCGCTTGACTTGAGCACCGGTGGCGGCTACACAACCGAACTGCTGGCCCGCGCAACCGGTCCCGGCGGCCGCGCCTACGGGCAGAGCCAGCCGCCGCGCCCCGCTGGTGCGGCGCCAGGACCGAGCGTGGCGCCGGAAGGCAACTCCGCCCCGCAATTGCCGCTCCTCCAGCCGACGGCAGGCGCAGCGCCACAGGTGCCACGCCGTAGCTCGGCGCAGGCGCTGGCCGAGCGCGCCAGGACCGCTTCGCTGTCGAATCTGTTTTCTGTCGTGCGACCGTTTGAATCCCCGGTGCCGCCCGAGCTTGCGGGTCAGGTCGATCTGGTGACGCTGATGTTCAACTACCACGACCTGGGACACATGGGGGTCGACCGCGCGCAGATGAATGCGGCGGTGTTTGCCGGCTTGAAGCGCGGCGGTCTCTATGTCATCGCAGACCATGCGGGCAGGCCGGGCACGGGGATTTCCGAGTCCGGCACGCTGCACCGGATCGAGGAGGCGTTCTTGCAAAAAGAAGTCGAGGCGGCTGGATTCAAGCTCGTCGCGCACGGCGACTTTCTGCGCAATCCCTCCGATCCCCGTGACCGCAATACGCCCGAGCCGCCACAACCGAAAGATGAGTTTGTTCTGAAGTTTGTCAGACCCTAGGCGCCACGGTTCAGAGCCCGATCGCGGCGCGTTGATCGCGCCCCCATCCGGTCAGAAACTGACCCAGTCATCGCTGGCACCCGCGGCCGTTGCGTCCTTGTCCGATTTGGCCTTGACAGGGGCGGCGAGCGGCTTGGGCGCACTCCGAAGGACCAGCACGCCGGCTGCCGCCTTGCCCTTGTGACTGGACGATTCTGAGATCGCTGGTGTGCGCGCGGCAGCGATCGCAGGCGCGACGCCTGGCAGACTTGCCCGCGCAACCGGGCCTTGAACAAGTTTGAAGGTCGATACCGTCTTCACCAAGTCCTGTGCCTGCGCCTCCAGACCACTGGCTGCCGCCGCCATCTCTTCGACCATGACCGCATTTTGTTGCGTGGCCTGGTCCATCTGCGCCACCGCGGCCCCGACTTGCGCCACGCCGGTAGCCTGCTCGCCGCTGGCGGAATCGATCTCGCCCATGATGCCGGTCACCCGCTTGATGCTGTTGACAACCTCTGACATCGTGACCCCGGCCTGATCGACCAGGGAGGAACCCTGTTCAACTTTCTCGACGCTGGTGTTGATGAGGGTCTTGATCTCGTTGGCGGCCTCGGCCGAGCGTCCGGCCAGAGACCGGACTTCGCTGGCAACCACCGCAAAGCCGCGGCCCTGCTCCCCGGCGCGTGCCGCCTCGACCGCCGCATTGAGCGCCAGAATGTTGGTTTGAAAGGCAATGCTGTCGATCACGCTGATGATGTCGGAGCTCTTGCGTGACGATGCGTTGATGTCCTTCATGGTGTCGATGACCCGGGCCACGACGGCGCCGCCTTCGACCGCAATGGCCGAGGCATTGCCGGCCAACTGGTTCGCATGGCGCGCACTGTCCGCGTTTTGCCTGACCGTTGCACTGAGTTCCTCCATCGATGCGGCGGCTTGCTCCAGCGCGCTGGCCTGATGCTCGGTGCGCGCCGACAGGTCGTGGTTTCCCTGCGCGATTTCAGCGCTTGCCGTCGAGATGCTGTCGGCCGACCGGCGCACGCGCCTGATCAGGCTCACCAAGTTGTCCTGCATGCGTGCCATCGCGGTCAGCACCTGGCCGGACGCGTCGCCTGAACCGGGGGATGCTCTCTGTCAGCTCGCCATCGGCAACCACCCTGACCGCCTGCGCCGCGGCGTTCAGAGCCTGCGTGAAGCCGCGCGGGATGAACCACGCCAGAAAGCCTGCGATCGACAGCGCCAGCAGGGCGGTGACCGAATTGACCCAGTTGTTCTGCTGCCCGCGAAGCAAGGCCTCGGCACTGGCCTGCTTCATCGACTGCAACTCGAATTCCTGCAGACTGGTCAAGGACTTCACGCAGTCATCAAAAGCGCTGCCCAGGGTGAACACGAATGCGGCGGCAGTTTCCACGCCGCTGCTTTTGAGATCAAGCGTCGCCATTGCCGCTTCTTTGTACGCATTGTAGGATTTGCCCAGATCCGACAAGGCCTTGGCCTCTACTGGCGTCAGATCACTTCGACCAGCATTGCCTGCAATGGCCTTTTCGAAACCGCCAAGTTCCTGGACGATCTTCTCGTCGAGTTGCTTGATCGAAGCCGCCTTTTGCCCGGCCGCCTCCCAGGCGAGACTTTGCATGATCAAACGCTGGATCTCCTTGATGTGGCTGTCCATGGCCTTGCTTTCCAGCAGGTGCGGCACGCTGTCCTCGGTCACGCCGCGCAGGGCGTCAAGCAGTTTGCTGTTTCCGGCAAAGGAAACACCGGCCACGACGATCAGGAAAACCAGCGCCATCGCCGGAGCAAAGGCAACCTTGACACCGATCGACGCATTTCTAAAGAACCTCATGAGTCCACTCCCAACAAGCAGCGATGAGCGTCGCCGCGGCAGGCTTGTGCCGCGACTTCAAGATCAGCGATAAATGCCGACACCGATAAAGCTGGTGCCCGTCGGCACCATCTGAACGTAGCTCGATTTGCCTTCGACTTTCTTGGTCAGGGGGTCGGCCCATTCGTAGTCAACCCAGCCGGCGCCTTTCTTGGCCGTGGCGATCAGGTCGGCGACGAATGCCTTGCCGCTCGAATCCTTCAGATTGATCAGATCGCGTCCGACCATCTTTTCGTTGGCGTCAAGGACAATCATGGTGACGGTGAGATTCATGGCAAAAACATACAGGTCCTTCTTGGTCCAGGCGCTCTTATCGGTCGTGAAATCCTTGTACGCCTGCTCGACTCCCACCTTCTTGACATGCGCCATAGCGCTATCGAGCATCGCCCTGGCTTCCTCTTTTGTGCCACGATCCAGCGCAAGCGATGGCGCCGACAGCAGCATCGCCAGGATCAAGGTCATCAGCGTTCGAATGAATGTCATATGCATCTCCCAAATGGTTGAAATACAACCCTTCCACGCCCATTGAATGACCAGAGCAGACACGGAAGAACTGCGACGTTGTGTCGTAGGTCTACGTTAAGGGCATTGGGCGCGCTTGATCGCAGAAGAAGAGCCGCAATATCACCGCTGTTTGTATTGGACGCGCGCAGACGGTCAGGCTGCCGGGCCTGCGCCGTCTCGCGCCGCGAAAGCTTGCGACCGCCGATGGATTGCGGACTTTGGGCCGGCGAGCGCCGACGCCGGATTACAAGGCCTGGCGCAGCCGCCCGATGCCCTCGTCGATCTTCTCGAGCCCGACCGTTGCGAAGCTCAGGCGCAAGGTGGCGCGGTCCGGGTCGTGCGCATAGAACGGCGCGCCGGGCACAAAGGCCACACCCCGGTCGATCGCGCGCTTGGCGAAGTCCGCCGCGTTACTGATCTGTCCTCGCTCGCCCGTCAGCCGGGCCCAGAAGAACATGCCGCCTTGGGGTTGATTGAACGCGATGGCGTCCCCCAACTCGCGGCGCAGCGAGGCGGCCATGACAGCGGCGCGTTCGGCGTAGGTCTTTCGCACCACGGCCAGGGCGCCGCCGAGTCGGTTGAGCGTGAGGTAATGCGCGGCAATGGCCTGCGACAGGTTGCTGGTGTGGGCATCGCTGAACTGCTTGCACATGGTGGCCTTGGCCAGCAGCTCGGAGGGCGCAATCATCCAGCCCACGCGCAGACCCGGTGACAGGATCTTGCTGAAGGAGCCGCAATGGACGAGCCAGTCACGGCTGCCCGGCACGCCGTCGCTCAGCGCGAGCAGGCTCGGTGGTGGCGGCTGGTCGAAATACAGTTCGCCGTAGGGATCGTCCTCGACCACCAGCGTTTGCGTGCGCGCCGCGATCTCCAGGATGCGCTTGCGCCGCGCCAGGCTCAGCGTAGCGCCGCTCGGGTTGCCGAAGGTCGGAATCAGGTAGACCAGCTTGGGCTTGTGCTGCTCGATCAACTGCTCCAGCTTGTCGACGTCGACGCCGTCGGCATCGATCGGCGCGCCGATGATGTCGGCGCCGTAGAGGCGAAAGCACTGGATGGTGGCGAGAAAGGTCGGCGCCTCGACGATCACCTTGTCGCCCGGCGCGATCATGGTCTTGCCGATCAAGTCAAGCGCCTGCTGGCTTCCGGTGGTGACGATTAGGCCCTCGGGCAGCACGCTGGAGCCCTTGGCCGCCATGAAGCGGCTGATGCCTTCGCGCAACGGCTGGTAGCCCTCGGTGGCGCCGTATTGCAGCACCGGACCCGGGTTGCCGGCCAGCACGGCGCGGCTCGATTCGGCAATGCCTTCGACATCGAACAGGGCCGGGTCCGGAAAGCCGCCGGCAAAGCTGATGATGCCGGGCTTGCCCAGCAGCTTGAAGAGTTCGCGGATGGCAGAGGTTTCGATGGCGTTGAGGCGGTCGGCAAATTGCATGGAGGTCTTTCCTGAATGGGCGGGCATTGCTTTATCCTGTGATTATTATTCATGCCCGAGCGCACCCCGAACACACCATGACACCCCAAGCCATTGAAAGTTTTTTCGCCACGCTCAAGGCCGCCAATCCGATGCCGGTGAGCGAACTCGAATACTGCTCGGTGTTCGAGCTGCTGGTGGCGGTGCTGCTCTCGGCGCAGGCGACGGACGTCAGCGTCAACAAGGCGACGCGCCGACTGTTTCCGGTGGCCAACACGCCGCAAAAAATACTGGCACTGGGCCAGGATCGGCTCAAGGACTACATCAAGTCGATCGGCCTGTTCCGCGCCAAGGCCAAGCACCTGATGCAGACCTGCCAAATGCTGATCGAGCAGCATGGCGGCCAGGTGCCGGGCAGCCTGGAAGCACTTCAGACACTGCCGGGCGTCGGGCGCAAGACGGCCAATGTGGTGCTGAACGTCGCGTTCGGCGAGGCGACGATGGCAGTCGACACGCATTTGTTCCGCGTCGCCAACCGCACCGGCCTGGCGCCGGGCAAGACCCCGTATGAAGTCGAGATGGGTCTGCTGCGGCGCATCCCGAAAGACTACCTGACCGACGCGCACCACTGGCTGATCCTGCACGGCCGCTACATCTGCCAGGCGCGCAAGCCGCTGTGCTGGCAATGCGGCGTCAGCGCCTGGTGCGATTTCGCGGACAAGACGCCGCGCCCCTGAGGCCCGTCACGCCGGCGCGATCGGTAGCGCCACCCATTGCGCGCCCAGCGCGTGAATGGCGAGACGACCCTCAAACACTCGCTCCAATGCGCGGTGGGTTGCGGCGTCGGCGCAGGCACCTTGGTGCGTGACGCGGCCCTGCGCGACGACCAGCATCTCGTCGGCCTGCAAGGCCATCGATATCTCGTGCAACACGCTGACCACGGTGCAGCCCTGGCGGACCAGAGCCCGCACCAGACCGAGCCAGTCAGCCTGGTGCGGCGGATCCAGATTGGCCAGCGGCTCGTCCATCAACAGCACCTTCGCCTGCACCGCCAATGCCCGCGCCAGCAGCACTCGCTGGCGCTCGCCACCGGAGAGCTGGCCGAGCGTGCGGGCACGCCAGTCCCAGGCCTGCGTCGCCCTGAGCGCCTGTTCCACCGCCGCGTGATCGGCCACGCTGGGGGCGCCGAGCCAGGCCTGATGCGGCAGGCGACCGAGCATGGCCACGTCCCACACGGTCAGGTCATCGCCACTGACTTCGCTCTGTCCGAGCCAGGCCAGTTGCTGGGCACGCCGGCGCCGCGGCAGCGTGGCCAGTGGCTGACCGAGCAGCTTCACCTCGCCCTGACACGGCAACAAGCCGGCCAGCACCTTGAGCAGGGTGGACTTGCCGGCGCCGTTCGGGCCCACGACGCTGGTCCAGCGCGCCGCCGGCAAGGCCATGTCCATGCCGCGCAGCACCTCGGTCTGACCCAGGCTGGCGCGGATGCAGCGCGCGCAGATGGCGACCTGGCTGGTGGCGGCACTCATGCGACATCCCCCGCCGTCGTGCGCGTGCTGCGGTGCATCAGCCAGAGCAGGTAACCGCCACCGAGCACCGCGGTGAGCACACCGACCGGCAACTCCTGCGGCGCGATCAGTGCGCGCGCCAGCAGATCGGCCGCGGTCAGCAGCACGCCACCCATCAGGCTCGACAACAGGATCAGGCCACCATGGCGCGTGCGCGCCAGCGGCCGCACCAGATGCGGCGCGGCCAGACCGACAAAGGCGATCAGTCCCGTCTGCGCCACGGCGGTGCCGGTGGCCAGCGCGAGCACCGCGATCAGCGCAGCGCGCATTTCGGACAAGGGCAGGCCCAGGCTCGCCGCCGTCGCTTCACCGAGCGAAAGGCCGTCCAGGCCCTGGCTCAGCAGCCACGCCACGACCATGCACAGCGACCAGACGGCGGCCATCAGTGCACAGGCGCTCCAGTCGACAAAGCCGGTGCTGCCGAGCAGGAAGGCCTGCATGGCCTGCATCACGTCGGGCACCATCAGCATGGTCAGCGAACTCAGGGCGCCCAGCACGACGCCGACGATGACGCCGGCCAGCAGCAGCCGCAAGGTGTGCTGCACGCCCTGCGCCAGCAGCAGCGTGAGCAGCACGGCGAGCACGGCGCCGACAAAGGCGGCACCCGTCAGGCCCATGCGCGCCAGGCCATGCGCAGCCAGCGGCGAGACGCCGAAAAACACCAGCGCCAGCGCCACGCCGAGCGAGGCACCCGACGCGCTGCCGAGCAGATAGGGATCGGCCAGCGGATTGCGAAACAGGCCCTGCGCCACAGCACCGGCCAGCCCGAGCAAGGCACCGGCGGTCCACGCGCCGACCGTGCGCGGCAGGCGGATGTCCCACACGATCTGCTGCGCCACCGGGTCCGACCAGGCCTTGAACAGGCTGTCGAAACCGGTGCTGCCGACACTGGCGCCGGCGAGCACCAGCAGCACACTGAGCAGCAGCAGACCCAGGCCGAGCAGGTATGCCGTGCGGTGCTGACGGTCGATCGCGGTCATGCTGCCTTGTCCCGCAAACACTGCAGCATCAGGCGCGCGCCTTCGGCCATGCGCGGGCCGGCGCGCACCAGCACGTCGGTCTGCTCGGCCGTGAAGATGCAGACCCGGCCCTCGCGGATGGCGCGGATGCGCGACCAGCCCGGGCGACCCTGCAGGCCGGCGAAATTGCGGTCGCCGACCATGATCAGGTCCGGGTTCTCGCGCACCACGTATTCAGGGTTGAGCTTGGGGAAGGCACCCAGGCTGGCGGGCACCATGTTCTTGACGCCCAGGCGCGTCAGCGTTTCGCCGATGAAGGAGCCCTCGCCGGCAGCGTAGGGCGCGCTGTTGACCTCGAAGTAGATGCGCATCGACTTGGCGTTCGCCGGCACTGCCTGCGCTGCGGCCGTCACCTCGGCCTCGATCTCGCGCCAGACGCGCTCAGCGTCATTCACTTCCAGCACCCGGCCCACGACCTGCAGCGCGCGCTTCACATCGGCGTGGCTCTTGGGCTCGAGCGCGAGAACCTTGATGCCCAGCGACTGCAGCCGGTCGGCCACCGGCGTCGACGTGGCCATCAGCACCAGATCGGGCTTGAGCGCCGCGATCGCCTCGATGTTCGGATCGAGACCGCCGCCGACCTGCGGCAGGCGGCGCACCGACTCAGGGTAATTCGAATAGCGGTCCACGCCGACCAGTCGCTGGCACTGTCCCAGCGCGCAAACCGTCTCCGTCAGCGAAGGCAGCAGGCTGACGATGCGCTGCGGCGGCCGCGCCAGCGCCAGCAGCGCGCCGCGGTCGTCGGTCACCGGCAAAGCCCGCGCGGCCCCGCACGCCAGCAGCAGGCCCGACAGAACGAGAGCGAAGGCGCGGACCGTCATGGCCGGTGTGCTACTTCTGCGCCCAGACAACGCCGGCATAGACGGCGCGGGCGGACTGGTTGTAGCCGTAGGCGGTCTGGTAGTTGCGATCGAGCAGGTTGTCGATGCGCGCCGTCAGGGCCAGCTCACGTGTCACGGCATAGCGCGCGCTCAGGTTCACCACGGCGTACGAGGGCAATGCCGGAACCGAGGCGATATCGGGCCGCTCGCCGGTGTAGCGCAGGTCGCCGCCGAAGGTCCACTGCCCGAGCGGCAACGAAGCGCCGAACGAGGCCATGCTGCGGGCACGGCGGATCAGACGCGCGCCGGTGCTCTCGTCGACCGGGTCCTGCAGCGTCAGGCTGGCGCGCAGGTCGGCATTGGCAAGCTTGCCGCTGTAGCTCAACTCCAGCCCCTTGTTGCCGGCATCGCTGACATTGCTGAAGGCCCAGGTCGCGAAGTCGTACAGCATCAGGTTCTCGGTGCGGGTCTTGAACAGCGTGGCGCGCACGACCTGCTTGTCCTGCACCCACTGCAAGCCCAGCTCGGTGGAGCGCGCAGTCTCGGGTTTGAGCGCCGGATTGCCCGAGAACGGGTCGTACAGGTAGCCCAGTGGCGGCAGGTTGAAGGCCGAAGATACGCTGGCGATCAGTTTCCAGGCCGGCTGGAACTGGAATCCGTAGCCGGCGTAGCCGGTGGTCTGCGCCGGCAGACCGTCGGCGTCGTCGCGGCGCAGGTTGAACTGCAGCGAATGGGCACCCACGGTGCCCGACAGGCCGGCAAACATCGACGACACGTCGCGCGCGCGGTTGAGCTGCGTGGCATAGCTGTCGATCGTGTCGATTGACTGGCGCTGCGACTCGGCACCGGCGGTCAGCAGCCAGGCACCCAGCGTCACAGAGTTGGTCCAGTTCAGCGTGCGACTGCGCGTTACGGCCTCGCTGTCGTACGGAAACGCGGTCAGGCGGGCATCGTAGATCGATTGCTCGCGACCCTGGCTGAACGTGAGTTGACTGCGCCAGTCGCGCGTCATTTGGTTGTGGCTGTAGAGCGACCAGGTGCCCAGCTTGGTCGCCCCCTTGACGATATCGGTCGGCGTGCCGAATCCGCCGCCGTCGGTGTCGAACTCGCCATCGCTGCCCTCGGCGCGCAGGCCCAGCGTGTGACCCGGCGCCACTGTTTGCGACAGGCCGAGGTTGTAGTTGGTGTTGCTGTAGCCATCGGCATCCGGGTTCTCGTTCGGGTACTGGCTGGTGTTCATCGCGGAAAAGCCGCTCGTCTTGTGGCGCCCGACACCGACAAAGAAGCTTGTGTCACCAAGCTTTCCGCTGACACCGGCCGAGGCGCGCGTGCTGCCATAGGAGCCGGCTTCGATCTGGGCAAAGGCCTTTGGCGTGCCCTGCCCCTTGCGCATGAAGATCTGGATCACACCGCCGACGGCGCCGCTGCCATAAATGGCCGACACGTTGCCGCGCACGATTTCAACGTGATCAACCTGGTCGAGCATGATGTGCTCCAGGCTGACGCTGCCCGTGCTGTCCTGCTTGGTCAACGGCACACCGTCGATCAGCACCAGCACCTGCAGCGAGGCGCTGCCGCGCAGGAACAAGCTGGCGGCCGTACCGCGGCCCCCGTTCTGCGTGAACTGGAATCCCGCTTCGCTCGACAACAGCGTTGGCAAGTCGACAGCCTGCGAGCGTTCGATGACGTCGCGTCCGATCACGGTAGTGTGCGGCAGGGCCTCGGTCAGCAATTGCTCCGAGCGATTGGCCGTGACAACAGTCTCCTCGAGTTGAACAGGTTTGGAAGCGGTCTGGGCGAATGCCGCAGAAGCGGCGGACAGGGTCAGCGCCAGCACCATGCGGTGTTTGCGCGAGAGAAGTTTTTTCATGTGAGAAACAAATCAGCAAAAGCCCTCGCCGTCGTCCCCGACAGCATATGGGCGTCACGACTGCGCGCCAGGGCGTGCAGCCACCTTGTTGGCCGGTATCCGGGCTGGTGGCACAACCGCCATCGCCTTCCCAAGCGCGTGTTCAAAACGCTCAGTGGCTGTGATGGCGGCGAGTCGCGAGGCGACTCGTCCACTTACCGTTGCGGGGGCAGCGCAGGTTAGGTTTGCCGTTGATGGCCCACCCTCCTGCTTCCCGTTGAACTGCGGTGTGTGAACCACACCGCGAGCACCAACGGTCGGATTTTACAGCCGATCAGTTTGGCAAACCCTACAATGGATACCCTATGTCGAATCAAAGTCAAATCGACCAGATCGCCGAGCGTGTCGAGCGCCTGCTGGTGCGTTACGCCGAACTGCAGCGCACCAACGCTTTGCTCAGTGCCCAGGTCGAGACCGTCACGCAGGAGCGCGACTCCCTCAAATCCAGGCTTGGCGCCGCCCGGGCCCGCGTCGACGCGCTGCTGGACCGCCTGCCGCAGGCAGCAGCCAACGGCCGCCAAAAGGGCAGTGCATGAAGCAGCTTGAAGTCCAAATCATGGGGCAGAGCTACCTGCTCGGTTGCCCCGAGGGTGGTGATGCCAAACTGCTCGAGGCGGTCGAGCGCGTCGATGCGGCAATGTGCAAGATCCGGGACGCCGGCAAGGTCCGGGCGCGCGACCGCATTGCCGTGCTGGCGGCGCTCAACCTGGCGTTTGATCTCAGCGATCAAGGCAGCAATGTGAAAGCAACGCCGGCCGAATCGCCATTGACGAACTCGGATTCAGACCCGACCACCGCGCAGCCCGGAGCCGGCAACGCGCAACTGCTGAGTTCCCTGCTCGAGCGCCTCGACCAGGCGCTGACCGATGACGGTCGCCTGATCTGATTTCTTCTTGCTTTCTGCGCCGCTTGCGCTTTCCCAAGCTCTACAATGAACACTGTCTGCAGTGCTCGTCGGGCTTTATATTTCCTTGAACCAATGCTCTTAGAGCCCGGGCTTGGAACATCGCGGGTCAGGCGTGATCATCTCGCGTCAGATGAACCCAATGTCCCGTTGACCTCGCCCACCTGAACCCCGGTTCAGGATGCCGGTCCGGCGGCACTTGCAGACAACCTCTTCCGATCCCTCCCCGCTTATCACCCATGACACTCGAACCCCTGTTGCTGATCGAACTCGCCACCTTGGGCCTTTGCACCGGATTTCTCGCCGGTCTGCTTGGCATCGGCGGCGGCATGCTGATGGTGCCCTTCATCACCATCATCCTGTCTGCGCGCTCGGTCGGACCCGATCTGGCGGTCAAGATGGCGATTGCGACTTCGATGGCGACCATCATCTTCACGTCCATCTCCAGCGTGCGCGCCCATCACAAGCGCGGCGCCGTGCGCTGGGAACTGGTCAGAGGACTGGCACCGGGCATCATCCTGGGCGGCTTCATCGCGAGTCTCGGTGTGTTCGCCATGCTCAAGGGCTCGTCGCTGGCGCTGTTCTTTGCCGTATTCGTGAGTTTCTCGGCAACCCAGATGTTCCTCGACAAGAAGCCTGCGCCAACGCGGCAGGTGCCGGGCACGGCGGGCCTGATGGGCGCCGGTGGCGTGATCGGCTTCCTGTCGGGCCTGGTCGGCGCCGGCGGCGGTTTCATCAGCGTGCCCTTCATGACCTGGTGCAATGTCGCCATCCATAACGCCGTCGCCACCTCGGCTGCGCTGGGCTTGCCTATTGCGCTCGCCAACGTGGTCGGCTATGTGGTGAGCGGTCAGAGCGTGCAGAACCTGCCGCCCTATGCCTTCGGCTACATCTGGCTGCCGGCGCTGGCTGTCATTGCGACCTGCAGCGTGCTGACCGCGCCGCTCGGCGCCAAGGCGGCGCACATGCTGCCGGTCAAGCAGCTCAAACGTGTGTTTGCCAGCATCCTGTATGTGCTGGCGGCCTACATGCTGTACAAGGCATTGGCCTGATGCCCTGAACGGGCAAGAAGTTGCGGAAACAAAAAACGGGCCCTAAGGCCCGTTTCTCTTTATCACTGGCGGAGCAGGCGGGATTCGAACCCGCGGAGGGTTTTACCCCTCGCACGCTTTCCAGGCGTGTGAATTAATAAATATTTATCTATATAAATCAAATACTTACAACACTTCTAACAGTTTAAAAAGTATTTCCGGCACAAAACGGGCACACTCGCTTTACACTTTCACCCATCAAATTCGTGTGAAAGGCAGAAATGGCAAGCTTTCGAAAACGTGAATCCGGGCTCTGGCAAGCCACCATTCGGATGACTGGATACCCCTCTCAATCGAAAACTTTCGAGCGAAAAATCGACGCTGAGATTTGGGCTCGCAAGATTGAAACCGACATCGATAAGGGCATTTTCCAAAGCTCGTCTGATGCCGAGAAGACTACGCACACCGACCTGATCGATCGCTTCAAAAAAGAGTACGCCCCCTTCCACTATCGGAAGCGCGAAGATGAAAAGGAAGCCTGGCGCTTTCAACTCGCCAGACTTGACTCCTTGATTGGCAAATACTCCCTCGCTGCCATAGACCAAAAAGTTGTTGGTGCGTACCGCGATCTGCGATTGGCTGGCAACAGCCAGATGCCAGCGGTCGGTAACTCTACCGTCCGCAAAGAAATTTTCATGCTGTCCAAACTGATGAAATTCGCGCAAATTGAGTGCGGCATTTTGTTGCCTCGTGGCAACCCGGTCGACAACGTGCGCAAGCCATCAGAAGGTAAAGGCCGCGAGAGACGCCTCACAAAAGAAGAGTTCGCCCGCCTGGAAGCTGAAATCAAGCGATCACGAAACAAACTACTCTATCCGGCCTTCCAGTTCGCCATCGAAACCGCAGCGCGACAAAATGAAATTTTGTCGCTGACTTGGGCGCATGTGAACCTTGAACGCAAGTATGCCCTCTTAAAAGACACCAAAAACGGTGAGGAACGGGCCGCACCGCTGTCATCAAAAGCCATTGAGGTGCTGGATGCATTGCCAAAGCCGCAGCCCGCGGGCAAGTGCAACCCAACGAATCAGCCCTTCCCTATCGACCGGACTTGCCTTTTGAGCGTTTTCCGCTATGCCTGCCAGCGCGCAAAAATTCAAGACTTCACCTGGCACGATTTGCGACATGAAGCCATGAGCCGCCTAAGCGAGAAAAATGATTTTTCAATTCTTGAGCTTGCCTCTATCTCCGGCCACAAAACGCTGCAAATGTTGAAAAAGTACACACACCTGCAGGCCGAAAAATTGGCGGTCAAAATGGGGTAATGATGTATGTTCCGAAACAGGGAAAGTGCTGCCAAAATCATTCGGCACATGGACATATATAGGCATGGAGAACAAACTGGATGCAACAACTACGGTGCTACGGCGACGATCGAAACAAAAGGTTCTGCGTGCATTGTGGTGGGCCAAGCGAAACTGTCGATCATGTTCCATCGAAGGTTCTCATGGACGAGCCCTATCCGGAAAATCTCATGGCGGTTCCTGCCTGCCGTGAGTGCAACAACGGTCTCTGGCCAATCACGCCATGTACCACCAGGTTTTGAGGCTTTAATGCGCATCAGGTTCTTTTCACTCAAAGTTGCTGTGGCATGAAGCTTGTCTCTTGGTGCGGACTCTCCAGCCTTCAGTACACGCAAATGACTTATTGCCTGCCTGACTGTTTTCGGTTTGATAGTTGACGGAGGCAACATTCGAATATCTCCCAACTTTGATGCCAGAAGAACCATACGATTTCGTGTTTGTGGAACTCCAAATTTCGAGCTATCTACAACATCGAACCATACGTGGTAACCGAGTTCCTTAAGAGACAAAACGAAGTCGTGAAAAACTTCATGCTTCGCGACAGTTGGTACATTTTCCATCGTGATGACATCTGGATTTGCCTCCTTTGCAAGACGAGCGAAGTGATACAACAGCCCCCACTTTCCGTCTTTGCCATCCGTCTCGTAGCGTTGCGCATAGGTGGAAAAAGGTTGGCATGGTGCGCATCCCGCGAGAACCGTCAGGTCTGCATCGCCGAAAAGATTCTTCAATTCCTCGGCTGTGACTTTGCCAATATCCTGCTCTACGAATCGCGCTTGATTGTTTGCCTCATATGGAAATCGGCATGCAGGATCAAGATCAATGCCCGCGACAACCGGCAGCCCCTCCAGCACAAAGCCATGCGTTAAGCCACCCGCTCCACAAAACAGATCCACACAAAAAAATTTTTTCACTTTAAGTTCTCCTCATTGGGTTTTGACCGCTGCATGAGGCGACCAAAACCAGCCGTAGGCAAGCCCTTCATTCCTTGCCTCGACTTTCGTTCTCTGATGCACCACCAGACCGCACCCAACCATCAACTTCGTCTGTCTTGAACTTCCAAAGCCGACCAATTCGGTGAGCGGGCATACCCCGTTTGCTGATCCACGCGTACACCGTGTCCTTGCTCACGCCGAGGTACTCAGCGATCTCCTCGACTGACAACCAGCGATCTGTCATGACATCAAATCCCATTAAGAAGTCGGAATACGGATAATTTTCAGATCATCGCACAAAGTCGTGATTCCGAGCCTGTTTAAAGCCGATTAAATTAGATTAAGACTGATTGACTATGTTTCTTTTCAAACGCAGAGGTTTTAATCCACGACTTGTTGACACTTCCATCCGCCTGACATCGTTTCAGTGCGCGGGCAATGCCGATACCGCCCCCGTCATGCAACGGCACGAGCTCTGGCAACGCTTTGCCATCCTCATAGACCCATCTGCGCAACCCGGAGTCAATGCCAGCCAATCCCGCAGACCTAGCCTGCCTCCGCAGTCAAGCGAAGCGCGACGTGGTTTCGCTGGGGTCTCGGGGCAACGCCCTGAGCAGGGGGCCCATGCCAAGTTTTTTGCACAGCACAAAACGTGGGCACAAGGCCCTTACCCTGCACAGTGAGTCTCTGCTACTCCCAATCTGCTGGTGAATTGATTCGCCTGTCAGTGCGACTGTCGTTGGATTTTGGTTTGCCTGTCGGGGCGCGTGCGGAATTTGTCAATGACTTTGAGACACCTGGGGACGTTAATTTAGTGAGGGCTGCTGTGGTTTTCTGGTGATGGCGGCTGGTTCCTTTTTCGGTGGATTTATCCAGGCTACGGGCAGCTTGGGCGGTTGGGGGCAGTTCCCTTTGAATCGTTTTGGGTTGGCCATGAAGGCTGCGTCCAGGGTATGGGCACGAAGCGTGAACATTTCTTGCGCTTGACCGTAATGGACGGCAGCAGGCGTCATGTAGCCGATGCCGGAATGACGGTGATCGTCGTTGTACCAGGGGAAGAAGCGCTGGCAGTGGGCTCGGGCATCTTCGATACAGCCAAAACGCTGCGGAAAGTCCGGACGGTATTTGAGCGTTTTGAAGTGCGCCT
>Ga0118677_10004263_pt1 | contig 26269 bp, 20 predicted proteins | sample AliMusrvi5mmetaG_FD_86154 | JGI IMG/M metagenome (GOLD analysis project Ga0118677, IMG submission 86154)
CGCCGACGGCGCGTTCACAAGTGGTGACTCAAAGCTGCCGGACCACATCAAGTCCGCCTCCGATGTCGTGGCTTTTTATAACGAAGCCCATCCCGCCGCGCTGGCCAAACTGCGAGCCATGGACGGCGAGGCCGCATCGAAGGTTCTCGACTTCATGGGGATGATGAAGTTCCCCGCCGTTGTGTTCCTCAACCTGGCCTCGAACCACGCCATCCATCACCGCGGCCAGCTTTCCGTTTATCTTCGCCTCAACAATATCCCCGTGCCCTCGATCTATGGCCCTTCGGCCGACGAAGGCAAGATGTAGGCCACCGAAAAGCTGCAAAAGGCAAGAGGCGCACTCATTTGAGTGCGCCTTTTGTTTGCTTGCCGCAGCCCTCGCGCAGCCCTTACCGGGACGCGCCGTAGGTCTTGCAGGTTTCGATCACGGCCCGCATGTTCTCATCGGTCGTGTGATCCACGATCAGCGCCGTCCCCAGCGCATATCCGCCGTTGTAGCCGCAGGTGTCGATCAGCCGCTTGACCTCGTCGGCCACCTGCTGCGGCGTGCCCGCATACAGCGTCGAGCCCTGGATGTTGCCGCCGATCGCCGCCCAGCCGCCGATCTTCTGCTTGGCGACCTTCATGTCCATCTGGTCGAAGTTCCAGAAGCTGCTGGCCGGCGGGATGCCCGAGTCGGCGATCACGTCCAGCCGCGAGTGGTACTGGCCCTCGACGAAGTGATACGGCACCAGCCCCTCGTTGATCAGCCCCATGACCACCTCGCGGTGGCTCGGCCAGTAGAACTTGCGGAAGTTCTTGTCCGACATGAAGTCGTCGGCGCCCTTGTGCAGCGGGATGAAGACGAAGGGGTTATCGTTCGCGCTGGCGATGTAGTCGCCCATGTTGACGGCCAGCGGCACGAGGCGGTTGAGGGCCTCGATCAGCTTCGCCGGCTGGCGGTACATATCCTGCATAATGCCCTGCGTGCCGCGCACCGTGTCGCCGATCCAGTCGAACGGCGCCTTGGTGAAGCCGCCCGGCAGCCGCGGCAAATGCGGGGTGCGTGAAAACCAGGCGGGGCGCTACGTGTCGCTCGTGTACGGCCGGCCGGTCACCACCCACACCGATCCGGTGGAAAAAAAACCGTTCTTCCATGTCTATCCGGGCAGCCAGGCGTTTTCCATCGCCACGACGGGCTGCAACTTCGACTGCAAGTTCTGCCAGAACTGGGACATCTCACAGGCCAAACCGGAACAGATCCCCGTCCCCTTCGTTTCCCCGGATGAGATTGCCGACAAAGCCAAGGAACAGAACGTGCGCGCCGTGGCCTACACCTACAGCGAGCCGACCATCTTCTTTGAATACATGCGCGACTGCGCCAAGGCGGCCAAAGAACGGGGACTGGCCAACCTCATGGTCAGCAACGGGTTCATCGCCGCCGAACCGCTGGCGGATCTGTGCAAGCTCATGACCGCCATCAAGGTGGATTTCAAGGCGTTTTCGCCGGATTTCTACCAGCAGGTCTGCAGCGGCGAACTCCAGCCCGTGCTGGACACCCTGCAGCGCGTCCATGATGCGGGCGTCTGGCTCGAAGTCGTGAACCTGGTGATCCCCACCCTGAATGACAACATGGACGACATCAAACGGATGGCGGCGTGGCTGGTGAAGCATGCGGGGCCGGATGTGCCGCTGCATTTCACGCGGTTCCATGCGTCCTACAAAATCCGCAATCTCCCGCCGACGCCCATCCAGACCCTTGTCCGCGCGCGCGAGGTCGCCATGGCGGAGGGCTGCCGTTTTGTCTATACCGGCAACTATCCGGGCAATGAAGGCGAGCACACGTCCTGCCCGACCTGCCACAAGCTGCTGGTGAAGCGGTATGGGCTGACTGCGCCGGAGGTGTTCATCGTCAACGGCAAGTGCCCCGCCTGCCAGGCCGCCATCCCGGGACGGTGGAACTGAAAAAAATGGCGAAAGGGTTCAGGGTTCGGGGTTCAGGAATGGATGCAGAGCTTTTCCCAAAAAGGCAGTTCTCGGGAAGGAAATGCAGGTTGCATTTCGGGTGCAAACGGATGCGGCGATCTTGGGCGCGGTTCGCCTCCATGGCGCAACGCCATGGATTTTACGGGACTCGCATCTCCAACGAAATTCATCCGCCAAAGTTACAGCCGCTTTCCTCATCCTGAACGCTGGTGACCGCCGCACCCACAACGACGCACCAGCATCCAAAGCTTACCGCATAGGCAGGACAAATTCGCCGGTTGCACCGTGTAGATTCTATCCAGTTCCGACCTGAACCCCGAACCCTGAACCCTTGATGCCGAACCTAAGCCGAACCTGGACTGTTTTTCCGCCGCCCGGCCACGGCTGCGCCGACGCATTTCAGGAGCGCCAGCAGCGCGCAGGTGCCGGCGATTCCCAGTGCGGGCAAGAGCAAAAAGCCTGTCAGGAGCCCGCCGAACGCCGCGCCAAGGTGATCCGCGGCATGGGTGGCGGCCGCCGCCCCGCCCGCCGCGCCGTCTTTTTCCGCCAGCAGCGCATTCACCAGCGGGAACTCTGCACCCACGGCAACGCCCACGCTGCCCAGCAGGAGCAGGATCATTGTTTCCATCCCCGCCGGCGGCAACGACGCCAGCCGGACCATGGCCCATGCCAACACAGGCGTCAACACCGCCGCGACGGCGAGGAAGAGTTCCGCCCGGAAAATGCCCACCCAGGCGGCCGCACGACTACCCTGTGCCTGCCGGCGACCCCACGCGGCACCGGCCACCAGACCGGCCATGAAAACCGCCAGCAGCAAGCCGATGTGGGTGTACACATAGCCCAGCACACTCTGGAACACAAGGATCAGCACGACTTCAAACACGATGGCGGTAAAGCCGGTGGCCGCCAGCAAAACAGACGGCAACCGCCACAGCGCAGCAACCGCCGTTGCAGGTCGGCGACGGCGCGCAAACACCAGCAACCCGACAAGGGCCAGCGCCGACCCCGCCCACCCCAACGCAGCTCGGGATAATGCAGGATGGCCGCCGACGGCACTATAGCGGAGCCAAAGCTTGAAGTAATAGAAGTAACCGGCCGGCCGCAGCAGGGTGTTGGCCGGCACATCCTGCGACTGCAGCTGCTGTTCCACGCGCCGGACCCGGTACGGGGCCAGTTCATCCGCACCCAGGAAATATTCCGCACGCAGCCAGGCCGCTGTCATGCCGCTGGCCCGCCAGCGCTGCGCCAGGATTTCACGGTCAAGCGTCAGGCCGGCCGCGTCATTCCGCCCGGCAAAGAAGCGGAGCGGCTCATCGGCCGCCACCTGCACGCGCGGGAACACGTCGCACATGGCGCGGTAGACCGATGCCGCGGTCTCGGAGGCCACGCCCTCCCACTGGCCGGCCGCCGGCACGGCCAGATGGACGACACCACCCCTTGCCAGACAGCGGTCAAGCGCCTGGAAGAATTCACGGGTATAGAAGCGGTTGGCCGCCGCGGTGGCCGGCTCGGGCGCATTGACCATGATCACATCAAACTGTTCGCGGCAGGCACGGACATATTGCAGGCCATCCATGACCACCGGCTTCAGGCGCGGATCACTGAACACGGCGCGGTCCTGCGAGGGGAATATCCGCCGCAACAGGCCGCGGACGCCGGAATCCATTTCCACATACACCAAACGGCGCAAGGGATAGCGCTGCAGCTCGCGCAAATCGCCATAGGGATCGCCGCCCAGGACCAGCACCCGCTGCGCCGCCGGATCCTGCATCATCACCAGATGAACCCGGCGCTCGGCTTCAAAAGGATCCGGCAGCACCAGCGCCGGCTGCCCGCCGGCATAGAGCGTGAACTGGTCCAATGATTGCAACACCGCCAGATGCTGGTACAGGGTGTCGCGCCAGGCAACCAAGCGGACATTGCGCGCCAGCAGGCCCGCGGATTCCCAGCGCCGGCTTTCCAGCCATGTTTCCAGCCGCGGGGTCCATTGCGCCTCGCGCAGCGCCCAGCCGCCGAACCCGAGCACAACCAGCCATCCGGCAACGCACAGGCGCCTGGAAAAAAGCGCCGGCAAGATGCCCGCAACCAGCAGCAAGAAAAACAAGCCAATCCCAAGCCCTGTCGGCAGCAGGATCAGGCCCATGCCCAAAACCATCGGGACAAGCGACGGCCATGCGCCGGCGGCGACCCCAAATCCACCGGCCACAACCCGGAACCCGATGATCTGCAGGGGCAGACAGGCCGCCATGACGGCCATGATCGCGGCCGCCAGCCCTGCCGGGCTTTTCCGGCAGCCGCGTGAAAGCATTGCGCCAAGGGTGATCCACAGGAACCACAGCGCAAAGAAAAGACCCACCGCCAGTTCGCCACCCGTGAAAGCGACCAGCATTTCCCGCAGGAAAAGCACCTGCGCCAGGGCGGCAAAACAACCGATAAAAAACAGGGGCAGAAATCGCATGACTTTGCCTTGTTCTTTACCGTCAGCGGCTCAACACGACACTGGAAAAGACCTTGAAGCGCGCGCCGCTACGCCACGCACCCGGCGAGAGACCTGCCTTTTCGCTCAAGGAATCCAGTGTTTCATCCTTGGTCCATTTCTGCTCGATGGCCACCTCCGGCAGATAGACGGCGCGCGAACCGCCCTTTTCAAGGATGATGCCATTTTCGCCGAGCTTGAACTCATCCAGCGTCTTAATCTCCCGAATGGGGCTGAGCACCGAAACATGCACCTCCAGCAACGGCAATTCATGCGATGCCACCGGATGGAACCGGGAGTCCTGCAGCGCGGCGCTGATGGCATTGTCATGCACGGATTGATAGAGCGGCGCCACCGGGGCCAGCGAGCCGATGCAGCCCCGCAGCATGCCTTTTTCTTTCAACGTGACAAAGGTCGCCATGGGCTGCCGCAGCTTTTCCGTGAGCTTGTATTTCTCGAAATCAAAATCACCCCGGCCGCCCCCCTTCACGCCCCAAAGCAGGGTGTCCTCCACAATGGCAAACAAAACCGCCTTCTCATCCGCCGAAAGGCCCGGCGTCCACGCACCACTGCAATGCTCCTTGATGGTCATGTCTGTTTTGCTCCCTTCTGCTGCGGCCGGCGCGCCCGCCGGGTTGTTGGTCCCGGCATAGCCGGCGAGTTGAAACATCAGCGTTGCCCCGCACACCAGCCACTGGACAAAATATATTTTCATGCCTATCTTCTTTTGTTAATTTCACAAACCTAATAAACTCGCTTTCACAATCGTTTATGATAACGTAGCCTACCCATAAATGAAAGGGATAAAAGACATGAAACGACTTGCGGCCATCACGCTCCTGCTGGGCACCGTCCTGGCAACCGCGCATGCAGCGGACACCAAAACCATTTCCATCGGCGCCGCCCAATCCGACGGCCAGGCGCTGCCCATCTCCCTGCAGAACGAGACACAGGCAGCCATCAACCGCGGGCTCGACTGGCTGAAATCGCAGCAGAAGCCGGACGGCTCCTGGTCCAAGGGCGATTTTCCGGCGCTGACGGCGCTGGTGCTGCAGGCGTTCGCCGGCAGCTCGTATCCGGGCCGTGAATCGGTGATCAGCAACGCCGTTGCCTTCATCCTCTCCTGCCAGCAGCCGGACGGCGGCATCTACAAGAGCGTGCCCGGCAAAGGCGGCGGGCTGGCCAACTACAACACGGCCATCTGCATCACCGCGCTGCATGCCACCGGCGACAAGCGGCTGGCGCCCGTGATCCAGAAAGGCCGCGCCTTTGTGGCCTCGTCCCAGCATTTCGGCGATGACGTGTACAGCGGCGGGTTCGGCTATGACCGCGACACCGGCCGGCCCTACACGGACCTGCTGAACACCTACTACGCGGTCGAGGCCATGGCCCGCACGGCCGATGTGGAGGACCTGCGCGCCAAGAACGAGAAGCGGGTGGACATCAACTGGGCGGAGACCGTCAAATACATCGCCAAGATGCAGAACACGACCAACAGCGACACGAACAATGCCGGCGGATTCTTCTACAGCCCGACCGACGCCAAGGCGGGCACCGCGACCAACCAGGCGGGCACGGTGTTCCTGCGATCCTACGGCAGCATCACCTATGCGGGGATGCTGGCGCTGATCTATGCACAGGTCAACCGCGACGACGTGCGGGTGCAGTCCGCGTTCGACTGGGCGGCCAAGCACTGGACACTGGAGGAAAACCCGGGCATGGGCGACCAGGGGCTGTACTTCTTCTACAACATCATCGGCAAATCGCTGGCGGCCTATGGACGCGACCTGGTGCCCCGGCCGGACGGCACCACCATCCCGTGGCGGGTCAAGCTGGCGGAAAAGCTGATCTCACTGCAAAAGATCACCGCCGAAAACGGCAACGGATACTGGAAGAACGAGACCGGCCGCTTCTGGGAAAACGACCCGGTGCTGATCACCGCCTACACCCTCGTCGCGCTGGAATCGCTGAGGTAGGGACGCAGGGCGAGGTTATAGGGTTCCGGCTTCGCCGCAACGGCTACGCCGGACAAGTCAGGGTTCAGGGTTCGGGGTTCAGGCTGGAATCCAGCAATCCTGCCGATTGGATAACATCGAAAATCACGGACAACGAAGTCGCACCGTGGATTTTCTGATTGATGCCCTATTCTTCCATCGGCCACATTTCAACCATCATGATCGGCAAATGGGTCTTTTCAAGCAATATCAGGTGCAGCAGGGAATCCTTCTTTGGCAGATCTGCAAATCCACCGTTTGGAAAAGCGTTCTCGATCTGGACCCATATCGAATCACCTTTGGGAGACAAATTAATCGAACGAACTGTGATGCTGTCTGTATGCAAAATCAGATCGTATTTTTCCAAGTAGGAGGTCAAATCCTGAAACCCCATATCGCGCAGTGCTTTAAGGTATTCGCTTTCTGCGCATCGAATAACAATGCATTTTGGTATGGCAGGAATAGAGTCCAGATCGCCCGGATATTTGATGGGGGTGCCAAGTTGATACACAACACGGATCGGGGTATTTGTGGCACACGATGTCGCAAGCAACACCGCGCATGGAATGATCAGCCAGTGTTTTCTCATATACATTTCACCCAACAAGGCATTAGAGAGTTTTCTTCTTCTACAGGTATAAAAACTCTGTCACCCTGTCTTTGCCTGACCTTTCTGCCTGAACCCCGAACCCTAAAAACTATTTCTTCATCACCGCCGGATAGGGGCGGCCGGGGATGAGGCATTTGCCGTCGGTGAATTTTTCCGGACGGCCGCGCAGCTCCGCGATCAACCGCTTGTGCCATTGAGCCAGGCATGATTTCTCCGCGGGGTCAGGCGCCAGATTGTGCAATTCCTGCGGGTCATCCACGAGGCGAAAGAGCTGTTCGCGGCCATCGCCGGCAAACCAGATGTATTTCTCGCGGCCGTCGGTCAGCGTGTGGTGCAAGGGCGCATGTTCAATGTGCAGCCACGGCCGCCATGTGGTCCTGCGGCCCTGCATGAGCGGCAGGAGGCTGCGGCCTTCCACGGATGACGGCACCGGCACGCCGCACAGCGAGAGCACCGTGGGCATGATGTCCTCCAGGCACACCACATGGTCGGACACCACCCGGCCCGGCTCCACCCCAAACTCCTGCGGCACACGCATCAGGAGCGGGATGCGGGCGGAAGATTCATAGGGGTAGCTCTTGCGCCACAGGTAGTGGTCGCCCAGCAGCTCGCCGTGGTCGCTGGTGAAAATCACGATGGTGGGATTGTCCGTCAAGGTATCCACGCCGGTCACGGGATTGAGCAGGCGGTTGATCTGGTCATCCACATGGTTGATCAGACCGTAATAGGCGGCACGCGCCTCGCGCAGCGCGGTCCCCTTCAAATCCACCTGCACCGGGCACGGACCCATGCCCAGCCCGTTGTTGGGCGGCGGGGTTTCCCAGTCGCCGACCACGGAATCCGGCAGGTCCATGCGCAGGTAACGCTCAAAGTACGGGGCCGGCGGCACCAGCGGCGGATGCGGCGCAATGAAAGACACGGCCAGGAAGAACGGGCAGGACGGATCGCGCTTGCGCAGGAACTCCAGCGCCCGCTCCACGGTCCAGTTGGTGGGATGGTACTGCTCCGCCAGATGCCACGGGCGGGCGGTCCAGTCGTTGTGCATGACGCCGGTGCCGTAGTAGCCGCCGCTGCCGGGCACTTCGCGGGCCAGCCACTCCTCATAGTCATTCGCGCCGAGGCTCTGGATCACCATGTGGTCGAAGCCGTACCGCTTGCGGTCGGGGTGCTGGTGGATGCTGCGGCCGGCCCAGTATGTCTGGTAACCCTGCCTTGACAACACGCCCGGCAGGGTATGCGCCGGATGCCACTCCACGCCATCCTGATAGCCCACCATGCCATGGCTGGCGGGGAACTGGCCGGAGAGCAGGGAACGCCGCGCGGCGATGCAGGTCGGGCAGGAGGAATAGGCACGGGTGAAGCGGACCCCCGCGCCCGCAATGCGGTCCATGCTGGGGGTGAGCAGCACGGGATGGTCCTCAATGCCCAGACAGTCGCCCCGCTGCTGATCGGTCATGATGAGCAGGACATTCGGTCGTTTCATGCCGCCATCTCCTTTGGTTTTTCCGCCCGCCATCATCTGGGCAAATCAGAACCCAGCCGCACATCGCCAGACACCTGCCCGTCCTTTGAAACATAAGAAACCATAATATGCCTGAACGGCTTCATGGATTCAAGCGCGAGGCGGAGCTCCTCCAGAGGGGTGCGCCAGCCGGACACGCTGCCGGTCGCATAGCGCTGCAAATCGCACAGCGCCACGGCGCCCTGCAGCACCTCGGCCAGCGAGGCGATGTCCACCCACAGCCGGCGATCGCCGGATTGCGACGACAGCACCCACGCCATCCGGGCCGTCGAAGCCGTGTTCGTGGCAGCCAGCAGCGCCGTCAACACCTCGCGGTGCGCGGCCAGGACCAGCCAGTCATCAACCACGGTCAGCGCCGGCCACTCATCCGGCGGGCGGCGCGGCGCGGCCGGCTGCACGGAATCCATCCCGACCATCAAACAGGGCGCGGCGCCCTGCGCGGCCGGCACATGCTGGACCAGCGGCATCAAGCCCAACCCGTAGCGGGCATTCAAGGCATCCAGGCTTTCATTGATCATCTGCTGAGCCTGCCCGGGGTTATGGAGCTGCAGGCCGGCCACCAGGCTCGGTGACCGAATCCCAAACACATGGCCGCTGTGCCCGTGGTCCAATACCGCGATGAAGGCGCGGCCATCCGCCACCACATTCGAGTGGTCCAGAATGCCCATCCAGCTCTCCTCGGGCCGGGCACGCATATTTTTCAAATCCTGCACGGTGCCCCGCCAGCACATGGCGGGCGCCACACCCAAAAGCCGCATCACGCCTTCCGGCATGGCCTCAAGATCCGCAGCAGCGGCGGGCTGGCCGACCAGAGTGCCCGCATAGCCATCCACCCGCAACGCCAGCCCGGCCGGCGCCATGTGCACCACCTCAAACCGGAGCCACGGCCACTCCCAATCCCCGCCGCGCAAGGGAAACGTGACCCACCCATGATCTTTTGCAACCGGCGGCTGCTTCAACCACTGCGCCAGCTCCGCATGCAGCGGCGGACGATGGTCCATGCGCCGGAACATATGGGAAATCGCCTGCGCATCGGAGGAATAGCAACCCATCCAGACACCCTCAATCCACGTAAACGTCCATGTCGGCTGGCCCGGCGGGGCCTTGACCTGCCAAGCCCAGCGGCCGTCACCCACATCCACGCGCCGCATCCCTTTGCCGGCATGAAACATCAGCCACGCCTTCTGGATCTGGGCACGCGCCCCCACCCAGCTGACCACGACCCATGCGGGCTGCCCGGACTGACCCATGGCCGGCACATACGCGCACACCGTCTTCCTGCGGGCCAACCGGTCCAGCCAGCCGCTGATCATGGCGTTGCGGGGCAGGCCGGCAATTTCCGCCTCCTGCATGTCAAACGCCCGGCCGGCCAGGGCGGCCGTCAACGGATGACGGGCCAATTCCGGCCAGCGTGCCGCCAGATCATCGTGCGAGGAGACAAACGTGGCATTGGAAGGGATGGCGCGATAGAGCCGGGCCACATCATACGGGAAATAAAAACAAAGCCCCGCCACAAATGCCGCATAGGCAAGCAGGAGCATCCAAAATACAGCCGGTTTTTTCATCAAGAGGCCCGCGTCATGCCGTTTAAACCTGCACCGAGCCGATCACCTGCCGGAGATCGCGCATATGGTGCACCACCAGATATTTTTCAATGCCATCAACCACGCGCAAGGCCGTGGACGGATCCGTGAAATTGGCCGTGCCCACCGCCACCGCCGAGGCGCCGACAATCAGGAATTCCAGCGCATCTTCCGGCTCCATGATGCCGCCCATGCCGATCACGGGAATCTTGACGGCCTTGGCCGCCTCCCACACTAGGCGCACGGCCACCGGATGGATGGCCGGACCGGACAAGCCGCCGATTTTATTGGCCAGCACCGGGCGGCGCGTGGCCACATCCACCACCATGGCCGGGATCGTGTTGATCAACGACACGGCATCCGCGCCCGATTCCTCCGCCATCCGCGCAAACATGCCGATATCGGGGACATTCGGCGACAGTTTTGGAATAATCGGCAACCGGGTGCGCCTGCGCACGCCCGCGATCAAGCGGCCGGCCACCTGCGGATCAGTGCCAAATGCGATGCCGCCATGCCTGACATTGGGACATGAAATATTGAGCTCCAACCCAGCGATGCCCGGCACACCATCCAGATGGGCCGCGACCTCGCCATATTCGTCCTCGGTCTGCCCCCAGATGTTGACAATCACCGGCACATCATAGGCGCGCAGGAAGGGCAGATAGCCGGTAATGAATTTTTTGACACCCGGGCCCTGGAGGCCGATGGCATTGACCAAGCCACCTCGCACCTCCACCATGCGCGGAACCTCATTGCCCGGGCACGGCTGCATGCGGATTCCCTTGACCACAAAGGCACCCAGCCGGTTCAAATCCACCAGATCGGCATATTCCGGGCCATAGCCGAATGTGCCGGAAGCCACCATGACCGGATTCTTCATCCGGATGCCGGCCAGGTTCACGGTCATATCAGGCCTGGAATCGTGCTGGCGGGTGTTTGTCATTTCCACACGATCTCCCTTGCTTCAAACACCGGGCCTTCCCGGCAGACGCGCTCAAGGACCTCTTCGCCGTCAGGGAGCCGGATTTTCTGGACACACGCCAGACAGGCGCCCACGCCGCAACCCATATGCTTGTCCAGCGACAGCCAGGCGATCGATTCGTGCCGTACAGCGCGCTCGCCGATCGCCTTCAGCATGCCGTCGGGCCCGCAGGCATAAAACGTCATCATTTCCCCGGGATGCGCATCCAGCCACGGGTCAAGCACAGACGTCACCCAGCCCTTCATGCCCGAAGAGCCATCCTCCGTGGCCACCTGCACCGGCCAGCCCATGGCCTCAAAATCCTGCACGCACAGGATATCGGCGGCCGTCCGGCCGCCGACAAAAAGGATGCCTTTATCCTTGAGGCGGGAGGCCAGCAGGCGCAGCGGCGCAACCCCATAGCCGCCGGCAACCAGCACCGGCAGGGTTCCAGGTTCCGGCAGGGGAAATCCATTGCCCAGAGGGCCAATCAAATTAAGCGTTTCACCCTCAACCACGCGGGCGAGCGCCTCGGTTCCCCGGCCCACCTGCTTGTAAAGAATGCCGAGCTGGCCGGATCCGGCCTCATAGATGCTGAACGGCCGGCGCAATACCGACTGTTCCAGACGCGGCACACGCACATGAAGGAACTGCCCCGGCTCCACCAAGGCGGAAATAACAGGCGCCTCCAGCGTCAGCAGCCGGTAATCGCCGGAGAATTGCGCATGTTTTAAAACGCGGGCCTGTTCAATTTGCATACCGCGGCCAGTCTGCTGAATTCACCCATCACGGTCAAGTATGATCCGGACGATATGTGCAAAAATAGTTGCCGCCCAGGCATTCAGAATCCAGGAGCCGGAATTCAGAATGGCCTGTGAACAATTACCGACCTCCACACAGGAGCACAGGGTTCGGGATCCAGGAAAATCCAAGATTCCAGATTTAAAATCTCAGAGAGGTCTGCCCCGCAACATCCCTTTCAGAGCTAACTTATCACGCTCTTCCCTGAACCCTCATCAACTGTGATTCGCTTCAGGAGCAACCCATGGAGTTGCCGCAGTTAAAGCATTTGTAGCAGGCGCCGTTGCGGACCGTGATGGCGCCGCACACATTGCAGGCCGGGGCATCATCCATGAAGTGGTCAAACTGCTCATCAACCCGCTTGCCGGGAGCGGCGGCCACCGGCGCGGCCACCACCTCCGGCGTCATATCATGGGCGGCGGACGCACCCTCACCGCACCCGGCCGCATCTGTCTGAACCGAGTGCAGGCCGCGCACCTTGCCGTTCGGGAAGGTCAGGTCAAGCCAGCGGAAGATGTAATCCACAATGGATTTAGCCAACGGAATTTCCGGATTATTGGTGTATCCGCTCGGCTCAAACCGGCTGTGGGCAAACTTCTTGGACAGCACCTGGAGCGGCACCCCATACTGCATGCACATCGAGATCGCCGTCCCAAACGAGTCCATGGTGCCGCCCACGGTGCTGCCCTCCTTGGCCATGGTGATAAACAGCTCACCGGGGCTGCCATCCTCATAAATGCCGACAGTCAGGTAGCCTTCATGGTCACCCACCGTGAACTTATGCGTCAGCGACTGGCGCGTCATGGGCATGCGGCGGCGGAACGGGCTGCTGGAGACCGCCGGCGCGGCCGCCACCGCCTTGGCCGGCACATTGCCACCCGCCCTGCTGGTGTTGAGCGGCTGGGTCCGCTTGGACCCGTCGCGATAGACCGCGACCGCCTTCAGCCCCATCCGCCAGCCATCCATATACGTCTGCATGATCTCTTCTTCCGTCACCTCGCTGGGCAGGTTGACGGTCTTGCTGATCGCGCCGGACAGGAAGGGCTGGACGGCCGCCATCATCCGCAGATGCGCCTTGTAGGAAATGTACCGCTTGCCGTTCTTGGGCTTGAACGCGCAATCGAACACCTCCAGATGCTCCGGCTTGAGCAGCGGCGCGCCTTCAATCATCTCGCTATCCTCAATATACTGGAGGATGGCGACCACCTCCTCGCGCGAATAGCCCAGCCGGTCCAAGGCGGGCTTGATCGTGCCGTTGATGATCTTGATGGTCCCGCCGCCGGCCAGCTGCTTGTACTTGACCAGCGCCAGATCCGGCTCCACGCCGGTGGTGTCGCAGTCCATCATAAACCCAATGGTGCCGGTGGGCGCCAGCAAGGTGACCTGGCTGTTGCGGAACCCCACCCGCGAGGCACGCGTCGCCACCCGGTCCCAGACCTCAATGGTTTCGCTCAAGAGGTCGGCCGGACAGAGGTGCGGATCAAGCCGCTGCAATTCGCTGCGATGCAGGCGGATGACATCGAGCATGCAGTCGCGATTTTCCGCATAGCCGTCAAACGCGCCCTTGGCCTCCGCCAACTCCTCGGACGCCAGATAGCTGTAGCCGGTCATCAGCGCGGTCACGGTGCCGCTGAACATGCGGCCATCATCACTGTCATAAGGCATGCCCGACCGCATCAGCACCGCGCCCAAATTGGCATAACCCAGCCCCAGCGGCCGGAAGCGGTGGGAATTCCCGGCGATCTCCTGCGTCGGATAGCTGGCCATATCCACCAGGATATCCTGCGCAACGGTGAACATCCGCACCGCATGCGCAAAGCGGGAGGTTTCAAACTTGCCGTCCTCGTCCACAAAACGCATCAGATTGAGCGAAGCCAGATTGCACGCGCTGTTGTCCAGGAACATGAATTCCGAGCAGGGATTGCTCGCATTGATACGGCCGCTGTTGAGGCAGGTATGCCATTTGTTGATGGTGGTGTCATACTGCAGGCCCGGGTCGCCGCACTGGTGCGTGCAGGCGGCGATCTTCTGCATGATATCGCGCGCGCGGTAGGTATCCATCGGCTCGCCCGTCGTCACCGCGCGGGTCTGCCACATGCCGTCCTTTTCCACCGCCTGCATGAACTCATCCGAAACGCGCACCGACAGGTTCGCGTTCTGATACATGATGGACTCATACGCCTCGCCGCCAAAAGAGCCGTCATAGCCCTGGTCAATCAGCGCCCAGGCCTTCCGCTCCTCGCGCGCCTTGCACTCGATGAAGTCCATGATATCGGGGTGCTGCACCTTCAGGCTCTGCATCTTGGCGGCGCGGCGCGTCTTGCCGCCCGACTTGACCACAGCCGCCACCTGGTCGAACACGCGCATGAAGCTGAGGGGGCCGGAGGGCGTGCCGCCGCCCGAGAGGCGCTCGCGGCTGCTGCGCAATGTGCTCATATCCGTACCGGTGCCGGATCCATATTTGAACAGCAGGGCCTCGGCGCCCACCAGCCGCATGATATCCTCCATGGTGTCCTTGACCGACTGGATGAAACAGGCGGAGGCCTGCGGCTGCTTGTAGGCATCCGGGCACTTGCCCACCGCCTGCGTCTTTTCATCCCAGCCATAGCTCACCCGGCTGGTCGAGGAGTAGCCATAGACATGATGCAAGCCGACATTAAACCAGACAGGGCTGTTGAACGAGCCGTACTGGTTGATGCAGATATACACCAGTTCACGGTAAAAATTCTCCACATCTTCAGCGCTGGCAAAATAGCCCATATCGCGGCCCGAGTCCGCGATGGTGCGCGCCACACGGTGAACCAGCTGGCGCGCGGAATATTCGCGGGTCGCCGAACCCGCCGGGCCATAAAAATATTTCGAGGCCACCACATTGGTCGCCAGCATGGACCAGTTTTTGGGCACCTCAACATTGGCCTGCTCAAAGATGACATTGCCCTTGTCGTCCTTGATGATGCAATTGCGACGGTCCCATTCCAGCTGGTCAAACGGATCAACCCCCTTGGTGCTCAGCTTGCAATCCACTTTCAAACCATGCACGGCACCATTTTTACGATGGGCTTTGCCTTTGCCATTGCTGCTGCGACGAATCACTTGTCCTTGCGCTTCCATTACCGAGCCTCCAATTACAGGTTAAATTGCGGGGTTAAACGCCTCAAAATTCAAAAACCGACAAAAACCGTCCTTTATTTATGTTTCGGGGAATAAACAACGCTATATGCTATATGTTGTACCACAAGTAGGAACTATTACGCTACAGGTTGTATAAGACAAGTTAAATCCGGAAAAGGAAAGGACCGGAAAATTGCAACTTATTGCAGATCAACAAGCAATGATTTCACAAAAAAAACAGATGATTTTACGTCCCGGAAAAAATTATTTTTTTTCTATTTTCACCAGATATGGTCTTCAGCATCTAACCCGCTAAAAACCAGCGTGTTACACACCATCAAGAATGATGGCGCGGCCGCTCTTTAAAATCGAGGCATATAGGCGCCCCTTCCAGTCCGAATTTTTCGCGGAGATTCCGGATCATGAAATCACGATAGGCAGGCGTCAAACAGGTGGGATGATTGACAAACAGGCGGATCCGCAACGGGGCGGTGCCGGTTTGCGTGGCATAAAACATTTTCAGCCGTTTGCCGCCAACCGCAGGCGGATGCACCCGCTCAAAGGCATCCAGCAGCGTCCGGTTGAGCACACCGGTCGGCATATTCATCTGAATTTGCGTGGCCACAAGGTCAGCCATCTCGACGCCACGCCGGATATTGTACCCGGTCTTGGCCGAAACAAAAACCAGCGGACAGTAGGTCATGAACGGCATGGCTTTCTGGAGGGCCGGCGCGTATTGACGCTGGGTCACCGCCGAATTTTCCGTCATATCCCACTTGTTGACCACCAGCACACAGCCTTTTTTATGCTCCTGGATCAGCGCCGCAATTTTTTTATCCTGCGCCGTCGGGCCCTGAACCGCATCCATGATCAGCAGCACCACATCCGCATTGGCCACACTTTCCTCGGCGCGCTGCACGCTGAAATTCTCCACCGGATTATCCACCCGGCGCAGCTGCCGCAAGCCGGCCGTGTCGGTCAGCACATAGTGGCGCGCCTGCGGACCCTGCCCCACCGTGAAGGGGATGTCAATGCTGTCGCGGGTGGTGCCGGCCACGGGGGAAACGATCACACGGTCGCTGCGCAAAAGGCGGTTGATGAAGGAGGATTTGCCGACATTGGGACGCCCCACCACCGCCACCTTCAGCGGGTTCTGCGCCGTGGGGCTTTCGGTTGCCGGCGGCAACGCCTTCATCACGTCTTCCATCAGCGTTTCAAAGCCGCGGTCATGCAGCGCAGCCACCGGAAACACCGGCCAGCCATACCGCGAAAATTCCGCAGCGCCCGGCTCCTGTTTCTCAGAGTCCGCCTTGTTGGCCGCAACAAACACCGGACCGCCCCACCGGCGCAGGAGCCTGCAGACCTCTTCATCCATCGAGGTGGGGCCCGTAGTGATATCCACCACGAAAATGGCGACGGCCGTCTCGCCGATGGCCGCGTCAATCTGCTGGCGGATGCCGGCGTTAATTTCATCAACCGCCCGGGCATTGTCCATATTGACCAGGCCGCCGGTGTCCACCAGCTCAAAGCGCTCCCCATTCCACTCCGTGTCACGCATCACCCGGTCGCGGGTCACACCGCTCTCATGGTGCACGATGGACGCGCGCGCGCGCGTCAGGCGATTGAAGATCGCGGATTTACCGATATTCGGACGGCCGACAATCACCACCATCCGCCGCTTGTTTCCAGGCCCGGCATTCATCGTCACGCTCCATCGTCTGCCTTATGCGCCGGGAGCATTCCGCTCCATCTTCGACCAGGAATCACGCAACGGCACAATCTGATTGAAAACCGGCCTGCCCGGCGCCGAGTTTTTGGGATCCACAAAGAAATAGCCCTGCCGCTCGAACTGAATGCGGCTGCCCGGCAACACAGAGGCCAGGCCCGGCTCCAGCATGGCCGGGACCACCCTGAGCGAAGCCTGATTGAGATTGGCCTTGTAATCCACACCTTCAGGAACATCTTCAGGCCGCTCCACCTTGAAAAGCCGGTCATAAAGGCGCACCGGGGCCTGCACCGCCTGCGCGGCGGAAACCCAATGGATCGTGCTCTTGACCTTGCGGCCGTCCGGCGTGTTGCCGCCACGGGTGGCCGGATCGTAAGTGCAACGCACCTCCACTACTTCGCCCGTCGCCGGATCCTTGCGGCACCCCGTGCAGGTGACCATATAGCCATAACGCAGCCGTACCTCCTGGCCCGGGGTCAGGCGGAAATATTTTTTGGGCGCCACCTCACGGAAGTCATCCCGCTCAATATAGAGCTCACGTGAAAACGGCAGCAGACGGCTGCCGGCCGCCGAGTCTTCGGGATTATTCACCGCCTCCAGCTGCTCCACCTGCCCCGCCGGATAATTTTCAACAACCAGCCTGAGCGGGTCAAGAACCGCCATGGCGCGCGGGGCCGTCCTGTTCAGCTCATCGCGGATGCAATATTCCAGCAGCGCGACATCGGTCAGGCCGTCAAACTTGGTGACCCCGACCTTTTTGCAGAAGGTCCGGATGGAGGCGGGCGTGTAGCCGCGCCGCCGCAGCCCGCAGATGGTGGGCATGCGCGGATCATCCCAAGACTCCACATAGCCAGCCTTGACCAGTTCCAGCAGCTTGCGCTTGCTCATCACGGTATAGCTCAGGTTGAGCCGGGCAAACTCGATCTGCCGGGGACGGTACATCGCCAGCGCGTCCAGGATCCAATCATACAGCGGGCGGTGGACCTCAAACTCCAGCGTGCAGATGGAGTGCGTGATGCCCTCGATGGAATCGGAGATGCAATGGGCAAAATCATACATCGGATAGATGCACCAGGCCGCGCCGGTGCGGTGGTGCGAGTCCTTCTTGATGCGGTAAATGACCGGGTCACGCATATGCAGATTCGGGGATGCCATGTCGATCCTGGCCCGCAGCACATAGCGGCCCTCGTCAAATTCGCCTGCCCGCATGCGCCGGAATATGTCCAGACTCTCCGCCGCCGGCCGGCAACGGCCGGGCGGCTCCCTGCCGGGCACGTTCGGCACGCCGCGATACAGCTTGAACTCATCCTGCGTCAGCTCGCAGATGTAGGCCAGCCCCTTGTGGATCAGCGCCTCGGCACATTCATACATCTTCAAATAATAATCGGACGCGTAATAAAGGTGCGTGCCCCAGTCAAAACCCAGCCAACGCACATCCTCCTGGATGGAATCGACATACTCAACATCCTCTTTTTCCGGATTGGTGTCATCAAACCGCAAATGGCAACGCCCGGCATAATCGCGGGCAATGCCGAAATTCAGGCAAATGGATTTGGCGTGACCAATGTGCAGGTAGCCGTTGGGTTCCGGCGGAAACCGCGTCACCACTTTTCCACCGTAATGGCCGCTGCGGTTATGCTCGTCAATGATGTCCCGGATGAAATCGGACGTTTCACCGGATGCTGCCGAATTTTGTGGTTCCATGTTCACACCCCCGCCTGATTTCAAATGCACCAGGCTGCAATGGCATGCGCCAGCCGCGCCAATACCCGCGGCTTACCCAGCACATCCATGGTTTCATAAACACCCGCACCGATGGACGAACCCGTGATCGCCACCCGGACGGGCTGGTTCAACTTGCCTTCGCCCAGCCCGGCCGCCTGTTCCGTCCGCCGCATGGCCGACTCCAGGGCGGCCAGGGAAAAGTCGCATCCCGCCAATTCCGCCTGCAGCGTCTGCAGCATCCCCCTGACACCCTCCTTATGCAAAATCTTCTGCACCGCCTTCTCATCACACACGGAAGGGATCTCCTCGAAAAAATGACGCCAATCCGCCAGATAGCTGTACACATGCGCACGGCTCTGCATAAGGCTGCAGATCCTGGCAAAACAGGCTTCATCCGTGATCAAACCGGCCCACTCATAACGCCGGATGTAATCACGCGCCTGCGACACAAACACATCCAGCGGCAAGGCCGCAACATATTCGGCATTGAGCGCGGTCAGCTTGCGCATATCCATCTGCGCAGGCGCGCTCTTGATGCGATCCAGCGTGAAGAGCCGGACGGCCTGATCACGGGTCATTTTTTCAAGGTCATCGCCCGGCGACCACCCCAGCAGGGTGAGGTAGTTGAACAGCGCTTCGGGCAGGAATCCCCTGTCCCTGAAATCCCCCACATAGGCATCCCCGTCACGCTTGCTGTACGGCTTGCCCTGCGCATTGACAATCATCGGCAGATGGGCATATTGCGGCGGGCGCGCGCCCAAGGCATTGAACAGCATCACATGGCGGTAGGTGTTTTCCACATGGTCGTCACCGCGGATGATGTGGGTGATGTCCTGCGTGACATCATCGCACACATTGGCCAGATGAAAGACCGGCGAACCATCCGACCGGACAATGACCAGGTCCTTCAAGCCATCCAGAGGCTTGGCGAGCTCCCCTTTGACCAGATCACGAAAAAAAACCTCACGCCGCGTGAAGGCCATGCGGACGACCCCTTCAAAGGCAAGCGGCGAACCGCCTTGCAGCACGGCATCAAGATGCGGCGCCAAGTCAAACACACAACTTCCATCCGCCCTGTAGAGCCGCACGTCACGGAAACCCGCCAAACACCCTTCACAGGCGACCGGTTCACCCTTCTTTGACGGAATGGCATACTTGACTCCGGTAAAATCCACCACGACCGGGAATTCGGCATGGCACTGGATTTCCGCAGGGCCAACCGGCCGGACCATTGACGGAACATCTCCGACCGGAATACGAAACACGACGGCCTGCGGCTCCTCAGGCTTGCGCGCAAGGGAATAGGCCTGCCCATTGGCCAACAACCCCAAAGCCGCCTCCTTATGCCGGGCCAGCATCTTGGTCTGATACACCACCGGCCCATCAACATCCAGGCCCAGCCATTTCATCACATCCAGCAGGGTATGAATGGCTTCCGGGGTGGAACGCGCCAAATCCGTGTCTTCGACACGCAGCAAAAACGCGCCACCTTCATGCCGGGCATACAGCCAATTAAAGATGGCTGCACGGATATTGCCGATGTGGACATGACCCGTTGGACTGGGCGCAAACCTGACCCGAACACTCATCCTGCTCCCCCTGCGTGTTTTATGCACTTTTTGCTTTATAAAAGGTCCTAGTTACCAGAATATCCATTCCAAGTCGAGACCGGATTGCACGTAATTCAGGCGGCGGATATTTTGAAGACAGGGGGAAGCCATGGCGGGTATTTTTAAAGCCTATGATATTCGCGGCATCTACGGCAAGGATCTGACCGAAGACCTTGCGCTGCTGATCGGCCGCGCGTTTGCCACATTTTTGAAGTGCCGCAAGGTTGTCATCGGCCGGGACATGCGGCCGCATTCCAAGCCGCTGTTTGACGCGCTGGCCAGGGGAATCACCCTGCAAGGCGCCGAAGTGATCGATCTCGGGATGTGCTCCACACCCATGAGCTATTTCGCCAACTACCGATTGCAGGCGGATGCCGGCATCATGATCACCGCCTCGCACAACACGGGCGAATGGAACGGGTTCAAGCTCTGCCGCGCCGGCGCCGTGCCCATCAGCGGCAACACCGGAATCCAGGATATCGAAAAGCTGGCGGTCACCCGCACCTTTGCCACGCCCGCCACGCAGGCCGGAGCCATCCGCACTTATGACATCATTCCCGAATATATCGCCCACGTGAGACGGCTGGCAGACATCCAGCGCCCCCTGCGCGTGGCCGTGGACATGGCAAACTCCATGGGCATCTATGAAAGCCGCGCGCTGCAAGGCCTGTTTGACATCGACCCCCTGTTCGACACGCTGGACGGCACCTTCCCCAACCACGAGGCCAACCCGCTCAAAACGGAAACGCTGGATGCGCTGCGCCACAAGGTTCAAAACGGAAAATACGACTTCGGCATCGCCTTCGACGGCGACGCCGACCGCGTGGGATTCGTGGATGAAAAAGGCCGGATTGTGCCCATGGATATCATGACCGCGCTGATCGCCGAGGAGCTGCTCCGCCGCGAGAAAGGGGTCATCTTCTATGACCTGCGCAGCAGCTGGGCCGTGCCGGAGGTCATCCGGGAAAACGGCGGCACCCCGATGATGAGCCGTGTCGGGCACGCCTTCATCAAGCAGCAGATGCGCGACAACAACGCCATCTTCGCAGGCGAGCTTTCCGGCCATTATTATTTCCGCGACAATTCCTTCACCGAAAGCTCGGCCATGGCCGCCATCTGCGTGGCCAACATCATCAGCCGCACCGGCAAGCCGCTCTCGGCCCTGGTCGCACCCATCCAGCGCTACCATGCCAGCGGCGAAATCAATTCCGAGATCCACAATCCCCAGGCAGCGCTGGACACGTTGAAACAGCGCTACCACGACGGCCGACTCACCGCACTGGACGGGATTTCGATCGAATATGATGACTGGTGGTTCAACGTGCGGACCTCCAACACCGAGCCCCTCATCCGACTGAACGTTGAAGCCAGGACCGAAGCGATGATGACCGCGCGACGCGACGAGCTGCTGGCGATTATCCGAAAAGGGAACTAACATGGTCAATCCAGAGGTTTATCAACACGTTGCCGGCCTTTTCAAAGAACGCTATGGACGGCCGCACACCGCCGCCGCCTATGCACCCGGACGCGTGGAGGTGCTGGGAAACCACACGGATTACAACGAGGGCTATGTGCTCTCCGCCGCCATCAACTTCGGCACTTTTTTCCTCGCCGCGCCGAATCCCGGCCCGGAATGCCGGCTGATCGCGGGCGACATACTGGAAAAAATCGACTTTGACATCCGGGATGTGAAACCCTCACCCACCATGCGATGGGCCAACTATGTCATGGGGGTCGTGGCAGGCATCAAGAAAGAATGCAAACTCACCCACGGGTTCGACGGCATATTCCTGGGCAACATCCCCATCGGCTCAGGACTTTCCAGCTCCGCCGCCCTCACCCTTTCAACGGGCCTTTCGCTGACCACGCTCTACGGCATCACGCTTGACAAGATGAAGCTTGCACGCATCGCCCAGGCGGCCGAGCATGAATTCACCGGCGCCAAATGCGGCCTGATGGACCAGTTTTCCAGCCTGTACGGCCGCAAGAACCAACTGGTCATGAGCGATTTCCGCACGTTCAGCGTGGAAAACATCCCACTGGGCGAGGATGTATGCTTCCTCATGTGCAACACCAACGTCAAACACAGCCTGGTGGAGTGTGAATACAACGAACGCCGCGAGAAATGCGAAAACGCCGCCCAATGGTTCAGACAGATCCTGCGCCGCCCGGTCAAAGCCTTGCGCGATGTGGTCTGGCATGAATTCGAACAGCACAAGCACAACATGGATCCGGCCACGGCCAAACGGGTGGCCCATGTGATCGGCGAGAACCGCCGCGTGCTGGAAGGCCGCGAGCTCCTGACGCACGGCAACGTGGAAAAGTTTGGCCGGCTGATGTTCGAATCACACGACAGCTCACGCCATCACTTTGAGAACTCCAGCAAAGAACTTGATTTCATCGTGGACACGGCACAGCAAGTGCCAGGCGTGCTGGGAGCACGCCTGTCCGGCGGCGGATTCGGCGGCAGCGCGGTGATCCTGGTGCATCCCGGCGACGTGGAGGCCATCCGCCAAACGCTGACCAGCGCCTATCAGAACCACTTTGGCCACCCCTGCGACATCCAGGTGATCATCCCCTCCGATGGCGCGACCCCCGTACAGGCCTGATGACCAAACGCGCGAAATCCTCACCCTTTTTACTTTCCGTTTTTCAGACAATCTGCTAATTTTGAAAATCATGGGCATCCCATTAAGGATGTTGCCATAAAGCGCAAGCGACAGGTGTTTACGCCTATGGAATTTATGATCATCGTCGCGGTCATTGACATTCACAGTGCCTTTGCACTGCAAACGGGAGTAACACACCGGAACCGATACCATGATTAAACCGCTGATGATGACCGGCATTGGTTGTGTTTTTATCTTTTGCGCCGGGTGCGGTTCCCCTGAAAAAAAGACCGGCGCATCAGCTGCGACCCAACCGGCCGCCACATCGGATGTGGATACGGCCATTGACGGCTTAACCGGGGCGATCGCGGTGCGCGGGTATCAGCAGGCCAAGGACGTCGTTGACCGGGTCAACAAACAGCAAATGGATGAAAACACAAACCAGTTCTAAGGAGCCACCATGCGGACATTTATTAAAACGCCCATATCTATGCTTGCGCTGCTGTTCATCGCGTCAACCGGCTGCGAAAACAACGGGGGGCAAAAAGCTACGGATTTCGGCGTCAGCGACCCCACCATGTCGGCACTGGTCATCCAGGATAAATCCGACCTGTTTTTCATTACCGCAGTCAACTATATCACCACCGAAAGCGGCACCAGCGGGCAGCAAGGCGCCATTGCCGACAATAAAAGCGCAACCTACACCATCAAACCCGGCAGCTACACGCTGGTTGTGGAAGCCCGCTGGGAAAATCCAAGCACCAACAGCACCACAGCCGATCTTCTCACCACAAACACCCTGAAGTTTGCCGATGAAAAGCTTTCCGATTCCTTCACGGTCCAAGCCGGTGATGCAGTCGTCTATAATTTAAACGGCGGAGCCATCTTCGAATCGCTGGGAAAATACACCGCACCCACGCTCGAACTTCAATAAACGCCCATCTACATCGCCTTCAACATCCCAGCACGTCACGGAAGTAGGCAATCGTATTTTGAAGCCCATCCTCCACCCGCACCTTGGGCGTCCACTTCAACTTTTCACGCGCCACCGTGATATCCGGACGGCGCTGTTTAGGATCATCCGCCGGCAACGGTCCATAAACCAACTTTGAAGAAGCGCCTGTCAGCCGGATGACGGCCTCCGCCAACTGCCGCATGGTAAATTCCTCGGGGTTTCCCAGATTCACCGGCCCGATGAACTCACCCTGCTCCATCATGCGGATCATGCCATCAATAAGATCCGACACATAACAAAAAGACCGTGTCTGCTCACCCTTGCCGAAAATAGTCAAATCCCGGCCGGACAGCGCCTGCACAATGAAATTGCTGACCACACGCCCGTCATTAATATGCATGCGCGGGCCATAGGTGTTGAAAATGCGGATGATCCGGATATCCACCCCGCTCTGCCGGTGATAATCCATCATCAGGGTTTCAGCCACCCGCTTGCCTTCATCGTAGCAACTGCGCAGACCGATACAATTGACATGCCCCCAATAGCCCTCCTGCTGGGGATGCTGCTCAGGATCACCGTAAACCTCCGAGGTGGATGCCTGCAGAATACGGGCCCTGACCCGTTTGGCCAACCCCAGCATGTTGATGGCCCCCATCACCGAGGTTTTGGTGGTTTTGACAGGATTGTACTGGTAGTGAATCGGCGAGGCCGGGCAGGCCAAGTTGTAAATCCGATCCACCTCCGCCATATAAGGCTCGACAACATCATGACGCACAAATTCAAAACGGGGCTGCCCCAGCAGATGCGCGATATTCTCTTTGGCACCGGAAAAAAGGTTGTCGAGGCAAATGACCTCATGCCCTTCCTTCAGCAACCGTTCACACAGATGGGAGCCCAGAAACCCCGCCCCGCCCGTGACCAATATGCGATGCAATCCGTCCATGCGCTTCATGTCTCACCTCCTGATCAAACATTACAATTACAAAGACGCGCCTCCTTGTCCAAACCCAGCGCATCCCACATCGGCGCCTCCTCCTCGCACAAGGCCACCGGACAAACCTGCCGCAACGCCTCCGCCACCGGGCGGTAAAGCGCCAGCCGCTTTTCAACGGAATACCGCGCCAGACCTTTCGGAACATCCGGACGCTCCAACTCCTTGAAAATCCCGCCGGCATCCATCTTGAGCAAACCGGGCTCCGCACGCAAGGTGCCCATGGTCACCCGCTCAGGCGCCAAACGACGGATGGATCCAATGACGCCGGTGTAATCATACCCCCAGATCATAGGATCCAGACGCATACGCACGCGCCAGCCATGTTTTTTCAACTCCCGCGCCGCCGCCAGCCGGTCCGACACCACGGCGGCACCACGTTCCATCTTATATGCCGCCGCCGGTGCATTAACCGAAAAGGAAATAACGACATTAGCGCAGGGTTTGGTTTTCATGAAAAACCGGCAATGATCCCGCCCGCCCTTGGTCACCAGCAAAAGCGTATGGGGCCTGCCTTCCGCATGGCGGAACAGCTCAACCAGTCTTCCCATCAACGGCCGGACATCTTCAAACGTCAGGCTGTCGGAAAGATTGCCGGTATTGAGCACATACGACTCCAGATCATGTTTATTCATCCAGCGGCGGATTTCCCGCACAATTTTGCCAACATTGGTGAACGCCTGGTCTTCACGCAGATACCAGAATGACGACATAAGGTAACAATACGTACACCGCGGCTTGAACCGGCATCCGTTGGCATGCGACAAGACGTAAAAGTTCGGACATACCGTCCGAGGCGGTGTGGTGCGGAAAATCTGGACAAATTGACTTTTCCGTTCACGCAAGCGACAGCCTGCGGTTGGGCTGTCCCGACGACCGCGGCCTTTTGATCCTACCGCAGCGTATTCAGTCAAACACGGTTGCAATTTCATAGTGGATACCCTATAACCCATTGATAAATAAAGGTATCAAACAAAGCATAAGTCCGCAATCCAGCAAATCCGGCATGAAAATCTGCCACGCACCATCATGAGATCAACCGCGCACATAGAGTCCAGACGCATGCGCATCTGGCTGGTCGGCATTGCGCTCGTGTCGTCCTTTGCTTTTTATGGAGCCCGTGGAATCTATGAAACCTCCGAGGGCCGCTACTGCGAAAGCGGACGGGAGATGGCCCAAACCGGGAACTACCTGATCCCCACCCTGAATTACCAACCGCACTGGACCAAACCGCCCATGACCTACTGGGCCATCGCCACGGGCATCAACATGTTCGGCGCAAACGAGTGGGGTGCCCGTTTTGTCCACACGCTGGCATTTTTTCTCACCATCCTGCTTGTGGCCAGGCTGGGCGGACAGTTATTCGACCCGCGCACCGGGCTGCTGGCCGGCCTGATTTACGCCACATCACCGTTCCCCATCATGGGAGCCAATATTGTCACCACCGACAACCTGCTCGCCTTATTTGAAATTGCCGCCGTGCACGCCTATTGCCAGTCCATGCAGGCAGGCACGACCGCCCGACAAAAATACTGGATGACTGGCATGTGGCTGTGTTTCGGGGCCGCCTTCCTCACCAAAGGCCCGCCCGCCCTGTTACCCCTGCTTCCGGTCCTCCTGTGGCATTGCC
>Ga0118677_10004265_pt1 | contig 26265 bp, 19 predicted proteins | sample AliMusrvi5mmetaG_FD_86154 | JGI IMG/M metagenome (GOLD analysis project Ga0118677, IMG submission 86154)
ACTTATTTATATTCAATTTCAAAGCTAATTCGGCTAAAAGATGCAGCATACAAGTCTATATGACATGTCAAAATTCAGTATTTTTGCAATTGTCCATAAATATCAACATTTTTTGACATCGACCGATACGTCTGGCTGATAGCAGCCTCCTATCATTTCCATTCTTTCTAACTGTGCAATCCTATGCGAAAAATTAAATTATCAATTTTATTTGTGATTCTGGTATTTGCTGCAAGTGCCCAAAAAAAGGAAAACTTCTTCCCCGCCAACCAATTGATCACAACTGGTGTCTATTACTATCCTGAACACTGGGATTCCCTGCAATGGGACCGGGATCTCAAAAATATATCAGACTTGGGTTTCGAATTCACCCACTTTGCAGAATTTGCCTGGGCCCAACTCGAACCGGAGGAAGGGAAGTATGACTTTGTATGGTTGGACAGGGCTGTTTCCATTGCTGCCAAATACCACTTGAAAGTGATCATGTGTACTTCTACCTGTACGCCGCCTGTCTGGCTAAGCCGTAAACATCCGGAAATACTCTGTCTGGAAGAAAATGGCCAACGGATGGATCATGGCTCCAGACAGCACGCCTCCTTCTCGAGTAGTTTCTACCGGAATTATTCACTGAAGATGATCGATGCATTAGCCAGACACTACGGTAACGATGCCAGGATTGTCGGTTGGCAGGTTGACAACGAGCCACGAACCTTTTTTGACTACAATCCGGATGCGCAACAACGATTCAGGGAGTGGCTGAAAAAGAAATACGGCACGATAGCCGCACTCAACATCACCTGGGGAACTTTGTTCTGGAGCAACACCTACAGCAATTTTGAAGAGATCAACATCCCGCAACATAAACAATGGGGTATGAACCTCAACCAGCGGCTCGACCATTACCGATTTGCTGCCAATGAAACAGCCACTTTCTTAGATGAACAGGCATTGCAGATCAAGAAATATGCTAACCATCAGTGGGTCACAACCAACTATATCCCAAATTATGATGGCGGCTACATTGGTAAAAGCAAGGAGCTTGATTTTATCACCTATACCAGATACATGGTTTATGGCGGTTCAATGGGTATCGGGCGAAAAGGTTACAGATTGGGGGATCCATTAAGCATTGCGATGGCCAATGATTTTTTCAGGCCGATAACTCCATGCTATGGGGTGATGGAACTTCAACCGGGTCAGGTAAACTGGGGAAGCATCAATTCGCAGCCTGCTCCCGGAGCTGTCAGAATGTGGCTTTGGCACCAGTTCGCTGGCGGAAGCAGCCTGGTCTGTACCTACCGATACAGGGCTCCGCTCGTCGGGTATGAGCAGTACCACTACGGCATTGTTGGTCCGGATGGCGTCACTCCTACTCCAGGTGGTTTGGAATATCAAAAATTTATTCAGGAAATCGCTTCACTCAGAAAAGTTTATACTCCTTCTGCGGCTCTACCTGTAAGTTATTTGGCAAGAAAGACGGCCATCCTATTTAACAACGAAAACATCTGGGGCATGGATATGAACAAACAGACCAACCAATGGAACTCCATGGATCACATCCTTAAATACTACAAAACCCTCAAATCATTCGGTGCACCTGTTGATTTCATTGCAGATCAGGCCGACTTTTCAAAATATCCGGTTTTGATAGCTCCTGCCTATCAGCAAATTGACAAGGAATTAATAAAGAAATTGACTGATTACGCCCAATCCGGTGGCAACCTGGTCCTTACCTGCAGGACCGGCCACAAAGACCGGGAGGGACATTTATGGGAAGCAAAATTTGCCACTCCTATGTACGACCTGATTGGTGCAGAAATTGAGTTTTATGATCTTCCGATGCCTCATGCAGTGGATTCCGTACTGATGAATTCGAAAAAATATGCCTGGAAAACCTGGGGAGAGATACTCAAACCGAGAACCGATACCAAGGTTTTGGGAATCTATGAGGGAGATTTTTATGCTGGAAAAGCAGCCGTCATTACCAGAAAGCTTGGCAAAGGAACCGTAACTTATGTCGGAATTGACAGCAACGACGGCCTACTCGAAAAGGAATTGCTCGAACAACTCTATTCAAATTTTAATATCAAGGTTGAAAAATATCCCGAAGGGGTGTCTGTGGAATACCGGGATGGGTTTGGTATCGCAGTCAACTATTCAGATAAAGCCTATCAATTGAACATTCCTGCCAATGTTAAAATCGTAATAGGTCAAAAAGATATTCCAACAGCAGGCGTGACCGTTTGGAAATTGAATTAGCAAGTTTGATGGGGTGCAAAATTTGACGAATTAATTGCTCAAGATCAATGCGTAAGGCATTTACAAGCCATTCGTAAGGCCGGAAAGGTAATTCAGCTCATCAACCGATAGAATCTGAGGTTCCGGATGGTGCTGTCCAAAAGTGACCAGAGTTGCTAATAAAGCGCAACAATTAGGATTGTTCGACTCCTAACAAAAAGAATTGTGCCCTAAGGCATATTCAAATCAAGGGCAAAAAACTATAAATAGTCACCAGGGAGAGTCGTTTTTATCCCTTAAAGCCCCTAAAATCGGGTAATATTCCGTAAGAATTTGTCCCGATAATAGAATTGAATTTGCCGGATTCTTACCAATTTGCATCCAATTCAGATTCAACTATCTTCTACCAATAAACTTTTACAATGATTCAAACGAAAATCAAATTTCTGCTGCTTGTTCCGACGCTCTTGTTTTCACTTTGCTGCTCGGGACAAGTGAAAGATGAGCCCTTCCGCCAGGCCATATCGGTCAAATACGAAATGGCACCTGAACTGAAAGCATCAAAACTCCTTAAACTGGAGGTCGATTACAACAACAATGTCTATGTACTGACCAACCAGGGTCTGTACCGTGATTTCTATGACTCAAAAATATCAAAAGACCTGTTGTACAGGAAATTATCCGACATGAATCCGGTCGATATTACCACGCAGGATGGTTCCGGCTATCTTTACTACCTGTATGCCGACAGGTTTCTGACCAATGCGCATGCCGGAACTATTTTTGCGAAAATACCTGAAAATAGTTACCAGACCATCAGAGTCAATGCATCAGGGATTGTCCTTCTCGCTGGAAAAAGTAGTATTTCACTCTACCTGAATTCAGAGAAACTTTATGATCTGAAGCTTCCTGAAGCAGATCCCGTCAAATGGTTCGTCCACGGGGATCAATTTTATTCCCTTTCGAAAACAGCCATTAAAATTTTGGTCCAGAAAGAATGGAAAACGCTCTTCAATGGAGAAAAGTTGACATCTATGGCTTTTTCAGGCAACCGCCTTTTCATCGGTACGGAGGAGGGTTTTCTGGTGGTGGATGCTTCAACCGGCAATATCATGCAACCATTAAAAACTGCACTTCCTGTCAGCAACATAACCAATTTGTTATGGTGTGACAACATGTTGTGGTGTTCAACAGCGGATGGTGCCTTTCGGCAAGAAGCCGGCCATTACCGGTATTTTGAGGGTCCACGTTGGCTGGAAAATAACCACATCATCGACATGAAACAGGATGCGGCAGGAAATATTTACCTGCTCACTCCTACCGGTCTGAACAAAATCGAATTCGCAGTTACAACCCTTGCTTCGAAGACAGAGAAGATTCAGGATGATATCAGGAAATACCACCTGCGTTACGGTTTCGTTTGTGAAATCAGTTACGGGATACCGGGTGACCTGACTACTGCAAGGGCTACCGACAACGATAACGATGGGCTATGGACTACGCTATACCTTGGAAGTCAGGCATTCAGATATGCTACTACCGGAGAAGAAATTGCCAGAAGGTATGCCTGGGAATCATTCGAAGCATTTGAACGCCTGCTGAGTGTTAATCCCTTGAAAGGTTTTCCCTCACGAACATTCGAACGCAAGGGTATAATCCAGGATACCATCGTCTGGCGTCCCTCCCAAAATCCGGAATGGGACTGGAAAGGCACGACCAGTACCGATGAATATATCGGTTATCTTTTTGTGGCCACCGTCATGGACAAATTCATTGTCAAGACGAAAAGTGAGAAAAAGAGGGTAGCCGATTTCATCGATGCCATCATGACCCATATCATCGACCACAACTATTATTTCATCGATGTGGATGGCAAGCCAACCCGCTGGGGCCGGTGGAACCCAGAGTACGTGAATGCCTACGCCAAATATGTGGACGACAGAAAATTAAACAGTTCGCACCTGATTGCCGGCCTCGAATTGGCCTATTCCCTGACAGGAAAGGAAAAATACAAAAAAGAGGCCTACAAAATGATGGATCAATTTGGATACTTGGATAACATCATGATCCCGATGCAAACTATGCAGCAAACAACCGAATTTGTCAACAAAGGGGAGGTCATGGGCGATTCCTGGAACCATTCGGACGACGAAATGTCCTTTCTCACTTATTGGGTTTTGTACAATTATGCTTTCGATGAGGGGCTGAAGAAAAAATTTGCCTGGGTCGCCCGTGATCATTGGGAGATTGAAAAACCGGAAAGGGACGCGTTGTGGAATGTGCTGACCTATGGTATCAGTGGAGATATCGATGTGGAATCTACCATCTGGTTCCTCAGGGAATATGCGGTAGATCTGGATCGGTATTCTGTCAGAAACTCACAACGGAAAGACCTGGTTCTACTTCCGGAAAACTTCCGCATGCAGAAAACCAAAGAGCTGCTCACCTCCGGCGAACGGCCCATGATTCGCCACAACACCAATCCATTTGACCTCGACTGCAACGATGGCCGCACATCGAGACTCGCCGGTGACGAATACCTGCTTCCCTACTGGATGGCCCGATACCTGAAAGTTATTCAATAAGATTGATTTTGTATATTTGAATTCAATTAAACTAACAACCCGGCTTATGAAGTTTGTAAAAAAAGTTCTATACGGTATTTTGATATTACTTTTCACCATCGTCATCCTGATGTTGATTCCCCGTACCTGGTCAGCGTTAAATCCCTCAAAGGCCCCGGTAGGCTACTACTTCGAGATACCGACCATAGCAGCCGTCTATTCCGGACTGGATCCGATGATCAACAAGACGCCTCCTGTTCCTGAGAATGTGGAAGCCATTAAAAACATAGAATACAAAAATATAAGGGGAAGGTCCCTGCAATTAGATATTTATCAACCCAAAGGAATGACCAAACCGGCACCTTTGCTGGTTTTTATCCATGGTGGAGGCTGGCGAGGCGGCGATCGTGCCGATTACCTTGTTTACCTCACCCATTTTGCCAAACTTGGCTATGTGACTGCCACCGTATCCTATCGTTTCTTAAAAGAAGCACCCTACCCTGCCTGCGTGGAAGATATAGTTGATGCGGTACAATTTTTCTATAGAAATGGAGAAAAATACAACTATGATCCGGACCGTATCTGTCTCATTGGCGGTTCTGCTGGCTCCCATCTGGCCATGCTGGCAGCTTATGGCTGGAAAAAACAGGGAACTACCTCAGATTCAACGATAGTTAACCCCCACAAAATCAAGGCTGTCGTAGAAATATATGGCCCTGTGGACTTTACTACTCCATACGCACGGGTCCATCCAACCATCACCGGTTTTATGGTCAAGTCTTACCAGGAAGCTCCACAACTCTATGTTGAAGCCTCTCCCATCACCTATGTTACGAAAAATACGCCACCAACGCTGATTCTTCACGGAACCAGAGACATGCTTGTCCCCATCAGCCAGGCCGAATTGCTGAAACACAAAATGGATAGTCTGGGGGTGCCGAATGTCTATCGTCCCGTGCCCGGATGGCCCCACACCATGGATATCGTACAGCGGGTAAACAACTATACCAAGGCAACGATGCTGGATTTCTTTGAGAAATATGTGAAATAAGTTTCAGAATCTATTGAAAAGAGAGCTGCTATTTTTGGCAGCTCTCGCTTTTTATGGGCATGGATTCCGGAAAGTAATTAATAAAATACAATTCGACCCCTTTATTTGATTCTTTGATTTAAAAGGGATAAATTTGAATCGACTTCTGCTGAGTGATCTTTTCGATCATGACTAAGGATGCTTGAACCTAAAAATATCATGGCTATAAAAAGAATTGCATTTACATTTTTCATCCTTTTCCTGGGTTGCAGCAGTATAGCACAAAACAAAGCCCTCATTGACAGTCTCCTTGTTCGGCTTAGAGTTGCCAAACCCGACTCAATCAAAGCAGAGATCTATAACAGCCTGTGCTGGGATTACAGGGTCGATTCACCCAAGCTGGGTTATGAATATGGGATCAAAGCATTGGATTTCTATACCAATCAGAAAAACATTCCCAAACAGTGCAATGTTCTGAACAAGATGGGGATCAATAAGCGAAACACGGGGGAATATTCGGCTGCCCTGGATAATTTTTACAAGATCCTTTCCATCGCAGAACAACCTTCCTGCAATTTGGAAATAGCCTATGCCAACAACAACATTGCAGATATTTACAACCGCCTGGAAAAGTATGAAAAAGCACTTGAATTTACCAACAAGGCCTTGAAACTCTTCCAAAATGAGCACAATCAAACCGGCATTGCCTATAACCTCAATTTAAACGGCACTATTTACCAAAATCAAAATGATTGGTCGCACGCCATGCGTTTCTTCAAGCAAAGCCTCGATCTTAGGTTGAAAATGAACGATGAATCCGGTGCCGCATCTTCGTATATCAACATAGGAGATTGCTACCTCGAATTGAACCAGCCAGACAGTGCCATGGTTTATTACAAAAAAGGTATCGTTTATTACAATAAAGCAGGATTTACCAATTATGGACAGAGCTATATCAGTCTGGGCAGGTACTATGCGGCAAAGAAAGAGTATCAAAAAGCAATATCAACATTAAAAGAAGCGATTGTCAGGGCTCGAACCATGAAGAGTCCAGTGTATGTGCAAAAGGCAAATGAAGTACTTCACAAGGTCTATTATGACACAAAAGAGTACAAAAAAGCCTATGAAATTCAGGCCTTGGCAAGAATTGAGGAAGATACGCTGCGGAAATCGGACTATATCAGGAAAATTACCACACTCGATTTAAATTACACCTTCGAGCAGCAAGTCAGGCAAAAGGAGATAGACGACCTCAAGAAGAAGACTCTTTATGAATCGCACATTTACAAACAGCAACTACTGAGCTACGGCCTGATTCTGCTTTTGATCGTCATCAGCATCCTGACATTTTTTATTTTCAAAAATTACCGTTTTGTTACAAAGACTAACAAACTGCAAAGAATATACAACGATGAGATTTCGAGGCAAAAAATCTCCATTCAATCTCAAAATGTACAGCTGCAGGAGCTGAATGCAACCAAAGACAAGTTTTTCAATATCATCGCCCATGATTTGAAAAATCCCTTTTATGGCATATTGGGGTTGTCGGAAGAGATAGTCTCAGCAGGGCAAAACTATTCCCACGAAGAAACGATCAAAATGGTCAAATTGATCCGGGATTCCTCGCAAAATGCCTTTAATCTACTGGAGAATTTGCTGGAGTGGTCTAAAGCTCAGACAGGAAGGATAGAATTTAATCCCGAGTATTTTATGCTTGACAATATGGTCAATGATGTAATTAAATTGCTTGAGAATTATGCTGTCCAGAAAAACATTTCCATCAATTACCAGATAGCCAACAACTTTCAGATATTTGCAGACCACAACATGGTGCATACCATCTTAAGAAATTTGATCACCAACGCGATAAAATTTACAGAGGAAAATGGCAGGATTTCAGTGGAAGCAGTGCATCTGCCAGGAGAAATTCAAATCACAGTCAGTGATACAGGCATTGGAATCGAGGAATATATCAAGGAAAAACTTTTTCTGATCAGTGAAAAAATAACCTCATTGGGTACTAAAAATGAGAAAGGCACTGGGTTGGGACTGTTGTTATGCAAGGAATTCGTTGAAAAACACGGTGGCAAGATTTGGGTTGAGAGTGAACCAGGGAAAGGCAGTCAATTCTTTTTCACCCTTCCCAACCAACCAGATTAAAACACTTAACATCCTCCGGGTGACATCCATCTTTTTGCTATGCATACAGAAACCGCTTGATTTTTTGGGTCGGGGTTCTTTCGAATGGCTCAGGCTGAATCAAAACGACTTGAACCTGGGAAAACTTATTGACATGAGAATTCACGTACAACTGAAGTTCTACCAGCAATTCGTTCAACTTTTCATTGTATAGGTCAGCCTGATCCAGAAATGCCTGGTATTGGGTTTCCAGCTCTTCCATGTTTAGACGTACAAGAGCCACCAGTTTACCTTTCCGCTGGATAACCAGTGACTCAACTACATTCCTGAAATTGTTGATCACTGACTCGATCTCTTCCGGATAGATATTTTCGCCTGAAGCACTTACGATCATATTTTTCAGGCGACCTTTGAAGGTCAGGTACCCCTTCTTGTCAAATAACCCCAAATCACCCGTTTTGAACCACCCATCCTCAGTAAGGACCTCCAAGGTCAAGCCAGGCTCCTTGTAATATCCTTTCATTACATTTGGCCCTTTGACCCAGATTTCACCCTGACCGGTTTTGCTGTCGGGTTGATTGATTATTACTTCATTTCCAGGCACTACCGGTCCGATTGCATTCAGTCTCGTCACAAAAGGAGCTGCCCCTGCAATGAGAGGGGCTGTCTCTGTCAGGCCAAAACCAATGGAGAAAGGAAATTTAGCTTCATACAGAAATTTCTCAACCTCTGAATCAAGCTTAGCACCACCAATTCCAAAAAAGATCAATTCACCACCAAAAGTCTCCAGCAGCTTTCTTCCTGCAATTCTATTTAGTAATAATCGTACCGGTGGAATTGCATACAACAGTCTGACTAATAAATTTTTATTGAATTGTGGCTGAATCTGTTTCTTGTAAATTTTTTCGATGATCAGTGGTACTGTCAGCATGGCAGTTGGTTTTACCATTTGCAAGGCAGGGATCAAAACTGCCGGAGTTGGTAGTTTTTTGAGGTAATGGACAGAAGAGCCATACATTACAGGATAAATAAAACCGATTGTATTTTCATAGGTATGAGAGAGCGGTAACAGGGATAGAAAACGGTCGCCAGAGTTGATCTGGTGAACCAATCCGCCATGTTCGGCATCCCATAAAATGTTTTTATGCGTAAGCATGACCCCCTTCGACTTTCCCGTTGTACCCGAGGTGTAAATGATCGAAGCCAGATCATCCTCTTCCACCATTTCATAGGGTTGGTCAAACGGAGCCTCCTGTTTCATGACAACCTTCCCTGAAATTTGCTCGAAGGTCTCGATTCGGATCACCAATGCATCCGGATCTACCATCAAAGACTTAATTTTGGACAATAGATTTTCTGATACAAATACCAGTTTGGCTTCTGAATGTTGGATGATGTTGGTAATTTCCAAAACCGAAAAATCAGGAAGAATGGGCACCACGACCGCTCCCAGGGTTGCAATGGCAAAATAGGCGATTCCCCAGTTGGGCATATTGGTGCTCAAAATCACAACTTTGTCTCCTTTCGCAATACCGAAGGAATGCAACTGGCCTCTTACCTGGTTAATTTCTGATTCAAGCTGCAAATAGGTCCGATGCTCTTCCCCGGCAAATACCAGCGATAGCTTATCGCCGTAGGATGCAAAAGTGTTCCGGAGCATATCCGGGATCGTATATTTATTGGGTTGTCCCATTGTTACTATCAAAGAAACTTCAATCGTAAGATTTACCTCTGCAAATTTAGTCAAATAGTCAATGTCTTGTCACTGTTCTTCAACAGTTATCTTCAAGCTTTGTTTCCGGATTCTGCCAAATACTTTAGAATCTGTTTATCTTTGAATCAGATACGAACGGATTAATATTTAAATCAAACTCATGAGACTTCTCCGCCTTGTTCTGATGCTACTGATGGTAACTTCAACAGTCAATGCCCAAAAAATGATGGGATTTACGGATGCCCATGCGGCCAAACAGTCAGACTGGGAAAAACAGTTCGACGCACAGCTGAGTACTGCCAACCAGGATACCTGGATGCAGTTTCTTACAAGTCATCCGCACCATGTAGGAAGTCCTCAGGACAAGGCCAATGCGGAATACATGGCAAAATTGTTCCAATCCTGGGGCTATCAGGTCGAAATCAACTCCTATACCGTACTATTTCCAACACCAAAATTCAGGTTACTGGAATTGTTGGGCAGCAAACCTTACAAAGCCAAATTGGAGGAACCGGCACTGAAGGAAGACAAGACATCCGGTCAAAAAGCGGAGCAACTTCCTACCTACAATGCCTATTCGGCAGATGGGGATGTGACCGCAGAACTGATCTTTGTCAATCGTGGAATCCCGGCCGATTATGACGAACTGGAGAGAATGGGAATAGATGTTAAAGGCAAGATCGTCATTGCCAGGTACGGTGGATCCTGGAGGGGTATTAAACCAAAGGTCGCTGCGGAACATGGAGCAATTGGCTGCCTGATTTATTCTGACCCTGAGGATGATGGCTATGCGCAGGGCGAAGTCTACCCTGAAGGTGCTTTCCGGCCAAAAAACGGCGTACAGAGAGGATCCGTCATGGATATGCCGGTCTATCCCGGGGATCCGCTTACTCCTGGCATTGGTGCCACAAAGGAGGCCAAAAGGCTGGACAGACAGGATGCCATCACCCTTATGAAAATCCCGGTGATGCCGATCTCCTATGAAGATGCACTGCCATTGCTGCAGTCATTGGGAGGAAAAGTTGTACCGGCAACCTGGAGAGGCGGATTAGCGATTACTTACCATACCGGGCCCGGCAAAGAAAAGGTACACCTTAAGCTGCAATTCAATTGGGACCTCAAGCCCATTTATGATGTGATCGCAAAATTGCCGGGCAGCGAATTGCCGGATGAATGGATCATCCGCGGCAATCACCACGATGCGTGGGTCAACGGTGCCGGTGATCCAGTCAGTGGTATGGTTTCGGAACTGGATGAAGCAAGGGCCATCGGGGAATTGGTCAAAAAAGGATTCAAACTGAAGCGCACCCTGGTCTATTGTGCCTGGGATGGCGAGGAGCCCGGCCTGCTTGGTTCAACGGAATGGACGGAAGATCATCAGGAACAGCTGCGTAAAAATGCAGTTTTCTATTTAAATACGGATAACAATTCACGTGGTTTTGTTGGAGCGGCTGGATCCCAGACCCTGGAGCCCTTTTTCAATGAAGTGGCCGGCGATGTAACTGATCCGCAGACCGGAGTGAGTATTCGGGATAGAAAATATGCCTCTGCCATGGTCAATGCAGATAAGAGTGCAAGAGTGACCCTCACGGGAAATAAAAACATCAAACTTGGCGCACTGGGTGCAGGGTCAGACTGGAGCGGATTCCTGCAATTCCTTGGCATTTCGTCGATGAACATGGGATTTGGGGGGGAAGGACCGGGTGGCGATTACCATTCTATCTATGATTCGTACGATCATTTTGTGCGATTCACCGATCCCGGGTTTCAATATGGCGTCACCCTGTCAAAGACCGCAGGGCGGGTCATGATGAGAATGGCCAATGCGGATGTCCTGCCTTTCGATGTTAACTGCTTCTACAAGACCCTGGCAGATTATGTTACTGAATTGAAATCTTTGCTCGAAAATACCAGAAATGAGACGGAGCAGGAAAACAAAATGATCAGGGAGAAATTATTTGACCTCGCTAAGGATCCAAGAAAAAATTACCTGTCACCAGAAATAAAAGATGCTGTGCCTTACCTGAATTTCAGCAACCTGGATAATGCGATGCTTCAATTAAAGATAAAGTCGGATGAGTTCCTTCGGAAATATGGAACTGCAACCTCTCTTCAAACTGAAAAACTCAACGAACTGAATGAGGTTCTATTCAAACTGGAACGGAGTCTGCTCAACGAAAATGGGTTACCCCGAAGACCGTGGTACAAACACCAAATCTATGCTCCCGGATACTATACGGGATATGGTGTCAAGACGCTGACCGGCATCCGTGAGGCCCTTGAACAGCGCAACCGGAAAGGCAGTGGTGATCGCGACGACGAGAAGCGGCGACGCGCTGCCGACAGTCTGATTGACGAATGAATTGACCAGCGCCAGCACAACTGCAAACACGACCGCCAGCGAGGCAGTCAGTGCGCTGTACACCAGCGACTGATTGATCACAACATCGATATCCCATAAGCGGTAACGCAGCAGCGCGACGCCGATGGCCACCGCGAGCAGCGCGTATGGAACCTGGTACCCCAGCACGCCAACCTGCCACAGTATGAGCGCCGTTACCGGCGACGCCCATGCTGGCAGTAAGCTCATGATGATGATGACCACCGTTGCAATCTGTGAAAGCACATAGCCAGCAACAACCGTCGCCATCGCGAGAACAAACCACTTGATCTGCTGGCGTTGTGTGGGTGTGGCGACTTGGCGATAACGGTGCACCTGCGCGTTGAACATCACGATGATCATCACCACGTACACAAAGATGAAGATGAGATAGTCCCAGTTGGCCGGGCGCGCCGCCGGCCACACCCACTGGACAACTGTCCATATCCACACGATAGCAACGAGGATGCGCCCGCGTCGCGTCACCCACTTGCCATCGGGATAAAGAAAGCCAAGGAACGTGAACGACGCAGCGAAACCTGTAGCAACATACACGGCCGCAATCCAGCCCAACGGCGATACGTCATGCGCCAACAACTGCAAGCTATTGGTTGCCGATGCGCCAAAAGTCACGAGTGCGATGACGGCGAAATACAACAGCGGCGTGTTGCGTCCGCGCAGGATCAGTATTGAAGCCACTGCCAGATAAACGACCAGCACGAGGCAGTCCATGAAGATCATAAAGTCGACGATGAAATCGAAGCCGATACCCAGCGTTGCCAGTCGCGCAGTGACTGAACCCGGTTCAGGTGTGCGCAGCACAGCCACGGTGCGCGGCGGCAACGTTCCCGTGCGCACGGTGACGGTTACAGACGTGTACACCCACCCGCTCACCTGTTCGGCCAGTTGCGCAATGGAGGCGCCGCTGGGCACGGCCTGCCCGTTAATGGCCGTGAGCACATCGCTGACAAGGATGCCAGCCTGCGCTGCCGGTGTGCCGCTCACGACGCTTGTAAAAATCGCATCGCCGCTCTTGTCGATACGCACTTTCACGCCGACAACACCCGCTGTGTGCATAGTGTTGTAGAAATACGGGATGGCAACGATGATGAGCACCCCAGTCACTATCAGAATGCCTGCCCGCAGGACAGTCAACAGCATGCGCTTCACGTCGCGCCGGGGTGGTGCGTCGTCCGTTGAGACTGATTGATCGGGCGCAAGTGTGTTGTCGGCCATAGCTGGTTTGTCCAGTGTAAGAGTTGGTCATCCACTTGTCAACATACCGCCCCATTCGGAATAACACCACAACACCGTAGCACCGGAATGTGAAGACGTACTATAGTGGGTGCCATGATCAACTTCTCCGTCATCGGCATCAATCACGGCCATATCTACGGGCAGGTAAATGCCCTGCTCAACGCGGGCGCGACGTTCGTTTCGTTCTACGCGGCTGAGCCGGAACTAGTCGCGCCGTTCGCGAAGGCCTTTCCGCAGGCAACACTTGCGCGCAGCGCGGACGAGATACTCGAAGACTCGACGATCCACATGATCGTCACAGCCGCTATCCCAAACGAGCGCGCGCCGCTGGGAATCCGGGCGATGCAGCACGGCAAGGACGTGATGTCGGATAAACCTGGGTTCACGACGTTGGATCAACTGGCTGAGGCGCGCCGCGCCCAGCGCGAGACTGGGCGCATCTACTCGATCTGTTACAGCGAGCGCTTCGAGAACGGCGCCACGATCCGCGCCGGCGAGTTGGTCGCGCGCGGCGAAATCGGGCGCGTCATCCAGACCATCGGCCTCGGCCCGCACCGCCTGAACCTGCCCACGCGCGCGCCGTGGTTCTTCGAGCGCGCCCGCTACGGCGGCATCCTGTGCGACATCTGCTCACATCAGGCCGACCAGTTCCTGTTCTTCACGGGCTCGACCAGCGCCGCGGTAGTCAGCGCGCAAGTCGGCAATGAAAATCACCCGCAATACCCCGAACTGCAGGATTTTGGCGACGTGGTCTGGCGCGGAAACGGCGGAACAGGCTATGCGCGCGTGGACTGGTTTACGCCCGACGGGCTGCCGGTGTGGGGTGACGGGCGCTTAACCATCCTGGGGACCGACGGATATATCGAATTGCGCAAATACATCGACATTGCCGGTCGACCCGGCAGCGCGCATCTGTTCATTGCCACGCAGAAGGGCGTGCGCCATGAGGATTGCAGCCACATTTCACTGCCCTATGGCCGCCTTCTGATCAACGACGTGCTCAATCGCACCGAGACGGCCATGTCGCAGACGCATTGCTTCCTCGCCGCCGAGCTGGCGCTCAAGGCGCAGGCGATGGCAGAGGGATGAGAATGGAGACCGGAGATTGGAGATTGGAGATTGGAGGAAATTATGGATATCACTTCGCCAGAACTATTGGGATTTTCGAGCCGCCGGCTGGCGCGCATCAAGCCCGTCATGCAGCGCTATGTGGACGAGAACAAGTTTGCGGGGATCATCACCCTGGTGGCGCGCCACGGCAAGGTTGTGCACCTGGAGAAGGTCGGCTATGCGGACATCGCGTCCGCCAAACCCTTGGACTTCGACGCACTGTTCCGCATGTACTCTCAAACCAAACCTGTTACCAGCACGGCGATGATGATGCTACTGGAGGAAGGGCGTTACCGCCTATCTGACCCGCTGTGCGCCTATGTCCCGGCGTTCAAGGACATGCAGGTGCTCACCAACAGCCAGGGCGACACCGTCCCGGCGAAGCGCCCGATCACCATCCGCGACTTGTTCACACACACCGCTGGCCTGGGCTATGGCATCGCGAGCACGACCAACCCATTGTCCGAGCAGATGTACCGCGAACACTACTGGATGCCAATCCTGACTAACCCCGCAATCACCTTGCAGGAGTTGTTCGATGGCATCGCCCGATTGCCGTTGGTGGGACAGCCAGGGGACGCATGGATCTACAGTGTGTCGATCGACGTGCTGGGCTTACTCGTCGAGGTGATCAGCGGGATGCCGTTTTCGGCGTATCTGAAGCGCAATCTGTTCGAACCGCTCGGCATGACCGACACCGACTTTTACGCGCCGCCGGAAAAACTCGACCGGCTAGCAACCGTCTACGGGCCGAAGACGTTCGACTGGCCGAATGCCCCGACCGCCGAGGAACTGGCAGCCGGCATCACGCCGATCAACGCCATCATGACCAATGGCAGCTTCACAGAACCGACGAACACCCCATCCGGCGGCGGCGGGTTGGTCTCGTCCACCTCCGACTACTTCCGGTTTGCGCAGATGGTCGCCAACCGGGGCACTTTGGACGGCGAGCGTATCCTGGGGCGCAAGACGGTTGAGATGATGTTCGCCAATCACCTGCCCGACGGCATGACTATCGCCGATGACCATGCCAATGGCTTCGGCCTGGGCGGCAGCGTGCTGCTCAGTCCGGCGAAGTCGCAGGTGCTTGGTTCTGCCGGCACATGGAGCTGGGGTGGCGCCGCGAACACCGAATTCTGGATCGACCCGCAAGAAGATATGGTGTGCCTGCTGATGGCGCAGTTCATCCCCGGCGGCAGCTACCCACTCAACTTCGACTTCCGCAACCTCGTGTATCAGGCGCTGGTCGATTGAGCACAGTTCCCCTGCGAAGGCCTCAGCTAAAAACGAGCCGATAACCTGCCTGGCCGCCTTCGCAGGGAGTGCGTTACGCGCATTTCAGACCATCCGTCGATTCTCACCATACAGAAGTGGCGGGGTATATACTGCCCTTCCAGTATTGTGCTGTAGTGGAGTGGTTCGGTGGGATTACATGATGTTTTGGGTTGCTGGTGTGCGTCTTAAGACATCACAGGAGTCATTGGATGGGCAATGTGAGTCTGGTGCAATGGCGGGCAGGCAGGTTCAACGTATTGGGCATAAGAGTGCTGACCGTGGTTGGCGTGATCGGATTGGCCATTGTGGTATCTATTTTATCCACAAGTGTTGTGCGGGCGTCCACCCCTATTCCGGGTGGCACACTGGGCACAAGTGACTGGACGCTTGGGGGCAGCCCCTATATTGTGCAGGGCGGCATCAACGTTCCGGCCGGGGTAACCCTCACAGTGGAGCCGGGCGTCATCGTCGAGTTTTATAGCGGCGCCGTTTACCTTGAGGTCAACAGTGGGGGAACCTTGCTCGCAAATGGGACGGTCGCGCAACCCATCACCTTCACTTCCGTCCTGACCGCGCCAGCGCCAGGGGCATGGTATGGCCTATATCAAAACGGCGGTTTCATGCAACTGAGCAACTGCTTCGTCGATTACAGCGGCAGCAGCAATACCGGCGTCTACTTGAACGCATCCAGTGCATCGCTGACCCATTGCGCCATCCGCAACACGCTGGGCATCGGTTTATATCTCACAGGAGACGGCATCGCGCCGCAACTGGACAGCGTGACCGTTCTCAGCAGCAGCGCACAGGCGATCTACCAGAACACGCTCAACATGTCGCCGGCGTATCACAACCTCACTCTGGCCGGGAATAACCCCGATGCCGTGTTCATTTATAGCGGCAACGCCACCTACAGCAATGTCCTGGATGGTTCACCAGCAGCGCTGAACGGCGCGCCCATCATTCTCAATGCTGAGCACTCTGTTTATAACAGCGTGGCTCTCACCATCACACCCGGCAGCCAGTTGCGCTTCACGCCCGGCGCCACGGGTCTGGTCATCAACGGCGGCGGCTCGCTGATCGCGCAGGGCACACCAACCCTGCCGATCACCTTCACATCAAACGCAGCCAACCCCCAACCTGGCGACTGGTACTTCCTGTATTTCTACAGTGGGTCAACCGGGCGACTGTCGCACTGCGACATCGCCTATACCGGCTACAGCCTGGGGTATGCGATGTACATGGGGACGAGTGATATCCACATCGCCTATTGCGCCATCCGCAACACGCTGGGCATCGGTTTATATCTCACAGGAGACGGCATCGCGCCACAACTGGACAGCGTGACCGTTCTCAGCAGCAGCGCGCAGGCGATCTACCAGAACACGCTCAACATGTCGCCGGCCTACCACAACATCACTCTGGCCGGGAATAACCCCGATGCCGTGTTCATTTATAGCGGCAACGCCACCTACAGCAATGTCCTGGACGGTTCGCCAGCGGCGCTGAATGGCGCGCCCATCATTCTCAATGCTGAGCACTCTGTTTACAACACTGTGGCTCTCACCATCGCGCCCGGCAGCCAGTTGCGCTTCACGCCCGGCGGCACGGGCCTGGTCGTGAACAGCGGCGGTTCGCTGATCGCGCAGGGCACGCCAACACTGCCGATCACCTTCACATCAAACGCAGTCAGCCCCCAACCCGGCGACTGGTACTTTCTGTATTTCTACAGTGGGTCAACCGGGCGACTGTCGCACTGCGACATCGCCTATACCGGCCTCAGCCTGGGTTATGCGATGTACATGGGAACGAGTGATATCCACATCGCCCATTGCGCCATCCGCAACACGCTGGGCATCGGTTTGTATCTCACAGGAGACGGCATCGCGCCGCAACTGGACAGCGTGAGCGTTCTCAGCAGCAGCGCACAGGCGATCTACCAGACCACGCTCAACATGTCGCCGGCATACCACAACATCACTCTGGCGGGGAATAACCCTGATGCCGTGTTCATTTATGGCGGCAACGCCACTTACAGCAATGTCCTGGATGGTTCGCCAGCGGCGCTGAATGGCGCGCCCATCATTCTCAATTCTCAGCACTCGATTTATAACAGCGTGGCTCTCACCATCACGCCCGGCAGCCAATTGCGCTTCACGCCAGGCGGCACGGGCATACTCATTAACAGCGGCGGCTCGCTGATCGCGCAGGGCGCGTTCCTGCAACCCATCACATTCACCTCCGTGCTGACGCCCGGCACGCGCCAGCCTGGGGACTGGTACTACCTCTACGCGTATGCCGGTTCTGTGCTGCGGCTGGCCTACTGCGACATCTCGTATTCGGGTGGGGCCAGCCTGGGCGCTCTGGCAATCAATGGCGACAACGCGCAGATACAACAGTGCCATATTCATGACAACAAGGGGCCAGGGATCGCATCGACAAACGCATCCTTCACGGTGACGCGGAGCAGCATCTATAACAATGGCCTGGTGAGTAATCCGCCATATGGTGTGGGCATCTTGAACAACACCCCGCATGTGGTAATCGATGCGCGCGGTAACTGGTGGGGCGACCCGTCCGGACCAAACAACATCGTATCGAGCGTGCAAGTGACCAATCCGCTGGGTGTTGGGAATGGGGTCAGCGACTGGGTATTGTTCAGCCCCTGGCTCACCCAGCCGCCGCCATGGGCGCTAAATGCATATGTGCCAGTTGTGATAAGGTGATTCGCAGCAGTAACCAATCTTTGGAACTGATCGATAATCTCACTCATCTGCGAGTGATCAGTGAGGAAGTGATATGAAAGTTACGTACGATCGCACCGTGCTGCCCATGGACGGCGGCTATACGGTTGTGGATCGCATGTTAAAGGGCAAGCAGGTCATCGTCCACGGCGATGGCAGTTCGCTGTGGACGCTCACCCACCACGCGGATTTCGCCAAAGGATTTGTCGGGCTGCTCGGCAATTCACGCGCCATCGGCGAGGCCGTCCATATCACGAGCGACGAATGGCTGTCGTGGAACCAGATTTTCGAGATCGTCGCGCATGCGTTTGGCGCCACTGCGAAGATTGTGCATGTGCCATCTGACCTGCTGGCTGCCTACGACCCGAACTGGGGCGCGGGACTATTGGGCGACAAGACGCACAGCCTGATCTTTGATAACAGCAAGATCAAGCGCCTCGTGCCGGGATTTGCAGCCACGATTCCATTTTCACGCGGGATTGAGGAGGTTGCGGCCTGGCACACAGCAGATCCGGCGCGCCAGAAGGTCAATGAGAAATTCGACCAGTTGTGCGATCGCATCCTCAGCGCCTACGAGCCCGCCTGGCCGCGCTAGCAGCCGCGATCGGTTGGAAACCCGCTTCGCGGGTTATCATGTTCTTAACCCGCGAAGCGGGTTTCTCTGTGATCCAGACGTCGGTTTCTAACCGATGTCGCTAACTGATTTATGAATGAAGTATGTCGCTGCCAAATAACGTGAAAGAGTTGAAAACAAGCTATTTGACGCTATTGGCGGTGCGATAATCATTTGTCAAAACTCAGTAGCGCAACAGAATCGGCATGTATGCCGAATGAGCCGCCAGCCAGTATTCGAACGCGCCCATATCACACACCCCGCCCAACGAGCGCGGAATACCGCGTTCGTCGGTGGGCGGGCAGAAAGCATTACTGCCAGCGTTTATAGCCGGACTATTTGCGGCCAGCGCCATTGTCGGCAAGTCGAGACCCGGCGAATTGACCTGCAGCAGACCCAGACCCGGATTAGCGTGCTGAAGCGAATGGGGCGTGGTCAGGCCGCAAACGGTTCCTGTTTCAAGGTTATAACCGCCATCCACCACGTTTGCGTAGCAGCCATCCTGACCGGCGCCGTAGGCCACGATCGTATTCCGTAGGACCAGGACCACGATGCTCGCTGTGCCGGTGCTTGAGAAAGTGCTCCCCAGGGCGGAGTTGTTGCCTGCAAGTGTGGCATTGGTCACCGTCATCACCCCTTCATTGAACACTGCGCCGCCTTCAATGGAAGCACTGTTGGTCACAATTGTGGCATTGGCTATTGTGACGACGCCGGATGCGTTCAAGATGGCGCCGCCATATGCTGCGCTATTGCTGTAAAGCGTGCTGCTCGCAAGCGTTATTGGAGCGAAGTTGTTAAAGATACCGCCTGCACTGACGATCGCGGCATTATGACTGAGATAACTCTCCATAATGCTCGCGGGTGAACCGCTCCAGATAGCGGCGCCATAAGCTGCATGGTTGTTGACAAATATGCTATGGCTGACATTCAGCGTCACAACGACGGGGATACTGACTACATCCGGCGCGGCCCATGCGGTATTGACCAGGACGGTTGAGGCATTCAAGGCAAAGATACCGCCACTACTAATACCGCCGCCATCTGAGGTCGCAACATTTCCGCTGAACCTGCAGTCGATCACGGTGGCGATGCCGTCGTTTCTGAGGCCGCCACCTAAATCTGCGGTATTGCTGATAAACAGGCTATGGCTCACGGTCACAATCCCGGAGTTATAGATCGCGCCTCCATAATCGCTATTGAGCGCGGATATGGCGCTGTTGCTCACAAAGGCGCTATTCCTGACATCCAGGTTGCCCGCGTTATAGATTCCGCCGCCATTGCCGACTGGCGCTGCTCCGTCGATGATGCGCAGGTGATCGAGCATAACGACGGCGCCGGCCTTGATGGTGAGCGTCCGAGTGACGTTACCGCCGCTGATCGTAGGGCTGATGGCAGCAGTGCTGCCGTCAATCACCAGCGATTTGGTGATGATGATCTGCCCCTGCAACGTGATAGTGCGCGCCACGCTGAAAAAGCCGGGGGCAAAGAGGATGGTATCCCCTGTGCCCGCCGCCTCGACTGACTGGCGTAGCGTGCCTGCGCTATTGTCATCGAGCGCATTGGTAACGGTAATCGTCCCCGCCCGTGCTGGCTGTGCCTGCCACAAAACCACAGCAAGAGTCATCGGCACTAATATCATCCAACCCAACAGCAATCCTGACCCACGCGCATGCTCGGCAACCGCCATATTTTCTCTCCTCACCACGTCTGGCTGCTACAACCTTACACCAAACAAGTCTGCGCACCTGTTCATGCAGGCTTAGGCGCCAGAGACTGCGTGCGTTGGCGACAGGCGCAACCGACCTCGGACCAAATTGTAACCTGTTACACGGGGTGTCAGCAGTCGATGGTGCAGCGCGCAGGAACGCCATCTCATTCTCCCCCAACTGGCGGAGCGAAATATCCCCCAACTAGGGGATACTATTCGGGAGTATCTGTGCTACGTTAAACGGATGACCCGTGTGTTTCTAGTCGACGCAGAGATTGCTACCCGCTCAGCACTGCGGTTGTTGCTCGTGGATATGAAGATGCAGGTGGTTGGCGAGGCGAGCGATTGGCGCAGCGCCATGGCCCAGATACAAACCACCAACCCAGACATGCTCGTGGTAGTATGGGAATTGCTTGCCGGTATGTTTGCGCGCGGAGTGCTGGCTGACCTGCGAGTCGCCCACCCCAACCTGCGCGTGGTCGTGCTCAGCAGCCAGTTGGATGCGCGCAAGGCTGCATTTCGCGCCGGTGCGGATGCGTTTATCGCGATCGGTGATGAGCCAGATCGTGTGACTGAACGGCTGCGAGCGGCAGCCGGCGACAGTAGTTCTTCGTGACCTGTGTAACAAGAAGTCAAATGATAGGAGACTGAAATGACAGCAGAGACTGAAGTCGTATTCCCGCGCACGTTAAGTGACATTTATCCAATGGCAGCGCAGCAACTGTACATCGAGACGTATAAGCTATCCTGGGCGACTCCTGGAGGAGCAACGCAAGACCGCATGTCCCGCGAGAGCGTTGCATCCCGTGACGCATGGAATGCGGTGTGGCGTGAGTACATCCAGGACGATGTGACGCACAAGTGGCGCCGCAAGGGAGACCAGGCGGCGGCGGAATCCACACCCGCTGGCAAACGCTCTCTCTTTGGCGCGATCAAAGGCATGTTGAAGCGTTAAATGAACAAAGATATATTTCCAAGCAAGTGGAAAAAAATGCGCGGTCAGATCAAGGTGACGTGGGGCAAGCTCACCGACGCCGACCTGGATCAGGTCGGCGGTAAGTTTGAGAAGTTTGTTGTCCTGATGCAGGAGAGGTATGGGTTTAACCGCGAGCGCGCCGAAGAGGAAGTAGACCGGCAAATCGCGGAACACGAAGATTAACTTTACAATTCCTTGTAATATCGAACTAAAGGCAAGGCTGTGTATCCAGCCTTCTCGTAGGATTTTCTTGCGGGAGCATGGCCTTCATCTCCGCCGGTGCCTAACACAGCGAGTTTCATCCCGCCTTCCTTCATCTTTTGAAGCGCAAACAGATTTAGTTCTGTGCCGATCCCGTGGTTTTGATATTCAGGATGGACTGCGAGCAACTGGACTTCCCCGGCTTTGGTGACGTCATTGAGTTCTAAGGTCACAAAGCCAACAACCTTCACGTCCACTGCGGCAACCCATGTAGCCATGAGTCCGTCATTGCAGATTTTTTCAACGACCCCTTTCTGGCTTTTACGCCAGTCAGGATAAATCGCGATTGGGTATAGTCTCGGTCCGAGTATGCGTTCCCATGCGACGAACACGGGTTCCCATGCCAGCAAAGAAAGCTCAACGATGTCGTTCATGTCATTGTTATTGAAGGGACGAATTTGTAAATTCATAATCATTTCCTCTTTCTGACGCGGCGCTTACCTGCGTTTCAATTCCTCACGCTGCTTGGCGTTTCCACTATGCTTGAAGACCGTTTTGCCAGCCCGTGCCACATGAACTCCGCGGCTTTCGTGAAAATGCCGCGCGTCGCCTCGATATCAAGCTGCGCATAATCTCCCTCGATCAACCGCTGCGGGTCGATCGCCAGTTTGCTGACCAGGTAGTTGCCAAATTCGTTCGTAATCAGATTCAGCAGGTAAGCTGTCATATCGAGATCGAGATCAGGGTTAATTTCACCGGCAGCGATGCCTTGCATAATGATCTGGCGGATAAGGCCCAAAGAGCTTTCTTTCATCTGCCGAAGCATGTCATCACGAAAGGGCGCGTCGCCAAACATGGCGCGATAGATGATCTGGTTGAGCCGGGGATGCTCAAAGCCGAAGCGCGCGCCCATTTCAAGCAGCCACTGGGTATAGATGAAGAAGCCCTTCTGCGAATCAGGCGGCCCGGCACTTTGGACAAACATGATCCGTTCGCGCGACGCCAGGTCGATCAGATACAGGTACAAATCGCGTTTGTCTTCGAAGTACTGGTACACGCTGCCTTTGGCAATGCCCAGTTGCGCCACGATATGCGAAATCGAGGCGCTCGCGTAGTCCCGCCCGGCGAATTCCTCAATCGCAGCGTCCAGAAAAGCCTTCCGTTTTGTCTCCGGCAGGTTCAAAAAGGTTTGCTTGGGCATTGATTCCTCGCTTCGTTACTGGCACGCTCGCGCATCATCACTTCTGCTGGGGCAGGAGCTTCCCCAGAATCTCGACGGCTTTTGCCACCCCATTTTCGGCGCGGATTTGGCGACCGAGTGCGCCGGCGCGCGCCCGCATGGCTGTATCCCCCGTGGCGGTGATCGCCTGGGCTAATCGCTCGGCAGTCAACTGTTTGCGCGGGATCGGTTGTGGCCCGACACCCAGTTCAGCAATCCGCTGTCCCCACATCGGCTGGTCTACTGAATGAGGCACGATGATCGATGGGACGCCGGCGCGTATCCCGGCGGCGGTCGTCCCGGCCCCGCCGTGATGAACCACTGCCGCGACCTGCGGGAAAAGCCAGGTATGGGGCACGCTTTCCACCGTGAACACGGAGTCAGGCAGTTGCACATTCTGGCTCAGTCCATGCCAACCCGTCGCCAGCACACCCCGCTGGCCGGAGAGTTCGAGTGACTTGAGCATCGTTTCAGTCGTTTCGAGCGCTTTGCGCTTGCTGCCCATGCTGCCGAAACCGATATACACCGGGGGAGGCCCGGAGCGAAGAAAGCCTACCAGCGCGTCTGGCGGTGACCAGGCCGGTTCCTCCTCGACAAACCAGTACCCTGTAATGTAGGCATAATCGGGCCAGTCACCGGGGCGCGGCAGCACATGGTCACTATAGCCATACAGGATAGGCTGGCGTTCGGCTCTCTGCCGGCGAAATGGCCCGGTGACTGGGATTTTCGTAGTTTCGGAAGTGCGGCGCCAGAAATTCTGGATTGCCGGGCGGAAACCCTGCCAAAAAACCTGATCAAAAATCGCATGCGTCAGCAGGTTATAGGCGCCGCCCAGGCGCGGGCCTGCGTAGAACAATGCGGCGGGTTGCGCGCGGGTTGGAGTCATCGGAACGGCATTCACCTGGATGCATGGGATGCCGAGATGTCGCGCAATAAAGTACGCGTTGGGCTGACCGGGACTATAGAGAATTGCATCCGCACCCTGGCAAGCTGCCCACACGTCATCGAGCATCTGACCCATCATCAGGTTGATTGACTGGGACGCCTTCGACTGAGCCATGAGCATCTTGATTGGATTTTCTGAATCGAGGACCGCCTGCGCCTGCGGGCTGTCCATCATGTTGGCGAAGTCGGCGCTAAAGGGATAAAACTCCAGCCCATACTGTTTGACAAATGACTCGTAATTTTTACCGGCGGCCAAACGCACCTGGTAGCCAGCCTGCAACAACCCGGCCCCGAGTGCAACATAGGGCTGAGTGTCGCCGCGTGTGCCCGCCGTGAGAATCGTAATCCGCATGATAAGTTCCTTTCAAATCGACAAATCTGACCTCGCCAGTGCTGTGACCGTCCAGTCACATGACTGACCAGTCACATTGTATGAACTCACGCGGGTTTTGTCAACCTGATGCAGGCCAGCGGTTTACACGAGGGCATTGGCTGCCAGAGGCAGTGCTGCAAAACAAAAAACACCCGGCCCCGACGGTATAACCGCCAAAGCCGGGTGTTTGTGTGCGTTCTAAGTTTAGAAGCGCCGATCGCCGCCACGGTCGCCGCCGCGTCCGCCGCCGCCACCACCGCGTCGATCACCGCCACGGTCGCCGCCGCCGCCACCACCGCCAAATCCACCACCAGCGCCGCCACGATTCTCAGGTGGCTTGGCTTCATTGACTTTGATCTGGCGTCCGCCAAGTGTCTGACCATTGCAGGCCGTAATCGCCTTACCGGCGTCGGCTGCGCTCTCCATCTCCACGAAGGCGAAGCCGCGAGGCTGGCCAGTCATGCGATCGGTTGGGATGGTCACTGCCTTGACAGCTCCGGATTTGCTGAACAAATCCTTGAGTTCCTTCTCGGTTGTGCTATAAGACAAATTTCCCACGTACAGTTTCGTATTCACTTGTGATCCTCCTAGAGATCTCTAACAGTTGATGCTGGCGATTTCCTGATCGCCAACCGCCGGATTACCGGTCTTAAATTTATGTCATAGGATACTGAGTGTGAGAGGGAATCAGAACTCGAAAAAAAGACCGTGGGTTTAGCACCGAGGTTCAATTAAAGAGAGTTTTTCCCAACAGACGAATAATCCATAAGACTTTCGCAATATACCACAAATCACAAATTCCGCGCGCGCTATTTCGCGTACTCGCGTACTCGCGTACTCGCGCGCGCATCCGCCCCATCACCGTCCTGCGGTAAGTCCCCACAACCCTACCGCAGGAGAACAGGAATGTATGTCTTATTCAGGCGCACCCAGGTAGTGAGGGTGCTGTAGTCAGACATCAGCGGATCGTTCGCCGATATCGCTGTAAGTGTGGTCACGTTTACCCCGCCGCGCGCATCCGCAGGCACGTTCACCACCGTGATCACATCGACGCCTTGTCCGGGCGCAAGGCTGGCGATACTCGCCGGGGTCACTGTCACGGTAGCAGTCCAGCCGTTGCTGTTACTCGCCGCGATATTTATCGCCGCGATGCTTATCGCCGCGATGTTAATCCGGTCGACCAGCGTGCCGGTGTTAGTCACCCGCACCGTATAAGTGACTGCTGACGCATAGGTTGGCGCAACCATGTTGACGCGACCATCGGTTGCGCTAACAGTCTGCGCCTGTCCGCTCAGCGATGCCGGGTTCACGATCACGCCGTACTGAATTACCTGCACAGCCGCAGTGTAAGTGATCGAACCGCACGCGTTGGCGGCAGTCACCACTACCCGGTGCGACCCGCCAGTCGCATACGTGTGCGTAATGATCCGGCTGGCAGCACTCTGGGCAATGCTGCCGCCGATGAACACGCCATCACCAAAATCCCAGCTGAGGTCTACAGGCGTGTTGTCCACGAGGGATGGATAAAACGTAATAGTCTCACCGGCGCGGGGTGTCGCTGGCGACGCGGTGAATGTCAGCGGGCCCTGTGGTTTATCTGCCGCTGTGCAGGCCGGGCAAATCGACATCACATCGTTGCGCGCGCTGGTGGTAGATGCGCCGGTGGACACGTCGTAGCCGCCGACCGCGAACAGGCGCGTCCCATCGCCTTCCGCGCGCGCGCCCACACGCAGCGACGTTGCAATTGGCAGCGTGACCCATACACCCGCCTGAACGTCATAC
>Ga0118677_10004266_pt1 | contig 26261 bp, 27 predicted proteins | sample AliMusrvi5mmetaG_FD_86154 | JGI IMG/M metagenome (GOLD analysis project Ga0118677, IMG submission 86154)
TCTCAAGCTCAAGGATGCGCTGATCTGCACTCGCAATCACTCGCTCCTTGCTGAGCACTCCGAGCTGACTGGCGAGAATCAGCGTGGCGAAATGGCGTCGATCACCCATTGAGATAACGACCCGGCTCAGGCAGGCCGGGCCAGTCGCATCACATTGCCAACCGAGAGGCAATCCCGGCCTTGCCTGCAGCCGGATGGTTAGACGTCATCACGGCTGGCAGCTAGCACGCTCTCGATAACGCAATCGATGTCCACCGAAGGATTCGCTGCCACCGAACGCGCCCATGTCTCGCCGTCGAGAACGCACTTCGACAGCATGCCCGCCGGCAATGCCTCGACGAAGGCGTCCGTCGGCCGATCTACCGGGCGGAACACGTTGATCGCAGTCTGCGGACGCCCCCACAACTCAAGACGCTCGCTCGCCTCAATGGCATCGGCCAGCGACTCAGCAACCTCCATCAGACGGTCGAGCCGCTGCGCGAGGCCCTCACGGCCCCACGCAAGCAGGGTCGCCAACAAGGGAATGGCCGCGGCTGATCGGGAACCCTGGACGCCGACGTTCGGTTTGGCGAGATAGCCTCCGCCGAAGCTGATCGCGGCGTTTGCAGCCTCGAGCTCACGGAACATCACGAGCGCCGAGTCCTTTGGCTGGAAGAGCCACTTGTGAGCCGACACCGCCACCGAATCCGCTCCGTCGATGCCGTCGAGCTTGGCCGCATGCGCAGGGCTGAGTCGCAGTGGGCCTGCCCATGCGGCATCGACGTGCGTCCATCGTGCCGCGCCGATGAGGTCGAGCGAGTCGATTGAGCCCGTGGCGGTCGTTCCAGCGGTCAGCACCAGGCATGCGTCGTCGAGGTCGGGCAGCAGCTCACGATTCAGCCGCCCCAGCGAATCCACCGGAACCTTCACAAGTTCAAGTCCCAGCAGGCGACACGCCTTGTCGACGCTGAGATGCGCCGCCTCAGACGTGACGACCCTCTTGACGCCCACAGCGTCGCGTGCGGCCCAGATGCCCGTGAGGTTGGCGATTGTAGAACCCGAGCAAAAGTGCCCGCCTTGCATCCCGAAGTACGGCGTAAGCCACGACATGACTCGCGCCTCCGCCTGAGTGGCGAACGGGGATGTCATCTCGTGAAGCATGTTCTGGTTGAGGCTCGCGTCCCACAGCGCCATGGCCCACGTGATCCACGGGGTTGGAGGATCCATATGCGCCAGCGAAGTGGGCGAACCGAGTTGAGCGGCCCTGTCTAGAACGTGACCCGAGAGCATTTCTAGTGTGGGTAGATCACCCAGCCCGGACTCAGGAAGCGTGAGCGGCAGATCGACAGAATCACGACTTCGCGAGACTAGAAGCTCAAGTGCCCTATTCAATCCGTCGTGTGCCGAGAAACTCGGATCAGGAATCTGCATACAAACTCCGGTTCAGATCGGATCGGGTTAACCCGATACTCCTGCGTCGATAAATGACGCCTAACGGAGGAAGCCAACCGAGCCCCCCTGAACCGAGGCGATGAGCGGAGCCGGGATAGCGAAAAGTTGAGAGAGAGCGGAAGACAATTCAGGCAGGGTCCGAGTCGAGCGCAGGGTTAGGGCGCATGGTGTTTCGCTACCATATCGGCCATTCGTAAGGCCTCAGTGTTATCAATTGCGCGAAGTCCGAGTATGACCCCTGCTTGATTCTGGGTAGGTTGATTTTGACTCGTCTTCCATTTGCCATAAAGACGGGTGATTACAAATTCAATCCCGACGATGGCAGCCATAAGGTTTTCGATGTAATCGGTCGGTGCATCAGAGACATGCCATGGCTTAGAGAAAGGGGCTTCGTTGTGGGTCGTAAGGGCTTCAAGATTTGCACGCAACCAAGAGGAGTCATCAATGACACGGAGTATTCCATATGCGTGAACAACAGAATAATTCCAGGTTGGGACCACCTTGCCTGTTTCAGCCTTGGTGGGGTACCACGATGGAGTGATGTAAGAACCTGGGCCGTGAAAGATCGCTAGCACCTCAACGTCTTTGATTATGTCACTCCAGACTGGATTTGAACGAGCAACATGACCACGTAGCGTGCCAAATGGTGCCGGTTCCACTGATAAATGCAGAGGTATGTGATTGGCGTTCAGCCCATCCGATGAAAGGGTTACCAATGTGGACAACGGGTGAGCGCGAATGAACTCGTGCATGACGTCAACGTTTTGTTCCGAGAATTGTGTTGGGAGATACATGACATTCAGTCCTAACGAGTGAAGCTAATCGGCCACGCATGCACCGAGGCGACGAGCGAAGCCGGGATAGCTAAATGCTGAGAGAGAGCGGAAGGCAATGTAGGCGGGGTCAGAGTTGGGCCAAGGGTTAGGCATTGGCTGCTTGAAGGGATACTTTCTTGGTGCCGTTGGCGACCCATTGCGTGTCAAGTTCCTTGAAGCCGAACTTATCATGAAACCTTTGGGAGGCAGGAAGGTCCTCGACCCCCACGGGAGAACCATCTGAGCGAATGATCTTCCATTCGGGACATCTGACGGTTCGAGACTCATGTTCGGAAGATGAAAGCCCCAAGAGGCGACTCGCGACTGCATTTGGCCGAGTCGATCAGACAGCGTTGACCCTGGCCTCGGCTCATCCGGGCGTCACCTTGCTCTCCAAACCCTTCGGACTGAGGGAACTCCAGAAACACCTCGAAAGCATTGGGCTGGGGTGAAGCGCGTTTTCACAGGTGCTGTGAATCCTAGCAGTAGGGAATTAACCTTCTTACTGGTGATATAGCTTATCTTAAACCAGGTTCAAGCTGCTGAACCTCACGGATTCAGGGATAAATGCCTGAAGACATCCTGGATCGTCACTCCAGGAAAGGGCTGCTCATTGATGCAAATTTGCTGGTGTTATTAATAATTGGCGCTCTTGATCGAAATCAGATTTCTACTAATAATCGTACGAGAGAGTATTGTCCAGAGGATTACGATCTTCTCTGTGCCTTTCTCAAACTTTCAAATGGGCCAATATTAACCACGCCAAATATTCTGACAGAAACGAGCAATATTGTATTTGCTTCGTTGAACGAACCCCTTCGCAATAGAGCAATGCTTTCGATTCGGGAACTCGCTTCAATGCAATTGAAGGAAGAGCCTGTTCTTTCTGTCCACGCTGTCCAAGAACCTATTTTTACCCGACTGGGATTAACAGATAGCGGGATCGCTTACCTTCGCCGACTTAAATGTGTATTTCTTACCGTAGATTCAGATCTTTATGTGCATCTCTCCAGAATAGGAGCTAATGTAATTAATTTTAATCATCATAGATCACATCTAAGTAATTCTTTTAAGGCCACTTAAAATTGTTTTTAATTCGATTTAACCTGAAGAATATCATTCATCCTGAGACGCCTAACGAAGAAAGCTAACTGGCCCCGCCTGCACCGGAGCAGGAAGGGGACCCTTGGGTGTTAAGCCGCGTTTGAAACGCGACTTCTCCAAATCCCTCCAGCTTGGGCTCGTGGGTGCGGATCAAATCCAACACGTTCTTGTGTTCGACCCCGGTGCCATCGCTCCGAAGATCAAACCCCTTCGATGGGGCTTCGAAGGGGCTTCGAAGGGGTACTCACCGTTGCGCCAAGAAGGGGCCAGGCCCTAAATAGGACCCCTCGACCTACCCTACTGGCCCAGCGGCGTGGAGAATGGCCTCTATCGAGCTAACCGGCCCCGCCTGCACCGAGGCGGTGAACGAAGCCGAGGAAGCGGAATGAAGAGAAAGAGCGGAAGACAGCGCGGGCGGGGTCCGAGTTGAGCGGAAGGTTATCGCCAGGTTGTGTTCGGGTGTAGGAATATGCCGCCGAAGTACGTGAACCGTAGCGAAAATGCCGCCGAACGGGCTATCGCTTGGCTGGACCCCACCGTGCGGTAGTGCACCTCCATTCGGGGAGGAGGCTTCCAAGGTCGTCCTGGCTCGGGTGTGGACCCGACACCCATCCAGAAGGATTGTGCGAGTCGCCGCCTGAGTATCAATCAGAGCACTGGCACGGCTAGAACCCACACCGGTGCTGATCCTCGCATGGATAACTTCCAGCATCCTGCGTCAGTCCTACATCATCCCCTTAACGGAACTTCCCAGAGGGGAATCAGTTCTGTTCCTGAAACCGGTGCGTGACGCTCCAAACATTCATGTAGGCGTCGTGGCGCTTGCGGTCCTTCACGGTGGCCTTGAAGTTGGGAAAATCGATGGATCGGACGGCGTCTGCAACGGCCAGAGCGACCTTTTCGCGGTCAATCCGGGCGCGGTAGCGGTAATCATTGACTGGCGTCAGCACGACATCGGCGTCCGGGAACACGGCCTGGATATCCCCCTCCTTGCGGGCGCGGACCAGAAGCGTGGAGCCATCGCCCCCCTTATCGACGATGGACAGGAAGGCGTTGTTAAGGAACAGCCACATGGGTCACTCCACATCCTGGGACTGGTAGACGAAGTCCTTGAGGGTGAGATCGGGGAAGGCCACTCTGTGGCTACTCATTAGCACTGTGGCCACAAAGCCAATCATTCGGCCCAGTTGGGGATATAGGGTCTCTTCTTTCTCGGCCCCGAAGTCCTGATCGAACCCCTTGATCATTTCCATCGCCTTGAGCGAGACGGCACAGAGGCCCTCCGACAGGACGAAGTAAAGGTTTTCGTCCGAGCAGTAGTCGGGGTCCAGGTTAAAGGCATGAATGGCCGCATTCCCAAGCTGCTCACGGCTGTTCCAGGTCCCGATGGGTGTAAACCCCGGCTCTTCGCCAGAGAAAATCTGGCAGAGGTGGTGGATGGCCTTGGAAACAGCCTCGCAGGCTTCCTTGTAGCCCTGTCCTTTCGCGAGTGCGACCCGCCTGGCAATCAGGGCCTCAAAGAACGGCTCTAAGAGTCCCTTTATGACGTCTGGACTCCCAAGGTAGTTAGGCTGGACGGCCTGCATCAGGCCAGCAACCATTGGGTCTTCCTGGTTGCGGTCCTCCGGGGTCAGGTGCGCCAACTGGATTACCCTCTCGCTGATCAGGCGCTGGTCCTCCCGGTCGTCCGTGCAACTGTACTGGCCAAGGGTCCGATTGACCTCGGCATGAGTCGCCCGCAGGCCCTCCCCTTCTGGAACGAAGTGAACCTGGGAGATACAGAAACCTGTCCAACTCCGGTGTTCAAAGAGGGTGTCCCCTTCGTAGTATGCGAACCACTTCTGTTCCATCATCCGTGGAATGAATCCCAGCTTTAAGCACTCGGCCTCCTCGCGCGTGAGCTGGATATCCAGGGGGATGGTCACATGTCCCTTCGGCATTGGAAGGGTGATCCAGTGGCACTTCCGTGCTGGCACGATTCCTTGTGCGGCCTGTTCCAAGTCGGCAGGTGAGTCTGGTCGAAACCAACTGGCCCAACTTCCCCATTGCTCGACCAGGGCATCGACCCGTTGCCGGGCGTCGTCGTAGGCCGATTCGACCGTGGCCCCGGGCCGGTCGAGCCGGGCCATCGCCACGACGACGATCGTCTTGGCGACGTTGTCGAACACCACCATCCGATCGTAAAAGGCGAAGGCCAAGTCGGGCACCTGGCGGTCGTCGGGCGGGGCCTTGGGCAGCCGCTCGAAATAGCGGACCGTGCCGTAGCCCGCGTAGCCCACGGCCCCGGCGCAAAACGGCGGCAATTCCGGCAGGTGGACGGCACGCAGGGCCTCGACATGGCGGCGCAGCTCGGCCATCGGATCGGCCGAGTGATAAGAGCGGGTGGTCAGCAGCGGCGCCCCGGAGGCCGAAACGCCGGAATAGGAATTCGTCGTCACGCGTGGACCGTAGGCCTCGATCTCGAAGAACGGGTCGGCTGCAAGAAAGCTGTAACGCCCGACCTTTTCACCACCCACAACACTCTCGAAAAGGCATGCACAGCGGCCTGAGTCGATTTTGTGAAAGGCGCTGACCGGGGTCAGCGAGTCACAGATCAGGCGGCGATAGACAGGCACGAGCATGCCGTCCTTGGCCAGCTTGCAGAAGGCATCAAAGTCAGGACAATGGACCGCGGCCGACAGTTTGGCCGGAGCGATTGGCTGCGGCTGGGTTTGCGTTACGTGCATGAACAAGGATTCCCGTGTGGTTTGGTATCAGCCCATTCTAAGCTTACCAACGGCCGCCCGGCGTCGCAACAGGCGATTGCCTCATCGGCAATTGGTCGGTTGACTCGCGATTCCTCGATCGTTAGAATCTCTGTGACGGAAAGCTGGAAAGCGAGTTCTATGCCATGAAATGCCAACAGTGTGAACGTCCGGCAACATTCCACATCACGGAACTGACCGGCGGAAAGCCCCAGGAACTTCATCTTTGCGAGGAACACGCCAGGACGTACCTTACCTCCTCGTCTGGCGGTGAACCCGCTGGTGCGGGGGGTATGGCGGCGGCGCTGGCGCAGCAGGTGCAGCAGATGGCTATCGGGCAGACGGCCGAAGAACTGGCCCAGCTCGACCAGCAGGCATGTCCGGTATGCGGGATCACTTTTTACGAATTCCGCAGCCAGGGCCGCCTCGGCTGTCCGCACGATTATGTGGCATTCCAGCCCCAACTGGAACCGTTGATCATGAATGTTCACGGCGAGTCGGAACATGTCGGCAAGCGACCTCGTTGTACGCCGGGTAGCAGTGAAAAGCGGACGCAATTGATCCGCATGCGGCGGGAAATGAAGGAATCGATCGAAAACGAGAAATACGAGCGGGCATCCGAACTCCGCGATCAAATTCGGCGTATCGAAACCGGGCAGGCGTCCTAGTCGGGTAAAACCAGCAACCCCGAATGTAGCGTGAACTCTGTAACCCAGTCTGGCAGTTAGAAGCAGAACAGAATTCGGCGGGATTTTCCGTGGAACTCAAAGAACTGACCCAAAGCAGCGGCGAGTGGCTCCGAGGCAACGGCCCCGAGGCGGACATCGTCATCAGTAGCCGGGTCCGCCTGGCGCGGAACTTGGCCGACTTTCCTTTCATCAGCCGGACCACTCCCCAGGATCGCGTGCAAATCGAGCGGATCCTCCGCGATAGCATCATCGCTTCCCAGGTCTCGGCCGATCTGCTCTACATTGCCGTCGATGAACTCGAAGGCGTCGATCGCCAACTGCTGGTCGAGCGGCACCTCATCAGCCGCGAGCACGCCGAGGGCCAAGGCCGCCGGGCCGTGGCCATCGACAAGGCCGAAAAATTCAGCCTCATGATCAACGAGGAAGACCACCTGCGAATTCAGGTCTTGCAGAGCGGATTCAACCTCCGCAGCGTATGGGAACAAATCAACGCCATCGACAACGCCATCGAACAGAAGGTCACTTATGCCTTCCACGAACGATTGGGCTACCTGACGGCCTGCCCCACGAACGTCGGCACCGGCATGCGTGTAAGCGTGATGATGCACTTGCCGGCCCTGGTCATTACGCGGCAGATTGAAAAAGTTTTCCGCAGCCTACAGAAAATCAGCCTGGCCGTTCGCGGTCTCTTCGGCGAAGGCTCGCAGGCAATGGGTGATTTCTACCAAATCAGCAACCAGATCACTTTGGGCCGCAGCGAAGATGATCTGGTCCAGCAGGTCAGCGACATTGTGCCGGTGATTATCGACTACGAACGGCAGGCTAGGCAGTTCTTGATCAAGGAGAGCCAGGAGAATTTACACGATCGCGTGAGCCGGGCTTACGGCATCCTGCGAACCGCGCAAACGATCAGTTCCGAAGAGACCATGCATCTCCTTTCCAGCGTCCGCATGGGAGTCAATCTGGGCCTGATTGCGGACCTCCAAATCGCCGACATCAACGAGCTTTTCATCCACACCCAACCGGCCCACTTGCAGAAGCGAACCGGCAACGAATTGGGCAGCTCCGATCGCAATATCGAGCGCGCTCGTTATCTGCGGCAATATCTCAATCGCGAAGATGGGGCCCAGCGGGCGGAGAAAAACTGAATTTCGGCTCCCCGCCACGTTTGTGGTGCGGGCGTCTCACATGTCTGGTTCAACCACGACATCTTGGGCAGGCGGGACGCCCGCACCACAATTATCCGAAAACCGGCGGAGAGCCTGAATTTCCTATCCCGCCAGCTTCTCCCGCACTGCCTTCACCACGTTCGGCGGCAGAAATCGCAAAAGTTCCTCTTCCGATGTCAGCCCGGCGATCTGCTTGATGAGCGAACTGGAAACGTGGGCCAGTTCTCCATCGGCGATCATAAAGAGCGTTTCAATATCGGGCGCCAAGCGGCGATTGGCCATCATCATGGTCAACTCAGCGGCGATGTCAGTAATCGGCCGCACACCGCGAACCATCACCCGAGCGCCCTCCCGCCGCACAAAATCGACGGCCAAACCATGAAATAGACGGATTTCAATGTTCGGAAGGTGTGAAGTCGCTTCTCGAATCAGCTCCACCCGCTCGCCAGCGGCAAACATCCCCTGCTTCTCGATGTTGATGCCCACTCCCACGATCAGCCGATCGAAAAGCTGGCTCGCCCGTTCGATAACATTTAAGTGCCCCAAGGTAACGGGGTCAAATGATCCAGGATAGACGGCGATTCGCGGCGGACCAGGAACCATGAGAAAACCTTTCGGAGAATAGGCGGAATACAATAGTCAGGAGTTAGCTCCAAGTATTAAGCTTTAAGGGCATCGATCAGCCGGTCGATGTCGGATCCATCATTGTATGCGTGCGGGCTGATCCGCAGTCGCCCGGCCCGGCAACTGAGCACAACCTGCCGCTGGAGACACTCTTTGCGCAAAGCTTCGGGATCGCGTCCGGGCAGACGGAAAGAAACGATGCCGCTGCGGCGGTCGCCGTTGCGAACGCTGTCGATGATCGCCCCTGCGGCCGTCAGCCGACAACAGGCCAAATCGGTGATTTCCAGCACCCGCGCGGAAATTGCTTCCTGGCCGTAACGGAGCAGCAACTCCAGGCTAGCGTTCAGACCGATGAAACCGGCCACGTTCAGCGATCCGCCTTCGTAGCGCTCGGCCGTATTTTTATAGTTCAGTTCGATGCGGGTGAAATCGCGGTCGTGGGCCACGCTGTTCCAGCCGACCATGATGGGACGAAGCAAATCGAGGTGTTCGCGGCGGAGATAGAAAATCCCCGCCCCTTCTGGCCCCAGTAGCCATTTGTGTCCGTCAGAGGCGAGAAAGTCAATCTGCGTGCGGCGAACGTCCAAGGGAAAAACGCCCAGCCCTTGAATGGCGTCCAGGAATAATAGGGCACCTTTGCCGTGAACCATTTCGGCGAGCCGATCCAGATCCTGCCGCCAACCGCTAGCATAGGCGACCCAACTGACACTCACGATCCGCGTGCGGGCATCACAGGCATGGGCGATGGCTTCCAGCGGCACCTGCCCCCCTTGGGTAGGTACACGACGAATTTCCACACCGCGGGAGAGCAGATTTAGCCAGGGGTACTGATTCGAAGGAAACTCATTGTCGGGCAGGACGGCGTTATCCCCCTCTTTCCACGGGTAACCTTCCGCCACCAGACTGATGCCGGCAGTCGTGTTGGGCACCAAGGCGATTTCCTCAGGGTGAGCATTGATCAATTGGGCCGCTCGCTGCCGTGTCTCGTTCAATTGTCGCATCCAGCCCTGATAATAGGCATCGCCGTTGGCCACGGCGTCCTCGTTCCAGCCAGCCACTGCCCGATGGGCGGGGCCGCTGATGGGGGCTACTGCCGCATGGTCCAAATAGGCCCATTGCCGCGCAGCAGGCATTTCCTCGCGAAAAACGTCCCAATCGGCCTTCTTCTCAAGTTCGGTTTGCCGCTCGATCAACTTTTTGCTCCTTTATCCAAACTTCCCAGTGGTGAACCCTTCAGGCTCCGATTATACTAGAAGTCGATGTCCATTGTCGCCCGCGGTGTTGAGAAGTCGTTTTCATGCCCAAAGCCTTTTGTATTACCGGTGCTGTTGTTGCCATCCTCCTGCTGTTGGTTTTCGGGACCGACCTTGCGACAGCGTTCCCTTTTGAACGCCAAAGCTGGCTGATGGATATCAGTATGGTCCTCTGCTCGGGGATGTTGGGCTACATCAGTTGGGCCACTTTTCAGACGCTCAAATAGGCGTTAAAGTAATCTGAGCAGATTTTGGGCAAGGTTTGTAGATCTCCGTTGACGTTCTCTGTAGGCAGACATGGCGACGCAAGAAGAAAACGAACAACCGAATAAGAAACGTATACCTTCTCCCCTTCTGCGCAAACGTCTACAGAAGCTTTTTGAGGCCGGTAATAAGCAGGGATCCCAGGATAAATTCGACTACGCAAGCGATCTCTATACCGAATGCGTGCAAGGTGATCCAGGCAATCTGGAGTATCTACAAAGCTTCATGACGAATCTGCATAAGAAGTACGGCAGCGTCAAAAAGCTCGGTCCGATGGTGCAGTTCAAGGAGCGCGGAGCCAGGGCTGCCATGAAGAAGGCCATTGCTCAGAGCGACTGGGATGAGGCAATCCAGCAAGGAATCGCCGTTTTACTGGTGAATCCCTGGGACGCTCCAACATTGACCGCAATGGCCACGGCCTGTGGCGGGATCATGAACCAGGAGGGGGCTTCCGCCGCCGTGACCTATGGCGACTGCGAACTCTACTACCTGAAGTGCGCCTTCGACACGTTTTCCAAAGACAAACCCGATGCCGAGGTTTGCCGTCAGTTGGCCGAGGCCCTGACCAAGCGAGAGCGGTACGTCGAGGCCATCAACTTCTGGCACAAGGTCGAAATTGCCCGCCCCGACGACGAGGTGGCCAAGCGGTCTATCGCTACGCTTACCGTTTTGCAGCATCAAGCCAAGGATCCGAAGTACGACGAGGACAAAAAGTCCGGCAAACAGGGTACGAGTAAGCAGGAGGAGTTTACGCACGAGGACCGCCTCAAACAAAGAATCCAGCGCAACCCGAAGGATATTGCCGGCTACGACGAACTGGGAAATCTGTACCTGTCCACCGAACGCTATGCAGAAGCCGAAGAGATTTTCAATCAGAAACTCGCAGCCTCCAACAACGACCCCACGGTGCGGGAGGAAATCGAGGACGTGCAACTCCGCGCCCTGCGTTCCAAAATGGCCGAGGGAGGGAAAAAAGCCAAGGAAACGGGCAACGAGGCAGACAAGAAAGATTTTGAACGGCTCCGCATGATCGTCATTGAGAAGGAACTACAGGTTTACAGAAACCGCTGTGAACGCTATCCGAACAATCTTATCTTCCGCTATGAACTAGCCCAGCGGCACCAGTGGAAAGGCGACGTCAGCGAGGCGATCAAGGAGTATCAGGTTGCCCAAAATGATCCACGCAAGAGGGGAAAATGTCTCATCAACCTCGGTGAGTGTTTCCGCTCGATCAAGCAGTTTCATCTGGCGATGAAGCACTTCGAGCAGGCGGCCCAAGAGATCCCCGACCGCGATCAGGACGAAAAGAAATTAGCATTCTATCGGGCCGGCAAACTGGCCATGGGGCTGAAGGATTTGCCCAAGGCTGAAAAGTACCTTACGACCCTGGCCAGCATGGACTACACCTATCGCGATGTGTCCGACCTCTTGGAACGCCTGCATCGCATGTTGGAAGAAGAAGGCAAAAAAGGCGGCGGACAAGCAAAACGCGCGGACGAGCAAAAAAAGGACGAAAGTGACGCAGAAAGCGGAGAAGCATAGTCCCCAGGTTCGTCGCGGGTCTCCTGACCCTGCCGAAACATTGGACCGAAGGTCTCCTGCTGAATGCGAGAGCTTCGGTCGGCAGCACGGCTGGGCCAGAGACTGGCCACAACCGAATAAATTCCGTTCTCCGAAGTGGACTTGGCAGTTTTCCTTGCAACCCCCCTGGACAAACTCACCAACTTTCGGCAGAATGGCTAATTCGCCGCGTGCGGGTTGGGTCCTGCCACGCTGGCCCCATGACCCGAATCACTCCCCCAAATAGCGGAAACCATGCCTCATTCGTCAAGTGCAAAAAAACGCCACCGCCAAAGCTTGGAGCGGCGAGACAAGAACCGTGCGGTGAAACGCGAGCTAAAAACCCGCGTTCGCAAAGTAGTTGAGGCCGTCGACGCCGGCAAGGCGGAAGATGCCCAAGGCGCCCTGCGAGTCGCCGCCCAGAAGCTCGATCGCGCTGCCGCTCACAAGGTCATCCATCGCAATGCCGCCGCGCGGACCAAGTCGCGGTTGGCCGCTCGAATTAAAACGCTGAAGACTGCCGCAGTTGCGGAATAGTCAGATCTAAAATTCCACATCGGCCGCGTTGAAAATCGGTCCCTCGACGCAGATTCGGCGATAGTCCCACTCGCCCTGTGGATCGCGGATCTTTGTCACGCAACTGAAGCAGATTCCGATCCCACAGGCCATGGGGCTTTCCAAAGAAACCTGGCAGGAAAGCCCCATTTTTGCAGCCATGTCGGACGTGGCGTGCAGCATCTTCTCCGGCCCACAGGTGACGATCCGACAAGCATAAGACGAGGTTTTGACCACGGGCGGCACCAGTTCGACCACCGTGCCGCAATGCCCGGCCGAACCGTCGTCGGTGCTGATCAAGACCTCGACGCCTAGGCTACGAAAGTCGTCGACGCCCGCCATGAAGGCGGCCGTGCGCAGACCGTAGCAGAGTGTCACCTTCCGTGCTCGAGGGACGGCTAGCGGCGGCTGGCCGTAATCGCCCAGGCCAAGATAATGCCGGGCCAATGCTAGGAATGGCGTTTGGCCGATGCCGCCAGCCACCATGATCAAATGGCCCGTCTCCGTGGGCGGAAACCCATTTCCCAACGGCCCCCAGACCTCCAATCGCTCGCCGGCCTTCACCCCTGCCAAACGGCGCGTCATCCGGCCGATTGCCTGATAAACGATATCGACCCCCTGCGGCCACCCCGAGGCGTCGCGATAGGTGTCGTAAAGTGCCAGCGGGCGTCCCAACAGAGGGTCGTTCGTGCCTGGCAGCCGCAGCATCATGAACTGGCCCGGTAGAATATTCGCGGCAATGCTCGGACAGGGCAAGCGCAGGCGATAGGTATCGCGAGCAAGCGGAACGTGTTCCGCAATGGCGACAGTTTCCTGGCAAATATGGTCCGGATTAGAGGTATGCATGGGAGATGAGGAGTTAGGAGTGGGAATCAGAAATTCTTCTAACTTCTAACTTCTACCCTCTGGATTTTTAACAAGTGCCTGCAAGGCTGCAATTTCCTCGTGGGCCAAGAGGCGAACGGATCCGGGGGGCATTTTGCCGAGACGGATCGGACCAACACTCACCCGCACGAGCCGCAGCACCTTGTGGCCGACCCTGGCCAGCAGGCGGCGGATCTCGCGGTTCACGCCTTCACAGAGAACGATCTCCAGCCATGTACTATCCTTCTGATGCGATTCAATGCGAACATCCTGCACCCTCGCAATACCTTCGGCAAGATGGACTCCGCGTTTCAACTTATCGAGCACCTCGGGTGTCGGCCGACCGGCAACCTGGGCCAAATAGACCTTTTCGACGCCATAACGGGGATGTGTGAGGCGATTCGCCAATTCACCGTCGTTGGTGACCAGAATCAATCCCTCGCTGTTCAAATCGAGCCTGCCGATAGCGAACAGCCGAATATCTTGGTTCGGCACCAGGTCGATCACGCGCGATCGCCGGGCTGGGTCGCGATTCGTGGTCACCACTCCTTTGGGCTTATTCACGGCATAATAAACCCGGCGTCCGAGTGATAAAGACTCACCGTCAACGCGAATATCTTGGGTGGCGGAATCGACCCGCGTGCCGAGTTGGGATACCACTTTGCGGTCCACCTCGACGCGGCCAGTCGTGATTAGCTCCTCGCATTGCCGGCGGCTTCCTAGCCCTGCCGCAGCCAGTACCTTTTGCAGGCGATCGCCCGACAGGCGCTCGCCGACCGCTGCCGGCAGTGGACGCGGGCGATGTGGCCGGATTGGTCTGCGCGGCTTTCCACCCGCTCTCGCCTTATTCGATGGGCGACGGCCAGAACTCTCGCCAGTCGGACGAGATCTTGGCGGACTGGATCTTGGCGGACGGGCCGTAGGCGGACGTTTGGGTTGCGGCTTGCCTGATGCCGGAACGTCGCCTCCCTCCAACCCAATGATGCGGCCTACCCGCTGACCTTCAGCAGGCTGATGGACCGACTTGCCAGGGCGCAGTGGTTTCTTGGCAGTGAATTTTCGTCGTTGCGGGCCGGGCATAGGTTGGGCAAATGCAAGAGGTGAGAAAACCTAGTCAGACTAACTATCATACTCCGGCCGAACCGATTGCGACAGGGTGCGAGAACGTATAACCCGTCCTACGGCTGCGCTATTCCCGGCGGATAGTAGATTGTTGGCGGCGGGGTGACGATGGGGGGCTGGGCAACCGGCGTCTGCGTTTGCGGACAGGGAGCGAGAATTGGCTCGCCTATTCGACGCTGGACGCGAAGGACTTCCGCACGAGGATCCTGATACTCTCGCGGCCGCGAGCCAACAACCGGCGGGCCAGGCTCGTTCTCGGGATAAGGTTCAAAAACCTCTGCCCTGGCCTGCTGATGGGCCTCAGTACCGGGGTGAAAAAGGTTCGGCATTGCCGTTTTGCCGCAACCACCACATGTCGGCAGCATAACCGATAAAACGATCAAGGCAAGGATCTCACGCATGGACAAACCTCTATCCCCCCAGAAGGACTTTAGTTAGTCGCGAGATTGTAAGAATTCTTGCCCGGCAGGGGAAGGGGAAAAAAAGTGGGCGGTGGGCATTGAGCGGCTATTCGGAAAGCCGAAATTCATGTTCCATCTCCCTCCGGGAGAGGGTTGGTGTAAGGGCTGTTTACGCAGTTCTCGCCGAAAAGCCCTCACCCCCAGTCCACTGCCCACTGCCCACTACTCCAGATATGCATCCAGAAGCACCGTCCTCTGCTGTGGTACGAGATTGAGACTGCCGAGGCTAGCGGGCAAGAGCGCGGTCCCACCCTGGGGCAAGGGAGCGATCCGCGGGTCGCCTTCCATGCGGACTGCACCCTGCAAAACGCAGACGATGTGGAATCGGTCGTCCCCACCGATCGTCCGTGGCTGGTTGAAGTCCCAGCGATCCATGATGAACTTGTCGGAGGCCACCAGACGGCTGACCCAGGAACGGTCGGTAAGCTGTGGCTGCGCAGGATCGACTGGCCCATGCTGAAAATCAACGACCGCCAAGCCCTGCTCGATGTGCAGCGGACGCGACATGCCATCGGGGCCAACGCGGTTCCAATCGTAGAGGCGGAAGGTGGTATCGCTGGACTGCTGCACCTCGGCCACTAAGAGGCCCGCGCCTAAGGCATGAACGGTTCCAGCGGGAATGAAGAGACAATCACCTGCCTTGGGCTGGAAGTGGTGCAACAAATTCTCGCACGTCCCTTGGCCAATGGCAGCGGCCAACTGCTGGCGATCGACGCCCTGACATAGTCCCGCGTAGATTGTACTACCGGGATCCGCCGACAGAATATACCATGCCTCCGTCTTGCCCGAGTCGGGCGGGTTCAACCGTGCGGCCTGTTCGTCGTTAGGATGGACCTGAACGGAGAGTGCCTGGGCGGCGTCCAGGAACTTTACCAGGAGCGGAAAACGCGACTGCGGGTGGTGGCGGCCGAAAAGTTCCGGACCGCGCTGGCGGACCAGTTCGCCTAGTGCCATACCGGCCAGAGGCCCCTGGTCGACGATGCTCTGATCCACGCCGCGATCGCAGACTTCCCAGCTTTCGGCGTAATCGTTGCCCGCGCCAAGCGGCTTTCCCAAACATGTTTCCAAGCGACGGCTCCCCCAGAGATAGCGCCGCACGAGCAAGTGAAAACGAAGCGGATAAAGTGGGATCATGGAGCGGTTTTATTCCTTGCAACAGTGGGGCCCCTTATTCTGGCCGGTCTCACGCCTTGTTCTTGCCGGTCTCTGACCGAGCCTTGTTGTGGCCGGTCTCACGCCTTGTTCACACACCGCCGACCGAAGGTCTCCCCTTCACCAGGAGACCAGCGGTCTAACATTTCGGCAGGGTCAGGAGACCCTCGCCGAACCAGTCCCGCGCCGAACTCGTCGGATCGGTCCACGGTAAACGAAAGCAGTGGTTGCTTATCTTATGCCACCGAAGTATTATAAGTAGTTTACCACGGGCCGGGAATTCATTGGTAGGGAAGCCGCAATTATGCCCCCTGCCCGTCCTGCCGCTGCCCCCCTGCCCTGCCAGCTTTGAAGTTGTTACCTCGCTGAACATTGCTCCATGCCACGATCTCCCGCCAAGAGCGATCTGTTTCAAGACAACACGATGACCTTCGGTCAGCATCTCGAAGAATTGCGGACCTGTCTGTTTCGCGCGATCGTCGGGCTGGCAGTCGGCTGTATCGCAGGGTTCCTAGTGGGCGACCAAGTCGTCGTCTTCATCACCACCCCCGTGGAGAATGCCCTGACGACTTACTACGAAAAAGAGGCCGCTGACAAAGCCCTTTCCCCCAAGCAACAAGCCTTGCTTGGCGAGGCCGGTTATGACGATGCCGGCGTGGAGCGGATCCAAAAAATCGTGGCCGCCCAGCACGTTTCGTTTGAAATTATTTCCATCGATCCGGCGATGCTTTCCAATCAACTGCCGACTCGTGCCCTGGCCGACACTTCACCGAAAACTTCTCCGGATTCCGGCAGTGCAGAGGCCCAGGGGTTGAGGAAGATTGTTTTGTTCCGCCCGATTGCCGACGACTCACGAATTCGCATGAACGCCCTAGGCACCCAGGAAGCCTTCATTATCTGGATGAAGGCGTCGATGCTGGTGGGAGTAGTCCTGGCCAGCCCGTGGATCTTCTATCAGATCTGGACCTTCGTGGCGGCCGGGCTTTATCACCACGAGCGGCGCTATGTACACTTATTTCTGCCGGTCAGCATCGGGCTGTTTCTGGCGGGGGCGTCAACCGCGTTTTTCTTCGCTTTCAAGCAGGTCTTGGCCTTCCTACTGAGTTTCAACCACATGCTGCACATCAATCCTGAACTGCGGATCAACGAGTGGATGAGCTTCGTGCTCTTGTTGCCGCTGGGATTTGGGATCAGCTTTCAGCTTCCGTTGGTGATGCTTTTCCTGGAGCGAATCGGGCTAATTTCGGTGAAGACCTACCTAGCTTCCTGGCGGATGGCGATCCTGGTGATTTTTGTGCTGGCGATGATCCTCACGCCCACCGGCGATCCGTACACCATGCTGCTCATGGCCTGTCCTCTGACGGTTCTCTACTTTAGCGGCGTGCTCCTCTGCAAAGTGCTGCCGAAAACCAAGAGCCGCTTTGCGGAATGAGCAGTACGCCAGGCATTCCGGCAGGCTGGAAAGCCTGACGTACGGGGCGAGGGTTCTAAATCGCCTCGCCGCCTCGTTCCCCGGTGCGGATGCGGATGCAATCTTCCAGGGGAAGGACAAAGATCTTACCGTCGCCAATCTCGCCGCTGGCACCGGTGCGACCGCCGCGAACGATAGCGTCGATCGTCGGTTCGAGGAACTCTTCGTTGACGGCGATCATCAACTGCACCTTGCGCAAGAGGTTCACGGCGAATTCATGGCCGCGGTAGACCTCGGTTTGCCCCCGTTGCCGCCCAAAGCCCTGAACGTCCATCACGGTCAGGCGGAAGACCTCGACATCCGCCAAAGCCTGCTTGATGGCTTCCAGCCGATGGGGTTGAATTACGGCGATAATGAGCTTCATGATGGTCTCGCAGCCCCTACAAATGAGGGTTCCGGAGTAATGGGCGATATCTGGAAACGGATTATCAGGAATACTAACCCATCGCCGGACCAATCTCAAGAGGGTGGAACGATCCTATCACCAGTAGAGCGAAGGCCCACCATCACCCCTGAGACCTGTTCGGCGCGGGTCTCCCGACCCCGCCGAAACGCTCAAAACATCAGAATCAAGTCGGCAGCCGTAAGAAACTGCGAGCTGCTGCGGCCGTCATTAAACGGCAACCCCGGCTGGTTGGCGGGTCCGTAGCCGCCAGCCCCGCCGTCATACCAGTCGTAGCGGATCTCAGGCCGAAAAATCACGTTGGCCTGGGGCCGCCAGTTCAGCCCAGCGGTAAGCTCATAGAAGTTGCCGGCAAAGCCATGCCCCGCCCAGGCCTGAACGCCGGGAATGTTCCCCGGCCCGGCCACGCGGACGCCTTCTTGGTCGCGGAGCCATTCGGCCCGTACGCAGGCGGCCCACTGGCTGCTGAGCGTGTAAATGTAGTATTGATTCAGCCCGTACCATTCGGCCGCACCGCCGCCGGCCAGGGCGTTGTTTTCCACGCCCAAGTCGTGGACCAGAACATACTGGCTGCGAGGGCCTAGTTTCTCTTGAATGACAAGGCTGTAGACGAAGCGGTTCTGTGCGCTGTTCAAGTCCTGCGGTCCGTTGGAGAGGGCGTAGGAAACCGTCGTTCGCCGGTCGCTGCTCTGCCAACGAAAGCCCCCCAGAAAATCCAAGGAGTGATTGTTGTCCTCGAACTGGTTCCAACCGCGATCAAAGCCACCCTGCACCGACCAGTTCTCGTCCATCTTGTAGTCGGCCAACACGCCCGTCACCAATTGCGGCACGCAGTACGAGTAACAATAGGAGTGCGAATAGAAGAAATTCGCCGGAGCGGGAACAGCCTCGTAATCCAGGATCGCGGCAAAATGCCCAAGCTTGACGCTCAAATCATTGTGGGCAACTTCCGCGTAGGCCTGGGGAAGCACCATGCCATAGCTTTGGCCATTAAAGCCGTTAATGCGATCTTCCAATCCATTATTGATTCCGAATCGCCAGTCGGTGCCGTACATGGCGTCGATGCGGCCGCCGAAGTCCCAGCCATCGCCGCCTGTATTCACCGGCCGCTGCAGGGTCATCCAGAACTGGTTCATCTGGTACTGGCTGTCTTGATCGTTGGTGGCCACCGGGCCGTTGAATCGGTTGGCAGGATGCTCATCGTTGAACGTGATCCCCTGCTGGAGCCAGCCGCTGAGCGAAATGCCCATGTTTTGCAGACATTGCGGCTGACGCAGCTCAATTTTCGGTCCCGGCGGAGGGACAGGCGCTGGCTCTTCGGCTGGCGGATCGGCCTCCGCACCCATGTGCTGATGCAAGCGGGCCTTCAGGGCGGCAAGTCGCGACTTGTGATCGGCGACGGTCCCCGCGGGCAAGTCGCTGGTCTCGGCAACACCAGGCTGCGCTTCGCTGGACACAGATCCAAGAGCGGGTGCAGGCGACTCCGTGGCCGGGGCTACCCGTGCGGCCGCATCGACCTTGTGGTCCAACGTGGCCACCGCCACATCTTCAAACTCGACCCTCTGTAGGGAAGGCTGTGGTCCAACGGTGGCATCTTCCGCGTGGACCCAACCGGCGGCCCAGCAGATTCCCAGCAGCAATCCCGAAGCAATCCTCACCAGTGCTCGATGCCTCATGAATATATCCCCAACTCTTGCGGCGAGGCCGTAGCTCCGCCGCCATCGGCGACTCATGCGCCCTTGGATTCGTTATCAACACTCTTGCTATCGGAACTGTGGCTTGCCGCGATTACGGGAAAAGAGCGGAAATCCGCTGTCAAAAGGCAAACCATTGCCCGCCGCCGTAAGGTCTGATGTCTATGATGGTTACTCCCCCTCCCTAACCCTTTTGAGATTGCCGGAGGCGCAAAATTTAACGCCTTTGCGGACTGCACTACCTTCGACGCAGCCGCCAAAGTCCGGCAACGATCCGCGGTAGTTCGCGGAGCGGATGGAGATGCCCGCCAGGCACTTCCTGCCAATGGATCGGCACTTCGACCACGCGGAGGCCAAACCGCTGGGCCAGGACGAGAAGTTCCAAGTCGAATAAGTAGCCGGTTTCCTCGATGGCCTCGAACAAACGGCGACCGGCCGTAGCGCGGAACATCTTAAAGCCGCATTGCGTGTCAAAAGCCGAAATCCGCAACACTCGGCGAGCAGCCAGCGCGAAGAGCTTTCCGGCCAGTCCACGATACCAATGGCGCGAGCGGCGGATGGCTGGATCCAGCGCTAACCTCGAGCCAATTGCCACATCGGCTCCTTGGGCGATCGCGGCCGCCAGTCGAGCGAATTCTTCGATCGGCGTTGCACCGTCCGCATCCGCAAACAGCAACAGTTCCCCGCGCGCCGCCAAAACCCCAGTTCGCACGGCGGACCCCTTACCCTCGTTTTGGGCATGCCGCAGCAGGCGAAGTTGCGGCCAATGACTCGCCAGACTCTGGACAATAGCCGCCGTTTCGTCGCGGCTGCCATCGTCAACCACAATCACCTCGTAGGGCTGCCGGAAACTCTGCTCCAAATACTCGCGCACGGTCCCCAGGTAGGGCGGCAGCCGCCGAGCCTCGTCGAATGCCGGGAGAATCAGGGAAAGAACGGTTTCTGGCATAAGAGGGAGGCTACACCTTGCATGGTCAATCGGTGGCATTTATAGTAGAGGAGTATTCCAAAAACACCCGCCTCCGTCAACTGTTGCCGAAACCGCTTGTTTCGTAACGAGTTAGGGCATCTTCCGTATTCTCGGAAAACTCATTAAGGGCGTCATTGTTGACAAAACTGTTGACAGCCCGTGCTTTCTTTTCCGCCTGTTGACGGGCTTGGACCAGTTCATACGCTGCAAAAGCAACGTCGGCCGTACGCTGGGAATTCTGGCCAACGTAAAATCGCATGGTGGTGCCGATACTCTCATGCCGCATTAACTCCATTAGGACTTTTGGCAACACCCGCTCGGACCATCGCTCGCCGAATGACCTTCTCAAATCGTGTGCGGAAGCATACTTCACCTTTTCGGTGATTGTCCGCTCGCCGGTCACTGGGTCAACCTTAGTCCTTTGGCGGGAATTGACCTTCACCCCCGCCCGCTTGCCGATAGCGGAAATAACGGTACTGGCATCGTCGGCCGACAACTGCCGCCCGCTTTTTGGGTGAGGGGCGAGGAGTACCCTGCCCCGCCGCTTCTCGGCCGGTGTCCTAGTCAATAGTCGGCAGAACTCAGGGGCCAGGGCCAACAACCTATCCCGGTTGCCTTTTTCGTGTGAAGCCGAAATCCTTAGCATCGGTCGCCGGCCGCTCATATCGACCACCAGCCCGGCCTCCAAACCGTCCCAGCGTAGGGCCACGGCCTCAGAGATTCGCAAACCGGACCACCAGAGACCGATTATCGTACGCCGCCAATGCTTGGCATAGGTAGAACCTACAACCTTGCGGGTTGCCTTCAGCATCTTCCACAACTCTTCCCCAGTGACCGGCCGCCCTTTCATAACGCCAGCCCCTTTGGGTGCCCTAATTACCTTTGGGAACTCAGGGACCCCCCGAATCCACTTCATTTTTGCCGCCCAGACGAATAGACCGCGCAGGTGGGCCAGATAGGCTTTGGTTGACGTTTCTGCTAATCCACTTGCCCGCAGTTTCGCCGCATACTCATCAAGACGGACAGCGTTCATATCGCCAAGACGGACAGGGTGGACCAGTTTTTCGACCGATTTAAGAACGGTCGAAACTATCGCCCGTGTCTTTGGTGCCATCGACGGCAAGACGGACTGCTCATACTTGACCGCAAAGTCTTGCCATGGCATCCGTACGTTAGTTGCCAAGCTTCCATCCCGCAAATCGGCCTCCAGCTTACTCGCAGCGCGCTCAGCCTCTTTTTTGCTCTTCGTGCCCGAAGACTTAAACCGAGGTTTGCCGGTGCCTGGGTCAATCCATCGCAGGCTTAGGGGCCGGTCGCTGCCTACCTTGACCACGGTAACTTTAATTTCCTCCATGGGAAATCCTTTCAAGAAAGACTATTGGCCGTAGTGCCCGTTGATAAGCAACGGAAGTTGCCCCGCAAACCTTGCTCGCACCCTTTGGTGGTCACAGCTTGAAAATGCGGACGGACACGACGGCCGGTAGCCTGTTTTGTTGAACTCATCTTTTAGAATCTTCCGTAGGGTTATCAGCCCTTGGTGGTTATTCGATGATTCAACCACCGAGGGAATTATTGGCTTTTCGAGGCGAATTGTCAACGGGTTTGTCAACAGTTTTTGGGAAATGGCCTTAAACGCCCCAAACCAAGCCCCTTTCAGACTGATACACAATCAGTTTGGACACTTTGGGACCGCTTTTTTCAACCTATTCTTGACCGTCCAATAGGCATCCAAAAGCCCGCTCTGCAACGTGCCCCGGACCGCATCGCGCTCACAGTTAAATCGCTCAGCCAGGAGGCAGACAACTTGCGTAAAGATTTCGCTCTTTGGCAACCATTGCGGATACCAAGCCCACCGCTCATTTTCGGCCACGGATTGCGCGTCACACCTTAGTTGTGCAACTTCCGGCTCTTCCAATAATTCTTTCCAGCTTAGCCTTCGCATTTTGTAACCTCCTCTTTCGGGACCGGCTTAAATTCGCCGCAGAAATCCCAAGTACAGACATCCGGCCAGCCACGCCCATCTTTGCACAGGACCGGCGCGCGCCTGCAACAATTGCCGGATTCTCTTCCAGTCTTGCTAAAAAACTTGCAACTTTCGCAAAACATAATTCGCTACTTTCTCAAAAGGTCGCCGCACCGCAGCCCCACGACAAGCAGGGCCACGGCAACGGCGAAAGGTTAAAATGGCAGTCCGTCGTCTAAGCCGACACCAGCATACTCAGATGGTCGCATTTCCTTACACGACTGGTCGGGGGAGCAGTCAGCCATCCAGAGAATCATCTTCTGTAAAATCCGAATTGCGTCTTTAGTCTCCGTGCCGTCAAGGATATGAACCCGCACGGGAACCCCGCTGCGCAATTCCCATGCACTCGTTGACATAACAACGTCGCCCTCTTCGTCTGGGGTCATAACACAATCACCCGGCGGATAATCAATCCAGCCGTCGTACTGGGTGAAATGAAGCACGTCCTTAAAAGCGTAATGCTCTAAAAGGGCAACTTTGTCTGCATTGTCGATTACCGCCCGACATTTTGGACACAACTTGAAATTCATAATCTTTCTTCCTTCCATTCGGCCGCAGATAGTTTCCGCACCCCGCCCGGCGGCTCGGGCAGGGACGGCATCCGGCAATGCGCCCGCATCCATCGCTGGGCGGCCGCATCGCTTCGGTCTGGCTTGGTTTTTTGGCTCTTCTTCATTCTTCGTTTCCTACTTTCTGTCGGTGCCAAGGGGTGGTGCTACCGGCCCTATAGTAATAGGGGCCGTAGCACCGCCCGCTACTGGTGCTACCGGTAGCACCCATAGCATCCGTAGCATCCGTAGCATCGTGCTTACTTTCCGGTCGGTTTGTAACCATCGTAGGTAGCCCCGTTCTTGGTTATTTTGGTCATGACTGCCCGACCTTCTTGAATCAGGACAAAGATTGTTTTGCCGAAATTGGCCGTGCTTAATCCGGTCGCTTTAGACAATGCCCGTTCGGTCTCGCCATCGGGGACCGTCTTCAGGACAGAAAGCAACCTATCCCGAAACCCAGCCTCTCGCTTCTCTTGTTCGGCCGCCTTGCGATTCTCTTTGTCTTGCTGGGCCTCCTGTCGGGCATCGGCATGAGGACTAACAGAGACATCCCAACGCCGCCCTTCGCCCGTGTCGGGGTCGATGGTGCCTTCGTCGATATTCACGCCCCATAGGGACGAATGACCGGCAGACCCCCCGCAACGCATCCAAAGGGCATGGTTGCCATCGTCTCGATACGGGCAACGCCGCTGAAATAGCATCCATTGCCGTGCCCATTCGGCAACGCCGCTTTGGGATAGTTCTTCCAACCCGGCCGGTTCATCTTCATTCGGTGCCCCGCCCTTACGGAAGTGGTGAAGCAAGACAATCGTGCAATTCGTCTTCTGCCCTAGCTTGGTCAGCCCTTGTAACAGAGACCCCATTAAGAAGATATTGCTTGCCCCGCTGGCCGTCTCGGGTGACATAAGGGCCAAGTACAACGGGTCGATAATTGCAACTTCAATACCGTATTTTTTGATTGTCGCTCCAAGGGCATCCAGGTGAATCAGGTTGCATAACTTCGGTAGGTCGAAATTCCAATGGGTCAAGGTCTTGGCAAGGTCTACCCCACGGGCCGCCGCAACTCGCTTGGCCGTTTCTCGGATGGTTGCCGCCCCTGATTCGCCGGACCAGAAACCGACAACCACTTTCTGAGAATCAAACCTTCCCAAAAACGGGGTGCCGCTTCCAAGGCTTACAGTCAAGTCAACACCGCCAATGGAAGTCTTCAGGGTCTTGGACCGGCCGCCAACAATCATGGGTTGCCGCACGGCCAAGACGCCTTTGATTAGAAAGGTTTGGCGTAGGTCAAGGCCCAACAATTCCGCCCCCGTCAGTAATTGCGTAAATGGCAACGGCTCATTGCCATCGCCCGCCGTACCCCCCGGAAACGCCTGGGGCTTTGTTGTAGAGGCTTTGGTGTTGGTTATGCCTAAATGGGCGGCCGCCGCCTTGACCGCCTCCCCGCACTTGCCATCGTGCTCCAGGGCACAAAAAACGTCGAAGCTTCGGTGCCAGTATTCGTCGCAAAGGGCGTCGTTTGTCGAATGATGAAACGACCGCCCTTCTTTGATAGTTACGCTGGCATGGACCCCGCCAGGACGTTTGAACTTATCGCCGGACTTCGTGTAGCCACGGGCAAGCAACTCCGCTTCAATGGTCACTTGCTTGTTGTACTCGTCAATGACGCTTGCTTGGCCGTTAGACTCAGCTCGGTTTTTCTCGCAAGTCTTGCCGTTCCGTTCTGCCACCTCCTCTTTAAGTCGCCGTAGCTTTTCCGTAGTGGAATCACTGGACGCCGCCGCTTCTTTCTGCTTGCGTGTCAACGGCTCTTCGTCCAAGCTTCGGGCCGCTTCAAGCAGTCGGTCGGCAACCTCCTGGGGCACGGTGCCAATTTCCGAAAAGTCGCCGCTGATGCACTCGTAGAGACGGCCGCTTGGGTGTAGACTGCCGGGAAGGACTGCATAACCGCCTTCCGCTTTGGTCTCAATCGCACATTTCCGGCCGTCTTTCTGGCCCTCGTCGGCAACCCATGCCAGCTTGTCGCTGGTGCCCGGCTCGGGACATCGAAGGTAGACTTGAAAGCCGCCACCCTCTCTGCCGGTCTTCTGGACGCAAACGCCTTCCGCTAGGGGTGCAACTAATTCAAACCATCGTTCAAAGAATTCGTAGATGTCGAAGTCGATGATTAAGAGACCGCCAGAAACCAAGCCCCCTATCGCCGCAACGCTTTTGCAGCCACGGGCAAACCATCGGTCAACGGTCTCGGAACTCGCCGCTTCGGTCTGTAAATGGCCCCACTTGCCATCGGGCAGCATACCAAATGCCGGTAGCTTGCTTGTGTGGTCAATCGGGACCAACGATATTCCACCCGCAAGATAGCTTTGGGCGAGACTTTGTAGGGAAACGCTTGTTTCTGTATTCATGGCGTGCCCCCCTGCTTGGTTTTCAATCGTTCAAAGAATTCCAGCACGTCGGAACCCAAGCAATACTTCTTGCTACCGAAGAGAATTGTTTTGAGACCGGCCACACGTGCTTGCCGCATCGCGTGTTCTTGCCATTGCAGACGCAGACGCAGTTCTTGCAGGGAATACAATTCCCCGTCACGAACGACGCAGGGAACGCGCTCAGCGGGCTTTGCAGGGGTGGTCATGGTGACACCTCCCCTGTCGCTGGTTGCTTGCGAGATTCAACCCATTGACGCAAATCGTCTGGGTCAAAGCGGGTTTCACCGCCGGGTAGATTGACGGTCGGAAGGATACCCTTTTTTGCAAGCTTCGCAACTTGCCGAGGTGTCAGCCGCAGATAGTCGGCCGCTTCCGAATCAGTGAGAAGTGTTGTATCCATGATTCCCATTAAACCCGCTTTTTAGCGGGTGGGAATCGCACTTAGGGTATACTGTCCACTTGTGGCCACATGCGGTCACTTGCGGCCACTAGGCAGGGCAGCAACGGCCACTTGATAGCTTCTGTCGGACAACTTTTTGGCAAGAATTGCCCCGGTCTCGACATGCCGTTTGAATGTTTTTGGGCTAACTCGAAAAACCTTAGCCCATCGACTTGGACTATCAGGTTCGGACCAAGGACCGGCCACAACCACCGGCGCGCAAGGCTTGGTTTCTGCCCTTCGCACCCATGCCGCAAGACTTGCCACCATATCACCAACAATGGCATCAGACGGCCTTAGAGCATCGCCCCACGCTGATAGCTCGTCACCCACGCCAGGACGCAGCCCAGCAACGCCACGGGCCATCAGCGGTAGCCCTTGCCCCGCAGGCATGACGCACATTTTTTGCCATCCGTAATGCTGATATATCTCGTCAAGCAATTTGCGGATGCCGCCCAACGCCAGCATCGTATCGAC
>Ga0118677_10003231_pt1 | contig 26241 bp, 28 predicted proteins | sample AliMusrvi5mmetaG_FD_86154 | JGI IMG/M metagenome (GOLD analysis project Ga0118677, IMG submission 86154)
TCTTTCGCCCGCTGTTCCGCTGGGGCGGAAGGATTCTTATAGAGTGCGTTTTTCAAAGTGGATTTGGAGGTGGATTATTTAGCTTTTCAGCACCAATTCGATGGCGGCAAGTTCTTCCGGGGCAAAGCTCAGACCGTTGAGTGCTTTGAGGTTGTTTTCAAGCTGGGCTGCCGAGCTGGCTCCCACCAATGCGCTTGTGACTGCAGGGTGCCGCAGCACCCATGCCAGCGCCAGTTGCGACAGCGTCTGCCCGCGCGCCTGCGCAATCGGCGCCAGCTTCGCCGCCTTGGCAACCAGCTCCGGCGCCACGCGATCCTTCGGGAGAAACTGACAGCCGCGGCCGGCGCGTGAATCGGATGGGATTCCAGCCGTGTATTTTCCACTGAGCAGCCCTTGCGCCAGGGGCGAAAACGGAATCAGGCCAAACCCCTCCTCCGTCGCCACATCCAGCAACCCCTTCTCGATCCAGCGGTCAAACAGGTTATAGCGGGGCTGATGAATCAGGCACGGCGTGCCGAGACTGCGCAAGATTTGCGCCGCCGCACGCGCCTTGTCTGCCGGATAGTTCGAAATGCCGGCGTAGAGCGCCTTCCCCTGCTGCACGGCTGTGTGCAGCGCACCCATGGACTCCTCCAGCGGCGTTTCCGGATCCGGACGGTGATGGTAAAACACGTCCACATAATCCAGCCCCATGCGCTGCAGGCTCTGGTCAAGACTCGACAGCATGTATTTTCGGGAGCCCCACTCGCCGTAGGGACCCGGCCACATCCCGTAGCCAGCCTTGGTGGAAATGATCATCTCGTCGCGCCATGCCCGGAAATCGCGCGCCAGCAACCGGCCGAACATGCGCTCCGCCGAACCCGGCGGCGGACCGTAGTTGTTAGCGAGGTCGAAATGCGTGATGCCAAGGTCAAAGGCCGTGGCAACCAGCTCACGGCAGCTCTGCTCGGCATTGGCCTCGCCAAAATTATTCCACAACCCCAGCGAGATCGCCGGCAGCTTCAAGCCGCTGCGCCCGCACCGGTTGTAGGTCATCGTGGCATATCGCGCGGACAAAGGTTCGTAGGCCATGAAAAACTCCTTACCCTGCAAATAATTTCATGGTACTGGCAGGGATCACATCCGGTCAACAATCCGTTGGCCGCAGGGCCCCTCCGCCGGGCTGCAGGTCTTAAGATTGCATTCCCGCGTTCCGCTCCTTACTATGTCACCATTTGTCGGCAACCATTCGATGTCAGGTGGATTCATGCAAGAAAAGTACCCGTTTTACGAAATCGAACCCAAGTGGCAGGCCTGGTGGGACGAGCAGCACGCCTTCGCGTGCGACACGCACGACACCCAGAAGAAATTCTACTGCCTGACCATGTTCCCCTACCCGTCCGGTTCCATGCACGTCGGCCACGGCCGCAATTACATCATGGGCGATGTGCTGGCGCGCTACAAGAAGATGCAGGGCTTCAATGTGCTGGCGCCCATGGGGTGGGACGCCTTCGGCCTCCCCGCCGAGAACGCCGCCAAGAAGAACGGCACCCATCCCAAGACCTACACCTACGGCAACATTGCCAAGATGAAGAAGCAGATCCGCTCGTGGGGCGTCGGCTACGACTGGCAGCGCGAAATCGCCACCTGCCATCCGGACTACTACCGCTGGACCCAGTGGGTCTTTCTGAAGTTCCTCGAAATGGGTCTCGCCTACCGCCGCGAGGCGCCGGTGAACTGGTGCGAACTCTGCACCACGCTGGCCAATGAGGAGGTCACCGCCGACGGCAAGTGCGACCGCTGCGGCCGCCCGGTCGCCAAGCGCAACCTCAAGCAGTGGTTCTTCAAGATCACCGCCTACGCGCCGCGCCTGCTCGACGACCTCGACCAGCTCCAGGGGTGGCCCGAAAAAGTGCGCCAGATGCAGGGCAACTGGATCGGCCGCTCCGAAGGCGCGCGCGTGCAGTTCACGATTTCCGAGACCGGCGACCCCTGCCCCGTCTTTACCACGCGGCCGGACACGATCTACGGCGTGACCTTCATGGCCATCGCTCCTGAACATCCTTTGCTCCAGAAGCTTCTCCCCGGCTCGAAGTCCGAGCGCGAGGTGCGCACGTTCATCGAGCGTCAGGCCCTGATTCCGGCCGCGGAACGCGCGGCCGACGCCACCGCCAAGGAGGGCGTCTTCAGCGGATTCCACGTCACCAACCCATACAACGGCGACCAGGTTCCGCTCTGGGTCACCAATTACGTGCTGATGGATTACGGCACCGGCGCGGTCATGGCCGTGCCGGCGCACGACCAGCGCGACTTCGATTTTGCGCACAAATACAGCCTGCCCGTGCGCGTCGTGATCCAGAGCCCAGAGAAGCCTTTGAGCATAGGCAATATGGCCACGGCTTACGAGGAAGACGGCCTTATGGTCGCTTCAGAAAAATTCGACGGCCGGCCGAACCGCGAAGCGCTGCGCGACATCATCCAGCACGGCAAGGACCTGTCGTTCGCCGACTTCACCACCAACTACCGCATTCGCGACTGGCTCATCAGCCGCCAGCGCTACTGGGGCGCGCCCATCCCGGTGGTGCATTGTCCGAAGTGCGGCATCGTGCCGGTGCCGGAAAACCAACTCCCCGTATTGCTGCCGGACGATGTGGACTTCCAGTCCGAGCGCGGCAACCCGCTCGCCAACCACGCGGGGTTTGTCAACACCACCTGCCCGAAGTGCGGCGCTGCGGCCCAGCGCGAGACCGACACGCTGGCCCAGTGGCTCTGCTCGTGCTGGTATTTCCTGCGCTACGTCAACCCGCGCGACAACACGCAGCCGTTCGACAAGGCGGACGTCGCCCAGTGGCTGCCGGTGGACCAGTACATCGGCGGCATCGAGCACGCCGTGCTCCATCTGCTCTATTCGCGTTTCGTGGTGAAAGTGCTGCACGACGCCGGCTGGTGCAAGTTCTCCGAGCCGTTCGCCGCGCTCTTCACGCAGGGAATGATCTGCAAGCGCGCCGACGACGGCAAGCTCTACAAGATGTCCAAGTCAAAGGGGAACGTCGTCAGCCCCGACGAACTGATCTCCAACTACGGCGCGGACACGCTGCGGCTCTATACGCTCTTCATCGGTCCGCCGGAGATGGACGCCGAGTGGCAGGATGCCGGCATCCAGGGGCCGTATCGCTTTCTCAGCCGCCTCTGGCGCCGGGTCTGGGAAACGCGCGACCTGCTGCGCGATGCGTCCGGCGTGGCGCCCGCGCTGGCGCAGATGGCGCGGCCGGAGCGCGACCTCTACCGCAAGCTGCACGCCACGATCCGCGCGGTGACCGAGTCCATCGAGAACGGCTTCCGCTTCAACACCGCCATTGCGCACGTGATGGAGCTGATGAACGCGCTGGACGATTTGAAGCTGACGCCGGAAAGCTCGGCGCAGGCCAAGGCCGTCTACCGCGCCACGATCGAGAAGATGGTGCTGCTCCTTTCGCCGTTCGTGCCGCACATCGCGGAGGAGCTGTGGGTCGAACTCGGCCACCAGCCCGGCGTCATGCACGCCCAGTGGCCGGAATGCGAGGAAGCCGCGCTCACGGCCGACACGGTCGAGGTGGTGCTCCAGATCAACGGCAAAGTGCGCGGCAAGATCGAACTCCCCGCCGACGCCAGCCGCGAGGAGATGGAAAAATCCGCCCTCGCCAATCCCCAGGTCCAGAAACACCTTGCCGGCCTCACCGTGAAGAAGATCATCGTGGTGCCGGGGCGGCTCGTGAACGTGGCGGCCTCATGAATTTGCGGCATGGCCATGCCACGCCGCAAATTCATTGGTAGGGCGGGACCGACGTCCCATGAGCGACGTCGAATGGCTGGATTCGCCGTTCGCTGAAGAGGATTGTCTCCGCAAATGGGGCTTGAACAAGGCCAATTGGAAGGGCATCATTCGGGCGCGAACCTTGATGATATAAAATTGGCCGCCCTGCCTGCCTGCCGGGAGTTCGGCGTACTTCGACTCGACGCCTTCGGCTCGGTTGCGCGCGGAGAGTCCGCCCCATCGAGCGACGTTGATTTGCTAGTCGAGTTCGCCAACCCGGACCGTGCCCCCGCGAAACGATTCTTCGGCTTGCTCCACCAACTCGAATCGACGTTGGGATGCGAAGTGGACTTGCTCACAATCAACAGTCTGCGCAATCCGTATTTCAAGAGCCGGGTTCTCCGGGAAAAGGTCGCAGTCTATGAAGGATGATATGGGGCGTTCAGCGTGGGTGTTTCGCAGTCCGATGCCACGGCACATTACATTGCAGGAGGAGCACCATCGCAAGGCCTCGTTTCAGGAAGAATACGTGTCATTCCTGAAGCGACACCACGTCCCGTATGATGAGCGTTACCTCTGGGGATGATCACGGACGGCAACCGTCCCTACGGGACGGGCATATGTTGGTTTCGTATGGCAGGGGGTGAACCCCCTGCCTATTTTCCTACCGCCCCTGCGGGGCGTGGGCTTTGCATTTGGCTGTAAGATTTCGCCCGCTTCGTGCATATACCTGAGCAGGGAGCCAGCGCGCATGACTTCAAAACTGATACCCATCGAGCGAATCGAGACGAAGATATTCCTGTTGCGAGGCCAGAAAGTCATGCTGGATCGCGACTTGGCAGCGCTGTATGGCGTGCCGACCAAGGTCTTGAAACGAGCTGTGAGGAGAAACATCACCCGCTTCCCGGACGATTTCATGTTTGTGCTCGATGGCGAGGAATTCACAAATTGGAGGCGCCAATTTGGCACCTCCAATTCCGATCGTCTGGGATTGCGTTATGCGCCCATGGCCTTCACCGAACACGGGATCGCCATGCTTTCCAGCGTATTGAACAGCGAGCGCGCCATCCAGGTGAACATTGCAATCATGCGGGCTTTCTCGCAACTGCGGGCGTTGCTGGCTACACACGCCGATCTGGCGCGGAAACTTGAAGAACTGGAAAAGAAGTACGACGGCCAGTTCCGCGTGGTGTTCGAGGCGTTGCGGCAGTTGATGAATCCGTCGGAACCGCCCCGCAAACAGATTGGGTTCGGCGTGCGGGAGCGGCGCGCGGTCTATCGCGTGGTGGCAAGAAAAGCGGCGCTGTGAAATAATCCTTTCGCGCCACGGGGTGGCGCTCCCCCAGACACGAAAACACCACTCCATTGTAGGAGCGCCACCCCGTGGCGCGATTTTCAGTAGTAAGGATCTGAACATGAAGAGTCACATCGCAATCCTCCTGGCTGCCGGGCTCCTCGCCGCCGGCTGCAATCAATCCGAAACAGCCGACCGCGCCAAGGAGCTGACCGGAAAGGCGGGTCGGGCAATCGGGGAGGAAGCGGGAACGTTCTTCTCGGGAATCGGCGCGGGGTATGAAAAGGCGGTCTCCGCCTACGATGTCCGCATCGCAAAGGAGCTGCTGAACAAGGGCGTCGCCGTGTCGGTGGCCAAGCACGCGGAGGGAAACGCGACCATTACGCTCAGCCTCTACGTCATCAACAAGCAGCCGGTGACCGGCACCCTGCGCATCAAGCTGTTCAGTGCGGCCACGCAGGAGATCGGCCGCGCCACGGCGGCAGTAACCTTGCCGGCCGACGACGCCCGGTACGTTCCTTTCGGTCTGGACAGGGAAATCCCGCTGTCGCTGACCAGGTTCATCGAACTGGATTTGAAGAAGGACTAGCCATGCGGCGGTTCGCGTTTTGACAGGATTCACAGGATTACCGCGATTTGTGCACATGTCACTTGACTTTATAATACGAAAATGGATATTTTATAACCATGAAGACGACATTTGATATTCCAGACAAGACGATGGAGGAAGCTGTCCGTTTTGCAGGCGCCAAGACCAAGCGGGCGGCGGTCCTGACTGCCCTGGATGAATTCAACCGCCGGCATCGCATGGCGCGTTTGGCGCGATCTTTCGGCACCTGCAAGCAACTGGCGTCGCTGCCGGAACTTCGGAACCAGAGGGCGGAAGGATGATGACACTGGTCGATACCTCTGCCTGGATTCACAGCCTAAGACCGGACGGCAACCCCGTCGTGCGGGAACAGGTCCGCGCTTTGCTCGAAGCCGGGGAAGCCGCCTGGTGCGACATGGTGAAATTGGAACTCTGGAATGGCGCACGCGGAGAAACCGAACGGCGCGTGTTACGCGAAATGGAGGAAGCGCTGGTGCTGTTGCCCACCGATGAGACGGTGTGGCAAACCGCCTTTCGCCTGGCCCGTGCCGCGCGTCAGGCAGGAAAGACAATACCGGCGACTGATCTGCTCATCGGCGCCTGCGCGCAAACGCATGGCGCAGCGCTGGTCCACGACGACCAACATCTCGCCATGTTGTCCATGTTAACGCAAACATAGGCTTGCAACAGGGGCTTCAAAACGCCATGCGTCTCTCCCAAACGGCACGAACTTTGGTCACGCACCTGCGCGCGTGGACGGCGGAGGGGAAGTCGCTGGTCCGCTCCGGCTTCGGCCTGACGCCGCGCGAGCGCGAGGGCGCGCTGCTGGTAGCCGCGCTCTTCGTCCTAGGGCTCGCCGTACAGTGGCTGCGGTGGATCTTGTCATAAAGCAGGGGTTAAGGCTGAAGACTGTTAGGCTGAAACCTGAATTTTGTGGAAGGAATTCTTGGAAACGGCGGTCGAGGCCGACCGCCCTCCAAAACGCCCGCACAAACGATTGCTTTCGCGAACTGGAGGGACGCCGGCCCCGGCGTCCGGTATTTTTTCATCGCGTCTCAGTTATGGACTGTGGCTGAAACTTTCGAGCACCTTGATTTCGCTACGCTGGCACAGCGCCCACGTTCGCGGTAGCCGCGTGCGCCAATTGATAAATGGCTGCAGCCGTGCGTGCGCCGATGCCTGACACTTGCAGCAGCGCAGCCTCGTCCGCGGCAAACACACCTGCCACGGTCCCGCAGGCGTCGAGCAATCGCGCCGCGCGTTCCGGTCCCACGCCCGGCAACCCCTGCAGGATAAACAACTGGCGCGTGCGCATTTTTCTTGGCCGGTATCCGGCGCGCCGGATCGCGTTCGATCCCACACGCCGCACCTGTTCCGTCGTATAGCGCAGAATCCGCGCCGTCTCCGCCGCATCCTTCGCCCGCAACACCGGTATCCCCAGCAGCACGCTCAGCGTCACCAGCGCTCCCTGCAAGGCCTCGCGCCGCACGCCCGGCTCCGTCAGCACGCTGCGCTCGCCCTCCAGCAACAGCAACACGCGTCCCGGACCCGCCCGCACCAGCCGCGTGGCCTGTTGGAAAAGCCGGCCGTCAACGATGGACACGGCAAAATCATGCACCGTCTTGCGCTCGACCAGCACCTGGCCGTCGATCAGATAATCGCCGACCGGCAGCCGTCGCACCACCACGTCGGTGAACGGCAGCTTGCGCAGTTCGGCAATGACATCCGACCCGCGCTCGCGGTCGTCGCAGATGATCTTCATCCGCCGTGGCTCAACACCTGCCACCGCGTATGGCGCACTGCCCTCGCGCACAACGCCGGATCGGACATGAGCGGTTTCGCTGTTGTACGCGACAGCAGACGTGGCACGTCTTGCCTTCATGATTCTGCGGTTCGACATTCGATATTCTGCGGTTTCATTGGATTGTCGCCGCAAGCTACCCGTTCGCCAGCAGCCCCAGCACCGTCTCGCCATAGCGCCCGCGCAGGATCGGGCCCATGCCGTGGATGGTCTCCAGGTCCACCATCGATTGCGGGACTGCCTGCGCCAACGCCTCCAGTGTGCGATTGGTCAGCACGCGGTAGGCCGGCACGCCCAGTTTGCGCGCCTCCTCCGTGCGCCACTGACGCAACCGCGCCAGGCGATCGGTAGAAGCGCCGTCGTTGTCCACGGCGGCGGAGGCCCGCCGCCCTCCAGTTGATGCTGCACCAACGGTTTGTCTTTTCACCGTTGGCGCGGGTGCATCTTCCTGCGGACACCCCGACGGCCAGGCCATCGCGAACGCGACCTTCCGATGCGCCACCTGAACCCCCAGCGGCGTGATCGACAGGGTGCGATATTCGTCCGTCGTTGAGGACAGACATCCTTCGGCCTCCAGCGCATCCAGCAGCGCGAGGAGCGCCGGCGTGGGCCAGTCGCGCATCAGACCAAAGGTCGAGAGTTTGTCCAACTCCCGCTCGCGCAGCACCGGGTCATCCTCGCCGCGCAATACCTGCGCGACACGGTTTCCACCGTAGCGGCCCTGCATGCGCGCCACGCAACTGAGAGCTTTCTGGATGACGATCCACTGCGCCTCGGCCAATTCAGGACGCGGTGCAAGCGTCCGCCGCACACAGCGGTCACACGACTGACACCGAGTCTGCGCATCGCGCTCGCCGAAGTACGAAAGGATGTAGCCATGCCGGCAGCCGCTGTGATCCACAAACTGCAGCATGGCGTCGAGCTTGCGCCGGTCGCGCTCGCGCTTGGCCGTCAGGTTGACGAATTGCGGGCGCAGCGCCGCCGGGTCCGCGCCCGCCACGAGTTGCGTGGTGTACGCGCGCTGCCCACCCTCGATCTCGCGCGCAATCAACCCCGCGCGTTCGAGCATGGCGAGCGCCGTGCGCACCACCATTTCGTTCTTCACGCCGGCCGCCTCGGCCCATTCATCCACCGCCTGCCGCACCGCCCCCTGGGCGCAGGCGCGTCGCACCACCTCCCACACGGCCAGCACGTCGCGTGGCTCGGGGTTGGCGCCATCGAGAAAGAACTGCTGCGTGCGGAGATCGACATAGTTGAACAGCAGTTCGCACCAGGCCGGCAGCCCATCGCGTCCGGCGCGGCCGACCTCCTGGTAATACGCCTCGACGCTGCCGGGAATGTCCCAGTGCACGATGAACCGCAGGTCGCGCCGGTCCACGCCCATGCCGAAGGCGTTGGTCGCGACGATCACGGGCGCGGCCGTGGCGAGAAAGGCGTCCTGGCTACGGGTGCGCTCCTCGTCCGAGAGCGCCCCGTGATAGAGGAGCGGTGACAGCCCCTGCTGCCGCAACTGGTCATGCACGCGTTCGGCCATCTTGCGCGTGGCGCAATAGACGATCCCCGTACGATAGGCCGCGATCACGCGCAGCAGTTGCGCGAGCTTGTGCGTGTGGCGCGCCGTACGGGTCACGGAAAGATACAGGTTCGACCGCTCGAAGCCATGCACATGCACGACCGGCGGTTGTCGCGGCGACTTTCCCAGCCCCAATTGCTTGACAATGTCTTCGCGCACTTCCGGCGTCGCCGTGGCAGTCACCGCCAGCACGCGCGCGCCGGCCATCCGCTCCACCACCTGCCCCATGGCCAGGTAGTCCGGCCGGAAATCGTGCCCCCACTGGCTGATGCAATGCGCCTCGTCCACAGCCAGCAAACTCACCTGCGCTTCAGCCAGCGCATCCACGAAGCGTCGGTTGCGAAAACGTTCCGGCGCGATATAGACGAGCTTGTAGCGACCGGTCCGCACGCCTTCCAGCCGATGCGTCATCTCGCCGCCATCCAGGCTCGAGTTGAGAAACGTCGCCGCGATCCCGCGCCGCTCCAACGCGTCCACCTGGTCCTTCATGAGCGCAATCAACGGCGAAACCACCAGCGTCGTGCCCGGCAGCAGCAGCGCCGCGAGCTGGTAGCAGAGCGACTTTCCCGAGCCGGTCGGCATGACCAGCACGACATCCGATCCGGACATCACGGCCTGAATCGCCGCGGCCTGCCCTTCGCGAAAGGAGGCGTGGCCAAAGTGCTGCTGCAACGCCGCGTCTAGCGACGTCGCGTTGCACGCGGCGTTTGTGGGGGTGGATGGTGGTGGTGGTGAATTGGGCATGCGAGCGGCGGCGTAAATGGAACAATAGGTTTAGGTCATTTGGGTGAATGGGTCGAGAAAATGGGGGCTAGGCCGGGCGATAACAACCGTCGGTGCCTACGCTGTGTGTATTCGCGTCGATTGTGTTGCCGGTTTTTACCACCTCGTTTGTTTCTCACAATACCTTACCGGCCTCTATCATCAATTTGTCGAGATTCATCTCGGCATACGCGTCCGTAACTGACCGAATGACGGCGATAAGGACCGGCGGAGTCATCTTGTTTCCAGAAGCCTCAGCAACATTTCGCGCCAATATCGAGCAAGATGCCTCACCCGACATGGAGGGGTCTTTCGAAATGAACTCCTTGGCTTTTGAGTATTCGATTTCTGCGGCATTCAGGTTGGTATAAAACTCTGACCGTAGTTTCGCCTTACGCTCATCCGGCCAATGACGACAGAAAGAATCCACTGCCGTCGATGAAAGCAACGGCCCCAAGAAGTTTTGAAGTTGTTGAATCTGGCCTTCCCTCAACCTTCGAGATGCAAGCCTCATGGTCATGTGCATGAAGAAATAGAGAAACTCATAGAAGACCCAGATTTCTGGGTAATTCTGCGGCGACGACTTGTCTAGGCCTTCCGGCACTTTGAACATTTGTTTCATGCCTTGGGAGCACTTCTGGGACCCCTGAACAATAGCCATACCAATGTCGCCAAGTGGTTTCAGTTGACGTTGAACGTCCTGTTCCGTTTTTTTGTTGGCAAGATTCCTCCGTTTGGCCCCAAAGATCTTCGAGATGAAGCTCATGATATTCTTTCTCTTTTCTTCATGCCTCGCGCAGCGCCATCATCGACTTAATGCGATGATGACCTGTGCGGCGCTTACGATCACCGCGAGCCACGTCAATCGAACAATCAGTTGCTGTGTCTTGTCGTTTGAAGCATTGAGTCGCCGCATTGTATTCTCAAGTTCTCGAATTGTACGCGCCATCTGGATGTGATTGATGGTGAGTCCGCGAATAATCTCCCGGTGGCGAATCGTTTCGTTCGGAGCGTTGCCTGTGCAAAGATTTTGGAGCCACCGCTGCAACGTTGCCTCATCAGCGCACCCGACCCCGTTGCGGTCGAAAGCTGTGTCCAGTTCGCAATGCACCTTGGTCCAATCGTCTGACATAGTTATTCCTCGGAAGCGACCTGCTGTTGTATGGGCCGGCCAGTCAATTACGCTGGGTTTCCCTTAACACATTGTTTTGGCCTTTTTCGTTGATTGAACATTAGAACTGCGCGGTGCCATCGTCAAACGCTTTCGCGCCACGGGGTAGCGCTCCCACATCACAAACAAATTCTCTGTGCTCTCCGCAGTTTTCTCTGCGCCCTCTGTGTCCGCATGCGTCGCAACGCAGGCCTTGCCGGGAACGGCGATGGCCTACCGATTCGGATCTATAAGACGGCAGCAATCTTACGCGGCGATAGTCCCATCGCCAGAAGGGTCTTGAAGAGCGCGTCGATGGTGACACTCTCCGGCTTGCGCTCCAACCGGGCGATGTTCGGTTGACGCGTCTTCATCCTTGCCGCCAGGGCGGTCTGGGAGAGACCCGCTTTCTGGCGCTGTGTCTCAACCGCGCGGGTAAGCGAGCGTTTGACCTTGAGATAGGTGGCCTCTTCAGGCGTCATTCCAAGAAAATCCTCCGCATGGCCGAAGGTCCCCCCGGCAGCTTCGAGTCTCTTCTGTTTGCGATTATTCATACGACACGCTTCCTTCGTACTCAAACGTCCCCCGGCGGGCTTGTCCCTCCGGAGACAAAGTTTTGGCGACGAACAGCAAGAAACGAAGATAATGAAGTGCGAGTAAGTGCGAGTGGAAGACAAAAACTTTCATCTCGCGCAAATCCATCTTCCTGATGAACAAACGTTCTCTTGTGCCATCGCTTTTTCCTGAACTTGCGGTCCGGCGGGGCAAGCCCGCCGGGGCCGCCCATCATAACCGAAAAGTTGTGAACCCAATCGCGCCACGGAGTGGCGCTCCCACACCACAAACAAATTCTCTGTGCTCTCCGCGGTTTTCTCTGTGCCCTCTGTGTCCGCATTCGGCGGGTCCGGCCATTCGACTCCGCTCATGGGACGCCGGCCCCGCCCTACCTGAAAATCACAACCGCTTGTTTGCCGAGTTTACGCACCCAGGGTGTGGTGGCGCGTTCGGCGGTCACCAGCACCGCGTCACTGGCCAGCGCCAACTGGATATAGGCTGCATCGTAGGCGGTGACATCATATTCCAGCGCTGTGCGCAGCAGACTCGCGCGTTCAGGCTCCGCCACGGTCAATGGCGCGTCGAGGTGCAGTTCGTAGATCGCTTCCGCCTGTGCGGCGGTCAATTCGCGGCGGCGCACGTAGGTCCGCAGAACGTTGGCGAATTCCAGAAAGTGCAGCGACGGCACCAGCACATCGATGCGCCCGGCCAGGCACTCCGCCTGCCACTTTCGCGCCGCCGCGCAGCCGGTTTCGTCCAGGTACCAGGCCGCGGCCACGCTGGTGTCGAGCACGATTCTCATGCGCAGCGCTCCCGGTCGGCGCGCACGATCTCGCGCGCGGGCGTCCGCGGCCGCACGCCGGCCAACTGCGCGCGCAGTTTTCCCAGCCGTTCGCCGTAACGGATGCGCTTCTGTTCCGCATCCTTGGTCACGACGTATACGGCCAGCGCCTCATGCACCAGGGCGCGCTTGGTGCGCGCGGTGGAGTACTGCGCCGCCTGCTGCAGGAGATCGTCATCGAGATGAATGTTCGTGCGCATACATCACACTATACACCATCTTTGGTGTAGTGTCTATCCCAACGCCCGGAACGTCGCCGCAGGCGCGGGGACGGCGGCGACGGACGGAGCGGCGGGGGGGCGCAGTGAGTAATCGAGGCTGTGCTCCGGACGAAAGCGCTGCCACTTGTGCGTGCTGCCGGCAGGCACCTGCCGCGCGATTTCGCCGCAGTCTTCGGCCGAAAGCAAGGCCTCAACGCGCGTGGTGCGGAATTCGTGCGGCAGGCCGCTGGCCGCGATCAAGCGCAGGCTGCGCCGCAGCAAAACCGTGTCGCACGCCTGCCCCGCCAGCCGGTCGTACTTGTCCCACGGCGCCTTGATGTCCATGGCAAAATAGTTCACCAGCCGGTCGGCGATCAGCCCCTGCAGCACGTCCGGCTGCGAGCCATTGGTGTCGAGCTTCACCGCCAGGCCGAGCTGCTGCAGGCGGTGCAGGAACTGCGGCAGATCGCCCTGGAGCGTGGGTTCGCCGCCGGTCACCACCACACCGCCCAGACGGTTGCGGCGTTCCGCAATCTGCGCGAGCACGGCCTCCTCGTCCAGCAGCGCGGTCCCCTGCCGTTCGACGAGCTGCCCGTTGTGGCAGAACGGGCAACGGAAGTTGCACCCCTGCGTAAAAATGACCGCCGCGACCCGGCACGGGTAGTCGCAGAGGCTGACTGGTACAAAGCCTCCGATTCTCACCGCGCGAGGACTCCTTCGACGTGGAAATTGCTGCGCTGGCCGAACTCCGCCTGTTTGCCTTCGTTCCACTGCTGCACGGGACGAAGGTAGCCGACCACGCGCGAATAGACTTCCGTCTCGCTGTGGCAGTCCGGGCAGTGCCGCACTTCGCCGCGCAGGTAGCCGTGCGACGGGCAGACGCTGAAGGTGGGCGTCACGGTGAAGTACGGCAGATGGTAGTTATTGCAGACGGTGCGCACAAAGCTCTTCACGGCCTGCGGGTCGCTGACCGACTCGCCGAGGAAGATGTGCTGCACAGTGCCGCCGGTGTAGCGCTTCTGCAGTTCGTCCTGCAGGTCGAGCACGTGGAAGATATCGTCGCTGTAGTTGACCGGCAGTTGCGTCGAGTTCGAATAAAACGGCTCGACATCGCGCCCGCCCGCGGTGGCGATGTCGGGGTAGAGCTTGCGGTCGAGCTTGGCCAGACGATAGCTCGTGCCCTCCGCCGGCGTGGCCTCGAGATTGTAAAAGTTGCCGGTGGCCTCCTGGTAGTCGGCGAGCCGGTCGCGCATGAAGTCCAGCACGCGCGCCGCGAAGGCCACCCCCTCGGGCGTGCCGACGTCCTTGCCGATCAAGCCGACGGCGGCCTCGTTGACGCCTACCAGCCCGATGGTGGAGAAGTGGTTGTGCCAGAAGTTCTGGTGGCGTTCCTGCACGTTGCGGAGGTAGTACTTGGTATAGGGGTAGAGGTTCTGCTCGGTGAACTGTTCGAGCACCTTGCGCTTGATCTCGAGGCTGTTGCGGGCGATCGCCATCAACCGGTCGAGCCGCGCGAAAAAGTCCGCCTCGTCCTTGGCGATGTGGCCGATGCGCGGCATGTTGATGGTGACCACGCCGATGGAACCGGTCTGCGGGTTGGCGCCGAAAAGCCCGCCGCCGCGCTTCTCCAACTCGCGTTTGTCCAGACGCAGGCGGCAGCACATCGAGCGGGCGTCGTCCGCCTTCATGTCGGAGTTGACGAAGTTCGCGAAATACGGAATGCCGTACTTGGCGGTGACTTCCCACAGCCGCTCCAGACCGGGAGCATCCCAGTCGAAATCGGCCGAGACATTGTAGGTGGGGATCGGGAAGGTGAAGACGCGCCCCTTGGCATCGCCCTCGCTCATCACCTCCAGGAAAGCCGTGTTCAGCAGGTTCATCTCGACCTGGAAATCGCCGTAGGTTTCGGGCATCTCCTTGCCGCCGACGATGACATGCTCATTGGCGAGCGAGGTCGGCGGATGGAGATCCATGGTGAGGTTCGTAAACGGCGTCTGGAAGCCGACGCGTGTGGGGACGTTCACGTTGAACACGAACTCCTGCAGCGCCTGGCGCACCTCCGCCAGCGTGAGCTTGTCGTAGCGGATGAACGGCGCCAGCAGCGTATCGAAGCTGGAAAACGCCTGCGCGCCGGCGGCTTCGCCCTGCAACGTGTAGAAGAAGTTGACGATCTGCCCCAGCGCGGTGCGGAAGTGCTTGGCGGGGCGGCTCTCGGCCTTGCCGGCCGCGCCGCGGAACCCGACGCGCAGCAGATCCTGCAGATCCCACCCCACGCAGTACACGCTCAGCAGGCCAAGGTCGTGGATGTGGATGGCGCCGTTATCGTGCGCCTCGCGGATCTCGGTCGGATAGACCTTGTTCAGCCAGTAGATCTTGCTGACCTCGCTCGAGATGTAGTTGTTCAATCCCTGGAGCGAATACGCCATGTTGCTGTTTTCTTTGACCCGCCAGTCCAGCTTCCCGAGATAGCTGTCGATGAGATCCAGGTCGGCCTTCTGCACCATTTCCCGGATGCGGGCGTGCTGCTCGCGATAAATGATGTAGGCCTTGGCCGTGCGCCGGTACGGCGAATTCAGCAGCACCTCCTCCACCACGTCCTGCACGTTCTCGACCGTGAGCGGCAGGGACTCGTGAAGCGATTGCAGCAGGCTCATCACCCGGATGGTGAGATGCCGCGCCTCCTCGATGCCGAATTCGCCGGTCGCCTGGCCGGCCTTGTGAATCGCCTGCGTGATCTTGGCGGCCTCGAAATGCTCGTCGCGGCCATCGCGCTTGTGAATGTTGGTCATGGGAACGGTGGAAGCAGGAGCGTGCTGATCCATTTCAAAACTCCTTGCCGCAAGCAGATGTCGTATCCGAAAGGCAAACAAACGTCTGGAAACGGAGTGAAAACGTTGGCAAATAGGTTGGAAAACAACCCCGAAAAGACCAGTCATCTCTCTTTGGAGACGAACGCACGACACAATTCATCAGAACGGAAATATCTATATATTGTGGTCAAAAAAAACGCAACCACAAAATGTTGTGTTTTTGTTACGCCACCACAAGATTCTTGAAATGAAGATGTTACGAATGGCGCCCGCTCTAAACCTCATTCTGCGGAAGATTGCGGCGGTTTAGTTCCGGTAGAACACCATGGTGCCGTTGGAGATTTTGCCGCTGCTGACCTCGCTCCCGGTTTTGAGCGCGCCGCCGGGGGAGAGGTAGAAGGTGTCCGGCAGACGCCAGCGCGCGCCGCAGATGTCGCCCGGACGATGCGCGGGGCTGACGGGTCCGCCCGCCGCAAATCCCACCAGCATGCGCGTGCCGGGTGGAAGTTTTTCCCGAATGTTGGAAGGAACCTGCGAGCCGCGCAAAAAGTGTCCGTCGCGAAAGATGTACAACGTGGTGTCGTTCCATGCCTCGTCGCCGGCAATGTCGGTAGCGTTGGTGCCGTCCGTGCCAATGGTCTGCACGTTTTCCACCGGTGTCAAATGCGCATTCCCGGCGAGAATCCGGGTGCCAAACGGCACCGACCGCCAGTTGTGGATCTGGTTGCCCGTCCGCCGCGTGCCGTCGGGGTAGATGTAGACCGTATCGGGACGGTTGTAGGTGTCGCGTGCGATGTCCCAAACCGAAAGTTTCGCCGATACTACATTGGGCGGCGCCGCGGCAGTCTGCGCCAGCATGCGCCCCTGCTCGCCGGACCTGCCGTACAGCACGCCGGCAAGATACGGATCGCCGTTGATCAACCGCCCCGCGCGCACATCGGGATCGAATCGCGGCTGGGCGTTGAGATGCAGTTTCTGGCGCACGTTCGCAAGCGCAAACAGCATGCCGCAGCGCTTGCGCCCGCGGTGGTTGCGCGGAACCCACTTGTTGGGCGCGCCGTAGGCCACCATCGAGTGCGTCAGCACGCGCTCGTCCGGAATGCGGTAGATGAACTTGAGTTCCGCCAGCAGCGCGGCCAGCGCCTGGTACTGCGCCGCCGTGATATCGCGGTTGTGGTGCCCCACCACCTCGATGCCGATCGAATAATCGTCGATGTTGACGCGCCCCTCCCACATGCTGCGGCCGCAGTGGTAGGCGGTGCGCCGGTGGTCGATGATGCGGTAGACGCGCCCGTCCGTGTCCACGCAGAAGTTGGCCTCGCCCAGGTCGCGCAGCGTAATCAGCGAACTGCTGCCGGTCGCCTCGGTCGTGTGCAGGATGATGTAGCGCGTCTCGCGGCGCGCTTCGCGCTCGGGATTGCGCGGGCTGTAGTAGGCGTTGGAGAACTGGAAGCCGCAGGAGAGCAGCAGGCAGGCAAATAGACCGGCCAGTTGAGCGCCCAATCGAACCGCAGAATATCGAATGTCGAACCGCAGAATCATGAAGTCAGTCCGCTTCTTCCAAGTACCCGTCAGCCTCATCCGTTCGCCCGGGCCACCTTTCATGCTTCGTCACTTCTGCGTGGCGCCCGCCGGTTTCTCCCACTCCGGGCGCGCCACCACCAGGTTCTCCGCCGTCATGTCCGCCGGCACTTGCAAGCCCAGCAGGCGCAGCACGGTCGGCGCGATGTCCGACAGCTTGCCGTGCGGCAGCAGCTTCACGCCCGGACTGTCGTTCGCCACGTAGATGCACTCCACCTCGAAGAGCGTGTGGCTGGTCTTCACCATGCCGGTGACGTAGTCGATCATCTGCTCCGAGTTGCCGTGATCGGCCGTGATCAGGATGTGGGCATCCAGTTCCAGCAGTCGCTCCACCAGCCGGCCGACATTGGCGTCCACGATCTCGATCGCGCGGCGGGCGGCGTCGAGCACACCCGTGTGCCCGACCATGTCTCCGTTGGCATAATTGACCACGATGAACGCGTACGGGTTGTTTTCGAGGCGCTTGATCAGCTCGTCCGTGACGTTGTACGCCTCCATCTCGGGATGGTCGGCAAAGGTCGCGGGGTCGAAGCGGGTTGGCACGTCCACCTGATCCTCGCCGACGGACGGCTTAGTGGATTTGCCGTTGAAGAAGCTCGTGACATGGCGGAACTTCTGCGTCTCGGCGATGCGGAGCTGCCGCAGACCGGCCTTGGAAACCACGTCGCCCAACAGGTGATCCATGCCGCCGCCTTCGTCCATGGCGCCCAGCAGGTATTCGGTGAATTCGTTCCAGTAGCGGGTGAATCCGAGGAAGGTCACCTTCGGGCGCACCTTGCGGTGGCCGGGATAGTCGTCGCAGACAAACGCCTGCGCGAGCTGGATGGCGCGGTCCTGACGGTAGTTCGTATGCATCACGCAGTCGCCGTCGCGGATGCCGGCGAAACCGCCGATGGCGTAGCAGGGGATGTACTCGTCGTACATCGCCTGCCCGTCCGGCGTGTGGTCCTTGTCGTACGAAGCCTTCACCGCCTCGACCGCCGAGGCCGCCTTGCGCCCCTCGCCCAGCACCAGGCAGTGGTAGGCCAGGTCCGTCAGGCCGTAGTTCTTGGAGCGATCCATGCCGAAATAGCGCCCCATGATCGTGCCGATGCGGCAGCCTCCGACGGCTTTCATTTCGACTTCGAGACGACCGAGGTACTCAAGCGTGCTGCGCGGCGGCGTGTCGCGTCCGTCGAGGAACGGATGGATCACGATCTCGCCTTCTGGAAACTCCTCGCGCGCCCGGCGCATGATCTTGAACAGGTGCTCCTGATGCGCATGCACGCCCTCGTCCTGCAGCAGCCCCAGCAGGTGCAGCCGGCTGCGGTTCTTCTTCCAGTTGGCGACCAGCGCCTGCCACTTGGCGGCCTTGAACAGTGCGCCCGTGCGCAGGCCGTCGTCGATGCGCTTCAATTCCTGGATCACGATGCGACCCGCGCCCATGTTGAGGTGGCCGACCTCGCTCGACCCCTGGTAGCCGTCCGGCAGGCCGACCGGCTCGCCGCAGCACGCCAGGCGCGTCCACGGGTAACGCGATTTGAAACGGTCGATGTTCGGCGTGCGCGCGGCGAAGACGGCATTGCCCTCCGCCCGCTCGTTCAGCCCCCAGCCATCGCGGATGATCACGGCTACTGGTCGGTTCTTCATCGGTTGATTCCTCGTACAGCTTGCTTCATCGGAAAAAAGGAAGGTAATAGTGTATTGCCTGCCGATGGATTCCGAAAGCAGGAAAAACGGCCGTACCCCTGCTTGACCATGGTCTTTTCCTGAAGCCAGCCAATTCTGCCGCACGCGAAGGCGCGAAGCTCGCGAAAGCCAATAAAATTGCAAAAATCAATCCGGGTGCGGTTCCATGCGGGCTAACTTCGCGTCTTCGCGTGAGAATAAAGGTAAAAGTGCAGTTTCAGGAAAAGACCATGCCTGCTTGACACACGGCGAAGCATGGAACTACCGTTACGGCCTTGCATCGCGGGCAATGCTGTTCGAAGAGCACTTGCGCATTTTGGCTGTGAAATGACCAGATTTCTATACATGGCAGACACGCATCTGGGCGCCAACCCCATGGGGTACCAGCAGCAGCGGGGATATCCGGCCAAACTGCCGGAGATCCGGACGGCGTTGACCGAATTTCTGTTGCCGGAACATCGCGTGGATTTCGTTCTCCACGGCGGCGACATGATTGATGCGGCAACCGACGATCAGATCCGCGCCGCCGCGGCGTTATTCACCCTGCCGGTCCCCGTCTACCTTTGCCTGGGGAATCATGACCTGACCGAACCCGACGCAATGGCACGATGGATGAAACACGCGCCCGGTTTCTTTCCGGGCGGCACGCCGGAGTACACGATCACAACCGAAGACTGCGCAATCCATGTCGCGCCGAATCACTGGGAAGAGCGTCCATTCTACTGGCGGAATAAACAGGAAGCCCATTTTTCCGCCACGCAGATCGAGCGCCTGAACCGCCAGCTTGCCATCCGGCCCCATTTGCCGCACCTCGTCCTGACGCACAGTCCGGTTTACGGCTTGCCGGTTGAACAGACAGGATTTTCCGCGCCCTGCCATTGTCCATGCGAATCGTTCACCGCCGGCATGACCGCTCTGGCGGCGGGACATGGGAACCTGAAATGCGTGCTGGGCGCGCATAATCACATGAATATGCGCGTTGCGCACAACAGCGTGGAATTCGTAACCGTCAGTTCGCTGGTCGAAACCCCCTTCGAGTTCAAACTGTTCGAGGTAACGCCACACGCCATTTCGATGTCGACCGTGGCCTTGAAACCTGCTTTGCCCTTTGGCGATGACTACAACGCGGCCAAGGCGTTTGTGCAGGGCAGAACGGTTGACCGGTCGTTCGCGGCGAGTTTCGCGGCACAGTAAGGCTTCTGAAGCTGCGGAAAGATCGCGCTACGGGGTGGCGCTCCCACAGCACGCAAACGCCAATCATTTGTGGGAGCGCCACCCGTGGCCGCGAAAGGATTATTCGGTTCTGCTGGCGTTTGCAACACGTGTGCGGCAGAATAGCATGCGGTTTTTCACTCCACGCAAACCGATCGGAAGTTTCCCATGACCAAGACCACCGTCACCCGCGAAGAAGTGCTCCAATTCCATCTCGGCGGCAAGGTGGGGCTCGCATTGCCCCGGCCGGTCAAGACCCCGCGCGATCTCTGCCTGGCCTACACGCCCGGCGTGGCCATGGCCGTGAAGGAACTCGCCGCGCACCCCGCGCGTTCCTTCGAGATCACCGCCCGCTCGAATCTCGTCGCCGTGGTTTCCGACGGCACGGCCATCCTCGGCCTGGGTGACCTGGGCGCGCTGGCAAGCGTGCCCGTGATGGAAGGCAAGGCTGTGCTCTTCAAATCGTTCGGCGACGTGGACGGCTGGCCCGTGCCGCTCGCCCATTGCCGCAAGGGTGGCCTGGACACCGGTCCCACCGACCCGCAGCGCGTGATCGACTGCGTTGCCGCGCTTGCGCCCATGTATGGCGGCATCAACCTGGAGGACATCGCCGCGCCCGCCTGCTTCGAGATCGAGGACCGCCTCGACGCCATGCTCGACATCCCGGTTTTCCACGACGACCAGTGGGGCACGGCCGTGATCACGCTCGCAGGGCTGATGAACTACGCCCGCCTCGCGGACCGCCGCCTCGGCGACCTCCGGGTGGTCATCAACGGCGCCGGCGCCGCCGGCATCCGCATTGCCGACATGTGCAAGGCCGCCGGCGTGCGCGACCTCGTGATCTGCGACACCAAGGGGACCGTGCGAAGCGAACGCACGGACCTCAACGACCACAAGCGGCGCCACGCCGCCACGACCCCGGCGCGCACTTTGGCGGAGGCTCTGAACGGCGCGCACGTGTTTATCGGCGTCTCGGCCGCAAACTGCCTCCCGGCCGCCGCAGTCAAGTCCATGGGGCATTTCCCGGCGATCTTCGCCATGGCCAACCCCGATCCGGAAATCAAGCCGGAGGTTGTCGCCGAAGCGCTGGCCGACAAGCCGTACGTCATGGCCACGGGGCGGTCCGACTACGCCAACCAGATCAACAATGTGCTGGGGTTTCCGTTCCTCTTCCGCGGCGCGCTCGATGTCCGCGCCCGAACCATCAACACGGCAATGAAGGTCGCGGCCTCCGAGGCGCTGGCCAACCTGGCGCGCCAGCCGGTCCCGACGGACGTGCAGTCGCTCTACCCTGGCGAGAAGCTCGCATTCAGCACGGGGTACATCATTCCGAAGCCGTTCGACCGCCGGCTCTTCGTCGAAATTTCCTTCGCTGTGGCCAAGGCCGCCGTTGAATCCGGCGCCGCGCCGGCAACGGATCTCGCCGCCGTGCGGGCGCATCTCGAACGCCGCAACGCGGAAAGAATGTAACAAACCATGTTGTTTTCCTGAAACACCACAGCCATGTTTCCACCACAAAGTCACGAAGGTAAGATGAGAAGGCCGTTCTCCTTGTAGAAGAGATGTGTGGCTTGCGCCATACTCTCAGACGCATTCGTAGTGATGCACAACAAGGAGAAACGGCAATGGATAAGGTAACGGTTATTGGCATGGATTTGGGAGACAAAAATCACAAGGCCGTGGTATTGGCGGCGGACGGCACGGAAGTCGAACGCGCCGAGGTCAAGAACACACCCGAACAGGTGCAGGAGTTTCTGGCACGGCATCCGGGGGCGCTGTTGGCGGTCGAGACGGGCACGCACTGCCGCTGGATCAGCCGCCTCGCGGTTGGGTTGGGACACAACGTGCTGGTGGGCAATGCCCGTAAGTTGCGCATGATCTGGAACAGCAGCCGGAAGAACGACTGGAACGATGCGGAGATGCTGGCGAAGCTGGCGCGGGCAGATCGAAGCCTGCTCGTTCCGGTCAAGTTGCGGGACGACGAGTCGCAGGAACTGCTGCGTCTGGTGAAAGCGCGGGACATCCTGGTCAAGCACAGGGCTGGCATCGTGAACATGATCCGGGGGTTCAGCAAGGCCGAGGGCGGTCGCCTGGACGGCTGCACCACAGAAGCGTTCGTGCGCCAGGAGTTCGATGTGCCGAAGGTCTTGCGTGAAGTGACCAAGCCGCTGTTTGCGGTTCTGCGCGAACTGTCGAAGAAGGTTGCGCTGTTTGACAAGATTCTGGTCCAGAGCCTGGAAAAGAAACATCGGGAAGCGGCCGCGTCGGTGATGGCAATCAACGGGGTTGGGCCGGTGACTGCGGCGGCGTTCATCGCCACGGTCGGGAATCCAACGACATTTGGAAAACCACGGGATGCGGGAGCCTATTTCGGGTTGGTGCCGCGGCAGGACCAATCCGGACAGTCGGACCGACAGTTGCGAATCACGAAGGAAGGTAACACGCAGGTCAGAGCCCTGCTGGTCAACTGCGCGAACTACATCATGGGGCCGTTTGGCAAGGACTGTGACTTGCGACGCCACGGCCTGCGGATCGCGGAACGCGGTGGGAAGAACGCGCGCAAACGAGCCAAGGTGGCCGTGGCGCGCAAACTCGCCGTCGTGATGCTCGCACTGCTGCAGAACCAGAAGGAGTATTGCCCGCTGATGGGGGATGCGTCCATGGCGTAGGGCCGGCGCAAACGCGGCCCGGCTTTGGGGCTTTGTAAGGCCCCCGCCGGTCCACGTCCGCGCCTACGTTCCCCGCAAACTGTTTCACAAGGAGATCGTTGGGGGCAGCCGCAACAGGAGACACTTTTCAGGATCGAGCAGACGTCCCGTCCCGGTGACTGCGTTTCGCGTCTGGCACTTTAAGTGCGTCACGAAGGTGGCAGCCCGAAGACGGACCTCACCATGCACCGGACAGAGATCTGTCCATACAGAGTGCGAATAGAAGCAAGACGTCACTGCCGTCCGGAAAAGCGGAATCCGCCCTGCGGATGCCCTTGACTAGCCTTCTCATAGAAGACGCGAAGTCTCACGAAGCTTTGCGCTTCCGTACGAAAAAGTTCAACTTTGTGGACCTTTGTGCCTTCGCGCCTTGGTGGCGGAAGCTGTTTGCGAGCTTCAGAAAACACATGTTACGCGCGATTTAACACGAACTGAACTTGACCGTAGGGTTTCGCATCCTATAATCGGGGCTTGTTGCGATTATCGTACGGACGCATCGTCGTTCCGGCGGACACAACAGAAAGGAGCCTCGATATGGCTACCCCGAAGAAGAGCAAACCAAGAACCAAGCGCGTCACCTTCCAGGTCCGCGCCGACCCCGGCAGCACGGTCTTTGTCGCCGGCGATTTCAACAAATGGGACCCGGCTGCCAATCCGTTGACGGACCCCGCCGGAACGGGTAATTTTTCAGCCGTTCTGCCGCTGCCACGTGGCGCACACGAATACAAGTTCGTGATCAACGGCACGTGGTGCGTCGACCCCGAATGCACGGAATGGGTCCAGAATAACCTCGGCACGTTGAACAGCGTCCGCAAGGTTTAGATGGCGAATCATCCGATACGAATTGGCATCACGCTGGGCGATCCGGCCGGCATCGGCCCGGAACTGGTCCTGCGTCTCCTGACCGCGCCGGAATGGCGTGGCCGTGTGCGCCCCGTGATCTACGGTAGCGCGCCGCTGCTGCGTCGCGTGGCGCAGGCCATCCGCGTGCCATGGCCGGCCGATCTGCAACTGGCGTCGGCCGGCGCGCTCGAAAACAGCTCCCCCGACGCCACGACGCCGCTGCTGCTCGACTTTCCATTCCCGGAAGCCATGACCCTGACACCCGGCCGCGTGCAGGCGGCCTGCGGCCGGATGGCCGCCACCTGGATCGAATGCGCCGCCCGCGACGCCCTGGCTGGACGCATCGACGGCATGGTCACCGCGCCGATCAACAAGCACGCGCTGCGCCTCGCAGGCATCCCCCACCCCGGTCATACCGAAATGCTGGCGGCGCTGACCGGCGCGCCGCGCACCGCCATGCTCTTCTGGAGCCCGGATCTTGTCGTCAGCCTCGCCACCATCCACCTGCCGCTGGCCGACGTGCCGACGGCGCTGACCGTGGAGCGACTGCTCGACACCATCCGGCTCACGGCGGAAGCCTGCGTGCGCTTCGGACGCCCCAACCAGCCCATCGCCGTGCTCGCGCTCAACCCGCACGCCGGCGAACACGGGCTCTTCGGCGACGAGGAGGCGCGGATCATCGTCCCCGCCATCGCGGCGGCCAACGCCGAGGGGATCCCGGCGGTCGGACCGCTCGTGCCGGACACGGCGTTTGCGGAAGACCGCCGCGCCGCGCATGCCGCCTACGTCGCGATGTACCACGACCAAGGGCTGATTCCGTTCAAGATGCTCGCCTTCGCGGAGGGCGTGAACGTCACGCTCGGGCTGCCGATCGTGCGCACCTCGCCCGACCACGGCACAGCCTTCGACATTGCCTGGCAGGGAAAAGCCGATCCCTCCAGTTTCTTTGCCGCGATTCATTGCGCCGCCACGCTGGCCGCGCATGGCCCGGCCAATGTTGACTCCATTGGAAATGCGCGGGGCATCGCCCAGGGTTCCGGGCTGAGCCGGGCCTTGCGAGAGGACCGTCAACGGGAACCGCGGTAGATTTTACTCGGTTGAGCGTATGTGGTATTGTGGAATACATGAGTCCAACCGTGCATCGGGAGAAAGGGTACCGGTTTTTCTTTTTTTCGCTGGAGGAAAACCGCATGCATGTGCATGTGAAAGGACCTGACGGCGAAGCCAAGTTCTGGCTCGAACCCAAAATTGAACTGGCAATGCAACATGGCCTAGCGGATCATCAGTTGGCCGAAATTCGAAAAATCGTCGAGGAACAGAGCAATGAACTTGCAAACGCTTGGCGTCAACGACGCGACCATTGAAGTCACCAGCATTGACAGCCGTGGGTTCTGGCTTTATGTCCACGGGCAGGAACACTTCCTGCCGTTCGACATATTTTCTTGGTTTGCCAATGCCACAATCCGCCAGATATCCCATGTCGAACAACAGGGACCTGACCACTTCCATTGGCCCGATCTCGATGTCGATCTCACACTGGATACGATCGACAACCCCGAGAAATATCCGCTGCGGTTCCGGTAGCGGCGGCCAAATATTTCGATGAACCACGGCAAAAATCTCCTCCACGCTCTCTGTGCCTCCGTGGTAAAAACTGAAACTGTCTTTTACTACTAGGTTCCTTACTCCATGCACCGCCTCCGCATCCGCAACCTTCTGACAACGCCGCCCGGCGACACCATCGTCACCGCCGCCGGCTGGGTCCGCACCCGCCGCGACTCCAAGGGCGGCTTCTCCTTCCTCGAACTCAACGACGGCTCCTGCTTCGCCAACCTGCAGGTCGTCGTCGACCGCCATCTGTCCAACTATGAAACCGACGTGCTGCGCCTGCACCCGGGCGCGTCCGTAACCGTGCAGGGCCGGTTGACGGCGTCCACCGGCTCCGGCCAGGCCGTGGAGCTCAAGGCCGACTCCCTGCGCGTGCTCGGCTTCTGCGATCCGGCGCTGTACCCGCTCGGTAAGCAGCGCATCAACTTCGACCGGCTGCGCGAAATCGCCCACCTACGAGCCCGCACCAACTCCTTCGGCGCCGTGGCGCGTGTGCGCAATACGCTGGCGGACGAGGTCCATCGCTTCTTCCAGGGGCGCGGCTTCCTCTACCTGCACGCGCCGGTCATCACGGCCAGCGACTGCGAAGGTGCGGGGTCCATGTTCCAAGTGACCACCCTCGACCTCGCCCACGTGCCGCGCACGGCCGGCGGCGCCGTCGACTACGACCGGGACTTCTTCGGCCGCCGCGCCAACCTCACGGTCAGCGGCCAGCTCGAAGGCGAAACCTACGCCTGCGCGCTGGGCGACATCTACACCTTCGGCCCCACCTTCCGCGCCGAGAACTCCAATACCCGCCGCCATCTCTCCGAGTTCTGGATGATCGAGCCCGAGATGGCCTTTGCCGACCTGCAGGACGACGCCGCGCTGGCGGAGGCGCTGCTGAAGCACACCTTCGCCGCAGTGCTGACGCGCTGCCGCGACGATCTCGCCTTTTTCGAGGAACGCGTGCAGCCGGGCTTGATCGCGCGCCTCGAACGGCTCGCGGCCAGCACCTTCCGGACGATCACCTACACCGAGGCCGTGGACCTGCTGGTGAAATCCGGCCGCACCTTCGAATTCGCGCCGAGCTGGGGGATGGACCTGCAGTCCGAGCACGAGCGGTATCTGGCCGAGGAAGTCTTCCAGGGACCGGTCACCGTGGTGGACTACCCGCAGGCCATCAAGGCCTTCTACATGCGGCGCAACGACGACGGCCGCCACCGTGCGGCCGTCGTCGTTGCGCCGCCTGTAGAAGGCCTTGATGGCCTGCGGGTAGTCCACCACGGTGACCG
>Ga0118677_10003153_pt2 | contig 26227 bp, 18 predicted proteins | sample AliMusrvi5mmetaG_FD_86154 | JGI IMG/M metagenome (GOLD analysis project Ga0118677, IMG submission 86154)
TGACGCAGCGGCTCTGTGGCTGAGAATGCGACCATATCTTTGTTAGGACTGAAGAAGTTGCGAAAATCATTTATGGTGGTGGACATCTTCTGAATCAGGCGATTAGCGGTGTCAGCAGACTTTTCCATATACTCCTGTGTTAATTCGTTTGTTTGGCAAACAAACTGCAGATTGCCGATCAACATCGAAAGAGCATTTAACGGCTGACGCCACTGGTGCGCAATATTTCCGATCATTTCACCCATAGCGGCCTGTCGCCCCTGACTGATGAGTACCTGGTCTTTCTGGCGCAACTCACTGATCGCTTCGTCAACTCGCTTCTGCAGTGACAAGTTCAGTAGTTTCAGCTGCTCCTGCTTGAGCGCCAGAAGTTCCTGAGCCTGCTGACGTTCCGCTATTTCATGTTCCAGAGCTACCGTCTGGCGATACAGCAACTCATTGGTTTCTTTCCTGTCAGTAATGTCAGTATGCGTTCCGGCAGCACGCAGCGCCCGGCCGTCCGCATCGCGCGCAACTGTTTTCCCCCTGCTTTGAATCCATTTCCAACCACCCGATTTAATGCGCATGCGATAGTCAATCTCATAAAACTGCGTATCTCCACTCAGGTGACGAGCTAACGTTTCCCTAACAACGGCAAGATCATCAGGATGAATGAGCTTGAAAGCCGAATCCACCGATGGCTCGATTTCATCAAAAATATACCCCAGCATTTCAGCCCAACGATTGTTGATCGTCATTCGTCCGCTGGGAATATCCCAATCCCAGAAACCGTCGTTACTGCCGTCAAGAACAACCTGGAGGCGTTCTTCACTTTCTGTCCGGGCCCGCTCACTTGCTTCCGCCGTATCCCTGGCATCTTCCGCGGCCTGCAGTGCCTCTTCAGTAACCAGGTTGGCTTCCTGCAACAACATATTCTGCTCTGCGGCCTCTTGGGCCCGGATTCCCGCTTCTTCAAGCCGCACATTGAGAACAGTATTGCGGGTACGGCTGCGAATTATAACCAGTGAACCGCTCAGAATAAGTAGCCCAATTGCAGTAATGGTGGCGACAAGCTGACGGGGCGATGAGCTGTTAACACTCTCAAGCGGAATCAAGGTTACCATAGAGAATGGCGTAGATTGAATTGCAGTTCGGTATGCAGCCATCTCCAGAAGTTTACCGGACTGGTCACGAAAGGTGACCTGCCCAGTTTCTCCATCATTAATTGCCGCAAGAGTCCTGCCACTTTCAGAGGTAATGAGCAGGGCAATATTTCGAGATGAGCTTACATATCTATCTTCAAACATTATCAACATTGGATAATGATGCGGATCAACTACTGAGAGAAAATGCCCATAGATTTCTTCCGGATCAAACCACGCCTGAATTGAACCGACGTATTGTCCCTTGAACCGGTACGGCATGGCTATAATGATAGACATGCGGTTGCCTTCCCCTGATATGAAGAACATGGGACGGTTTTTTTTGCGGAAGGTTAAGGAGGGCACGCCACCTTCATTACCCTGTGTCAGTCGCAGGGAAGGATCACGGGAGTCAACCAGTTTACGCCCGTTTACATCAAGAAACACGATACGCTTGTAGATTTCGGAATTTCCCAGCTTCTTCTTGCCGCGGAATTTATCAAAGGAAGTGTTCAATTCAGCCAGACTTGAGGCGAGTCCATACTCCATTGACATGCCCAGCGCCCTGTTTTCGAAATAGGCCGACAACTCGCGGTTTTCAGACAAATCAAGCAGGTCATTGCTGCGCTCTGAAAAAAAATAGCCCAGAGCCGTTGCCCGTTTGCCCGAATCATTCAGCAAATGTACGCGGGAAATTTGATGAAGCTGACTGCGTGACTGGAACAGGTCATTGATCAGAAACCCCATATATCCAACGAGGGCCAGACTAAAAAACAGTATGGAAAAACGGCGCATGAAAATTTTCATGACAAATGATGAGGGGGGACTGATACGGCTCTATGACATAACACAGATATCTTCATTTTTGCCTGTTTGGATGAGAGTGCGTAGATAACTATTCTGGTAAAACCTTATGCTGCCTGAAGTCCCTGACAAGGGCCGCCTGCTTCTGGTTTAGAAATCGGGCAAGCAGGTCCTGATCTGAATATGTGCCGATAAATTCGAGACAGCAGTAATAAGCATCATCACTTTGAAATACGTGTATTATTTTTGAGACAAAACTGCGACAGAGCTCTTTATTTACTGCTTGGTCGAATATCTGGATTTCCAGAACAGCAGCAATCCCGGGATGAAGCCCATCTGTATTCTGGATTTTTACTTTGCAGCCCGTGATTGAAATGTCGACGAGCCGGCCGTCAATTTTACCCCCCTGTTTTCTGATGGCTACAAGCAGCTTGACATCAGCACAAACGGTAAGTCGAAACGACTTACGCTTTTCAGCATGCAGACTGATATACTGAAACCCGTAGATAACCACTGTCTTTTTGTGGATGTTTTTGCTCGAACATTCCGCCAGTACCGTACAGTTGTCAAGGGCAAGAATTATCCGGTCTTGATTGCTGATTACCTGCATATGCATTTCTGAAAGGGTGATTTCATATTTGCCAACATCCACTTTTTCAAGAGAAGAAACTGAAGATATTGGTAGTTCATGGTAATAGCTGATAATAGTTATTGGTTTTAGTAAAACTGATAATTCTGTCAGAATGGAGACTATGTCATCAATATCTGAATAATAATCAACTCTATGTGCGATTGAGTAATGTCCATTATTCATTGATATTACCTTTATACTTGTAGTGTTTAATTTATAATGCAAAGTGCTTATATAATATTTTTTGATATAAGCAGTGTTTCGATTGCCTCAAGCATGTTCAATGGAGAAATTGGTTTACGTAAGACCATATCGACTTTCATAGTTGTAGCCATTTCCAATAAATAGTTTACGCCTAATAACTGAGACCCACCTGAAACAGCAATAATACCCGGCCTTTTATCTCTTAATAGCAGATACGTAATAACCTCTATACCGTCCTTTTCCGGCATAACAATGTCCGTAACAACAATATCAAATGACTGTTTTTCAAGACACCTCACCCCTTCACAGCCATTTTTAGCAATTGATATGTTGTGTCCTTTTTCAATTAATGTGCTGCTTAACAACTGCAACACTTGTAAGTCATCATCAATAACAAGTATATCTGCCATGGAATTCCGCTTTCTTTGGCACGCAATTACGTATTCATAATAGCGTGTATTTTTTTGTATAGTTCACTGATATCTACTGGTTTTTGTATAATAGTGTTCATATATCCTCCCGTTTCCGGCACACCTCGTAATTCAGAAGCATACCCGGATTTAAAGAGGATTTTTACCTCGGCATGAAACGTCCTAATCCGCTCCAGCAGCTCCTTACCGTTCATATCCGGCATAACGACATCTGCAACTATGAGGTTCGGCTTAAGTCCCGCCTGTTCGCAGAGACTGATTGCCTCAAAAGGAGTCAAACATTTCGACACTGAGTATCCGGATAATTCCAGCGCAGTTGATGTCATTTCGAGAACTTTTTCATCATCCTCAACAAGAACAATGGAGCCAGAACCCTTTGATTCACGTATTTCTGGTTGCTCGCGCATTCGGTTTGCTGGCATGCTGCGCGGCAGGAAAACAGTAAACGTAGTACCAACGCCCAGTTGACTTTCAACGTCTATAAATCCTCCGTTCCGGGACACAATATCCTTAACTATTGACAATCCCAGTCCTGAGCCTTTGCCAATACCTTTGGTGGTAAAATACGACTCAAAAACATGTGCGAGAATTTTGCTATCAATACCAACGCCATTGTCATTAACGGTAACTCTCACGTAGTCACCAGGCGAATACCGGCTAAGCTCGGGACCCGTCTCCGGAATTGCACAATTAGCCGTTTCAATTTCCAGGGTGCCGCCGCCTGGCAGAGCATCATTAGCGTTTAAAAGCAGATTCATAAGGATCTGATCAATCTGGACCGGATCTATTTTAACTGGCCAGAGATCTTTGCAAGGAAGGAATATGGTATGCACATCTTTTTTCAAAAATGGCCGCAATGTTTTTTGCGCATTTGAAACAAGGACATTCACATCTACGACGCGAGAAGAAATAACCTGGTGTTTTGAAACCGCCGACAACTGCGCAGCAATACCTCGTGAATATTCCGCAGCCTTAATGACTTCTTTCAAGCAATCTTCAATGCACCTGGTGTCAGTAATTTTCTTTTTAGCTAACTCAGCATAACCCATAATAACGGTAAGTTTATTATTAAAATCATGCGCCACCCCACCTGCAAGTCTCCCGACCGATTCCAGTCTTTGAGAGATTACAGTTTTCTGCCCATTACGCTGTTGATCTGCAATATCCAACGCGATTGAAAGCAGACACTCCTTCCCATTCAGCAAGATTGTATGGCTGGTATAACTTAACCGCCGCTGATCGCCTTTCTTTGTTTGACAGGTTAACTCCAAATTTGAAATAGGGCCATTTGTAGCGTCTATCTCCGCAAGTTGCATAAAATCAACTTGAGTAAACCAACCTGCATCCACTAAGTTTTTACCTATTATTTCTTCACTACAAAAGCCGGATACCTCAAGAAAACGCTTATTCGCTTTTAAGCACCTTCCGTTATTTATAGATGATATAGTCATGATGACCGGTGCATGTTCAAATACATCTATAAACTTTTCAACACTTCCATTTAGCGACCTTTCTGCATCAATAAGTTGTGATATTTGTTTTCTTCGTAACGAGTTTGCCTGGTCTTCATCCATTATTTTTTTAGTGCATTCCAACAATGCATCATGGAGCATAGATCCGTTTATCGGCTTTACAACATATTTATTTATGCCAATGTTGATTGAATTCATGAGGTAATCAACCTGATCAAAGGCGGTCAGGATAATAACCGGGACATTTGTTCCATTAGCCCTCATTTCACGAACCATCGCAAGTCCATCCATTTTCGGCATCTGAATATCAGTGATGATAATGTCGGGACTGTATTTTAGATACGCATGGAGACCTTCCTCTCCGTTTGCAGCAACAATCAGATCGCCGGTAAAGCGATTCAGGTATTCCTTAACCAGGATGCGCGTGTCCTTTTCATCCTCCACATAAAGTACGGAGAGCGTTTTAAGATACCTCTGGGTATCTGCAGAAACAGTATCCGATGACTGATAATTACGTCCTTTCATTGAACCGGAATTGGCAGCCAGATATGAAACGTTGCCCCGTTTCCCTGTGATGACTCGGCGGTTATGATGCCGCCGTGCTTCATAATAATAGTATGGCACAGGGCAAGACTTAGTCCCGTACACCGTTGGCTGCATTTCTGTTTCGAGCTAAAATAGGGACTGAATATATTGGGAAGTATCTCCGGGGCAATGCCAACGCCAGTGTCGGTCAACTGAATGTGCAGATAATCCCCCGGAATGAGTGTCAAATTATCCGACTCAGTTACAGCTGCTTTTTGAGCGGCAAGATGCAGCTTTCCTCCCGACGGCATTGCCTCGACCGCGTTATGCGCAATGTCTGAGAAAACCATATGCATATGCTGTTTGAAAAAGCTGACTGGGGGAAGATCGTCTGGATAGTCGCACGAAAATGAGATTGGCGTATTTATCAGGGACTGTTCGATAGAACGCCTGATCAATGACATTACATCATTCTGCTCCATACATTCATCGTCCGAATTGGACAGAATATTAAGCCTGCTGCCAAGCGCAACCGATTGTGAATAAAAATCGTCCACATTGTTCAGAAAATCAGGGTTCTCGTTATGAGCTGCCAATTTTTCTCTGGCAACCGACATATAGCCCAGAATTACCTGCAATAAATTATTGTAGTCATGGGCCATTCCTCCCGCCAGAGTGGCAACGATTTCGTGATGCTTGGCCCACATTTCCTGAATTTTCCGTTGCTGCTCAAACTTAAGTTGATCCTCTGCCCTGAGGCGGTGGGCACATTCAAGCAAACATTCAAACAGCATATAACTGTTGACCGGCTTGGTTACATACTTATCAACGCCAATATCGATTGCCCGCTTCAAATAATCAGTTTCTTCGAAAGCAGTCACAACAATTATAGGCACCGATGGCGATATACCCCTGATTTCATAGGACATTGTCAATCCGTCCATTTGAGGCATCAGGATATCGGTAACAACAATATCAGGGATATTTTTTTTAAAAAGTTCGAGCCCTTCTACGCCATTGGCGGCGGTCAACAATGTGCCCACCGGACGGCTTAAAAACTCGCGAAACTGATCACGAGTTTCCTCATCATCTTCAACATACAGCACAGTAAGTTTTTTCAAATAATTTTGATCCCGGCTATCTATAGTCATCCTTCACTCCTTCCAATCGGTATTTTGATTAATAGTTCAGCACCATCAGCACGGTTGCAAGCTTCAATAGTCCCGTTCATACTCCGCTCAATGATCATTTTTGACATATACAGGCCTATCCCGGTCCCTACTTTTTTGGTCGAAAAATAGGGATCAAATACTTTTTCAATAACTTCCGATGGTATGCCTCCACCATTGTCAGAGACAGAAACGACTCCAAAATCATTGTCCTCATTATAGAGTCGGACCGTTATGCTGCCTTCTGCAACCCCTGCTTCTTCAATGGCATCCCGGGCATTGGAAAGGATATTGAGAAGCACCTGCGAATATTCATTGGGGAACCCCGTTAGCATGACATCCTCGGGGGTTTCCAGCGTGATAGCAATATTGCTGCATTTCAAGCCGGTTTCAACCAATGCAACGGCCTGACTGATCTGTTCGCACGCCGAAAACAGGACTACCTCTTTATTGGGGCGGAAGAATCTACTGAAGTCATTGATAGTCGAGGACATCTTCTGCAGGAGGCGATTACCGTTCTCAACCGTTTTATCAAGGTACTCCGGAGTAAGTTCATCATATTGATACGCAGATTTAATATTACCCAGAACCATTGCAAGAGCATTAAGAGGTTGGCGCCACTGGTGCGCTATGTTGCCAACCATCTCCCCCATGGAAGCCTGCCGACCCTGGCTGATCATCACCTGGTCCTTCTGGCGAAGTTCCATAACTGCGTCCTGAACGCGTTGCTGCAGTGAGCTGTTTATACTTTCCAACTGGATTTGCTTTACTGCCAGCTCTTCCTGCGCCCGCTGACGCCGTGCCGCCTCAAGCTCCAACTGTTCGTTAATATCTCCAAGTTCATGTGTCTGTTGATGCAGTGAATTGTTGACTGTTTCCAGCTCCTGTGTGTACTGCTGCTGACGGAGGTTCAGGCGCTGGACAAGCCAGAAAATAAGTAGAAGCCCCCCGGAGGCAAGCACTCCTTGCACGATCATATTATTGCGATGCCAATAGAGGGAATTAAAAGTTTCTTCATCAGCAAGGGCCACCCGTACAACAAGCGGATAGTTTTTCAGTCGTCGATATGAGACCACTCGATTAATACCGTCAACTTGGCTCGGCGCATAATAAATCCCAACCGGTGGTTTCGCAGGGTCGATCTGAACATCGGATTTGGGAATGACCATTCCGACCGGATCCCTTCCCTTCCATGCTGCAGACGAACGGGCCCGTATGACACCATCCATTCCTACTAGACTGATAACCCCTTTGGCACCGATATCAATGCTGCGATAGAAACTGGAGAAATAATCAGGATCGACCGAGAGTATCGCAACCCCTGCAAAATTGCCGTTCCGGTCCACTATTTTCCGCGTAAATTGGATGCTCCATTTTTTTGACACCCTTCCCAGCACCGGTTTACTGATGAACAGTTTGTCTTCGTTGCTGGCAAGATGAACTCGAAAATGTTCGCGATCACTTAAATCAAGTGGTTTTTCGGGCATGCCTTTGGAGCTGTAGACCATAATGCCCTGTGCATCAGTTATGCTTAACTGGATGATGAGCTCCCGCTCTGAATGACGGTTGTAGGATTCAATAAGAGTTGTAAAGTGGTCCTGATTCTGCTGGTAATCCCTGCGGATGGTGACAAGAAATTCGTCAAGGTGGCGGATGGTTCCAACCATGTTCTCTTCAAAAGCCTTTGATAGATTTGAAACAGCCGTTTCTGCAGCAAGATGGGCTTGTTTGCTGTCGTACGCATACTGGAATCCGAGGAAAATCCAAAACAAGATAATAGTGAAGCTGCACGCAATAAAATGTTTTGAGAATTTTCGGCTGTTCATGAATTGCTATCTCCGGTTGCGAGTGGCGTCACAATAACAAAATCGGCACCGTCGGCACTGTTGTGCACTTCAATTACTCCGTCCATGCTTCGCTCAATGATCATTTTTGACATGTAGAGCCCAATACCGGTTCCCATATTTTTGGTTGAAAAGTACGGTTCAAAAATCCGTTCAATAATTTCTGCGGGAATTCCGCCACCATTATCTCTGACAGCTACGCAGCCATTCCCATCCTGTTCATGCAGATGCACGGTGATTTTTCCTGCCGAAACGCCGGATTCAATTACGGCATCTCTCGCATTCAAAAGCAGGTTGAGGAGAACCTGTGAATACTCATTAGGAAATCCTTTCAGTGTAAAGGTGTGAGTGACGTCCAGTTGGATTGCTATATTCAGGTTTTTCAAACCCGCTTCTATCAGGGCAATCGCCTGTCGTACCTGATCCAGCACGGCGAAACAGACATACTTTTTGTCCGGTTTGAAAAAATTTCGGAAATCGTTGATTGTAGATGACATTTTTTGAATAAGACCATTACCGTTTTCAACAGTTCTCTTAAGATACTCCGCATTTAGTTCTTCGTATTGGTACGCCAACTGAATATTTCCAAGCAGAATAGCAAGAGCATTTAAAGGCTGCCGCCACTGATGGGCAATATTACCAATCATCTCACCCATTGCAGCCTGACGCCCCTGAATGATCAGAACCTGATCCTTCTGACGCAGCTCAGCAATTGCCTGGCTGACCTTTTCCTGGAGAGAATTGTTGCTGTTTTCAAGCTGTACCTGTTTAGCAGCCAGCTCTTCCTGGGCTCTTTGCCGGCGTGCCACTTCGGCTTCCAGTATTTTCGACTGTTCATGCAGCTTTTCTTCCGCTATTTTGTTGGCAGTAATGTCATAGTTAACCCCGATCATACGGAGTGGCTTACCGTCGGCATCGCGCAAAACGAACCCGTTACCCTTTATATGCCGTATTTCACCACTTGGCCAAACAACCCTGAATTCTGAATTAAAATCCTTTTCTCCCCGCAGGGCCTGTTGGATCTCTCTATCGCCACGCTCCCGGTCATCTGGGTGCACGCAATTTTTCCACGTTTCATATACATCGGAAACGGATCCTTCCTTTAGGCCATATAACGAATTCATCCACTTGTCCCAGATGAGTCTGTTTTCCATCAAATCCAACTCCCACACACCAATTCCTGCAGAATCGGCAGCAAGAGAAAAACGCTGATTAAGACGGCCAAGTTTCTCACCAAGGGCAGAAGAAACAGCATTTAAATCTCTCAGCTCTTTCGTCATCTCACGAGCCATGACCACAGCTTTATTACGTGTAGCAAGCAACACATAACTCAACCCTGCAAGCAAGACACTAATACAGACCCCAAGCCAGGTGATGGCACTGACTTTACCATCCTTTAAAGCCAAATCATTACTCGTCAGCGAACTGATTTCGAGCATCCACGGCCGCCCTGCAACACGTATTTGTTTGACTGTCTGAAAATACGTAGTAAGAGGATGTTTCTGCGTATCAGGGTTACTGTTACTATACAGCAGGTTTTGATCTGATACTCTATCTCCATCATGGATTTCTATTCGTAAGGAGTCTGAGGTAATATTTCCACCCAAGGTTCCTGACATGAGGTCACCCATACGAAATGGAGCGGAAATCCAGCCAATGAGATTGTCCCGCCGCTCAGCAACGGTCGAGCACGGAGCACCCTTTTTATAGACCGGAAGAAACATTAATACTCCGGCCTGAACTTCTTTATTCGATTCCTGAACAAGCGTTATTTTGCCAGAAATTGCAGCCTTGCCCGAATCTCGTGCCGCTTCCATGGCTTTTCGGCGCACCGGCTCTGAAAAAGTATCAAAGCCAATGGCGCGCTGGTTCATCGAATTTGCCGGTTCCAGATAAACTATGGCGGTGTAGATATCGCGGGCACCGGCCGGCCGGATCGCATAGTCCGGAAAGCCGTTTTTCTTCATGGCAGCAGTATGGTGTGCCATTTCGGACGGTGGCACGAGAATATTGAACCCAATCCCTTGAATTCCCGGGTAACTCTCCGACAGATCCTGAGTCATAACATAGTCATGAAATTCCGTACGAGTTACATAATTTGATGCATTGATAAGGCCCTGAGCCCCACGCATGACCTGTTCATAGGCCTTCATCCGGAGCTCGATTCGATTCGTTATGTCACTTGCCTTTGAATTAAAGTCGATTTGCAGTTTTTGGACGGAATCCAGGTGCGTTGTCTTCGACAACTGATAGGTAATTAGGAGGGAGACGACCAAAATCAGCCACGGCAGCCAAAATGCAATAGTAACCCGCGTCAAAAACCGACTCTTCAAGGTAGATGGGGTATTGATTGATATTGCCAAGGTTTTTCCCTAGTCAAAGATTTCGTACGACATTACAACACTCACGATGGATGTATAGTACATCTATCGTGACGAAATGACTGCTTACATTTACTTACAAATACTTCTGTCCACATCCACGTTGGAGACAGTTGAGCAGCCTCTGAATATCCCATACCGGTTACAAACATAATAATGTTTTAATTGCAATAGAGAGCATTATCAGGTGTATATACGGTTTCCCGGACAAATGAGACATAGTTTGCATAGCAAGATTCGTTGCAAGCAATTTCTGCCAACAATTCAAAGCGTTAGGTGCCCACCAGAGACATGTCAACAAAAGTTGTCGAAAGCAGTTCTCTCCCTTTCTGTGCTACCTCATGTAACATAAAGATATTATTACACAATCTCTGTTCCACTGTGCGGTACTTTTGATGCATATAGCAATTAGAATCATCATTGATTATTGATGCCGGCATCGGCCAATGAACTCAGTCAACACTCATCACGTACTGAAATTCACACAACAAACTCAATCCATCTAATTCCGGGCAACGCCAGGAATCCAGACCAAGGGAAAAGCATGAATACATCAATAAAAATTTCGGTTAAAGATTTTAACCGTTTGAATAGCAGCTATAAGGAGGCCAAAACTCGCAGCAACCTACAAAGTCTTGAAGCTGAATATTCCTGTTTGAAAGCATTGTTCCAAATTCTTGAAACTGAAGATTTCAAATATACCGACTTCGACTGTGTAACCTTTATGAATCACTATGAGAGCAACGAAATCGAGATTATGAGTAAAAAATTTAACGTGCATAAAATACTAAAATCAGACGATATTGTAACTTACTTTAAAATAAGCCCCTATGCATTTATTGACTTTCTTCATGTCAACGGAGCGATAAATGAAAGAATACCTAAAAAAAATAATCGCCCGGTTGGAAATTTTATTCATAACGATAAAATAGCAATTGCCCCTAAAGTTGGTGAATACTATTTATGTGCACTTACCGGATTTTGGAAAGAAGCAACCCTTAAAGAAATTGAGCTCTTTGATAACAAGCGTAAGGAAACATTATATATGAATTTCAGCGGCTTAATGCAGGAGTAGTGAAGACCTGATTCGTGATGCCTACCCATGTCAGATCAGGATTAAGCCATAGTATGGCTGCGGCATATAATCCAAAGATCACAGGATCAAGGTAAGCTTTTGATTATCCTGCACTGTCATCATCAAATTTTGGATATACGCAGCCATCTCTGAGGGAATCTGGTAGATGCTATTATTATGGCTGTCTACATATTTGGTACGCATTTTACCCAAATAGTTATACGTCACAACAATATGACTCATTGACCTACCAGGATCTGCGGATCTTTCACGCGAGCTGTTATCCGCAGAAATATTTTTTGATTGGGGTATTTTGTAACTGTCTTCCGGGAGAGGAGCAATTTGAGGTATTACCGTATTTACAGCAGATGCGGGTTGGTTCCCTGCCGTTAAACTCCCGATATCCTGATGATTAATAGAGAAACCGGCATTCAACAGCTGATTTGATACCACTGGTGCATATTGAAATGTCATAGCCACTGTCATGACGGACTCCACTCATTCATCTGGAATGGAAAATATTCAGCATGTTGTGTGCCAAAACATTATTTGCTTAATAAACAACGTGTTAAATTCAATTTATTGTTAAAGTTGACCTGCCTGTATCAAGACAAATGTTTACAGGATATGACAATCAGTGATAATTTCAATTGGTAACAGCATGTTGAGCAACCGCAACAATCATTGACAGGCAACTATTGTCAGTCGGCAATTAGACTAAAATCATCTGTCAATAAACTTAATAATTTCTTCGGCAATACTGCATTTGGGTTGTTCGTATTTTTTTAAGTCCGCTTTCCCGATATCAAGTATTTTATCTTTCAGATCCGATAATTTATAACAAGAGATAATGTAGTTCCCCGCTGACAGCGTATCGATCAAATCTGACTGATGCTTATCACTTCTTTCCAGATTCGGTACAGCTATTACTTTCTTTCGCAACTCAAGTAATTTGAAAAGCGTTCCGGCGCCGCCATGGCATATGATCAGTTCAGCGTCCCTGAATTCTTTTTCAATTGTCGGCTTGAATCTGAAATACTCGCATTGAGTTGGAATATAATTCCCATCAGCTATTTGACAAATTATCTTTTTGTTTATAGCAAGAGATATTTCATCAACAGCCTGTATTAATGAATCAAAAGCCGTTGTACCAACAGTGATAAAGATCATCCCAGTCTACCTGCATATCTGGCGTTAGGATATTGACGTATCATTGATGGCCACTGAACAAAAATAATATCAGCAAACCGATTTAATGCTTTACCGACAATTGACTTTGTACTTGTTCTGCTCCAGGATTCAATAACAATAATTTTAATACCAAAAAATTTCCCCAAAAGACATATTGGTATTCCCAGTCCCGGACCGGTTGTAATTATGTAGTCAGGACTTGTCTGAAATAAAATTATTACTGATTGTAATGAATTTATAAGGATCCGAAGCACCGTCATAAATACAGTTTCACTTTTCCCCCGTATTGCCGTTGCAGTATATATACTGTATTTATCAGAAAATTTTCCTATACCAAGAGTATCAGACTTTTCAAGCATCAATCTCGAATCAAACCTATCGCCGATTTGTTGAAGAAGTATTGATAACTGAGCAACATGTCCGCCACATCCGGCAACAAAGAGAACCTTTTTCATGGGAGCACCACCTTAAAAAATAAGCGAAATCATCAAATGCTACTAAAAGGAAAAGCAGATATCGTGCCATCTCATTAATATGCGGGAAAACGGGCTGTTGCAGAAAATTGAACGAATTGGGGAGGAATTACATTTGGTGACAAAAAGTGACGTCTTCAGCCCTGGTTACAACAATTATACGTGATTACTTACAGTTATTACACCCGGACAAAACTTGACCGGCAACTTTTGTCAACCTGCAAGCAAGACCGATTATAAAAATTTAAACGTTTACACAACAATATTTTAATTTTACATTCAAGAGCGACTTGACTGAATCCATTTATTGCTAACCTTTTCAAAGTTACATACTGATTACTTGCAGCCGAAGGTCAGTGCCTTATCTATAGCGTAACCTATATCGTCAAGGTTAATTGGTTTCTGTAAAAATGACGCAATCGGAAATAGTTTAACGAGATTCTCTACGAAATCGGCATCAAAATTCCGTGATCCCCCGGATATAGCGATTATAGCCGGGCGTTTCGACAATTTCATTATTTCCAGAATGGCTCCGATGCCATCCTGCTCCGGCATGATAATATCGAGAATCATAATATCTGTTTCGTGTCCGGCCAGGTACTTCAAAGCTTCAAGGCCGTCTTCCGCCAAAGCAACACTATGCCCCAAATTTTCAACATATTCAGCCAGCATGGTCCTTATATGAACGCCATCATCAACTATCAGGATATGAGCCATTATCGGTATTTCCTTTCTCAGTTAAGTGAACTATCGAGTAACCGGCGGACATGTTTCAATAGTTCCACGGGATGAATCGGTTTTTGTAGGCTGTTCCCGGAGTTTTCAGTCAGTACCCGATTTTCATCATTGTAACCTGACAGGAAAAGAACCGGGATATTCGGGCATAGCGTAGTTAATTCCCTGGCTATTTCCTTACCATTCATGTCAGGCAGTATCATGTCCATTATTGAGAGCTTGAGTTCAGAAGCATGTTCTTTCGCAATTCTTATGGCCGCTTCGCCATTTGCAGCACAAATCACGCGGTATTGAGCAATATTCAGTATCTGGGTAATTGAATCGAGTATAGCCTCTTCGTCTTCAACAAATAGAAGAAGCTCTCCTTGGCCAAAGAGCACTGCCCCCTTGACCGCTTCGGCATTTTCATCCGTTCCATTTTCTACCAAAGGAACAAAAACGGAAAAGGAAGTTCCTCCTTCCGGCGGCGAGTCAACAATGATAAAACCTTCCATTTGCTGGACCGTTCCATAGACCATTGCAAGCCCTAAACCGGTGCCTTTGCCGACTTCTTTCGTGGTAAAAAATGGATCAAATATTTTTTTCCTGATCGCTTCCGTTATACCGCACCCAGTATCTTGCACAGAAAGGACAGCATAGTCCCCTTCCGGAACAGATACTCCATGAGTGGCACTGAAGTCTTCAGTGATCCTCTTTAGCTGAGTGCCAATACTGATGGCACCTCGACCGGCAATCGCGTCACGGGCATTTGTCACAAGATTGAAAACCACATTTTGAACCATGCTAAAATCGCCTATGACATTCAGAACCAGATCAGCAAGTTTCAATTCTATTGATATTTCTTCAGTCACCAAACGTGAGGCGAGTTTCTGTGATTCCTGTACAAGTTTATTGAGATCAAAGAGCTTCAGTTCCATTGGTTGCTTTCGGCAGAACACCAGCATGCTGCGAGTGAGCGAAGCACCCCTCTCCACCGCATTGAATATTTCATCCAAATGGTGGGTTGATAAATCGTGTTGCTGGCTTGTCATTATCTGCAATTGGGCATTGCCCATAATTACTTGCAATATATTATTGAAATCATGGGCCACACCACCAGCCAGCTGTCCAACCGCCTCCATCTTCTGCGCTTGCCGCAGTTGCTCTTCCAGGCTGCGTTTTTCAGTGATATCCTCTTTTATGGCAAGATAGTGAGTAATCGTGCCGCTGTCACTTTTAATAGGAGAAATGGTCGCATGCTCCCAGTAAAAGGAACCGTCCTTTTTCTTATTATGAAAATCTCCTTCCCACACATTGCCGCTACATATGGTGTCCCACAGATTGAGGTACAATTCGTCCGTAATAACAGTACCTTTCAGTAGGCGGGGATTCTTACCGATTGCCTCTTCTCTGCTCCAGCCGGTCATTTGGGCAAAGCGAGGGTTAGCATACTCGATATCTCCTGCTGTATCAGTAATCAAAATGGCTGTCGGGCTCTGTTCCACCGCGGTGAACAGTTTTCTTACCGTTTCCTCAGCCTGTTTACGCGTGGTGATATTGCTTAACGTAATCCCGTATTCGCCGCTGCATACCGGGGATGCATGTACACGAGCCCAGAAATTGGATCCATCCGTGCTGACCATACGCATTTCCCACGCATCCACATTGAGCTCTTCAAAGACTTTTTTACTATTCAGGTAATAATTATCTTTGTCTTCTCGAAATATGAATTGAGAAATTGTTTTTGAATGCAAATCTGATTTTACCAAGCCAAGCATAGCCGTCGCCGCAATATTTGATTCCAGTATAAGGCCATCTTCACGGAGGGTTATATAGCCAATCGGTGCATTATTGTACAACGTAAAGTAACGGGCCTGAGACTCTTCCAACTTTTTATGGGTACGCAATAATTCAACGTTCTGCATCTCTAGCTCAATCTGGTGTACCCGCAGTTCGTGGAGAGTTTCTTTCCACTCATCATACGTTGGAATTTCCCGTTCAAACTCTTCATCCGCCAAAACAAACGTCTCCGCTCGCTGACGCAGAAGACCAGCGTTAGTAATCAGATTATCGGCCATACCGTGCCCCCATTAACAATGCTTGTCAGCTTTTTGTTTTGAAACTATTTCCCGCTCCGTGGTCGCAATGGCATACATTTGACCGCTACTGTTTATTAAGGCGGTCGACGTGAGCAGCAATTCGACAATCCGACCGTTTTTGGCATTTTTTTGCGTGCGAAATGGCTTCAGAACTTTTGCCAGTCCTAACGAGACAATCTTTTTGACATGGTCAGCGTGCAAATGCGGTGGAATCAGATCGCTAACATTCATGGTGAGCGCCTCGGCCTCACTCCAGCCATACATCTTCTCCGCCGCCGGATTCCAGGCCAGAAGGTTACCATCCAAATCCTGCACGGTGATGGCATCATAGCCATCGCGTACGATCACCGCCAGGCGCTGTAAATTATTACGGGCGTTAACCTGGTCGTCAATCTCGGTGAACGTCAGTACTATTCCTTCAATATCGTTTTCCAAGGTACGATAGGGGCGAATGCACATCAAATACCACACGCCTGACCTGGTTCTGACTTCAATATTTTTAGGCACCAGATTATCGAGTACCTCCTGAACATCCTCCACCAACCGGGAATAGCCGACCAGGTTGGAAACGGTATGCCCCAACGGGCGTCCCACATCGGTTTCGATAAGATTGATTACCTTGGTTGCCGCAGGAGTAAAACGCTGGATAGACTGTTTTCTGTTTACAAATACGGTTCCGACACCGGTACCTGCCAGAAGGTTGTTCATGTCGTTGTTGGCCCGTGACAGATCAATTACCTTGTTATGCAGTTCAGTATTAACACTGTAAAGTTCCTCATTAACCGATTGTAGTTCTTCTTTTGACGTATCCAGTTCTTCATTGGTCGACTGAAGTTCTTCATTTAGCGATTGGAGATCCTCATTTACGGACATCAATTCTTCGGTCGAATCAGCTTGCCCCATATTGGCGATGTAAAGTGTTTCCTCCTTGTCGAGGAGTTTCTGAGTCAACAACGCTATTTTTGCGTCAAACATGTTCTGATCAGTGCCTGGACCGGCATCCATATCCAGAGTCCGTGTCACGTCCTGCTCATGTGGTTCTGCATCGGCAATTTCCTCAATTATCACCACGAAAAGTGCAGGACTCTGGGGAGAGCCTATATTTCCTGATGCCGGCTCCACAGTTAAATTTACGGTAGAAAAATCACCGTTTGTTCTCACCCGCAAACCGGGCACGAATACCGGCTTTTTATGTAAAACTGCCAAACGTAATGCCTTGGTTAATCCCTTCCCAAGCCCTTCCCGGGCGCTCCTCAGTATGTTTATGCCAACATCCCCCGGCGCAAATTCCAAAAACCTGCCGGTACGACCATAGATATACACAATCTCGCCACTACCACTCACCAGAATGCTGACGGGAGCGTATTTCTGGAGAAGTATCTGCTCAATAATTTCACGAGGCGAGCGTGAAGCTTCACCTGAAATCTGTGGAGACCGGTGTGAATTACCAGAGGGTATAGTATTTTTCGCGGATAACGGTTCGTACGAAAGGCGGTTTACTCCGGAAGCATCATCACGCTTATAGAGCTTTAAATGACTGTCCAACGTGACAAACAGATTGGTTGAATCGGTTATACCTTCAGAGGTTCCCAGGAAAAGCATGCCATTTGGATTTAAAGAGTAATGAAAAAGGGGGATAAGTTTCCTTTGTAGATCCGTTCCTAGATAAATGAGCAAATTACGACAACTGATCAAGTCCAGTTTTAAAAATGCCGGGTCCATGATGACGTCATGTTTGGAAAAAATCAGCATGTCACGGATGACCTTAATGAGACTAAATCCACGGCCATCTTCTTCACAGATGAAATATTTTTCAATACGTTCGGGCGTGACATCTTTGACAATACTGGCAGGGTAGAGGCCCTTTCGGGCGATTTCTATGGCATGGCTGTCTATGTCAGTAGCAAACAGCTGCACTTTGAAATTCTTTTTCACTTTGTCTATATATTCCTGAAGCAGGATGGCTATTGAATACGCCTCCTCACCAGTTGAACAGCCGCATGCCCATACGCGTACGGTGTCTCCTGCCTGCTTGCCGATAAACAGTCGCGGTATAATATCACTGGCAAGCCGCTCAAAAGCCTCCGCATCACGGAAAAAATTGGTGACGCCAATCAAAAAATCGTTAAACAGCGCATCTATCTCCGCCGGTGTTTGCCGTAAAAACTGGACATAACTGCCCAAACTATTGAATTGATGCACCGCCATGCGCCGTTTGATACGGCGAGTAATGGTATTTTTCTTGTACCGGGAAAAATCATGTCCTGTCCGGGCGCGCAAAAGAACAAAGATGTTACTGTATGATTCGTCAACTTTCGCTTTTAACGAAGAAGATGCTTTATCCAACAGGTCATGTCGCCGGGTACTATGTTCAATCAGCTTGCCGGATATCTCCCGGGGAGCAAGGACACAGTCCACCATTCCGCTGGCAATGGCACTTTTTGGCATGCCATCGAACTCGGCTGATTCTGGGGATTGGGCGACAACAAAACCACCTGCTACCTTTATGGCATAGACACCTTTGGTGCCATCACAGCCGGTACCGGAAAGCACAATTCCGATGGCGTTTTCTTGCTGATCCTGGGCCAATGAACCGAAGAAATAATCAATCGGCAGGGAGTGAACAGAGTTATCAGTTGCTTCAAGCAGCTGCAAAGCCCCATTGAGAATGGCGGTATCGACCTTTGGTGGAACGACATAGACACAGTTGGGCTCGACAACCATTCCATCAACGGCCTCAAAGACCGGTAACGGGGTATAGCGACGCACTATTTCGGCAAGAAGGCTCTTATGACCAGGAGCAAGGTGCTGAATGAGGACAAATGCCATTCCGGTGTCAATGTTGAGTGAGATAGCGGAAAAGAAGGCCTCAAATGCGGCAAGCCCTCCTGCCGATGCTCCGATACCAACGACGGGAAAAGACACTGCCGCGCAAAAGAGAGGCTCACTTACAGCGGCAAAGGAATCCACCCCATCGCATGTTTCCTCCAAAGGGGTGGTTGGTTCAGGCTTAACCGGGCCGTACTTCATTCTGGCAATCATGTTGACTCCACTTGCAAAACAAAAAGCCGACGTACGGAATAGTTCGGTACGTCGGCTTAGTAAGGGCAAAAAATGTTAGTATGTAATAAAAGATCAGTTTCAAATATTCGGAGCTATTTTGTTCGATTTTGAGAACTTTGTCGGCTGCTTCGTGACCAGTATCACAGAGACACCACCTAATGTAAATAATAAACAATCAATCGCGGGAAATGACGTAAAATATTATTTTCAAAATACTTTTTAACAGGACACAAGCTTTGTTAACAACCCGAGAACCGAAGTATTTACTCATGAAAATAGCAGTATTTACTCCCCGCTCAAATTTCAGAATCAGCTATTTAATCGGACTTTTTCAGCTCATGGACTGCAAGAATTTCGTCATAAACCCCCTTGATCCGTTTTGCGATATTGACATTATCCATCGCTTCAAGACATTTGCTGTTATCAAACGACGACCGGTTTCCGATCCGCTCAAGCAGTCCAGTGACAGCATCACTTAAAGTCTTTGCTTCCCTCCCCTCCACCACGACGCCAAAATCCACTAACGCGGCCCATTCCCTTACGTCACCGACATCAACGGAAACAAATGGCAATTTGGCAGCTATTGCTTCTTTTATGACTGTTGGCGACCCTTCCGAAAAGGACGTCAGCAGCATGATGTCGCAATCCCAATAAAGCTCCCGAACTTTTGCCCGGTCAACATGTGCCAGGAGAACTTCTTCAATTGAATACCCTCTTACCTCCAACTCCCGGCAGGCAGCTTGAAACAGTCCATAGTTCTTTACCTTCCGGGCTGGATTGGCGGGGAACAGCACCTTAAGCGGACGGGATTTATTTTTAATCGGATTGCCTTCAAGACGTGCTGGCAGAGCAAATTCCTTTACGGGAATGCCACAGGGAATTACTTCGCCGTAGCCAAGTGTTTCGCGCAACCGACCGGCAACAACTATTACTTTTGCCGCCAGTGGCGCCAGCAAACGTGAAATGTAGCTGGAAGGTTTCACCAGCAGGTCGGAGCCATGAAAAGTGACGACTATGGGTACACGCACGAAGAGGAGAGAGATCAGGGTCAACCCGAAATGGGCATGAACGATATCATAGCCATTTTTTTTAACAACAAATGGCAAGAGCGGAATTTCCCGCACATACTCCCATTTGGGACGACGCCCTTCAATAACACGTACATCTATCGTCAGCTCGGGGAAGCATGCCCGCATTGTTTCAACCTGCTCCTTGACAAAAGGGCTTTCGTGAGGCCTCTTTGGCGATGGATGCAGGTTGGTCACTATCAGTACTTTCATTGTCATCCCTCGGTCAATAATGTGTTCGCTATTACGGTGCCGACTGTGCCGGTGCATATTCATATGCACCGATGCTAGGCGGGTCATGCAGCGGCTTGCCGTCATAGTCAATAGTCAGCCCAACATTGCACCCCGCCCATCGTGCGGGAGATGAAGAGGTCAAGGAAAAATCCCCTCCGGCCGCATTCTTGAAATGCGGATTGGCCGGTCCGGGACTATGATCATCGTAATTCGTTCCCAATGATTTCCATTGCAGCCAACTGAAGCCTTTTTTATTGTTCTGTTTAAAGGTGGTCCAGGACTTGCCCACATATAAATTATGATCGAACGTAATATGTTGCGGAGCGGCTTCCCCCATCTGGACTATTTGGTAGTTAGCTCCGCCGGCTATGATATTATTTTTGATATTGTAATAGTCAGCCACCTTGTCAAAAAAGATGCCATTGGTCGCTGGAATGAGCGTGTTGTTGTATATGTTGTTATATGTCGCAACTGGGTTTGGGACATTTGCCGCATAAATCGCAGCTGCAAACCCGGCTTTACCGCCAATCAGGATATTATGGTAGGCGTTGTTATTGTAAAAAGAGCGGGCCGGCGGCTCGGCAAAACGTGGCTGGAACATCAACGGCTCTTTATCGGTTTTGATATAATTTCTGAAAAAGTTATTGTTGAAACTTTCATCGTTGGCGCAGGTGAACAGTACAATGCCTCTGCAAACCCCGCTTATGGAATTATGATGCACATTTGAATTTGACAGATCCTGAAAGCCGATCCCTTCCTTATCCCACCCGGCGGTATCCACTTGACTCCAGTCGTACGCTCCATTTACCCCGCTGACTTGGGAACAATGAGTAATGGTGTTATGTGAAATTTCAACCAGATTATGAATACCATTGCTTTTACAGTCACCCTGGTTCTGCAGCTCAATACTACTGAAAAGGTAATCAAACTTGTTATTGCGTACCGAAATACCTTGGGATGTCGCGTTGTTGAAGTTTATCCACACACCGAACTGCAGGTTAGTAAACGAATTATCCGTAATTGTTATGTAGTTGTTTGTGGTACCTTTTTTAGTTGCGTTGCCGGTTATGCCGTAGCGGTATTTTGTAAAGGTAAATCCGGAAATGGCAATATGGCTGTGCGTACCCAGCTGAATTCCCGCCGTACGCACCTTCTCGACTGTATGACCAGCAGGAGTTCCGCTGGTAGGCTTGTAATATTCCGGAGAAGCGCTGCCCCATTTATAGTGGAAGTTGCCGTTCTGGCACCCTGGGCCGGATGCCCATTTCAGAAAGACGCCATCCTCCAGGATATTATAACCAAAGCCTGCCATGCTGTAGACTCCGTTCGTATCGGGCCCCTTCCAGGAACCGGGCGGAATGGTAATGCTGCCGTTCAGATTGGCACTTCCCGTCCCATAGGAAGTAATGGTTATCACCTTGCCCGGTTTCCCGGATGCACCAACCGTAATTTGTTCAAAGGCGGTAGTGCCTCCCTTCTGGGAATAGGTATTTCCCGCCCCCCACGGCACATCGGCCCATGCTTTAAACGGACCATGGGCCCCGCAGGTCGTTGTTGTGCCATCTCCGCCAGTTCTGCACGTGGGATCAACGTAGTACGTTGCCGCCCAGGCTGGTACAGCCCAAAAGATCATTACAGTCAGGAGAAGTACCTGTTGCAAAATCGCCTCGTTTTTTCTGATTTCATTGCAAATCTCACGATCTGCTTACTGCGGACTATTGTTCCGAATAACTATATATGGCCGGTTCTGCGGCGTAACCTCGGCGACCGCCCTACCCGCTTCCGGGCCATTAGTGCTCGGGGCAGCCCGGCTGCAAAAATAGCTGTACCAGACCACGGACCATATCAGGTTAAAATACCACCTGTTTTCTGCCATGTGATCCGTTATGGAGTTTAATGCAATCACAATAATAACGCCAAGACCGGCAAGATACACCGCCATTGCAAAGGGGTCGCCGGTAACCTGACTCGTTCTTTTCCTGATAAAAGAAAACAACAGTCCGAGGACGAGAGAGGTGTACGCCACCCCGCCAAGCAGGCTGTAACTCACGGTAAACGCAAGGTAATCGTTATGAATCACCGTTTTTTGGGTATCACCCGCTTTCAGCGTGAAACCGACTCCGAGCGGATGATCAAAATAATAATTAATACCCCGCACCCAGAGGGCAACCCTGTCCGTATCGGCATTGACGACACGGTGTTCATATCGTTTTCCCAGGTAGTTTTTCATATTTGGCGGCAACAGCCAGAAGGTCAGAAGCAGCATGCAGCATACCACCCCCAGCGACATCAGTACTTTTGTCACATTGGCGGTTCGGAACTGTATGAAGAATATGGCGGTCAAGCCGCTCAGACAGGCAAATCCGCTTCCGAAACTGCCGGTGACCAGGAGAAGAAACACGTTCGCCGCCAGACACATCCCCCCGAGCAGCCGGTACTTGAACGTAATCTGTGATACCGTCACCGCCGCAGACGAACAAATCAGGGCAGCAAGAATAAATCCGACTTCCGTTCTCAGGAAGTTTACCAACACCCGGCCAAGCTTGTAGAGGAGAAAGCCGTCCGGAAGGCTCCCGGCATGCTGAGAGGCTTCCCAGGAGTTAGCCACGTTCCCGAACAGTTTAGCTGAAAGCAGAATCAATGTTGAGGGTATGATGAGACAGAAAAGCAGGCCCTGCAGGTTTGCCACCGTATCCCGGCTCTTCTCCATCCTGCAGTAAATCAGCGGGAGCAGCACAAACGTAGACAGAAGGAAATTAAATGCAAAGGCACCTTGCCGCATGACACTGCGTATGGGGGCATCATCAGAAATCCAGTTCACGGAACTGACCATCAACCCGCAGACAGCCAGGCCGCACAGCGGATACATCCATCGGGGAAGCCGGGCCAGATAGCGCAGATTTAACACTGCAAAAAGAAACGCATAAATGAGGTTGCAGGTGAACTGTTGTTTAAAAACAGCAATCGGCGTGGCCGCTGCTATAGAAACCAGGAAGATCCAGGGGCGGGGTGATTTCCGCCAGACCAGGGTCATCACTATCGCAAAGACCAGAAAACCAAAATAGAATGCGTACGAGCGGCCGAGAACTATGGACAATAGTATGCCGGCCATTCCGGCACAGCAGGCAATAACGGACGACCTGCCCGATAGTTCTGGGAAATCGGCATCAGGTGCGTTGAATAAAATATCCGAACGGGTATTCACGGCTTGCACATCCTTTCTTCACGTCGCGTCAGCAGGGCCAGATCCACATACGCGGCCATGGTCCGGGCGGTACGGCCGAGCAGTGACCCTATAACGACCGCAAGCACTCCTCCGGTCACCGGCAGCAACAGGTAGGTTGCAACGGGAAACACAACTACCCCGGCTATAACGCTCCTGCCAAACAGCCACGGCCTGCCGGTGGCAAACAGGGTATTAATCGGCAGGAAGGCCGCCTCGACTACCGGAAACCAGAGGCACGCTTTCATAAGCGGAATTCCGGCTGAATATTTCGGAATGAAGATGGGGACTAACAGCGTCAAAATATACGAACCTGCATAGACAAGAAAAATCATGAAACCGGTCAGCCCTACCGTTACCCACATGATCCGGGCATTGGCGTTACGCACGCTTTCATCGCGCGCAAAGGAGGTAACGGCGCGCGGAGTGAGGACCTGCCAGATTGACTGAGGAATGGCGTTCGCGGCGCTCCTCATAACCACTGCAACCGTAAAAAGCCCAAGGGTAGAGACACCACCAAGGGAGAGCACAAGGGCACTTTCCGTTGCAGTCCAGACCGAAGTATAGATATTTCCCCAGAAGCTGAACGGCAGGCCGATTTTGATCAGCTCTTTCAGAACTCTGCTATCAAAGCGATAGGCCACCTTGAGCGGCCGATGCCGGTGATACAGCCAGATCGACATGACTGACGGTACCGCCATCCGCGCACAGAGGCCGTAAAAGCCCGCGAACGGCAGAGTGAAAACCATGCCAAAGGCAAGGATGGTCTGAGTGAACTGGATCCTCGATAACGCCACAAAATTATGCAAGGTTCGGTAGGTGGACGTAAGATACCCGCCATAAAACACCCCCCAGCAAAAAACGGCCTGGGAAAGCCAACCGAAAAAGCCGTGGAAATCATGATGAGCCAAACGGTATGCGGCACAACAGACAAACCCGCAGGAAACCGCAGCCGCCACTACCATATTGAAAGCACCGGCTGCGGATGCAAGGGCATCGACTCGCTCCGGCATATCCCGGCCGATGAAATAGGGGATTTGCCGCCACAGCCCATCCCACGTACCGAAGTGCAGAAAATAGAGATAGGTCAGCGGAATAGTATAGGAACGGAATGAACCTGTTTCCTCAGGGCCGAGAAATCGGGCAGCCAGCAGACCTCCGATAGCGGTAAGCGCTGTCGAGGCGATATTACTGCTGAGAAGTGCTGCAACAGAGCGGATTGTCTGACGACTGTCCGCCATCCGGGCACGGATATGGGTGATTCTGTTTCTCAAAATCGGTGACTCCAGGCATCAGACCAGATTTTCAGGTGATCGGTGCACTTTTTCAATTGGTCAAATTCTGATCACACGTTTTCCAGAAAGGCTTTAAGTGCTTTTCCCTGCTGCTTGATATCAAACAGCTCTTCAGCAACTTCACGCCCCCGTGCCCCCATAACCGCCGCAGCTTCCGGGTTGTTTATCAGATATTCTGCGGCAGCGCATACTTCCTCGCATGAGCCCGCCTGAACCAGCATCGCATCCCGGCCATGCACCAGACAGCGGTCCACATCGGACACCCGGGAGGCGATGACCGGTTTTCCGGTGGCCAGGAACTCACCAAGCTTGAAGGGAAATCCGGCCTGGGCAAACGCAACATCAACCCTGGTCATGCATGGAATATCCGCATCATTCAGAACGGAATAATAATCCTGTTCGTCCAGATACCCTCTGTATTCAATACGCCTCCTGAACGGAGACCGTTCAATGCGGGTAAGGAGCTCCTTCAGAGCCGCACTGTCGCCGCGACCGGTAAGAATCAGACGGACGTTATCATACTTCCCGGCTAAGTAATCAAAGGCGCCGAACAGGATCGGCATACCATCCTTTTTGCCAAAACTGCCGGCATACAACAGCGACACGGTTGATTTTCTCACACAGGGCTTCTTTGGAAATAGGGCTATGTCTACCGAAATAGGCATATAGAGAACCGGCACCTTCCTCCGGGTGAAATTCAGGCACTTCTTTTCCAGATACGAGCTGATTACAACGATTCCTGAAGACAGGTCCTGTATCAGCGCCGACAGGCGGTTCGCAATGGCGCTTCTGAGATATTGATACAGTGAGCGGGAGACATCCTGGGTCAGTTCGTAATCCTCAATAACATCAAAAACGATTTTGTACCCGCGCCGTTTGGCGAACATCAGCGGCACGACACTCTCAAGAAACAACGGGCCATAATGGTAGATAATGTTCTTCCGGTCGGGCTGGTACGCCCGATGTAAAGCCGCTATTGTTTTACCGCAGAGCAGCGGCAGCGCAGCCAGCATCCTGCCCCGCAGGAGATCACCCATAACCGTTTCATAGGGGGTTCCCTCGTGTACTCCAGAAAGAACATTATCAGCACTCGCCTGACGTTGCAGAATAACCCGTACCGACACATCCGGATATGCTTTCAGTGAGGTGATGACATTCTGGACCCGCTTGGTGCCGGCCATGCCATAGGGATAGGTAAACACCCCCATAAC
>Ga0118677_10004269_pt1 | contig 26222 bp, 21 predicted proteins | sample AliMusrvi5mmetaG_FD_86154 | JGI IMG/M metagenome (GOLD analysis project Ga0118677, IMG submission 86154)
CACCCCCGGGCGACATGCGATTCTCGTCATTTACGACTCAATCCAACCCCATGGCCCGCCGGGCGGCTTTAAGGGTGCGGCGCGCCTCGGCTCTGGCCCGGGCGGCGCCGTCCTGCAGCACGGATTCAACGAACGCCGGATCTTTCTCAAGTTCCGCCCGGCGTTGCCGGAAGGGTTCAAAATGCGTCCACACCGTCTCGAACAGCTTCTTCTTCGCGTCGCCGTACCCGAACCCGCCGGACCGGTACCGCTCCGCCAGGGCTTCGCGGTCCGCCTCGGAGGCAAACAGCTTGTACAAGGCGAACACATTGCACGTGGCCGGATCCTTTGGCTCTTCGAGCTTCTTGCTGTCGGTCACGATGCGCATGATCCGGGCCTTGGTTTCCTTCTCGGCACCGAAAATCTCGATCGTGTTATTGTAGGACTTGGACATCTTCTGGCCGTCCACGCCCGGCACCACCGCCACTTCATCACGGATGGACGGCTCGGGAATGGTGAATGTCCCGCCGTACATCTGGTTGAACTTCATGGCGATATCACGCGTGACTTCCACGTGCTGCTTCTGGTCGCGGCCGACCGGCACCACGTTGGACTGGTACGCCAGGATGTCCGCGGCCATGAGCACGGGGTACGCGAACAGTCCCTGCATGGGCGCGATGCCCTTCGCAACCTTGTCCTTATAGGAGTGACACCGCTCGAGCAACCCGACGGGGGTGACGATCGACAGCAACCACGTCAATTCGGTGACTTCAGGTACATCGCTCTGCCGGAAGAACACCGTGCGTTTGGGGTCCAGGCCGCAGGCCAGGAAGTCCAGGGCCACGTCCCGTGTGTTCTGCCGGAGCGCATCCGGGTGGTTGACCGTGGTCAGCGCATGGTAGTTGGCGATGAACAGATAGGCATCGCCCTTTTCCTGCAGCTCGAGGGCGGGCTTCATCATGCCGAAGTAGTTGCCCAAGTGGAGCTTACCGGACGGCTGGATGCCGGACAGGATGCGCAGTCTCTTCTCAGTCTTCATGTCATGCCGCCTGTGGTCAGTCGCTCTTCTCTTTCGGAAAACACGGGACTCTATCGCATGGCAGGCGGTTCATAAAGACTATTTCACGGAACCCTGGCGGCCCGGGCAGCGGGGGCCCGTCACACGGCCCGCATGTCGTGCGGGGCCGCGATCAGGGCCGGCAGGCGGCCTTCAAGATGCGTTCAATGTCGCGCAAGCGATCCTCCAGGGCGCATTGCCCGGCAGAGTCCCGCGCATGACCCTTCATCGCCGTCAGGACCGGCTCAGCCGCCGCGTTGACCAACCCGTCGGCCATCTGGTCGATTGCCACGGGCGAGTCCACGACCCACCCGTTATACCCGTTCCTGATGACTTCGCAGCCGCCGTTTTGAGCGGTTGTGATGACAGGGAGACCGTACTTCAACGCCTCGACCGTGACGTTGGCGAACGGGTCATAATGCGTGGGGAACAGCAGAATATCGGCAGCCGCATAGGCGCGCCACTTGTCATCCCCCGTCAGCACTCCCGGGAAAGCGATGCAAGCGGCCAGCGATTCCGCGCGCAGCGTCGCGCGCACCTCAGCCTCGAAAGCGGGCGATTCGAAACGGCCCACGCACTCGAGGGTAAACTCCACTCCAACAGCCTTCAACAGCCGCGCCGCTTCGATCAACATGTCGAGGATGACCGGGGGAAAATCCTTGCCGGCGGTCCGCCGCAACTCCTGCACTTCCTCGGGCGAGGCGCGCCGCAGGGCTTCCAGGAGCTGGCGCATCTCGGCCTCGGCATGCGGCGGCATGGGTGGCAGGACGTCGTCCAGAGAGTCGTTCCCGTCGTCCCAATCCTCCTCCTCATCCCAGTCCGGATCGGAGAACACCGGCCTGGGGGGCGGGGCGTTGAGCGCGCGGAGGGCGTGCTGGATCTTCTGAATGGCCTCGTGATCGTGGCGGTTTTGGGCGAGAGCGAGGAACTTCTCCAGGTCAGCCCGGTGGCGTGGGGATGGTGGTTCCCAAGCGGTGCGGAGCGAGTGGTCGTAGAACCGGAACAGCGGGTCGTCCCGGTCCCGGCGGAGGGCCGCCTTGATGAAGAGGCGGGCCTCACCCTGGAAATGGGACGACAGGCAGAGTTCCACCACCGTCCGGGCTTCCTCATGTGAACACGGCGATTTGGCCGCGGCGGCAACGTAGCCGCGCACCAACCGGTGCTCCGCCTCGAGCCGCGGCGCATCCGGGGCGTGCGACCAGAAATCGATCTGCCGGAGCAACTGGGCGGCGCGCACGGCGGAAGCGCCGGTTTTCAGTTCCGTCCGCAGCTCGCCATAGAAGGGGGAGTCCTTGGGTGTCCGTCGGGCATAGAGGCGGTAAGCGATGTGGGCGAAGAGGAGGAAGGCGCCAGGAAAGGGACTGGCGGCGCGGGCTTGGGCGAGGAGGCTCTGCCCGGCGGCGGCATCGCCCCGGAGTTGTTCCTGCAAACCGTGCCGTGCCGCGTTGGTCCACCGGCTGAGTTGGAAGTCATCGGGTTTGTCGGTGAGAAACTCCTGGGTGGCGGCCAGGGTCTTCCGGGCTTTGTCGGGTTGTTGCTGTTGGAACTGTTGCCAGGCGTGATGCCGGCGGCACAGCACCATCATCGCCGGAATCAGTGGGTCGAGGCGATCCAGGTGGCGGGCGCGTTCGAGCAAATCGATGGCCTTGGTGAAGGCCTTGCGTTCGGCGCAACGACCGGCGGCCTGCAGCAGCACCGGCTTTTCATCGGGAAACCGCCGGGTCATCTCGTCCAGGAGTTGGTTGCGTTCCCGCTTCTGGCCGAGCGCGGCATAGATATGACAAAGCCAAAGATAGCCGGGCAACAGGGTCGGATCGAGCGCGATGGCTTTCTGGAAGTAGCTGCGGCCTCGCTCCGGGGCCTCCATCCGCGGGAGGCCATCCGGTTGGCCGGCGGGGGGTTGACCAGACATGGGCGCCACCATCTTCTGGCCCAGCCAGCAATAAGCCACCGCCTCCAACTTGGGGTTGGGTTTGCGCAATTTGGCCCGGGTGGCCAGAAACTTGTCCCACTGCTCGGCCGCGATGTCGAGCGCCGGGTTGCGCACGCTCAGCCCGGCGTTGTTGACCAGCACGTCGAGGTCGCCGACGAGCGCGAAGGCCTGCTGCACCTGGTCGCGGTCGCTCACGTCGCAGGCGATGCCGCCGGGTCCCGGGCGCCGCGCCAGCACGATCACCTCGGCGCCTTCGTCGCGGAACCGCTGCGCCGTCGCGGCGCCGATGCCGCTGGAGCCGCCGGTGACCACGACTCGTTTGCCGGCCAGACCCTTCATGCGTCGCCCTCCGTCGTCGCCGCTGCTCGCCTGCGCTGCTTCGCCTGCGCTGCGCACGATAGTATCCCACCGTGAGCACGGACCCCTTCATCGGCGTGGTGAGCGACACCCACGGCTACTACGACCCCGAGCTGGACGAGCTGTTCGCCGGCGCCGTGCACATCGTGCACGCCGGCGACATCAACGATCCGGCGATCCTCGCGCGTCTGAGTGAGCTGGCGCCGCTGACGGCGGTGCTCGGCAACACCGACCGCGAGGACCCGCGCTTCGACCACCTCCCGTGGGAGGCCAGCACCGAGATCGCGGGGCTGCGCGTGCTGCTCTGCCACATCGGCGCCGATCTGATGAATCGCCACGACCCCGTGGCTGAGGGCTTCGACCTCGTGATCAGCGGCCACAGTCACCGGGCGGCGGTCGAGTGGCGCGAGCAGACGCTCTTCCTCAACCCCGGCTCGGCGGGGCGGTCGCGCTTCGGGCAGGCGCGCACCTGTGCGCTGGTGACCGTCACGGCCGGCCGGCCCGTGGCGGAGATCAAGACGCTGGACTAGGCCCGGTCCGCGGCGAGTGGGCCGTCAGAGGCGCGGCGGCCAGGGCGCGGGGAGGAGGCGTTCACGACGGCCGGCCGGACTCGCGCATGACGTCGTAGGCCGCGAGCGCCCGCGCCCGCGCGGCCTTGTGGTCCACGATCGGCTGGGCCGGCGCCTCGGGCGCCACGCCGGCCCAGCGCCGCCGGTACGCGCCGTCTGCGTCGTAGCGGCGCGCCTGCGTCTCCGGGTTGAAGATGCGGAAGTACGGCGCCGCGTCGGCGCCGCAACCGGCCACCCACTGCCAGCCGAGCGCGTTGTTCGCGAGATCGGCGTCCACGAGCGTGTCCCAGAACCACTCCTCGCCGAGCGTCCAGGGCAGGAGCAGGTCCTTGACCAGGTACGAACCGGCCACGAGCCGGGCGCGGTTGTGCATCCACCCGCTGCTCCAGAGCTCACGCATGCCGGCGTCGACGAAGCGGGCGCCGGTACGGCCCTGTCGCCAGGCGGCGAGCGCGGCCGGGTCGCGGCGCCACGGGAACATCTCGAAGCGCCGCGACAGCGGGCGCTCCGGCAGATCCCGGAACGCCGCCAGCAGGTGGTGACCGAACTCGCGCCAGCCGAGCTGGCGCAAGTAGGCGCCGGCGGATGCCGCTGTGCCCGGCGCCTGAGCCGCGTCCCGGTCGACCGGCGCGACCGCCGCCTCCGGCTCGCGCCCCGCTTCGGCCAGCGCGCCGGCCACGGCGTGCCAGACCTGCCTGCCGCTGAGCTCGCCCCAGCGCAGGTGCGGCGACAGGCGGGACGTGCCGTCCACGGCCGGGCGGTCGCGCTCCTCCGCGTACCCCGGCAGGCGGCCGCCGGAGACGAAGGCGGTGAGCCGCGCCTGTGCTCCGGCCTCGCCGGGTGCCCATACCTCCGCGAACCCCGCGGACCACGGCCGGATCGTCTCGTCGTGGAGCCGCCGCAGCGCGGAGGCGGCATCGCCGGCGGGAGAGTCCGCCGGCGCCGCCGGCAACGCCACGGGCGCCGGCAGCGGCGGCTCGGGCCGCGGCTGCGCGAGGCACGCGCGCCAGAACGGCGTGAAGACGGTGTACGGCCGCCCGGCCTGGGTGCGGACGGCGGCCGGATCGAAGAGCAGGTTCGCCTGCGGCACGACGACGGCGCTGATGCCGGCGGCGCGCAGCGCCGTCGCGACCGCCTCGTCGTCGGCGGCTTCTTCGGGCTCGAGGCCCGCCGCCCAGTACACGGCGCGGGCGCCGGCTGCCGCGGCCAGACCGGGAATGCGCTCGGTAGGGTCGCCGTCCACGACGGTCAGCCGCGAGCCCCGCTCGCGCAGTTCGCCGTCGAGCGCCGACAGCGAGTGCCACAGCCACCAGCGCGCCGCCGCCCCCGGCGCCCAGCGGCGGCGCTCCCGCGGCTCCCACACGTACACGGGCAGCAACTGCGCGTGCCTGGCCTCGGCCGCCGCCGCGGCCGCGAGCAGCGCCGGGTTGTCCGCCAGGCGCAGGTCCCTTCGCAACCAATAGATGGCCGGTCTCTCGCTCACGCCGCTCCCGTCTCGCCGTCGGTCCGGAGTCCTACCCGCGGGCGCGGCGCCCTCAACCTGAGACTGACCACCGGCGGGTATATGGGGAGCGAGGACCGACGATACTCGCGCGGAGGCGCACTGCGATGACCACAGCACCGGCGACACCACCAGTGACCATCTACTCGCTCACCACCTGCGGCTGGAGCCGCAAGGCCAAGGCCTACTTCGAAGAGCGTGGCATCCCCTTCTACGCCATCGAGTACGATATGGCCGGCCCCGACCTGCAGCGCAAGATCGGCGCGGAGATGCAGGAGCACGGCGCCGAGGGCTTCCCCTACGTCAAGATCGGCGCCCAGGTCGTGAGGGGCTACGACGCCGAGAGCTTCGCGCGGCTGCTCAAAGGCGCCTGAGCCGGTCGCGCGCGAGCAGCCTAACCGTCGCGGATGGAGGACCATCGCATGCCCGAACAGACCAAGACCGTCTCGCTGTACACGCTCAGCACCTGCCCCTGGTGCCGGAAGGCCAAGGCCTACCTCGACGACAAGCAGGTCAAGTACACCTACATCGACTTCGACCTGGCGGAGAGGGACGTGCAGGATCAGATCCAGGAAGAGATGGTGGCCCACGGCGCGGCCGCGTTCCCGTTCACGCGCATCGACGAGGACTTCATCGTGGGCTACAACCCGGAGGCGTACGCGCGGCTGCTCGATCTGGAGTAGCGGGAAGACGATGGTCGGGGTGGGCGGATTTGAACCGCCGACCTCTCGGTCCCGAACCGAGCGCTCTACCAAGCTGAGCCACACCCCGACGCGAGGACGGATTCTACCGGAAGGCGGCTGGTCGCGCTACCGCCCGCAGGCCTCGCACGGGCGTTCCCGCGCCGGTCAGCAGAGGTCGTCGACGGCCGCGTCTGTGGGCAGGCCGGCCGTGACCGGCTCCGCCGGCAGGTGGCCGGCCCGCCGCGCCTGCGCGGCCCGCATCGCCTCGAGCGCGGCCGGGAACGGCTGCAGCGCGCGCTCGAAGATCCCCAGGCTGAAGGCGATCACCAGGCCGTAGTTGGTGATCGGCACGCCGGCCTGCTTGCAGCGCAGGATCCGGCCCAGCATGGCGCGCCTGTTGAAGGTGCAGGCGCCGCAGTGGACGATGAGGTCCCAGCCCGACGGGTCGTCGGGGAAGTCGTGACCCTGCACGTGCTCGATCTCGAGCTTGCCGCCCACGTATTGCGTGAGCCAGCGCGGGATCTTGACGCGCCCGATGTCCTCGGCGATGGGGTGGTGGCTGCAGGCCTCGGCGATGAGCACCCTGGCGCCGCTCTTGAGGTCGTCCACCGCCAGCGTCCCCTCCACCTGACTCACGAGGTCGCCCTTGAAGCGGCTGAAGAGGATGCTGAAGCTCGTCATCGGGACCTCGGGGGGCGTGTCGGCCGCGACCTTGAGGAACGCCTGCGAGTCGGTGACCACGAGCTTCGGCGGCACGGTGAGGCGCGCGAAGGCGCTGCGCAGCTCGCGCTCCTTGACCACGAGCGCCAGCGCGTCGCTGTCCATGAGGTCGCGGATGCTCTGCACCTGCGGCAGGATCAGGCGCCCGCGCGGCGCCTCCTTGTCGATCGGCACCACGAGGATGGCGAGGTCGCCGGAGTTGACGAGGTCGCCGAGGATGGTGGGGTTGTCGATGAAGTCCGGCGGAGCCGCGTCGAGCAGCGCCTGGCGGAAGTCGAGCACGCCGCGGCCTTCGCTGGCGGCGGTGAGCACCGGCGTGAGCTTGAGACCCTGCAGGCGCGGCACGGGCGCCGGCTTGTCGATCAGATCGCACTTGTTGAAGACGACCACGACCGGCGCCTTGCGCTCCAGCAGCTCGTCGAGGATGCCGTCCTCGTACTCGCCCCAGCTGCCGGCCTCTGTGACCAGCACGCCGAGGTCGGTGCGGTCGAAGACCTGCGTGGTGCGCTTGGCGCGCAGCTCACCGAGGACGCCGACGTCGTCGATGCCGGCCGTGTCGATGAACAGCACGGGGCCGAGCGGGAGGAGCTCCATCGGCTTCTCGACCGGGTCGGTGGTGGTGCCGGCGAAATCCGAGACGATCGAGACGTCCTGCCGCGTGATGGCATTGAGCAGGCTGCTCTTGCCGACGTTGCGGCGCCCGAAGATGCCGATGTGCAGCCGCATTCCCCGGGGTGCATCCATCAGACCCATCAGTCCTCCACCGGGCGGCCGAGCGGCTGCGGGTGGCCGAGGCGGCACACGGCTTCGGGCGTGAGCAGCTCTTCGTACTGCTCGGCCGTGAGCAGGCCGTCGGCGACGACCACGTCGCGGATCGTCGCGCCTTGCTCCGCCGCCGTGGCGACGACCGCGCAGGCCGCCTCGTAGCCGATCTCGGGGACGAGCGCCGTGGCCGCCGCGCTCGAGGCGTGGACGTGCGCGGCGCAGCGCTCCTCGTCGGCCTCGATGCCCTCGATGCAGTTGCGGCGCAGCGTCTCGCAGGCGTGCGCCAGGCAGGTGAGGCTGTCGAGCAGGCAGGTCGCGACGAGCGGCAGGAACGGGTTGAGCTCCAGGCTGCCGAGGCCGCAGGCGGCGGCGATGGTCGCGTCGTAGCCCATCACGAGCAGTGCCACCTGGCTCACGGCCTCGGGGATCACAGGGTTGACCTTGCCGGGCATGATGCTCGAGCCGGCCTGCCGCCGCGGCAGCCGGATCTCGCCGAGCCCGGCCTCCGGGCCGGAGCTCATGAGCCGCAGGTCGCCGCAGATCTTGAGCAAGTTCGCGGCGTGCGCCTTGAGGATGCCCGAGACCTCGACGAACACGTCGGCGTTCTGCGTGGCCTCGATGAGGTTCTCGGCGCGCGCGAAGCCCACGCCGGTGAGCTCGCGGAGCGTGTCGACGACGCGGAAGATGTACTGTCGCGGCGCCGCGAAGCCGGTGCCGATGGCGGTGCCGCCGAGGTTGACCACGCGCAGGCGCTCCTCGCACTTGTAGATGCGCCAGCGGTCACGGTTGAGCGCCTCGGCGTAGGCGCCCATCTCGCGCCCGAGCGTGGTGAGCACGGCGTCCTGGTACTGCGTGCGCCCGACCTTGACCACGTGCGCGAACTGCTGCTCCTTCTGCTGGAACGCCTCCTGCAGGGTGACGACCTGCTCCTCCAGCCGGTGCAGCAGTGTGATCGCCGCCAGGCGCAGCGCGGTGGGGAAGGTGTCGTTGGTGCTCTGGTGGAGGTTGACGTCGTCGAGCGGCGAGACGCGGTCGTAGTTGCCGAGCGGCTCGCCGAGCAGCTGCAGGGCGCGGTTGGCCAGCACCTCGTTGACGTTCATGTTGGTGCTGGTGCCGGCGCCGCCCTGCAGGCGGTCGACGACGATCTCGGCCGCGAGCCCGCCTTCGGCCAGCTCGCGGCAGGCGCCCTCGATGGCGTCCGCCTTGGCGTCGCCCTCGGGACCGGGCCACGCGCCTAGGGCGCGGTTGGTGCGCGCGCAGGCGAGCTTCACCGTGCCGAAGGCACGGGCGAGCTCCGGGTGCACCGGCTCGCCCGCGAGCGCGAAGTTCTCGAGGGCGCGCTCGGTGTGTGCGCCGTGCAGGCTCTGCGCCGGCACGGCCACCTCGCCGAGGAGGTCGCGCTCGATCCTCACGTCATCACTCGTGGCGGAACACCATCTTCTGGACGCCGACACCCTCGACGTCGTTGAGCTTGGCCATCATCGCCGAGGCCTCGTCCTCGCTGCCGAAGAACTCGATGAGCACGACGCCGCTGGGCGAGCAGCTGCGGTCGTCGACGTCATGCAGGCCGACGCGCGTCTTGATGTTGCAGCCGTACTCGGTGAAGACCGCCTGCACGGACGCGGCCTTCTGGAGACGGTCGCCGATGTGGATCCCGAGGATGATGTGGTCGTTGTTCACTGCGTTACCTCTTCTGTCGTCGTTGGTCTGGAGCTGTGGTCGGTCTCAGCGGGGCGCGCCGTCAGCAGAGCACGTCGCGCTCGCCGGCGCGGACCTTGTCGAGCATCTTCTGGGTGTGCGCGCGACGCACGTCGTCCATCTCCGCGACCTTGCGCGTGATCAGCCGCTCGCCGATCTCGCGCGTGTCCTCGGTACCGTAGTCGACGAGGTACTCCTCGAACGTCGACAGCGCGTTCGGGTCGCAGTGGTGCTTGATATCGCCGGGCTTGGCCAGGTCCATGAAGTCCATGCCGGTGCGGCCCAGGCGGTAGCAGGCGGTGCAGAACGAAGGCACGTAGCCGAGCTCGGCCACGTCGCGGATGACCTCGTCCAGCGTGCGGTGGTCGCCGAGCTGGAACTGGGCCGAGTCGAACTTCTCGTCCTCCTCGTAGCCGCCGGGGTTGGTGCGGCTGCCGGCGGAGATCTGGCTGACGCCGAGGGCGAAGGTCTCGCGGCGGAGGTTGGCCGTCTCGCGCGTGCTCATGATCATGCCCGTATACGGCACCGCGAGACGCAGGATGGCGACGATCTTGCGGAAGTCGACGTCGCTCACCGGGTGCGGCGGTTCGCCGGCCATGTCCGAGCCGCTGGCCGGCTCGAGGCGCGGCATGCTGATGGTGTGCGGGCCCACGCCGAAGGCGCGTTCGAGCTCGCGCACGTGCTGCATGAGCGCGAGGATCTCGAAGCGCCAGTCGTACAGGCCGAACAGCACGCCGATGCCGACGTCGTCGATGCCGGCCTCCATGGCGCGGTGCATCCCGGTCACGCGCCAGTCGTAGTCCTTCTTCTTGCCGCCGACGTGCACGGCCGCGTAGGTGCCGCGGTGGTAGGTCTCCTGGAAGAGCTGGAACGTGCCGATGCCGCTGGCCTTGAGCGCCTTGAAGTCGGGCACGGACAGCGGCGCCACGTTGACGTTGACGCGGCGGATCTCGCCGTTGCCGCGCTTGACCTCGTAGATGGTGGCGATCGCGTCGAGCACGTAGCCGAAGCCCTGCTTGGGGTAGGACTCGCCGGCGACCAGGAGGATGCGCTTGTGACCCTGGTCGACGAGCAGCTCGGTCTCGTGGCGGATCTCCGCCTGCGTGAGCGCCCGGCGCTTGAGCTCCTTGTTGCGCACGCGGAAGGCGCAGTACAGGCAGTCGTTGTTGCACATGTTGCTGATGTAGAGCGGCGCGAACAGGACGAGGCGCGAGCCGTAGATCGCGTCCTTGACGTCGCGCGCCGCGGCGAACAGCTCGCCGAGCAGCTCGGGGTCGCTCACCGAGCTGAGGACGGCCACGTCCTCCATGTCCAGACCCTTGAGCTCGGCCGCTTTGGCGAGGATCTCGCGCACGCGCCCTGCGTCTTTGGTGGAGGCCGCCCCAAGGGCTTCGCCGATGGCGGCCTCGTCGATGAACGCTCCCGTTTCCACGACTCTGGTGCTCATTTGGTACTCCTCGTCCGACGTCCGCCGGTCACGTGCACTCCGGCGTCGCCGGTATCTCGATGCTGAACTTCGCCCACTCGCCGTGCTTGGACTCGGCGGTGATCCGACCTTGATGCAACTGGATGATGCGCCACGCGTTGTACAGCCCGACGCCGGTGCCGCGGCGGTTCTTGAGGGCCGGGTCGTCGAGGCGCGAGAAGCGCCGGAACAGCTTGTTCTTCTGCGCCTGGCTGAAGCCCGGCCCCTGATTGCACACGTCGATCTTGAGCTTGGCCGGGCTCCCGCGGCGCGCGCTGGTGACTTCGACCGTGAGCTTGACCTCGCCGCCGTCGACGCCGTACTTGACGGCGTTGTCGAGCAGGTTCACGAGCACGATGCGCAGCAGCGTGGGGTCGCAGCACACCAGCGCCGAGCCGGCCATCGGCATCTCGGTGAGCAACTGCATGCCGCGCGCGTCCAGCTGCGGCCGCACGAGCTCGAGCGCCTCCTCGACGACTTCCGCCGTCACGTCCACGCGCGAGCAGCGCTCGAGCTGGAGTTCGCCGCCCTCCACGCGCGCCAGGTCGAGGTATTCGTTGACGAGGCTGAGGAGATACTGGCCCTTGCGCGTGATGCCGGCGAGCTTGCTCTTCTGGACGTCGGTGAGCTCGCCGAGGTAGCCCTGTTCGAGCAGCTGCGCGTCGGTGACCATCGAGGCCACGGGGCTCTTGAGCTCGTGGCTGACGAAGCCGAGCATCTGCGTGTAGGCGTAGTTGGCCTCCTCGAGCTGCTCGATGCGCCACGCCTTCTCCACGGCCTGGCTGAGGCGCTCGGTGATCGCCATCTGCAGCTCGATGTGGCGCGGCCGGTAGGTGTGCGTGCGCCGCGAGCTGCGGAAGATGAAGCCGACCACGCGGCCCTCCACGCTCAGCGGGCAGGTGAGGTTGGAGCGCACGCCCTCCTGGACCAGGCGCTTGGTGGAGCGGCTGCGCGGGTGGGCCTCGAGGTACAGGTCGAGGTTGCCGATGATGCGCGGCTGCCCCTTGTCCAGCACCTCGTGCAGCGAGGTCTGCTGCAGCGCCTCCGAGTAATCCTTGTCGATGGCGAGCGGCGCGTAGGAGGCGCGGTTGTAGTAGCTGGTGACGCGTTCGCCGCGCTCGTCCACGAAAGCGAGCCCGATGCGGTCGCACGGGATCAGTTCCTGCGTGTTGTCGAAGAGGTAGTCCACGATGGCGCGCAGCGAGGGCCGCGCCGCGATCTTCTGGTTGACGGTGCGCAGGATCTTGCGCTCGTCCGGCGTGATCGGCGTGAGCACGCGCGCGTCGTGGAACGGGTCGACGAAACGGGCGGTCGACGGCGGCGTCTGGTTGACGTGCTTGCCCATGGTCTCAGTGTACGGGAAGCGACGGCGGGGCGCTCGCGGAGCGCCCCGCCGTCGCGGCCTGCATGAGGCCTGCTACTTCTGCGGGATGTACTTGCCGCGCGCCGTGTAGCCGGTGTGCAGCAGTTCGTGGCTCTTGTGCCCACAGGGGCCGTCGGTGAGGAACTCCGCGTAGGTCGCGGCCACGGCCGGGTTCTCGTAGGACTTGCGCACGCTGTAGGCGTGGTCCTCGCTGTAGATGGCCTTGGCGCGCGCGGCCCTGATCTCCGGTGTGGTCGGGATCGGCTGGCCGCCGCCGCCCAGGCAGCCGCCCGGGCAGGCCATGAACTCGATGAAGTGGCACTCGCTGAACTTGCCGCCCGCCTTGATGTCGTCCATGACCTTCTTGGCGTTGGCGGTGCCGTGGGCCACGGCGACCTTGACGGTCACGCCGTCGAGCCACTTCCAGTCGGGGACGAGGTGCGCGAGGATCTCCGGCACCGGTCCGACCTTGGGGATGGTGATCTCGGCGTACTTGACGCCCTCGAAGCCTCGCACCGGGATGATGTCGCCGTGCTCGTAGATGCTCTCGACCTTCTCGCCGGTGACCAGCTCGATGACGGTGCGCAGGGCGCTCTCCATCACGCCGCCGGTGGCGCCGAAGATGACGCCGGAGCCGGTGGCGGTGCCGAACGGGTCGTCGAAGTCGCTCTTGGGCAGGCTCGGCAAGTGCAGGCCTGCCTCCTTGAACATCTTGCCGAGCTCGCGCGTGGTGAGCCCGAAGTCGACGTCCTTGAAGCCCGAGTCGTGCATCTCCGGCCGGTTGCACTCGAACTTCTTGGCCGAGCAGGGCATGAGCGCGCAGCTCACGATGTTCGCCGGGTCGATGCCGAGCTTCTCGGCGTAGTAGGTCTTGATGAGCGCCCCGAACATCTGCTGCGGGCTCTTGGCGGACGAGGCGTTGGGCAGGTACTCGGGGTAGAAGTGCTCGAGGTACTTGACCCAGCCCGGTGAACAGCTGGTGAACTGCGGCAGGGCGACGTCCTTGTCGCCGCTCACGAGGGCGCCGTAGAGCCTCTGGATGAGCTCGGTGCCCTCCTCGATGATCGTGAGGTCCGCGGTGAAGTTGGTGTCGAACACCATGTCGAAGCCGGCGCGGCGCAGGGCCGTGTTCATCTCGAAGGTCACCGGCGTGCCGGGCTCGAGGTCGAAGAGCTCGCCCATGGCAGAGCGCGGCGCCGGCGCGGTCTGGATGACGACGTGCTTGGTGGGATCGTCGATGGCGGCCCACACGGCGTCGGTCTCGTCCCTGGCGTACAGGGCGCCGGTGGGGCAGCGGTTGACGCACTGGCCGCAGTTGATGCACACGACCTCGCCCAGAGGCAGGTCCTCGAACGTGGCGATCTGGGTCTCGGCGCTGCGGTTGACCGCCTCGAGCACGCCGACCTCCTGGAGGTCGATGCAGGTGCGCACGCAGCGGCGGCAGCGGATGCACTTGTCCATGTCGCGCATCACGGAGTAGCTGGAGAAGTCGGGCTCGAACTGCGACTCCTTCGGGTGCCCGAAGGTGTACTCGGTGATGCCGTACTCCTCGGCCAGCGTCTGCAGCTCGCAGTTGCCGTTGCGCACGCAGCTGTAGCACTCGCCGTAGTGCTCGCTGAGGAGCAACTGGAGCACGTGGCGGCGCGCCTTGCGCACCTTGCGCGTGTGCGTGTTCACGGTCAGCGAGTTGGTGACCGGGTAGACGCAGGCGGCCTGCAGCGTGCGCTGGCCCTCGACGTCGACCACGCACATGCGGCACACGCCGGCGACCTTGAGGTCCGGGTGGTTGCAGAGCGTGGGGATGTCGACGCCGATGGTCTTGGCGGCGTCGAGGATGGTCATGCCGAAGGGCACCTTGGTCTCGATCCCGTCGATGGTGACGGACACGAGCGCGCCGATGGCCTCGGGGTTGTCGGAGACCGGTACCGTGCTGCCGACCTGGCTGGTCGGGATGCGCGGGGCTTTCTCGTCGTTTCTCGGCTGGTCGCTCATGCTGTGGTCCTCGCGCTCTCGGCCTGGGCGGGTCGGCTCATGATCTCGTCGCCGAAGTGCTCCAGGATGGACATGAAGGCGTTGGAGCTCGTCTGGCCGAGGCCGCACTTGGACGCGACCTGCATCGTGCCGCTGAGCTCGCGCAGCTCGGCGACGTACTCCGCGGAGCAGGTCCCCTCCTTGAGCTGCTGGGCCGCCTCGAGCATCTTGACGTTGCCGAGGCGGCACGGGGTGCACTGGCCGCAGGACTCGTCGACGAAGAACTCGAGGAAGTTCTCGGCCACGGCGAGCATGTCGCGCTGCGGGCCGAAGACCATGACCGAACCGCCCGTGGGGATGTCCTCGAAGGCCATCTGGCGGGCGAACTGGGCGCGCGGCACGCAGGTGCCCGAGGCGCCGCCGATCTGCACCGCCTTGGCGTCCTCGCCGCCGACTTCCTTGAGCAGGTCGGCGACCTTGATCCCGAAGGGGAACTCGTACACGCCGGGCTTGGCGCAGTCGCCGGAGATGCTGAACAACTTGAAGCCGGTGGAGCGGTCGGTGCCGAAGCTCTTGAACCAGTCGACGCCCTTGGCGAAGATGCAGGCCGCCGACGCCAGGGTCTCGACGTTGTTGACCACGGTCGGCGCGTAGCGGTAGCCGGCCACGACGGGGAACGGCGGGCGGTTGCGCGGCTCGCCGCGGAAGCCCTCGAGCGACTCGATGAGGGCCGTCTCCTCGCCGCAGATGTAGGCGCCGGCGCCGAGCGCGACGATGATGTCGAAGTCGAAGCCCTTGACGCCGCCGACGTCCTTGCCGAGCAGCCCGGCGGCGCGACGCTTCTTGATCACGTCGTTGAGGTGCGAGCGCAGGTACGTGTACTCGCCGCGCAGGTAGACGATGCCCTCGCGGGCGCCGATGGCGCGGCCGGCGATGGCCATGCCGGCGAACACGAGGTCGGCGAACTCGGTGAGGATGACGCGGTCCTTGAACGTGCCCGGCTCACCCTCGTCGGCGTTGCAGATGATGTACTTCCGCTCGCCCTTCTCCGAGCCGCAGAAGTTCCACTTCATGCCGGTGGGGAAGCCGGCGCCGCCGCGGCCCTTCATGCCGGAGTCGGTCACCGTGTCGATGATGTCCGCGCGCGACAGCGCGAGCGCGGCCCTGAGGCCGGCGTCGCCGTCGATGGTGGCGAAGGTGAGGGCGTTGCCCTGAGTCTCGATGCTCATACGAGGTACCCCTCCTTGCGCTCGGCCGCGTGCCCGCTCTTGGCGGCACGGCACTCGGCCGCGATCTCGCGCACCGTGTCGGGGGTGACGCGCGTGTAGACCTTGTCGTTGACGAGCAGGGCCGGGCCCTGGTCGCACATGCCCATGCAGGCCGCCCAGTCGAGCGAGAAGCGGCCGTCCGCGGACGTCTCGCCGAAGCCGATGCCGAGCTCGCCCTCGAGCGCGCGGGCGACGGCGTCCTTGCCGGCCAGCTCGCAGGAGATCGTGCGGCACAACCTCACGACGAACTCGCCCTGAGGGGCGGGGTCGAGGAAGGCGTAGAAGGTGGCGACGCTGTAGACCTCCACCGGGTGGATGTCGAGCAGGTCGGCGACGATCTGCATCGCGTCCGCGTCGACCCCGTGGTAGTGGCTCTTGACAGACTGAAGAATCGGTATGAGCGAGCTCCTGCCGGGCCCGAGCTTGTCGACCAGGGCGGTGACGTCGGCGCGGAGCTGCTCCTGCTGCGTGACGAGCATTTGCGTCAACTCTCCTTCGCGAGCAGCTTTTTGACCTTGGCGATGAGCGTCTGTGGGTCGACCGGCTTGGGCTGGAACTCGTCGACCGGGACCATCTCTTCGTCCTTGTCGATGTTGAGGCCCATGGCGGCGTTGACGCTGGTGAGCATGATGATCGGCAGGGTGTGCCCCGCCTTGCGGATCTCGCGCGCCATGCGGAGGCCGTCGTCGGGCTCCTCCATCATGACGTCGAGGATGAGCAGGTCCGGACGGACCTCCTCGAGCTTCTTCATGCCGGCGGCGCGGTTGGGCGCCTCCTCGACCTCGTAGCCCTCGCGCTCGAGGACGAGGCGTCCGGCCTCGACGATGTCCGGGTCGTCGTCAACGATCAGGATCTTGGGCACCTGAGACTCCCTCTTTCGGTTACCGTTCCCCAACGCGCGCCTCGGAGGAGGCGCTCCACCACGGCCCGGACCGCGACCTCACGCGCACGCCCTCCGGGCGCTCACCGGCAGGCGCCGGCGAGACTGGGAAGTGCGGTGGGGCAGACGATCGGTGCGGGCCACTTACTCCACTGGATCCAGGTTCGACTTGGCCACAGCTTCTGACTCGTTTCCGACCCGTTTGCGACGCTTGTGCAAGCCGTCACGAAGCCGATGGCACAGTATCGCACATCTTCGCACGCGCCGCGCCTTCCTCCGCGCGAGGGGCATCCCCGGAGCGGTGTGACTTCTGCGGGTCTCGGGTTCCGGGGGCGTGGTGCCGATACAGTTGGAGTCGGAAGGGGCAGCGCGGGACCGCCCTGTCCTCCATCCGGAACGAAGAGCGCGCCTTGCCTGGCCTCTTGCGGTCGGGACGGGCCTGTTCTCTCGGAGACGCGCATGCCGTGAACCTTGGGAGGAACTGGACCATGATCAGAAAGCTGACCTTGACCGCCGCGGCGGCGACGGTCCTCCTGCTGATGCTGGCGCTGCCGGCGCTGGCGACGCGTGCCACCACCCCCGAGCCCTTCGGCTGGGAGCTTCAGTTGCGCAACGCGCAGACGCCCAAGTACGGCGCCGACATGACGTCCAGGCAGTTCTCCGCCTGGGCGGCCAAGAAGCACCGCCGCGTGACGATCGTCGACGGCGCGACCACCTACAAGGGCGTCTCGCTGAAGACGGTGGTCGGCTACTTCGACGACAACAACAAGGAGACGTTCAACGCGGCGCTCGCGCGCAAGGGCTACAGCGTCGTCATCACCGGCTTTGACGGCTTCTCTGCGACCTGGACCAGCGGCGACATCGCCAGGCTCGGGAGCAAGGTCATCCTCGCCGACCTGGCCAACGGCAAGCCGCTTCCGGTGCCGCCCGCCTTTATCGACGCCGCGGGCCTGCCCCAGTGGATCCCCGACTGGCCGCTCAGGGTGGTCACCCTCGTCCCCGGCATCGTCTGGGACCAGAAGGTGCAGGGGGTCGCGCGTCTCAGCATCGTGCCGGCGGCGCCGAAGGGCGCGCCCTCCCTCTGACAGCGCGCGGGCGACGTTACGACGTTAGGGGCGGCGGGACGCCGGGGCCGCAGGGGCGCCGCCGGCCGTCAGGGCGGAGCGGCTCGCCGCGGAAGGCTCGCCGCCGGACGGCGCGTCCTGCAGCGTGACCGTGAAGGTGCTGCCGACGCCGGGCTCGCTGCGCACCTCGGCCTCGCCGTCGTACATGTTGGCGATCTTGCGCACGGTCGACAGCCCCAGGCCGCTGCCGAGGATCTTCACGGTCTGTTCGTTCTTGATGCGCGTGAACTCGTTGAACAGCTTGGCGGCCTCCTCGGGGGCGAGGCCGATGCCGGTGTCGCTGACGGCGATGCGCATGGTGTTGCCCTTGCGCTGCAGCTTGATGGTCACCGAACCGCCGTCGCGGTTGTACTTGACGGCGTTGGAGATGAGGTTGTTGAGCACGATCTCCGCCTCGCCGGCGTCGGCGTGGAGCTCCGCCCCGGCCTCCGCTTCGAGGCTCATCGTGATGCCGCGGCGCTCGGCGTCGACGGCGAACAGTTCCATCGACGCCTTGGCGAGCTCGCGCAGGTCGAGCCGCTTGATCGCGCGCTCGCGCTGCCCCGACTCGATGCGCGTGAGGTCGAGGAGGTCGCCGATGAGCTTCTTCATGCCGTCGACGCGCACGATGCTGCGCTCGACCATCTGCAGGTTCTGGTCGGCCTCGGTCGTCGCCAGGATGTTGAGGTAGCCCTCCACGGCGTTGAGCGGCGCCTTGAGCTCGTGCGCCAGGACCGAGATGAAGTTGAAGCGCACCTGGCGCTTCTCCTCCGCCAGCTTGAGCGCCTGCTTGCTGAGGATCAGCTGGCTCGTCGCCTTGCGCAGCGCGTAGCGCATCTCGTCCGGGGTGAACGGCTTGGCGAGGAAGTCGTAGGCGCCGAGCTTGGTCGCCTTCACCGCCGTCTCGAAGGTCGCGTAGGCCGTGATCATGATGGTGAGGACCTCACGGCCCTGGCTGCTGAGCTCGTCGAGGACGTCCATGCCGCCGAGGCCGGGGAGCTTGAGGTCGAGCAGCAGCAGGTCGACCTCGCCGCCCTCGCTGAGGAAGACGAGGAAGTCCTCGCCGCTCGTGAAATAGCGGAACTCGTAGTCGGCGTCGACGAGGACGTCGGGCACGTGCACCCTGTACTTCTGGATGATGCGGCGCACGCCCAGGCAGAGGGCCTCTTCGTCGTCCACCATGGCGACCTTGAGCGTGACCTTCTGCGGGTCCATGAGGCTCTCGCGGGTGGCGTCAGGCTGCATCGTCGTCAGCTCTCCGTGATCTCCTGCAGGCTCGCCGGCGTGTCGAGCTCCGCCTCGTAGCGCGGCAGGACGATGGTGAAGGCGGTCTGCGTGGGGCCCTTGGCCGGGTCGGCGTTGGACTCCACCGTGATCTGGCCGCGGTGCATCTTGACGATGCCGTGCGTCACCGCCAGGCCGAGGCCCGTGCCCTTGCCGACCTGCTTGGTCGTGAAGAACGGGCTGAACAGCTTGTCGAGGTTCTCCTCGAGGATGCCGGTGCCGCTGTCGGAGACCACGATCACGACGTTCTCCTCGGTGCCGTCCAGCGTGACGGTGAGCGTGCCGCCGTCCGGCATCGCGTGCTGCGCGTTGGTCAGCAGGTTGGCGAGCACCTGGACGATCTGGTCGGCGTCGACCTCGGCGACAGGGTCGGCGAGGCGGTCCTCGACCTCGACCTCGACGCCCTCGTCGATGGGGACCGTGCGCAGCACGTCGCGCACGAGGGCCGAGAGGTCGGTGGGCTGCCGCACCACGCGGCTCTGCCGCGCGAAGTTGAGCAGCCCGGAGATGATCTTCTTGCAGCGGTTCGCCTGGTCGACGATGAGCCTGACGTCCTCGGCGACGGCGGTGTCGTCCTCGCAGTCCTCGAGCAGCAGGTTGGCGTGCAGCAGGAGGATGCCGAGCGGGTTGTTGACCTCGTGGGCGATGCCGGCGGCGAGCTGGCCCATGCTGGCGAGCTTCTCGCTCTTGACCAGCGCCTCCTTGGTGCTGGCCAGCGAGCGGTTGGACTCCCGCAGCTCGTCGACCGCCTTGCGCAGTTCCTCGACGGAGTAAGGCAGGCACATCTCGGCCTCGGCCAGGCCCTGCCAGATGGCGACGGCGTGGGCGTGGCAGGTCTCGTAGCCGCAGGCGCCGCAGTCGAGCTCGTCCGCGGGCGTGAACTTGTTCATGCGCGCCAGGATCTCGCGCAGCTCGTCCGGCGTCGGCATGTCGTCGAAGCGCTGGTCGAACGGCGCGAAGGTGCGCGAGAGGTCGGTGCTGCGGTGACGCGCCACGTCGGCGTTCCACGCTTCGCGGTCGAAGAGGCTCTGGCGGGCGCGCGTCTCGCGGCTCACGTCCGAGCGGCGCTTGAAGACGGGCGCCTCGCAGCTGAAGCCGGCGCCCATGATGCAGCCCTCGCAGCAGAGGATGTCGAGCAGCCGCGCCTCGGTCTCGCCGTGCTCGAAGTCGGTGATGGCGTCGGCGAGGTTGGCGCGGCCGTCGGCGCTCACGATGTCGCCGTCGAGCAGGTCCTCGCTGAGGTCGGCGGCCTGCAGCATCCCGCGCGTGATGGGGAAGAGAGCGCCGAGGCTGCCGTGAGGCCCGTCGAAGTCGTCGTGCTCGTTCTCGCTGCGCAGGTCGATGCCCTTTGCCGCGAACATGGCGCGCAGCTCGACGTAGGTGAGGGCGGCGTCGACCTCGCCCTCGAACTGCTCGTACTCCGCCTCGCCCTTCTTGGCGATGCAGGGCCCGATGAAGACGACATCCATGCCGCCCGGCCCGTACTTCTCGTGGAGCACGCGAGACGTGGCGATCATCGGCGAGACGATCGGCGCCAGCCGGTCGAGCAGGTCCGGGTGGTACTTGCGCACGTAGCTCACGACCGCCGGGCAGGTGGTGGCCACCCAACGCTCGCCGCCGCGCTCCAGGAGGCGCTTGTACTCGGCGGCCACGAGGTCGGCCCCGAAGGCGACCTCGTGCACGTGCGCGAAGCCGAGGGTGCGCAGGCCGGCGATCAGCGCGCCGGTGTCGCACTCGGTGAACTCGGCGGCGTAGCTCGGGGCGACGATGGCGGCCACCGGCGCCGCGCCCGCCAGCAGCTTCTCGGTGTCCTCGATGCCGCTCAGCACCTGCTTGGCGTTCTGGCTGCAGACCGTGACGCAGTTGCCGCAGCCGATGCAGCGCGTCTGGATGACGCTCGCCTGGCCGTCGAGGATCTGGATGGCCTTGGCGGGGCACTCGCGCACGCAGGTGTAGCACACGCGGCACTTCTCGCCGATGGTCGTGACGAGCGCGGTGTAGGCGACGGCGTCGTCGTTCATCGAGGCTCGCGCCGGCGCTCTCAGCCGGCGCGGCCGAGGAGCTCCGCGACCTTGGCGAGGAGCGCGGCGGCCGGGATCGGCTTGTCGAAGTACGCGTCGACGCACATCTTGACCAGGTCCTCGTCCGACTCGGGACGCAGGTTGAGGCCCAGCTGGCTGCTGACCGAGGTGGAGATGATGATCGGCACGGCCGCCGTGCGCGCGTCGCCCTTGAGCTGGGCGGAGAAGGCGAAACCGGCGTCGATGCTGGTCATCATCAGGTCGGTGATCACGAGGTCCGGCACCTCCACGTCGACGCGCCTGAGCGCCTCGACCGGATTGGTGGCCGTCGCCACGCGGTAGCCGGCGCCCTCGAGGATGAAGCGGTTGATCTCGAGGAAGTCGTAGTCGTCGTCGACGATCAGTATGAGGGCCTGCTCAGCAGTCATGGTCTGCTCTCAAGTATAGCTTCTCCGGCCTCGGCCTACGGCCGACTTCGGACTCCGCGGCGGGCCGCAAGGCCCGCCGGGTCGCCGTGTCTGCGCTTGCGCGCCGCGGCTCAGACGCGGTCGTGCTCGAAGTAGTGCGTGTGCAGCAGGTGGTGCGAGATCTCGCCGCACGGCGCCCCGAGGTACTCGTCGTACAGGGCGCAGACGGCCGCGTTCTCGTGCGACTTGCGCACCTCGCGGCCCTCGTCCTCGCGGTAGATCGCCGCCATGCGCGCCTTGCGCACCTCGTTGGTGGTGAAGCGCGGCTGGCCGCCGCCGCCGATGCAGCCGCCGGGGCAGGTCATGACCTCGACGAAGTGGTACTCGGCCTCGCCGGCCTTGACCTGGTCGATGACCTTCTGGGCGTTGCCGAGGCCGTGGGCCACGGCGACCTTGAGGTCGGCGCCGTCGAGGAAGGCCCAGTCGCCCTTTGCCCCCTCGACCTTGACGGTCGCGACCTTCACGCCTTCGAGGCCCGCGACGGGCTCGACGTGCAGGTTCGGGAACGGGAACGGCGTCTGCGTGACGATCTCCCACGCCGTGCGCAGGGCCGCCTCCATGACGCCGCCGGTGTTGGCGAAGATGTCGGCCGCGCCGGTGCTGATGCCGAGCGGCGCGTCCATCTGTTCGTCGGGCAGGGCGCGGAAGTCGATGCCGGCCTGCGTGATCAGGGCGCCGAGCTCGCGCGTGGTGAGCACGATGTCGACGTCGCGCACCCCGCTGTCGTTCATCTCCGGCCGCGCCGCCTCGTACTTCTTGGCGGTGCAGGGCATGACCGAGACGACGATCATGTCCTCCGGCTTCACGCCGATCTTCTCGGCGTAGTAGGTCTTGGCGATCGCCCCGAACATCTGCTGCGGGCTCTTGCAGGTGCTGAGGTTGTCGAGCATGTCGGGATTGAAGTGCTCCATGTAGTTGATCCAGCCCGGGGAGCAGCTGGAGAACTGCGGCAGAGCGACCGTCTCGCCGTCGACGAGGGCCTTCTTGAGCCGCACCAGCAGCTCGGTGCCCTCCTCCATGATGGTGAGGTCGGCGGTGAAGTCGGTGTCGAACACCGCGTCGAAGCCGAGGCGGCGCAGGGCGGCGACCATCTTGCCGGTCACCAGCGTGCCGGGGGCGTAGTCGAAGCACTCGCCCAGAGCGGCGCGGATGGCGGGAGCGGTCTGCACGATGACCGTCTTGGTGGGATCCTCGAGCGCGTCCCAGACCTCGTCGATCTGGTTGCGCTCCTGGATGGCGCCCACGGGGCAGACGGCGGCGCACTGGCCGCACTGCACGCAGACGACGTCGCTGAGGTTCTGCGAGAAGGCCGGGCCGATGAGCGTGGCGAAGCCGCGGCCCTGGGCGAACAGGCCGCCCACGTGCTGGACCTCGTTGCAGACCGTGACGCAGCGGCGGCAGGAGATGCACTTGCCGGTGTCGCGCACGAGCGCCGGCGTGCTTTCGTCGATCATCTTGAACGTCTTCTCGCCCTGGTAGCGGAGCTCGCCGATGCCCAGGTCGCTGGCGAGGCTCTTGAGCTCGCAGTCGGCGGAACGGCCGCAGACCTGGCAGTCGCCGTCGTGCTCCGAGAGGAGCAGTTCGACGACCATCTGGCGGCCGTCGCGCACCTTGCCGGTGTTGGTCTTCACGACCATCCCGTCGGTCGCCGGCTGGCTGCACGAGGCGACCAGAGTACGTGCGCCTTCCACCTCCACGAGGCAGACACGGCAGGCGCCGATGGACTGGAGGTCGTCGAGGAAGCAGAGGGTCGGGATCTTCACGCCGGCCTGACGGGCGGCTTGAAGGACCGATGTACCCTCAGGGACCTCGACCTTGATGTCGTCAATAGTGAGAGTCGGCATCCTTCAGACTCCTTGCTTGCAGCCGTACTTGCCGTAGTCGCAGCGCAGGCAGCGCCGTGCCTCGGCGATGGCTGTCTGTGCGGCCCAGCTGAGCTCGACCTCGTCGAAGTTGGTGACGCGCTGCCCCACGGCCAGCTCCTCGACCGCGTGGCGGTCGACCGGCTGCGGGTCGGCGTCGGGATCGAAGGACACGGGCGGCTCGAGGTCGCGGCGCCAGAAGGCGTGGTTGGCGCCGGTCATGAGCTCGTCCATGCCGGCCGCGGCACGTTCGCCGGCGCCGATGGCGGCGACGACCGAGGACGGGCCGGTGGTGGCGTCGCCGCCGGCGAACACCCACTCGGTCGACGTCTTGCCGGTGTCGGGGTCGGCGGCGAAGTAGCCCCAGCGGTTGAGCTCGATGGGCGTGCCGTCGACGATCGCCGGCGCGTCCAGGGACTGGCCGATGGCGGCGATCACGGTGTCGGCCTCGACCACGAAGTCGGGGTTGTGGCCGGCCACCGGGCGGCGGCGTCCGCTCTTGTCGTAGTCGCCGAGCGCCATCTCCTTGCAGCGCACGCCGGTGACCTTGCCGCTGGCGTCGCGGACGATCTCCTCCGGAGCCACGAGGGTCAGGATCTCGATGCCCTCGAGGTCGGCGGCGTCGATCTCCTCGCCCCACGCCGGCATCTGCGCCCGGGTGCGGCGATAGAGGATCTTGACCGACTCGGCGCCGAGGCGCAGGGCGGTGCGGGCGGCGTCGATGGCCGCGTTGCCGCCGCCGATGACGGCGACGTTCTTGCCGACCTCGCCGGTGCCGTGCAGGTTGTACTGCTTGAGGAAGGAGAGGCCGTCGTAGACCCCGGGGCCGTCCTCGCCGGGCACGCCGATCTTGACGCCCTGCGGGGCGCCGACACCGACGAACACGGTCTCGTAGCCCTCGTCCTTGAGGCTCTGCAGGGTGAAGTCGCGGCCGAGCGCCTTGTCGTACTCGAACCTGACCCCCATGGCCTCGATCATCCTGACTTCGCGCTCGAGCTCGGGGCGCGGCAGGCGGTAGGCCGGGATGGCCTGCACGAGCATGCCGCCAGCCTTGACCTCGGCCTCGAAGACGACCGGCTTGTAGCCGAGACGCGCCAGGAAGTAGGCCGCCGAGAGGCCGGCCGGCCCGGAGCCGACGACGGCCACCTTGCGGGCGGCGTTCTCGGCGTTCACCAGGATCTCGGGTAGTTGTGCGTCCTTCTCCTGCTCCACCATGAAGCGCTTGACGTGGCGGATGGCGAGGGCGCCGTCGAGCCCGGCGCGCATGCACTTGCTCTCGCAGGGGTGGAAGCAGACGCGGGCGCAGATGCTCGCCAGCGGGTTGCGCTCGCGGTGCAGCTTGAGGGCCTCGTCGTAGCGCTCCTCACCGACGAGGCTGACGAAGCCGGGGATGTTGACGCTCGCCGGGCACGCGTTGGAGCAGCGCGCCATGAACATGCTCGAGCAGACCCCGGCCTCGCAGTAGTGGTCCTTGATGTGGGCCTCGTACTCGTGGCGGAAGTGGCGGATGGTGGAGAGCACGGGGTTGGCGGCCGTCTGGCCGAGGCCGCAGAGCGCGGTCTGGCTGATGGTCTCGCCGAGGGCGACGAGGCGCTCGATGTCGCCCTCTTCGCCTTCGCCGCGCGTGATGCGCTCGACGATCTCGAGCATGCGCTTGGTACCGACCCGGCAGGGCGGGCACTTGCCGCAGCTCTCGTCCTGCGTGAACTCGAGGAAGAACCTGGCGATGTCGACCATGCAGGTGTCCTCGTCCATGACGATGACGCCGCCGGAGCCCATGATGGCGCCGAGCTCCTGCAGGGGGGCGTAGTCCACCGGCACGTTGAGGTGCTGCTTGGGGATGCAGCCGCCGGACGGGCCGCCGAGCTGGGCGGCCTTGTAGGCCTTGCCGTCCGGGATGCCGCCGCCGACCTCGTAGATGAGCTCGCCGAGCTGCATGCCGATCGGGACCTCGACGAGGCCGGTGTGCTGCACGTTGCCGCCGAGCGCGAACACCTTGGTACCCTTGCTCTTCTCGGTGCCCGTGCTCGCGTACCACGCGGAGCCCTTGAGGATGATCGGGGCGATGTTGGCGAAGGTCTCGACGTTGTTGAGCACGCTGGGCTTGCCCCAGAGGCCCGAGACCGCCGGGAACGGCGGGCGCGGGCGTGGCTCGCCGCGGTGACCCTCGATCGACGTCATCAGCGCGGTCTCCTCGCCGCAGACGAAGGCGCCGGAGCCCATGCGGATCTCGAGGTCGAAGTCGAAGCCGCTGCCCATGATGTCGTTGCCGAGCAGGCCGTACTCGCGCGCCTGCCCGAGGGCGTGCTCGAGGCGCTCGACCGCGAGCGGGTACTCGGCGCGCACGTACACGTAGCCCTGGTGCGCGCCGATCGCGAAGGCGCCGATGACCATGCCCTCGATGAGCGAGTGCGGGTCGCCTTCGAGCACCGAGCGATCCATGAACGCGCCCGGGTCGCCTTCGTCGGCGTTGCAGAGGATGTACTTGGTTTCGTTGTCCTGCTGCTGCGCGAAGCGCCACTTCATCCCGGTGGGGAAGCCGGCGCCGCCGCGGCCGCGCAGGCCGCTGGCGAGGACCTCGTCGACGACCGCTTCGGGCGTCATCGAGGTGAGCACCTTGGCGAGCGCCTGATAGCCCTCGCGGGCGATGTACTCGTCGATCTTGAGCGGGTCGATGATGCCGGAGTTGCGCAGCACGATCTTCACCTGGCGGTTGAAGAACGGGATGTCGCCCATCTCGGCCTGCGTCTTCTCGGTGCCCGGCGCGTGGCTCACGAGGCGCTCGACCACGCGCCCCTTGAGGAGGTGCTCCTCGACGATCTCGGGGACGTCGTCGAGCTGGACCCTCTGGTAGAACACGCCGTCCGGGTACACGAGGGCGACCGGGCCCTGGACGCAAGGTCCGAGGCAGCCGGTCTCGATGACCTCGACTTCGTCGGCGAGGTCGCGCGCCTTGAGCTCGGCCCGGACGGCCTCGCTCAGTTCGAGCGCGCCGGAGGCGATGCACCCGCCGCCGGTGCAGATCAGGAAGTGCGTTCTCACATCAGCCATAGTCGTGTCACTCGCTCTCAGGTCTTGATCAGGTAGGCGTCGACCGGGGTGCCGCCCACGAGGTGATTGCGGACGATGGTGTGCACCTTCTCACGGTCGAGCAGGCCATAGCGGTACATCGTCCCGTCGGCGAGCGTGACGGTGGCCATGGGCTCTTCCTCGCAGAGGCCGGCGCAGCCGGTCTGGTGGAGGCTCACGGAGGTCACGCCGGCGTCCGACATCTCG
>Ga0118677_10004270_pt1 | contig 26221 bp, 20 predicted proteins | sample AliMusrvi5mmetaG_FD_86154 | JGI IMG/M metagenome (GOLD analysis project Ga0118677, IMG submission 86154)
TCGGGCCATAGACTCCTTAGTCAGCAACGGCAGCCTCCTCTCCACTTGTTTCTTCGCAAATCCAAGTGAATCAGAGACTGCCGTTGCCCTGTCTATCTACCCCTCAAATCCCGGAAGAACCTTTTTTATTGCCAGGATTGGTTGACTGCTGAATTTGGTGAAGGCTAAGCCTCCTCCATTACTTACCTGACAATCCATGATATAGATCACTTAATGGTCTGATATCTATTCTCAGTCACATCCATGTTACTTTGCGACTTTCGTCTGCTTACTTGGTCCAGGACACTCGTCCTCGACCGAACACCCCTTCTAAGAACCGCTCCTTCACCACTCGGGCGCAACCTTCCAGGGGAAAAAGAAAGACCCCGGTCGAAACCGGGGTCTTTCAAATGCAAGATAATCCGGCAGTGGCCGTCCTCAGTAGCCGTTGATCACGAAATCATCAAAGCAGATCCTGTAGCCGGCGGTCTGGACAGGATCTGTTCTCCGGATTTCACAACGGATCGGCTGGTTCACGTTGACCGTGAAGGTGGCCGTGGTCAAAGTAGCGGGGGTAGCCGTGTAGGTTTCCGGGGCCGCGACCCAGCTGGTGCCCTGGTCCGTTGAATACCACAGTCCGAAGGTACCTGCGGCGTCTGTGCCGTAGTGGGCATATTGGATGGTGACCGTCTTGGCGCCATTGGGCCAGTCGAAGTTCATGGTCAGCTTGCCGGGGCCAGTAGCAGCCTTATTCTCCATCCGGATGCCCTGGACACCGTTGAAGCGATCAGTAGTGCCGGCCACCTTGTTAAGGAGGGCATCCGTCAAGGTCCAGCTGCCGGAGGTCAGGGTGACGCTGGCCGAGACATAGCTGCCCTTGGTGCCGGTTTCGAACCCTTCCGTGAGAATGCTGCTGGCGACTGGGTTCACCGTGAGCACAAAGGGTCGCGTGGTGACAGAGCCATCCCCATCGGTGATAGTCACAGTGACGTTGGCCGTGCCGGTCTGGGCTGCGGCGGGACTGAGGACCAGGGTCACGGTGCCAGAGGCGTTGGCCACGCTGATCCCGCTGGTGGGCAGCAGGGTGGCGTTGTCGGAGCTCGCGGTCACCACTAGGGCGCCAGCCAGGGTGCGATCGTCGGCCACTGTGAAAGTGACGGTGACGGGCTGGCCCACAGTGGTGCTCTTCGGCACCAGGGTGACCGGGTTGGTGGTCGGGGCGGCATTGCTGGAGGCCGGGGGGATGACTCGGATCACCCGCGTAATGGTGTTGCTGCTGCCCAGGCTATCGCTTGCAGTGAAGGTGGCGCTGAAGCTGCCCGTGCTGCCATAGACGTGGGAGGTGGCGAGGCTCGAAGCTGTGGCGGTAGCATCACCGAAATTCCAGGTGGTACTGGCGATGGTAGTGCCAGCAGCGGCTGCGGAACTGGGCGTGCTGGCTCCGGCGAAGGCGACCGTGGTGCCCACCTCAACGGCGCCATCGTAGCTGGGCTGGAGCACGTGGACATTGGGTCCCGTAACCTGCTCGAAGGGGGTCTTCCAGCCACGCACATCCACAGTGGCCTTCCAGGTAGGGATGTCCAATGTGGGCGCGATGGTGGCCAGATTCGGGAAGAAATTCAGGCCCGTAAGGGCTTCTATGCGGGCTACAGAGGTGACGTAGTTGGTGATGGTGGAGGTGCTATTGGCCAAGCCCCAGGCATTAGGCATGAGCACAGCCAGGACTTCGGGATGGCCGGGAGTGACTTCGTGGATCACGATCTTGTAGCAGGATTCCGGAATGGCGATCTTCAGCCCCGTTGTCACGGTGGAGTTCCACCAGGTGGGCGCGGCTGGGAACACGGAGCCGGTGTAGACCCAGACCCGACCCTTGAAGGAGGTCAGACCATCCGTGTTGCCTCCGCTGGTGCCACCGATGGCGTCCTCCAGCTTCTGCCAGGTCTGCTGGTTGAACTGGGAGATCTGGGGCACCAGGTTGCTCATGATGGTTGCGTCATCGCCAGCCACAGTGGTGTAGCGGTAGGAAACATCGGCACGGGGCACCTGATGACCGCGATCATAGCTATCCGGGGAATTGGCGCCGCCGGTGTAGATGCCTGTGTAATCGTCCTTCCCCACCTGGGGAGCGGCCAGTCGCAGGTCAGCCGTATAGTCCGCCGTGGAGTTGGCAAAGGGGGAATGGACTGGGAAGTTCACGTAAGAGGTCCAGACGGGGTTCTTGAGGGCCTCGTCATAACCCAGCCGGAATGCGCCGTTGGGGTAGTTCACGGCGTCCACATGCAGCGAGGACAGTGCCGTGAGGGGGCGGGCGGGGATGGGCGTAGGATCTCCGGCATAGGTCTGGCTGCCGACGGCTGCCAGGGCGTAGACCGTGTTGCTGTCCGTGCTGAGGGACCCCTCGCTTACGGTGACCGAGTAGGCATCAGTGTTCGTGGCGAACTCGGTGGTAGCCACCTGGTAGGTAGCGTTTGTGGCACCTGCGATAGCGGTGCCGTTCTTCTTCCATACATACGTAAGGGTGCCGCCACCATTGGCCTTGGCGGTGACGTTGAATGTCACGGCGTCGGGGGGCATCACGGTCTGGGTCTGGGGCTGAGTCTGAATGGTGGGGGCCGAGGCGCCCACCAAGATGCCCGCCTGAGTGCCGGTGATGGCTGATCCAGAGTCAGTAGCAGTGAGTGACTGAGTGCCAAGGGTGTTGAAGGTGGCGTAGAAGCTGCGGCTCCCGCTGTCCCCGGCTACGAAGGCATAATTCGCGGGCAGGGCTGCGGCCGCGTCCGAACTGGTAAAGCGCACAGTCCCCAGGTAGCCGGGTACCACGTTGTTGGCTGAGTCGAGAGCCGTGACTGTGAACAACTGGGAGCTACCCATAGTGGCTGGGCTGGGGTAGCTCAGCACGCTGAGATGGGTGGCTACAGGAGCACTCACTGTCAGCACCCCGCCGGCGCTGGTGGTGGTCGTGGCGATCCCGTTCAGGGTGTTGGTGACCAAGCAGGCATAGGTGCCCGCATCGGCGCTCTGGAGGTTGGCGAGGCTCAGTGTGGCCGTCGAACTGCCGCTGAGGCTGGTGCCATCGGCGAGGGCCGTGCCGCCCTTGGCCCACTGATAGGAAAGGACCCCGGAGCCCGTGGCACTGACGCTGAAGCTGGCCGCGCCGTACTGCGGCTGGGACTGGGCTGCCGTGGGCTGGGTGGAAATGAGCGGAGGTGTATTGATGGTCAGGACACTAGCCGCGGTCGTGGTGCTGGTGGAAGTTCCACCCAGAGCGTTGGTGACGGCACATGCATAGGAGCCCGTGTCTGCCGCCACGAGGCCCGTAATCTGTAGGGTGGCCGTCGCGACGCCGCTGATCCGGCCACCGTTGCTGAGGCTGCTACCCCCCTTGGACCACTGGTAGGACAGTGTTCCGTTGCCCGTGGCAGCGGCGGTGAAGGTGGCGGTACCGCCCTGGGCCAGGGTCTGGGCGGCCAGGGGCTGGGTCGTGATGGTGGGAGCGGTGTTGACCGCGAGTATTGCGGCGCTACTGGTTAGGGTGGCGGTGGTTCCATTCAGTGCGTTGGTGATGACGCAGGCATAGGAGCCTGCCGCACTGGCCAGGACGTTGCTGATGCTGAGGTTGGGGCTGGTGGCACCCGCGATCCCGGCTCCATTCACCAAGTTGACGCCACTTTTGGTCCACTGGTAGGAGAGGAGCCCGTTGCCCGTGGCCACCACCGCGAAACTGGCCGTGCCGGCTTCCGTTACCGTCTGAGTAGGGGCGGGCTGGGTGGAGATCACCGGGGTGGTGGGGGGCACTAGGGTAACTGCCAGGGCTGCCACGTTGCTGGTCGCGGTGCCGAAAGCATTGGTCACCACCACCCGGTAGTTGCCGATGTGCACGCCATGGACGGCAGCGAGTGCGTAACTGGCCGAAGTGGCGCCTGGCAGGGCCACGCCATCCTTCTGCCACTGATAGCTGAGGGGGTCGGTGCCCGAGGCCACCACGCTGAAGAGAGCGGACTGGGCCTCGGTGAGGGCCAAGGCTGCGGGTTGGGTTGTAATGGCGGGCGGCGCGTTGACCGTGAGGGACACGCTCTTGCTTATGACGGTGCCTCCGACATTAGTCACGAGCACCGAGTAGAGCCCCGCATCCGCCACGGCCGTTGCGGCGATGGTGTAACTGGAGGCGGCAGCGCCGACTATGGCCGTTCCATCCTTGCGCCACTGATAGGTGAAGGGATTCTGCCCACCAGCAAAGACTTTGAAGGTGGCGCTCTGGCCCGCCATGACCGTTATGGGTTCTGGCTGGATGTCTACAAGTGGAGTTGCGACGGCGGGCGGGTGGTAAGTCGTGGATGTACAACCAAGTGCAAACAAAACGGTTAACACTATTACAGTCTTCAGAGTCCCCCGGACCCATTGCTGTACAGACCACATAACCCCTCCCATGAGCAGTTCGACCAAGCAAGGGGTTATTGTTAACTAAAAATTCTTAAACAAAACCTAACAATATAAGATTTAACGTTGATCACATTTAACTGTATTGAATAATTTTCACCTCGCCGAGATAGACAAGGAACACAGCCTGGTTTATTGAAAAAGCACCCTCGGCGATCAGCCTCGGGTGCTTTTTCGTTTGAGCTTTGGTCTTCAGGCTGTGAGGTTGATGCGCGACCCGGTCCTGTCCGAGTCACCATCCTTGTCCTGTCCCGACGCGGCACTGGAAGTCGTCGTCGTGGTGGTGGTCGTAGTGGTGGTAGTTGTGGTCGTAGTGCCGTTCGTACCATTCGCACCCTGGGTGCCGTGGTGATGGTGGTGGCGCTGCCCCTGAACCTGCTGAAGCTGGCTGAAGGCCTGCTGGGCCCCGGACAGATCGCCCTTCTGCAGCGCGTCCGCCAGTGCCTGAAGCGGATTCGCGGGAGCAGTTGCCTGGCTCGATTGAGCAGCAGCCTGCGGGGGAGGCCCCTGGGGTGCAAGAGCCTGCAGGGCCTTGAAGGCCTTCTGGGCTCCGGCGAGATCCCCTGACTGCAAAGCAGTGCCGAGTTGGTCGAAGAGAGCCTTCTGCTGAGCCAAGGTACTCAGTTGGGTCTGGCTAGCGGCCGTGTTATTGGTCGCGCCATTCGCACCCTGGGCGTCGTGGTGATGGTGGTGCCGCTGCCCCTGGGCCTGCTGAAGCTGGCTGAAGGCCTGCTGGGCCCCGGCCAAGTCGCCCTTCTGCAGCGCGTCCGCCAGCGCCTGAAGGGGATTCGCGGAAGCGGTGGTCTGGCTCGTTTGAGCAGCAGCCTGCGGGGGAGGCCCCTGGGGTGCAAGAGCCTGCAAGGCCTTGAAGGCCTTCTGGGCTCCGGCGAGGTCCCCTGACTGCAATGCCTTGCCGAGCTGGTCGAAGAGAGCCTTCCGCTGAGCCCAAGGGCTCTGCTGGGTCTGGCTGGTCGAGGCGACTCCTGTAGTGACACTGAGATCCGACATGCTTCCTCCTTGAAGGTGGGGGAAGGGGCTCCATCCCCATCCCAGATTGGTGTGCTTCCGGTATCGGTCCCGAAGGCGCCCAACATGAGGCCCAACCTAAATTTGTTGCCACATTGTGTTGTTCAATAAAACCTTATGCTACAAGGCATTTCACGCCTTGGTTTGGAGCCCGGCAGTTCCGGCATCACTGGCTGCGGCCACGGGGGTGGAAGTGGTCGAAGTCCCTTGGGTTGAGTTACCCGTCTGCTGGGCGGCGGCGCCATGGTGATGGTGATGATGTCCCTTGGCCGTGTAGGTGGCCTGGGTCTGGGACTGCAGGAGCTGAGTCGGGTCCGTGCCCTGGCCCAGCAGGGCTTGCAGCGCCGCCAGGGAAAGGGTGACGGTGTCCGAACTCGTTGGCGACGTAGAACTCGCCGTGGAGGATTGGGAACCGGTACTCTTGCTGGAAAGCTGGGTGGCGAGAAGGCTTGAAAGGGTGGTGCCACCCTGCACGGATTGGATTTGAGTCATGGAGGGACTCCAAAGCAAGCCCGGCGCTCGGCACCGGGACGGGGTTTGCGAAGGGCGGCTGGATTCAGCCGAAGAGGGTCAGGGCCGAATTACTGGAGCTGCTGCTATCGGTGGACCCGTAGAGCGGATCCTGGCTCTGGGTGCCTGATAGCAGGCTCAGCAGAGCAGAGGTGTCAGGGTTGTGTTGCTGGCCCTGCATGAGGGCAGTCAAGGAGGCTGTGGTGACGGCATTGGAGTTGGTGGCGCTGTAGGTGGCCGTTGCGCTTCCCTTTAGGCTGTTCATGACCGTGGCCAAGCTCTGGGGATTGGCCTGGAAGTAGCTCTTCACCTGGGCCACATCGCCGGTGATGTCCTTCTGCCCCGACAGCAGGTCGCTCAGGGCTTGGGTGACGGCAGCCGGTGCCTGGTTGAGCTGCTGGGCCGCGCTCGAGAGGGTCAGCAGATCACTGGGGCTGCTGGTGAGACCGTTGGTCTGGGTATTGGCGGCATTACCTTCCAATAGCTGCATCGCCAGACTGCCGATGGTCTGGGAGTTATTGGAATTGACGGCATTGATGCTCATGGATCCTCCTGGGCAACCCTTGCAGGCATGCCAAGTAGGCTGCAAGACCCTCGCCAGAGCCGAAAGGCGAGTCGGGCTGCGGTACACTTCCGCCCATGCCAGCCCACCCCCAGACCTCCATGTGTTCGGCCCGCCCGTGGACCCGTGCATGGAGCTGACCCGCTTCCTCGGCGCCCACCGTTACACCTGGTTGCAGGTGCTGGGCCAGGGGCACGGCTGTTCCTGGAGTCTGGTACGCCGGGACCAGGACGGGGCCCGCTTCCTGGTCCAACTCTGGTCCCCCATGCCCGCGGACCGGGACTTGGAGCAGATCCGGGACACCTTCCTTGCGCGCTTCCTCGACGCCACGCCCCTGGATCCCGTCATCGGCCACATCGGGTTCGATGGAGAGCAGGCCTGGTACCTCCAGGCCCTACAGGGAACCCCTCTCACTCGCCTCTGGGCAGGATGGGGCGAGACTCAGCGGGCGGCGCTTCTGCAGCACCTCAGCTCCCAGTTAACCCATGACCCCCATCCCCGCTGCCTCCACCCGGAGCTCATCAGCTTCCGGCCAGGCCTCACCCAGATCCCCCGCAGCATCGGCAGCGCTCCCTGGGGCTTGGCCGACCTGCCCGGCTTCCTGCCTGTGACCGCTCCGGCACCGGCCCTATCTGAAGATCTGCCCTGGACCGAGCCCCGCCTCATCTCGCAGGCCATGGCCCGTCCCTTCCGGGGGCGTAGCCAGGAGCTACCCTTCCTCAAATCCCTGGTGCTCGGCTTCAACGCCCCCATGCCCCTGGAGCGCATCGTGCTGCTGCAGGGTGAGGAGGGCCTGGGCAAGGAGCACCTCTCTGCCTGGGCCTGCGCCGTGGCGGAAAGCGAGGGGGTCTGGGTCCACCACCTGCGGGCCTCTGCCGAGGAATCCCCCGGCCACCTGCTGGGCCGCCTGGTTGAGGCTCTGCTGCTGGGCCACGAGGTCGATTTCTACGCCGCCCGCCCCGAGGCCGCCAAGGCGCTGTCCCTGCGGGTCCAGGCTTTCAACTTCCTGACCGGGGGCCGCCATGTCCACCGCCAGGAGTCCAGCCCCGAACCCGAGGAGCTGCAGGCCGCCCTAGAGGCCCTGGACTTTGCCTGCCTCCAGCACCCACGGCTGATCCATCTCTCAGCTTTGGACCGGGCTCCCTCGGCGGTGCTGGGCCTGGTGCGCGAACTGGTGCACGGCTCGGCCCTGCCCTGGCTGCTGTCGCTGACCACCGGGGCCCAAGGCGCGGGGCTGCGACCCCTCATCGCGCAGCTGCGGAGTGAGTCCTCGGCCGCCCTCCTGGGGCTCAACCGGCTGGAGGATGAGGATCTGCGCCTGGTCCTGGAGGATCTGCTGGGCCGTCACGACCTGCCGACCGCCTTCGTTCAGGATCTCCTCACCCAGAGCCTGGGCAACCCGGGCCTGCTGCGGAACTTCCTGGAGCTGGCCCAGCAGTCCGGGACCCTGGTCTGGGAGCAGGCGTGCTGGCGCCTAGCCCCGCACCAGGCGCCGGTTCTGAGGGCCGAGGAGGATCTGCGCCGCCAGGTCTTCCTCGGGCGCCTCCAGCGCCTACCAGCCCCCTCCGCCGCCCTCGTGCGCCTGCTCGCCATGGCTGAGCGCCCCCTGGGGATCGAGTCCCTGGGGAGCCTGCTGGGCCTCAAAGGTGAGGCCTTCGAGGATGCCCTCCACGGTGCTGTGGACTCAAAGCTGGTCCAGGTTCAGCGAGGCCAGGCCCAGATCCCGGATGCCTCCTGGCGGGAACTGGTCTTCACCCACTCCCCGCAACCTGAGCTGAAGCGCCTCGCCCGGGCCCTGGTCCTGCTCATCCAGGAGCAGGGCTGGGTCTGTCCGGTAGCCCTCCGCTCCCTGGCTGCGGACGAGGCCACCGCCCTGGCGGAAGTGCTGGCCACCATCGGCCATGGCCCGCCGGGCCCTCCCCTGGAGGTCCAGCACACCGTGACCCAGGCCCTGCAGCTGAAGCCGACCCCCCGCCAGGAGGCTCGGCTCCAGGAGCATCTGGCGGATGCCTGGGCCGCCGCCACCCAACCGCCGGGGGAGGCCCGGCCCCTGGAGGAAGCACTCGCAGCCCTGAGCCGCTCTCTGGAGGCGCTCGGACGGGCACCCAAGGACGAGGACGTCCGCCCTGCGGAAGCCCGGCTGCTAAGGAAGCGGGCCGAGCTCTGCCTCCACCTCCGGCGCCCTGCAGAGGCCCAGGAGGCCATCCTCGCCGCCGCCGAACGCCTCAAGGAGCACCCCCTCAGCCCCGAGCAGCCCCGCCTCCGGCTGGTTCTGGGCCAGCTGCACCTGCTGCAGGGCCACCTCACCAAGGGCATCCGAGCCCTGGAGGAAGGCTTGCAAATCCAAGGACATGCCAAGCCCCAGGTGCGGGACCAGGCCGCCCTCCTGTTGGCTCTGGGCCGGGCGGTGACGGGCCAGTCCCAGTTCCTGCGCGCCGCCTCATTGCTGCAGTCCGCCCAGCGCCTGCTCGAGCACGGTCAGGACTTCCGCGGCCTGGTGCCCGTGCAGCTGGCCCTGGCCCAGGTCCGGCTGGCCCAGGGCCAGGCAGACACGGCCGTCGACCTCCTGAAGGAGGCGCTCCAGACCGCCCGCATGCAGGGCGACCCCACCCTGCAGGCCAGGTGCCACCTGGGCCTTGGCATGGTTCGGAGCCTCCAGCAGTTGCTGGGCCCGGCCCTGGTCCACCTGGACCGGGCCGGTGCCCTGGCCCGCCGCCTGGGAGATTCCGCCCAACTGACCCTGATCCAAGTCTGGCGAGCGCGCACCCTGGCCGCCATGGGCGACGCCTTGGCCGCCGACCACGTGCTCATGGACGTGCTCTCGGGTCAGCCCCCCTTCCTGAGCCCCGAGGAGCAGGGCGATCAACTCTTCCTGCAGGCAGAGGTGGCCCGCTTCCGCAGTGCCTGGCGGGACACTGCCCGACTCTTCAAGGCCGCCGGGGAGCACTTCGAATCCACCGGCCTGCTCTGGCGCCAGCGCATGGCCCAGCTGCGCTTCAGCCAGGCTGTGGCCCGAGAGGCCCGCCAGGCCCAAGGGGACGCCCCGGAACAAGGTTGGGCCATCCTGGAGAACCTCAAGGGCCCCGTGGAAGGTGCCGGCAGCCGCTGGCTGGAGCTGGAATGGCATCGCGCCCACGCCCTCCTGCTATCCACGGTGCCCGCCACCGAGGCCGTGGCCCAGGAGGCACTCCAGGCCTGGGGCGAGGTCCAGAGCGCCGCGCGCGACCTGCGCTTCCCCGCCCTGGTGCTGGAGGCCTGCACGGAAGGCGCCCTGCTGCTGCTCCATCGCGGTGAGAAACTCGGGGCCCGAGCGCGGATCCAGGACGCCTTCCCCAGCTTCCAGCAGCTCTGGTCGCGCCTGCCCGAGCAGCAGGAAGCGGCCTTCCTTGGCCGCGAGGATCTGCACCGCTTCCAGCAGGCGGTCGAAGCCGTGGGTCTCCGCTTCGTTCGCCCTGAGCGCACCGAGCCCCTTCAGGACTGGGCGCCCACACAAATCCTCCCGCCAGGTTTCGGCGAACCGGAATGAACCTCAAGCGGGCAGCCGCTGTTGCTGGATGAGGCGCTGGTGTTGGTCAGCGGCGGCAACGCCCCCACCGATAGGAGGCACCGTCCTTCAGGGCGGTGAGGTGTCGCACTCTCCCTTCCAGCGTGAGCGCGGGTTCCCCATGGGTAGCCTCGCAAAGATCCAAGGCACGTATAAACAAAGCGCCTTTGAGCTGTCCCAAAGCTGCTTTGGCCGGAATGCCCCTCGGTCAGGCCGCGATGCCCTCCGCATGAAGAGTGTCGGCACTCAGATCCGCCCCAGTGGGCCACTCCACGAAGTAACCGGCGTTCCGGACCTGGAGGAAGAGGTTGATGTCCATGAGTTCCTTGAAAGCCTCAGTTTCCAGCAAGGGCTTCAGATCATAAATCCGTCGTGAGCCATCCGCGAAAACGACCTTGAGGGTCCAGTCTTTGCCCGTTTCTATTGCAGTGATTGTTCGCATTATTCCAGCCCCTTGATCCGGAACACCTTTTCGCCAACCACCGCAAGGTTCCAGTCAGCCAGGAGTTCATCCTTGTGGATCTCAATCCAGGCCACCACCAACTTCAGCTTCGCAGGAGGCAGCTCACCGTCCAGGATGGCCCCATCCAGGATCGAAAACACGCCCACCTGCCCCTGGTATTCAGCGTGAATGTGAGGAAGGTGATGCTGCTGGTTGTCCCGGTAAAACATCCGGATGATGATTCCATAGAACATCGCGATGACAGGCATGGTATCTCCGATGCTCATTATAGGGTCTGGCGAGGACAACCCGGACCGCCTGAACGAAACCCAGACAGTCTGTGCAGAGCGGGAAGGCTCCAAGTGGCCCCGTGCACTTGTGAATCCAATTCCTACGGATTGATGGTTTCATGGAAGCCCCCAGGCTTCGACTGCCCCAAGCGGAGACCCCATGAGCCACCTGCCCGCCGAATCGCGCTCCCGCATCACCCTGCCTCTGCTGCACAGCTGGCATCATGCCGGCCGAAAGCTGGTGATGGTCACGGCTTACGACGCGGTCACGGCCCGCATTGCCGACGCCGCCGGGGTGGACATCATCCTGGTGGGCGACAGCGTGGGGAATGTCTGCCTGGGCTTCGAGAACACCCTGCCCGTGAGCATGGCCATGATGAACCACCACTTCGAGGCCGTGGCCCGCACCCAGCCTACAGCCCTGCTGGTGGCGGACATGCCCTACCTGAGCTTCCACGTGAGCATCGAGGACACCATCCGGAACGCTGGCAGCTTCGTGCAGCGGGGCGCCCAGGCCGTGAAGCTGGAGGGTGGGGCCAAGCGCATTCCCATGATCCATGCCCTTATTGATGCCGAGATTCCCGTCATGGGCCACCTGGGCCTCACGCCCCAGAGCGTGAACCCCATGGGTGGCTTCAAGGTCCAGGGCAAGCACAAGGCCGATGCGCTGCGCCTGGTGGAAGACGCCCAGCGGCTCCAGGATGCAGGCTGCTTCAGCATGGTCCTGGAAGGCATCCCTGCGGAGCTGGCCGCCAAGGTGACCGAGACGGTGCAGATCCCCACCATCGGCATCGGCGCTGGGCCGCACTGCTCAGGACAGGTACTGGTCTTCCACGATGTGCTGGGCCTGCTGCCCGGCAGCTCACCGAAATTCGTTCGCCGCTATGCCCAGGGCTTCGATGATCTGACGGGGGCACTGACCCGCTGGGCCGGGGATGTACGGGACGGCGGGTTCCCCGATGACCGGGAATCCTATAAGGCAGCACGCTAAAACCCGCATTCTCAGGAAGCTGGAGGATCGCATTCTTCTAACTGCGGTCGCACCTGCCCTTAGCCAGCGGCCCCCTTTAGGCCCGCTGCGGTTATGCTGGAGGTTGCCCTGAAAGGTTCCTGCGTTTGTCTATGCGAGTTGTCCGCTCTATTGCTGATCTCCGTGCCCTGCTTCGTCCCCTGAAGGCGGAAGGCAAGCGGATTGGATTTGTGCCCACCATGGGCTTCCTGCACGAGGGCCACGGGGCTCTCATCCGCCAGAGCGCAGCTCGCTGTGACGCCACGGTTGTCTCTATCTTCATTAATCCCACGCAGTTCGGCCCAAGCGAAGACCTGGCCAACTACCCCCGGGACCTGGAGCGGGACCAGAACCTCTGCCTGGAGGCGGGCACCTCGGTGCTCTTCATGCCGGACGTCAATGAGATCTACCCCACGGGCTTCCAGACCCATGTGGAACCCGGCCGCCTGGCCGAGACCCTCTGCGGGCGCTTCCGCCCAGGACACTTCCGGGGCGTGGCCACGGTGGTGGCCAAGCTCTTCAACATCGTCCAGCCGGACTTGGCCTTCTTTGGCCAGAAGGACCTCCAGCAGACCGTGGTGGTCCGCCGCATGGCCCGGGACCTGAACATGCCCGTGGATCTGGTGGTGGTGCCGACCATCCGCGAAGCTGACGGCCTGGCCCTCAGCAGCCGCAACATCTACCTCAACGAGGATGCCCGTGGTCGGGCTCTGCAGCTCAGCCAATCCTTGTTAGCCGCCAAGGCTGCCTTCGACGGGGGCGAGCGCCAGGCGGACAAGCTCATGAAGCTGGCCTACAGCTCCCTGGCCGGCGTGGACTCAGTCCAATATCTGGAGCTGGTGGATGTCCAGAACCTGGAACCCATCCAGGGGCCCGTGGACAAGGCTGCGGCCCTCTGTGTCGCCGCCTATGTGGGCAGCACCCGGCTCATCGACAACGTCCTGCTGAGCCCCTCGGCTGGGGATATCGCCCAGAAGAGCTAGATGGGCACAGGTTTGTTTCGGTTCCAGGCTGGGTGGATGGCCTAGCCAGTTCATAGGCTTCGTGGGCACCCCTCTGTGCCCGGCCATAGCCCAGGGAGAGGCATAGGGACAGCCGTCAGGCTGCGCCCCTGCCGCACCACCTGGTATGCGGGACCGCACCAGACGGTTCGCGAAGCATTTCCCCATGGCTCTTGCTTGATGTAATTTTAATATTACACCGTGGGAATGAAGGAACTTCGCCGGACCCTCCAATTTGACAAGTGGCTGAAGGAACTGAAGGGCGCACGGGCCCAGGCCAGAATCCAAACACGTCTTGACCGTCTGGAGGATGGGAACCCTGGTGTTGTGGAACCTGTTGGGGAGGGTGTCTCTGAGTTAAAGATCGACTAAGGCCCAGGTTATCGGGTGTATTTCTGCGAGAGAGGGGAAGTCCTCATCATCATTCTCGCTGGGGGGAACAAAAAGACGCAGCAAAGAGACATACGGAACGCTCAAGAACTGGCCAGGCAATTGTGAAGGAGAGCACCATGGCTGAACTCAATCGAATTCGCACCAAGACCGCACCCTACGATGCCGCCGAGTATCTCAAGACTCCAGAACAGATGGCCGCCTACCTGGAAGCCGCGCTGGAGGAAGGAGATCCCCGCCTCATCGCCAAGGCGCTCGGAAACATCGCCCGCGCACGGGGCATGTCCCAGTTGGCGAAGGACACTGGGCTCACCAGGGAAGCTCTGTATACAGCTCTTTCAGAGAGTGGGAACCCGACCCTTACGACCCTGCTGAAGGTCACTACCGCTCTAGGGATTCAGCTAAAAGCTGCTGCGAGCGTCTGACTTCCGTGTGTCCCACAAGTGAACGATTGCGTGACGCCCCCCGTGCCTAGGGTTGAGCCGATGGCAGGAGTTCCATGTCCAAAGTCTGTCCGTCACCAAGACACTTCCAATGCTTTCATGCCTCGTGGCGCGCCGAATGGGCAGGAGATCTGTCTTCGCGGGGATGATGGTGCTGGCCACGGCGACACCACCGCCGCCTCTAGGCCCCCTGAGACCTCCTCGCACCTACCCTCGAACCCCGGCCAAAACCGTTGTCTGAAAACACAAGGTTAGAGGTCCCCTCGCGCGTTAGAGCCACGTGTATTCCTTCAGAAATTCGGGGAATTCAAGGGCGGAATACTTCCGCCCCTTGTAGGAGCTATAAAGACTTATTGACTCAGCACGAATGATTCTAGTCACGCCGAGAGATTGTATGCACATTCCGGGAGAGAAATCTTCGTACTCAGTGGGTGGAATGCTGGTAAATATCGGGGCAAGTGTCAACTTTCGGGAAGCGTTATGAAAAATATTGGAAATTTCAGAAAGGTGAACAGAAATAGAAAAGTGATGCGATTTGTCCCCAACCTCTGACACGCAAGCAAGGTCTAAGGCTACGGGATCTCCTTGCCCTCTTTTCATTCCACGATGACGCCCGAAGACGAGGAGGCCCCAATTCATTTTGGCGGCATGTATGGCATCAAGAAATTCTGGCGGGTGGTCAATTAATACGAGCGCCGGTTGACAAGTCATAGAAATAATGTGGAAGGTTGTCTGTGTGCACTCCGGCGCTTTGTCCAAATAGATGATTTCCGCTTCTGTCGCGGGACGATCAGCAGCAATAGCGCCGGGGGTAAGGCCGTTTTCGCACTCGATAAGCCTCGCTTCAAATGCTTTTATGAATCTTGGTTGGGCCATTTCTCGTCTCTACCTCTAAAGAATGGTGGGCAACGGCATTGATTGGTTTGTAACGTGGACTTTCCTTCCGCGGGGGGTTGAGATGCGGATCTGGTTGCGGCATATGATGCAGGATGGAGTAACGGAGATTGGAAGCGTATTCCACCCGGGCGCGTACTACTGCCAGCTTGAGTTCTCCAAATGCCGTGATGCGAAAAACTCTCCGTTTATTCATCGCCTCGATGGTTATGAGTCCTGCGCGGATCAACTTGATCAACATGTCCCCGTCACAGTCATTAAGTCCATCTAACGGAAGACCTTCTGCAGCAGAATCAGAAACTCGTTGAACCACGGAGATGAAGGGCTTTGTCCAACGAATGGTGGCTACACGCATAGTGTCCTGAGTAGCGAACCCTGGAATCAGTCGGGATAGAATTTTACGCTCCGAGCCGATGGCCTTTCCGACTGCGACTGCTTGTTTCGGGGGCAAGGCACAAAGGTCCGGCACGCTGACCTGGGCCTTCAGCATCGCCGCATCAACCTTGCGTATGACTAGGACCAAGGCTTCCTTCGGCAACACCAGTCCATTGGGGTCGAGTATGCCCATGGCTTTCAGCTTCCGGGTTAGGCGGTCCGGGTTTCGGAGACCCGAAATCCTATAAGGGGCCACACCAGGGTTCATCTTGACGATCTCCGCCTCCTTGGGCGTTAAAGGTTGGACACCGAGGGCTTCCTTTAACAACTTGCGGGCTAGGATCCCAGCCATCCGCTTCCGGGGAATTGATCCTGCTGGGATGACTCGACCACTCGGACAGGTGACGGTAGCACCGTTGAGTAGCGTCTTCGAAGCGGGGCCATCTGCGTATTCAATAATGAACCCATGTTTGGCAGCTTCTTCCCGAGCCACTGCGCCAATTCTTGACCGGATTCCATCCTCGGTATTCAACCGCCTGAAGAACGCCCTCTCGTAATAAGGGTGCCATGCCGTACTCGACACGAAGACCATAGGAAAGACAATGACATGGGCATGTAGGTGCGGCTCGTTCTCCTGATTCCTCGCATGAATGAAGGCGACGGCCAGGACATTCCCCGGACGCCACTCACGCCCCCCTCGGCCGTCCCCAACCAACCACGCATTCTGTTCGATATCCGCGAGTACTGCCCGAACCATTGCGTGGAGCATCTGTCTGCCTACATTCGGGTGAGTCTCCATGGCTTCAGAGACTTCGCAGTGAATGGTCAGGATCACCTCTAGCGGTGGTGAGAACATGGCCGTATCAATAAGTTGGTTCCCGTGCAGGTCCATGCCTTGGCACAGCTGGCTGATGAGCTTGTCGGGAATTTGTTCCGTACAGGCATCAAGTCCGACGAGGTGCCAGAGTGCGACATTCCAGATGAGAGGGACGACATGATCCTGGTCATCGAGATATCCGGGAAAGTCCAGGAATACCCCCGCTTCCTCAGTATTCATCAAGTGCGCATTGAAATAATGAATTCCATCTGCGGGAGATCGCATGCTTAACCCACGAGCAGCTAGCATTTGGGGCATCATGCCAAATCCCCCCGGTCCATCTCATGCAATTCCTCTCGGACTTTCCGTACAGCCCGCAGGAGCAGCAGAACGAGGAACTCCCGGTCACCAAACGGAAGCCCATGGCTAGCATCATGAAGGGTGGTCCAAGCATCCGCCGAGCAACCCGTAAGTTCAACATCCAGGCGAACTGGCTTGGAATGTGTACCAGCCAAAGCCTTCTCAATCCGTCTGCGATAACGCCGAAACCTCCCTGGCCGAACCTGTTTCTTCTTCACTGCATGGCTCCTCAATTGGCATCTCTGCGCCAAGTCAAGCTCAGCAGGTCCAGCGGGGCAATCTGCGCAATGACAGGCCCCCAGAATGGGCAATCGGCAATAAAACTCACTCAAGAGATAAATAGAAAACATTCTTAAATCTTTTATCTACTTGCTTAAGCTAGCGATTTTAACGGCACAGATGGTCTTAAGGGATGACCCGTCGAGGCATCATCTTTTTTTAACTTTATTTCCGCGCAAACAAAATTGGTGAAGATTGATTTTTTTACAGATCAGCAAAGTGCTCAATCTTTTTCCTATATAATGCCGACCCTTCACAAACTGGATTCCTAGTTCGTTGTAAGTCCGGCCTGTGCTCCCGCCCACTATGGACAGCTGCCGGGGCCATGGACAGGCTGCGGATTGCCGCATGGCAACTAGCCGGTGGCTCGCCCCTAGGCCCTCAGGCTGACACCCCCCATGGAAAACCCCACGCGTTTCCCACATCTCTCAACCGAAAGCGATCAGCAGCAATGAGGTGCGGGTTGGGTTTTTCAACCCGGCGGCAAGGATGGTGGTTCTCAGCTCCTGATTGCCACCCACATGGTCGAGCCAGGTTGTCATCCTTCATGTAAGCCCTAATTAAGCACCGTGGATTTTTAGCTCATATGAGAAAAAATCGAGGATAGACCTGGGGTAGTCCTGGGTCCATTCTTATGCGTTGGCTGGGACTCCCCTTGGAGCCTGGACCGGAGGATGCATGCTGCGCCACTTTCTGCTCGGGAAGATCCATCGCGCCACCGTAACGAGGGCCGATCTGGACTATGTGGGGTCGATCACGCTGGATCCCCTGCTCATTGAAGCCGCTGGCTTCATGGAAAACGAGAAGATCGACATCTATGACGTGACCAATGGGTCCCGCCTGTCGACCTACGTTATCCCCGGCATCCCCGGTTCCGGCGAGGTCGGTATCAATGGTGCTGCCGCCCATCTTGTGCAGGCCGGCGACTTGGTCATCATCGCCGCCTATGGCTGGATGAGCGCCGAGGAGGCCGAGACCGTGGCCCCCAAGGTGGTCTTCGTGGACGAGCGCAACCGCATCACGGAGCTACGCACCCAGGAGCGGACGCCGCTCTGCGTGGCCGCGTTCACGGATTGAGCCCTCGACTTGGCTCAGGCAGGCCCATCCTTTTGGTGAGCCTGTCTGCTGCAGCCTGGGTGCTTTAGGGCTAAGCCCGCTCTGCGACTCGGCTTCGCTGCCCCTTGGACCAAAGGTGGGCAAAAATGCGACAATGGCTGAGCGGATGGTTTGCCCAAGCCGAGGCGGCGCTGCAGCGTGGAATGTCTGAGGAGCCCCATCCATGAGTCCAAGCAAGGTGCTGGAAGGCGAGAAGCGGGGCTTCATCATTCCCATCGGCGGCGCCGAGGAGAAAGAGCACGATCCCCGCATTTTGAAGCGGTTCGTGGAGCTCTGCGGTGGGCCTGAGGCCGACATCGTGATCATCCCCACCGCCAGCCGCCTACGGGACACGGGCAGCCGGTACGAGAATATCTTCAAGGACTTGGGCGCAGCCCGGGCCACCTCCCTGGACTTCGACACCCGGCGCGACTGCTTCGAGCAGAACCGCCTGGACCGCATGGAGCAGGCCACCGGCATCTTCTTCACCGGCGGCAACCAGCTGCGGCTGACCACCATCCTCGGTGGCACCCCCATGGCCAAGCTGGTGCGCAGCCTCAACGCCCGGGGTGTGCACACCGCCGGCACCTCGGCCGGCGCCAGCTTCCTCAGTGAACACATGATCGCCTTCGGCACGGAAGGCGCAGTGCCCACCCTGGGCTGCGTCAGCCTGGCGCCGGGCCTGGGCCTGACCAACCGCTTCATCATCGACCAGCACTTCCGCCAGCGGGACCGCCTGGGGCGGCTTCTGTCGGCGCTCGCCTTCAACCCCTTCTCCGTAGGCCTGGGGCTGGACGAGGATACGGCGGCCTTCATCGGTCCCGACAACCTCCTTGAGGTCGAAGGCAAGGGGGGGATCACGGTCGTGGATGCGGCCAACATCGAGTACTCCGGCATCGACGATACGGATCCGGGTCAGCCCATCTGCATGCTTGGCCTCACCGTCCACATCCTGGTCTCCGGCGCCTCCTTCAATCTCCACACCCGGCAGGCCTTCCCCGGGCCCGATGCCCGCTCCTGGGTGCGGGCCAGCACCTGAGCACCCGGAGATCCAGCTGAACGCGCCAGGACCCCGCTCTAGGTCATGGACCCAGGCCGCCGTGCCGATCACGCGGCAACGGCCAAGTTGTCCACATCTGCAAGCCCCGCTGCTGGCCCCTCAGACCCTACTGTGGAACCCAGTCCACCACCGCTCGTCAGCCGGATAAGGAAAGCCCCATGCGTATCCTCGACCGATCCGTCTACGTAGGCCCCTCCCTTTACGCGCACTTCCCCGTGATCCGCCTTGATCTGGATCTCGAGGAGCTGGAGCATTGGCCCACGGCGCGGCTGGGTGAGGGATTCATCAACGGGCTGCTCCTGGCCCTACCTGGACTGCATGAGCACGGCTGCAGCTATGGCGAGCCGGGCGGCTTCGTCCGCCGCATGCGGGAGGACACGGGGACCTGGCTAGGCCATGTCCTGGAGCACGTAGCCATCGAGCTGCAGAACGTGGCCGGTGAGCAGGTGACCTTCGGTAAGACCCGCGGCGCGGGCCGGGACGGGGTCTACACCGTGGTCTACGAGTACGCCCAGAAGGAGGAGGGCATCGAGGCCGGGGAACTGGCCATGCGTCTGCTCTGCTCGCTGCTGCCCGAGGCGATCCGGCCCGGACGCAGTGTGCCCGAAGGCTGGGAGTGGGCCACAGCCCGGGACGAATACATCCGTTACGCACAGCGCCGCGCACTGGGGCCTTCCACTATGTCCCTGGTACGGGCGGCCGAAGAGCGCGACATCCCCTGGATGCGCATGAACGAGCAATCCCTCGTCCAGCTGGGCCACGGCAAGTACCAACAGCGCATCCAGGCCACCGTGACGGGAAGGACCTCCCACATCGCGGTGGAACTGGCCGGCGACAAGGAAGAGACCAACAAGATCCTGGCCAGCCTGGGTCTGCCCGTGCCCCGGCAGGAGCTTGCGCAGAACGAAGAGGGTGCCATCCGGGCTGCCCGGCGCATCGGCTATCCCGTGGTCACCAAGCCCTACAACGGCAACCACGGTCGGGGCATCTCCATCCGCCTCACGACCGAGGAGGAGGTGCGGGCGGGTTTCCTCGCCGCGAAGGAACATAGCCGGACGGTCATCGTGGAGACGTTCGTGGAAGGGGATGACCACCGGCTGCTGGTGGTGAATGGCGAGCTGGTGGCCGCCACCCGCCGCACCCCGGGCCACGTGGTTGGCGACGGGGTCCGCACCATCAAGGCGCTGGTGCAGGAGGTCAACGAGGATCCCCGCCGCGGGGTGGGCCACGAGAAGGTCCTCACGCGTCTCATGCTGGATGCCCAAGCGGAGTTGATGATGACCCGCGAGGGCTTCACGGAAGCGTCCGTGCCGCCCGCAGGCATGATCGTGGCCCTGCGATCCACGGCAAATCTCAGCACGGGAGGCACAGCAACGGACGTGACCGACATCATCCACCCCGACAACCGCGACATGGCCACCCGTGCCATCCGCGCCATCGGTCTGGATGTGGGCGGCGTGGACTTCCTCAGCCCCGATATCACCGAGAGCTACCGCACCGTGGGCGGGGCCATCTGCGAGGTGAACGCCGCGCCTGGGTTCCGCATGCACGTGCACCCCAGCGAGGGCACACCCCGGGACGCTGCTGGCCCGGTAATCGACATGCTGTTCCCAACGGGCACACCGTCCCGGGTGCCTGTCGCGGCCCTCACGGGCACCAATGGCAAGACCACTACGGCCAGGATGCTGGCCCATATCGCCAAGATGGCTGGCTACACTCCTGGGCTCACGACGACGGATGGCGTCTACATCAACGGGCAGCGCACCGTTGAGGGCGACATGACGGGACCGGTGGCCACCCGCATGGTGCTGGCCGATCCCCACATCGACCTAGCGGTGTTGGAGATTGCCCGGGGGGGCCTGCTGCGGGCGGGCATGGGGGTTCCCTTCGTCAATGTCGGTGCCGTGCTCAACGTGCAGTCCGACCACCTGGGCCTGAAAGGCATCGACACCCTGGAGCAGCTGGCCGAAGTGAAGCGCATCCTCGTGGAGGTGGCCCGGGACTGCGCGGTCCTCAATGCCGACGATCCGCAAGTGGTGAAGATGTCCGCCTATACCGAGGCCAAGACCATCTGCTACGTCACCATGAATCCCCAGCATGCCCTGGTGAAGGAGCACATCCGGGCCGGGGGCCGGGCCTGTGCCCTGGAAGCCGGCATCAATGGCCAGATGATCACGCTCTACGACAAGGGCAGCCACATCCCCCTGCTCTGGACGCACCTGATCCCCGCCACCATGGAGGGCCGGGCGCTGCACAACGTGCAGAACGCCATGTTCGCGGCGGCCATGGGCTTCTCCATGGGCATCAAACTGGACGCCATCCGCATGGCGTTGCGCACCTTCGACACGACCTTCTTCCAGGCTCCGGGCCGGATGAACGTCTTTGACAAGCACCCCTTCAAGGTGATCTTCGACTACGGCCACAATGCCCATGCTGTGGGCGTGATGGCCGACCTGGCCTGCGCCCTGGACGTGACTGGCCGTCGCATCGTCGTCCTCGCCGGACCCGGCGACCGCCGCGACGAGGACCTGGTGGCCATCGCCGACACTGTGGCAGGCCGCTTCGACCACTACATCTGCCGCCGGGACGATGGCCTGCGGGGCCGCGATGGGGACGAGGTGCCCCGCATCATGGCCAAGGCCCTGGAGGCCAAGGGTGTGCCCGCTTCTGCCATCAGCATCATCCCCGACGAGCAGGCCGCCACCGAGGCCGCCCTGCGCATGGGCCAGACCGGCGACCTTCTCCTAGTCTTTGCAGATGCTCTGACCCGCTCCTGGAAGCAGATCATCAAATTCCAGTCTGAGGGCACTTCGAAGTCCAATGCCGCCCCCAGCCCCTCCAGATCCTTCGTGCCCGAGACCCCGCAGGCGGCCACCTCGCGGGAGGACCTCGTGCATGAACTGGAAGGCCTCATCCGCGATGAGCGCGGTGTGCGTTTCGCCCGGGAAAGTGACGATTGAGCGACCTGCCGGGACTGCCCTTCGAAGACAGCCGGCGCCTGACGGGACCAAATCTCTGGTTCGGCTCCTGTGGCGCAGCGCTGGAAGCCCTTCTGCCAGGGGCTCACGAGGAGCAGACCCGCCTCCGCTGGATGTCCCTGGTCCGGGCCCTGCGCCAGCGCCTCGTTTGGGCCGACGGCCCCCTGTGCGCCCGGGTCCACGCCAGTGGTGCCACCCTGGCCTTCGCAGCACCGGAAGACCAGCTCTTTGCGGCAACGGAACTCAATGAATGGGCTTGGCTACAAGCTCTGGAGGAGACCCAGGAGCAAACTGCGGCGGCTCCCTGGCCAAGGCTCCACGCCCCCGGGCATCCCGCAGTAGGGGATGAGCGCTCGGCCACCGCGACCCTTCTTGCCTTAGCGGCTTCAGAAGCCAGGCCCGAGCTTATGGCACTCCTTCAGGAGGCCCGACTTCGCCGCGTTCCCGCCTACCTTGATGAGGACCTGCTCTCCCTGGGAGCTGGCTGCGGTCACGAGGCTTGGCCTGTGGATGCCCTCCCGAGGCTGGTGGAGGTTCCCTGGGGGAGTCTTCATGGCATTCCCACGGCCCTGGTGACTGGGTCCAACGGCAAGACGACCACGACCCGCCTGCTGGCCGCGCTGGTCGCAGCCCAGGGGTTATCCGTCGGCTACTCCTGCACCGATGGCATCCGCATCAGGGGAGAGCTCCTCGAGGCTGGCGATTTCTCAGGCCCCATGGGAGCTCGGGGCGTCCTCCGCGACCGGCGGGTGGAGGTCGCCGTCCTGGAGACCGCCCGGGGGGGCCTCCTCCGGCGGGGACTGGGGGTGCCGCACGCCGAGGTGGCGGTGGTGACCAATGTGAGCGCGGATCACTTCGGCGAGTACGGCATCCATGCCCTTGAGGACCTGGCGGCCGTGAAGCTCGTAGTCGCCCAGGCCGTGGCCAAGGGCGGCTTGCTCGTCCTCAACGCCGATGACGACCAACTTGCTGCCCAGGGCCCGCGCCAAGCCGGTGCCCTCGGCTGGTTCTCACTGAAGGATGACCATCCGCTCCTGCTGGGCCATCGTCGCCTCGGCGGGGCGACCTGCAGCCAGGGGGAAGGCCATCTCCACCTCTTCTGGCAGGGTGAGCGGCACGACCTCGGCGAAGTGGCCGCCATGCCGCTGAGCATAGGGGGCCGGGCAGCCTACAACGTCTCGAACCTGGCTGGCGCAGCGCTGGCTGCGCGGGCGCTGGGGGTCCCCCCCCCAGTCATCGCCAATGTCCTCCGCAGCTTCGGCTCTGCGCCCGGTGACAACCCTGGACGGCTGGAGGCCTGGGCGATCGGCGGCATCCGGGTCTACCTGGACTATGCCCACAACCCCGAAGGCCTTCAGGGGCTCCTGGACGTGGCGGTCGGCGGGGGTAGGCCCGCTCGCCTCGGCCTGCTACTCGGCCAAGCCGGGAACCGGGAGGATGTCGCCATCCGCGAGCTGGCTGCCATGGCTGCACGCCATGCTCCGGATCTCGTGATACTAAAGGATATGGACGGTTATCTTCGGGGGCGGGAACCCGGTGAGGTGCCGGACATCCTCCGGGCGGAGCTCATGGGCTGTGGCCTCCCGGGTGAACACCTCCGGACGATCCTCTCTGAGGAGGCGGCGGTACTTGCCCTCCTGGAGTGGGCGAGGCCCGGAGATGTGCTGGTGCTGCCCGTTCATGGGTCCAGGGCCAAGGAGACCACCCGGTCCTGGCTGGATCAGCTCGCGGCCGAGGGCTGGCGAGCGGGAGACCCGGTCGCCTTCACGTCCGGGACCGATGAGGCGGGCTGAGCCTACCCGGCGGCCGGCAACGACCTCCAAGGCGACCTCACCCTTGAACTGGGCGTGCAAAATCAGGAGGGGAGCAGAATAAAAACTCTTCCTGGAACCTTTGACCCTTGGCGCGGCATCCAAGGGTCATGGTAGAACTGAAACACCCCACGGCCTGGTACGGCCCCGGGGCCCGCGTGGAGGGCATGGCGCCTGACCGCAAACTTCTGAAAGGTTGGTTCCATGGAAGTCCGCAAGTCCCTGGTGGTCAATTCGACCCCTCTGGAGACGCGCATCGCCCTGCTTGAGAACGGTCAGCTTTGTGAACTGTTTCTCGAACGGACGATGAACAAAAGCCAGGTGGGGGATGTCTATAAAGGCCGTGTGGCCAAGCTGTTGCCGGGCATGCAGAGTGCCTTCGTCAACATCGGCGGGGTCAAGGATGGGTTCCTGTACCTAGATGACCCCGTGGCCCAGCGTATGGGGGCTGACCTTTCCGCCGATGAGGAAGGCGAGGAGGTCTCTGAGGACCTACCCCCGCCGCCGCCACCCCTGCCCCCCTTGAAGGAGGGTGAGGAGACCCTGGTCCAGGTGGTGAAGGATCCCATCGGCTCCAAGGGGCCCCGCCTTTCCCGGCACCTGAGCTTCCCTGGACGATTTTTGGTCTTCATGCCCGGCATTGACCACATCGGCATCTCCCGCAAAATCACGGACCCCGCCGAGCGGGACCGCCTTCGCGAACTGATCCGCAGTCATGCTTTGCCCGGCGAGGGCTACATTGTCCGCACCGCCGCCATCGGCGAGAAGGACGAGGACCTGGTGGGCGACGTGGCCTTCCTGCGCCAGATGTGGCAGGAGATCGAGGCCAAGGCCACCAGCGTGCCCGCCCCTGGCCTGGTCTGGCAGGACCTGCGCCTGCTCCAGAAGGTCCTCCGCGACATCTTCCGGGAGGAGGTCTCCACCTTCTGGGTGGACGACGCCCAGGCCCACAGCGAAGTCCTGGCCTTCGTGGAGAAGCTCCACCCCGAGTGGGCCAACCGGGTCAAGCGGTTCACCTCGGACCTGCCCATCTTTGACGCCTTCGGCATCGAGGCCGAGATCGACTCGGCCCGCCAGCCCAAGGTCTTCCTGCGGCACGGTGGCTCCATCGTCCTCAATCAGACGGAAGCCCTGGTCAGCGTGGATGTGAACACCGGCAAGTTCGTGGGGAAGAAGGATCTCGAGGAGACCGTCTACCTCACCAACCTGGAGGCCATCCCTGAGATCGTGCGCCAGCTGCGGCTGCGCAATCTGGGTGGCATCGTGGTCATCGACTTCATCGACATGGTGGAGGCCGCCCACCGGGACGAGGTCCTCGCTCGCCTTCAGGAGGAGCTGCGCCGCGACCGCAATCACGCCCGGGCTGGAGGAATCTCCGAGTTCGGCCTGGTGGAGCTCACCCGTAAGCGGACTGGCCCTTCCCTGGAGCGACAGCTCACCCAACCCTGCCCCGCCTGCAGTGGCGTCGGCCGGGCCCTGAGTCCCGAGACCTCCCTGCTCAAGGCCTACCGCGAGCTGGTGCGCTTGGGCGAACGCCTGCGCGGTGCCGAGGTGCGCCTGACCCTGCATCCGGAACTCTCCGCCGGCCTCAACCAGGAGGCCCGCGAAGGCCTCATGCAACTGGCCCGCCTCCTGGGCGCCCGCGTCTCGTGGATCGAGCGGGCCGACACCCCGCGACAGGCCGTGGTCATGGACATGCAGCTACCAGGGCAGGACAGCGCCAGCGCCTAGACGAACTATCTACCGCGAACCATTGGGCAGATGTGTCTGTTTCGACTTTGCGCGGCCCACAAAGGCCGAGGACCAAGGTCGGGCAGCGCAAGATGAGAAGCATGGCCGGACCCCCAGCTTAAGTGGGGGATTTGCACCGCAAAGCTAAACAAACGGTGTCCCATCATTGGATCAGGCCGTAGTAGTTGCATGGAGCTGTATGCCCAGGGCATGAACGACCTTGATAAAGGTGTCCAGTTCTGGATTCCCCTCGCCAGACAAGGCGCGGTAAAGGGACTTCGGGTTCAAACCAGTGTCTTTTGCGATCTTTGCCATGCCCTGGGCGCGTGCGATGGTCCCCAGGGCAGCGGCGATGACTTGGGGGTGGCCGTCCTCAAGGGCAGCTTCCAAAAGTGCGGCCATGCGCTCCTCGCTGCTCAGGTTCGCGGCGGCATCGTAGGGGGTCGTCAGGGTCTTTGAACCCTGGACGGGGGTTTTGGCGCGGGTGATTCGGCGTTTTGTCGGTTCCATGGGAGTCATCCTCTACAAGGTGCTGGCCAATTTCAAAGCGGCTTGAATGTCTTTCATCTGCGTGGTCTTGACACCTCCCGCCAGCAGGAAAATCAGGGACGCGCCTTTCTTGCAGAAATAGACCCGATACCCTGGGCCGTAGTCGATGAGCATTTCTGAGACGCCATTGCCTATGGGCTTCACGTCGCCGGGGAGACCGAGGGTAAGGCGAAAAATTTTTGTCTCGATGCGGGCGTACGCCCGCGCGTCCTTCAGGCCATCAAGCCATCAAGCCATCAAGCCATTTCTGGAACTCGGGGGTCTTCCGAACCCCGTTCATGGACAAATGGTAGCTTAAAAGCGACCATGCACAAGCCTCGAATTACAAGAAAACCTTGGCATTGAAGGAAAGCTGGGTCTCCAGGTCGAGGTCGAAGCCCCCGAAGGGCGTAACTTGAGTTGTCAGGAGCGAGCTCATCCAAACCCTCTGACTGGGGTACCCCGAGTTGTGATGCTCCACAAACGAGCAATTGCGTGACACCCCTGAATTGCAAGCCGTTCAGGCTAAGGGTCGCCGATAATCAGACTTCATGCCCCGCTGGGGCACCACGCGGGATGAAAACGGCAGCGGCGCGGCCCACCCATGTGGCATCACCAAGGTGCGGACCAGACTGGCTTGCGGCATTCTCAGGTTGGGAT
>Ga0118677_10004272_pt1 | contig 26219 bp, 17 predicted proteins | sample AliMusrvi5mmetaG_FD_86154 | JGI IMG/M metagenome (GOLD analysis project Ga0118677, IMG submission 86154)
ACGTGATTGCGCACCGCGACCCGCAGTAGAAGGTCTGTTATGCCTCTACCGGATGGGCCTGTACATCGTCGCCGCGACGGAGCAAGCGGCTGAGGATGACGTAAAGCACTGGAATGAAAAACAGGTTGAGAAACGTGGAGAGGATCATGCCGCCCACGATGGTGGTGCCCACGGAGCGTCTTCCCAATGCGCCGGCGCCGGTGGCGAACTGAAATTCATTCCTGACATCTATGGCCGGGACAAACGGATGATCCCGGCCATGCGGAGCCAATCCTTGCGGATCGCGGCCAATATCGTGGCCTGCAACAAGGGGTAAAATGTTTGCTGCGAAAATGCCCACCTGCTAGGAAAGTGCTTCTGCCAAAAGGTAAGGCACGCATGTCCATGTTTGGCCGCCGCCATTTTCTTGCCGGAGCAGGCGCCAGCCTGTTTGTGTCGCGTCCGGCGCTCGCCAATGAACCCGGCGCCCGCCTGCTGGCGTTTGACAACATCCATACCGGCGAGAAACTGAAGGTCGAATATTGGGCCGAAGGTCAGTACGTGCCGGAGGCGCTGGCGCAAGTAAACCATGTGTTGCGCGATTTTCGCTCCGGTGACGTTCATCCCATCGCGCCCCAGTTGCTTGACCTTCTATCATTGCTGCGGTCCCGCCTGGAGACTGCAGAGCCGGTTACCGTGATATCCGGCTATCGCTCGCCCACGACGAACGCGTTGTTGCGCGGGGAACATGAGCATTCCGGCGTTGCCTCCAAGAGCCTGCACATGCAGGGGATGGCGATCGATATCCGCATCGCCGGCCGCTCGCTGGCGGCGGTGCATACCGCAGCGCTGGCGCAGCGTGGCGGCGGCGTCGGCTACTACCCCGCATCCGATTTTGTCCATGTCGATGTCGGCCGCGTCCGCACCTGGTAGGTTTTTGACGCCGCGCAAAGACAGCCGCAAAGATCGCCCTAGTGTGGGCGCATGCTGCATGATCTGGCCGCCGGCTCCGCCTTGGTCGCCCTTACGGTGCTGATCCATACTGTCGGGCTTATCCTGGTCGCGGCAGGCACGCCGCGGCTGGCGCATCGGCTTGGGCTTCACAATCATGACGTCGGGCGAACCCTGGTGATGACCGGCACGGTGCTGGGCCTCCTGGGCATCCTCACGCTTGAGGTCTGGAGCTGGGCAGTCGCCTATGACCTGCTTGGCGCCACCAGGAGCTTCTCGGACGCGCTGTATCTTTCCACCGCCATGTTCTCAACGGTTGGCTATGGCGAAATTCACGTTGACCCGGCATGGCGGCTGCTGACCGCACTGGAGGGCATAAATGGCTTTCTGCTGATCGGCTGGTCCACCGCCTATCTGGTGGGGGCAGCAACCCGGCATGGGCCCTTTCGCCCGGGCGAGCACTTCTGATGGCCGTTGATCTGCCTCAAGGCTGCTCCTGCCAGAGCTGCTTATCTTGGTGGCCAGCATAAGGGTCAGGCTATGCGAATCTTGCTTTATGCAGCTATTTCAATTGGCATCATGGCTGGCGGCGCGCAGGCGGCCCAGAGTCTGCGGGCCGGCCGCGACCTCGCCATCGACGCGTGCTCGGCCTGTCATCAGGTGATGCCGAACCAGAAGCCCCGCCCGCCGGTTTTCAATCCGGAAGAGTATGCAAATGTTTCCCCTCCGGCCTTCAGCGCGATTGCCGTGAAGTTTGCCGGCAGGCCATGGGCGCTGCGTCACGTCATTCTCAATCCGGTTCATCCCATGCCTGAGCAGAATTGGGATCCTGCCGATCTGACTGCGGTGATCGCTTTCATCCAGTCTCTCGGGCATGTACCGGCGCGAAAGCCATAGCCGACACAATGAGGCACAACCACTTTTTCATGGCTCGCATCGGCGGCATGATATCGTGAAGATGCCATTTTCCATCGTGGGCCGAGGAGAGCATCCGATTCAGTCGGATGTCCCGGTGTTCCGCTCGCCGTAGAGCAAGGTGACGTTGATGCGCCGGTTGTTGTAGCCATCCTTGAACCGGACCTTGTTGGTCTGGTGAAGCAGCGCGGAATCGAAAATCACCGCCCGGTTGGCGCGATAGGGCACGGTGATGGATTTGGCATGGTTCTGTGCCAGGAAATCGCGTATCGCAGCCTGTTCGCCGGCGAATTTTGTGAAATCCCAGTTCGGCGGCGCCGCCACGTCCCACACCAGCAGCCCGCCGCTGTCGGGATCGAGATTGGCCTCGTCCGGGGTGATCCAGAAATTGACGTTCACCACCGCATCATCGGCATGGATGTGGACGCCTTCCATCGTGCTGTCATACTTGAAGGCCCAGGCATACTTCAGGGGCAGGGTGCCGCATATGCCGGAAAAAACGCTGCGAAATTCCTCCGCGATCTGCGCCAGCAGCGGTGCGGAAAAGCCGTATTCGGGAAAGGCGCCCATATAGCCGTCATAGCCGGTGCGCCACACGGTCGAGCCCAGGCAGAACAGCCGCAAGGCGGCCAGCGCCTCGTCGGTCAGGAGATTGTCGACCACCACGACCTGCGGAATATTTTCGCGCCATTGCCGGTCTGCATCCCCGGCGTTGAGGGGATTGACCGCACGGCCCGCCAGCCGTTCGCCGCTTTCGATATGCAGGCCGGGACGGGGTGATGTGCCCCGCTCCTGGTGCCAGGCCTGCTGCTCGGCCTCGTGGCGCGCCAAAGTCGCTCCGCCGCGGGGCGGTCCGACGTTTGTCTCATCCTGCGCGAAGGCGTGGAAGGACGCGAACCATTCGGCGATCCGGTGCTGCGCCGCCAGTGCCGTGCCCCGCTCATAGAGCGCTGCTTCGGAATCCGGCTTGAGCTGCAGAACGCGCGCGAAGCAGGCTTCCGCGTCGGCAGGGCGGCCAAGTCCGGCCAGCGCCCGGCCGCGCTGATGCAGGAGGATGACGTCCTGGGGGTGAACATCCAACGGCTGCCCGGTGGCGGCCAACGCGTCGGCGTGGCGCTCCAGCCGCAACAGCACATCGATGCGCAGTTGGGCTAGTTCCAGATCCCCCCGCTTCAGCGCCAGTGCGCGATCAAACGCCGCCAGCGCCTCCTGATTGCGCCCGGCGCCGGCCAGCACCAGGGCATAGTCCTTCAAGAGGCCCGCATCGGGCGGGACTTGCGTCACCACGCCTTCCAGCAGCGCAAGCGCCTCATCCACACGGCCCTGCTGCGCGCGCAATACGCCAAGCGGATGGCGAATCTGGGGGTTGTCTGGTGCTACCTCCAACAGGCGCAGATAGGCCTGCTCGGCCCCGGCCAGGTCGCCCTGCCGGTGTGCTGCTATCGCCTGATCGTAGAGGGCCTGGAGGTCCACGCCGTCCCATAGCGCAAACACAAGGCCGTGTCAGCGGGCCCGAGCAGGGAGCGGCCTAGCATGCATCGGAATGATCAGATATTTGAACATGCATGGCGCCGCCACACGGCGCGGCAGGCCCCCATCCCATGTCATCGCCCCGTTTCTCCATGCCTGACCTTCCCGTCGCGGAATGCATTCCGCGCCTGCTTGACGTGCTGCGTGCGGGTCCCAACGCGGTACTGGTCGCGCCGCCTGGTGCGGGCAAGACAACTTCCGTGCCGCTCGCGTTGCTGAATGCTGCGCCCATGAACGCAGGCCGCATCCTGATGCTCGAACCGCGCCGGCTGGCGGCCCGTGCCGCAGCCACCCGCATGGCAAGCCTGATCGGCGAGCCGGTGGGGCAAACGGTCGGCTTCCGCACGCGGCTGGAAAGCGCCGTGTCCGCCGCCACGCGCATCGAAGTGGTGACCACGGGCCTGTTGGTGCGCCGCCTGCTGGGCGATCCCGGTCTGGATGGTGTTTCCACCATCATCCTGGATGAAATCCATGAGCGTTCGCTGGAAGCCGACCTGGCGCTGGCGCTGTGCCTGGATGCGCAGGCGATGCTGCGGCCCGACCTGCGGCTGCTGGCCATGTCCGCGACCCTGGATGGCGCGCGTCTTTGCGCCGCCATGAACGCGCCCCTCGTGGAAAGCGCCGGGCGCATGTATCCGGTGGGAATCCGCCATGCCGCGCGCGATATCGCCAATGCGCGCGATCTGCCGGAGGCGATGGCGCGCGCCATTCGCGCCGCACTGGCGGAAGCGCCGGGCGACATCCTGGCCTTCCTGCCGGGCATGGGCGAAATCCGCCGCACAGAAACAGCGCTGGAAGGGCTTGATGCCTTGGTGTTGCCGCTGCATGGCGACCTGTCGGCGGCGGTGCAGGATCTGGCGCTGCGGCCGGCGCAGGGCCGGCGCGTGGTGCTGTCCACCGCGATCGCCGAAACCTCGCTCACCGTGCCGGGTGTGCGCATCGTCATCGATGGCGGTTTTCGCCGCAGCCCCCGCTTTGATGCTGCCAGCGGTCTGACCCGACTGGCGACGGAGCGCATCAGCCGCGCCGCCGCCGATCAGCGCGCCGGCCGCGCCGGGCGCGAGGCGCCCGGCATCGCCATCCGGCTTTGGACATCCGCGATCCAGCGTGGCTTGCGCCCGCATGACCGGCCGGAAATCCTGGAGGCCGAGCTTTCCGGCCTGGTGCTGGATTGCGCGGCCTGGGGCACGCCGCCCGGCAAGCTCGCTTTTCCGGATGCGCCGCCCGAAGGCGCGGTTGCGGCGTCTCGTGCACTGCTTGTTGATCTCGGCGCCATGGACGAGACGGGCGGCATCACGCCGCTGGGCAAGCGCATGAGCAGCTTGGGCGCCCATCCGCGCCTGGCCGCGATGATGCTGGCGGCGGACGGAAACGCCCAGGCGGCGCGCGCCTGCGATATCGCGGCGCTGCTGGAGGGGCGCGATCCTCTGCGCGGCGCGGAGACACCGGCCGACATCATGACGCGGCTGGAAGCGCTTGCCGATCCGTCCGCCTTTGCCGGCGCCGACCGCAATGCTGTTCACGCCATCCGCCAGACGGCCCGGCAGTATCGCGCCCGGCTTGGCATCGGCGCGGGGCAGGCGGCGGCGGGCGATCCGGCGCCACTGATCGCCGCGGCATTTCCAGACCGGCTGGCGCAACGCCGCAGCGAACCCGGCAGTTTTCGCCTTTCGGGCGGCGGCGGCGCCAGACTTGCCGTGACCGACCCGCTGGCCAAGGCAGAACTCCTGGCCGTGGCGGCGCTGGAGATGAAGACATCGCCGCTGATCCGCATGGCGGCGTCGCTGGATGTCGCGGCGCTGCCCGCCGCGCTCACCGCGCGGATAAAGGAGACGGTGGAGACGAGCCTCGATCCTGTCTCCGGCAGCGTGCTGGCGCGGCGTCAAAAGCGCCTGGGTGCGCTGGTCCTGCAGGAACGCTCCGCGCCGCCGGAAGCAGGCGATGCCGCCGCCGCGTTGCTGGAAGCGGTGCGGTCCGATCCGTCACGCCTCCCCTGGACAGAGACAGCGCGCAATCTCCAGGCCCGCCTGCGGCTGATGCATGGGTTGGAAGCAGACATCTGGCCGGCCTGCGATGACGCAAGCCTGATCGCAAGTCTTGCGGATTGGCTGGGCGCGCATCTGCATGGGCTGACGCGGCTTGGCGATGTCGCGGGCCTGGATCTGGGCGCCATTCTGTTGAACCGGTTGGAATGGAGTCTGAGAGCGAGGCTTGACAAGGAACTGCCCACGCATCTGCCGCTGCCTGGCGGACAGGCGGCGGTGGATTACACCCAGCCGGTGCCCATCGCCGCGGCGCGCGCCCAGCATTTCTATGGGTTGGCTGAGACGCCCAAGCTGGCCGGTGGGCGGATACCCCTGCGGCTGGCGCTGTTGTCGCCGGCGGGACGGCCGATTGCGCTGACCGCCGATATTGCTGGCTTTTGGCGCGGCGCCTGGGCCGACGCCCGCCGCGACATGCGCGGCCGCTATCCTAGGCACAATTGGCCGGAAAATCCGCTGCTGCCGTGACGCTTTCGCGTCCGCCCATTCCTGCCTAAGATCGACAGGAGGGGCGGGGCGCTCTCATTGCAAACGGATTCATGCAGCCTCAGGCAGATTTCCATGCTCGACCTGCGGCGCGGCAATGCGCCTGACAATGCCACCCTGATCGGTTTCACCAACCTGCGGCGCGCCCGCACCAGCCGCCCGCTGGTGATGGAGAAGGGCCGGGGCATTTTCCTGATCGATGAGAATGGGCGCGAATATATCGAGGGCTGTTCGTCCTTCTACAGCGCGGCGCTGGGCTTCTCCGAGCCTGAGCTGGTGGAAGCGGCGATCCGCCAGATGCGCCAGTTGCCGGCCTATGCGTCGGGCCTGTACCGCACCGTTCCGGCGGCGCTGGCGCTGGGCGAAAAGCTGGCCGCCATGGCGCCGATGGCCAATGCCCGCGTCTCCTTCGCGTCCACCGGCTCGGAAGCCAACGACTTTCTCATCAAGTTCATGCGCTTCCGCAATGCCCATCGCGGCGAGCCGCAGCGCGTGAAAATCATCGCGCGGGCGCTGAGCTATCACGGCGCCACCATTGCCACCGCGCCGCTGGGCGGATTTCCCGGCACCGCGCGCGCCTTCAACCTGCCGATGCAGGATGTGATCACGGTCAGCCAGCCCGATTTCGTGAATAATGTTCTTGCTGGTGAGGACGAAGCCGCTTTTACCGCGCGCATGCTGGCGGAAATCGAACAGGCCATCGAGCGGGCCGGTCCCGAAACCGTCGGCGCCATGATCCTGGATCCGGTGTCCTACAGCGCCGGCTGTGTCGTGCCGCCGGCCGGATATCTGCCCGGATTGCGCGCCCTGCTGGACCGTTACGGCATCCTGCTGTTCGACGATGAAGTCATTACCGGCTTCTGCCGCACCGGCCACATGTTCGCCAGTCAGACTTTCGGCATGCGTCCCGACTGCATGACCCTGGCCAAGGCGCTGTCCGGCGCCTATTTCCCGATCTCGGCGATCGTGATGGACGGCGATTTCTATGACGGGCTGGAGCAGGGGTCGGAAGAAGAGGGCACCTTCTCCCATGCCGCGACCTATGGCGGACATCCGGTCGCGGCCGCCGTCGCGCTGCGCATGATCGAGATCATCGAGGAGCGCGATATCCTGGGCCATGTCCGCAAGGTCGCGCCCAGGCTGCAACAGCTTCTGGCATCCCTGTCGGGGCATCCCATGGTGTTGAACATCCGCGGCGTCGGTCTTGGCGGCGCGGTGCAATTGCACGCCAAAGCCGATGCGGTGGGCGCGCGCGGCCAGGCGATGCAGGACGCGATGATGGCGGAAGGTTTGCTGCTGCGGGTGGTGAAGGACACCATCAACTTCGCGCCGCCGCTGATCATTACCGAAGCGGAGGTAGGCGAGCTGTTCGTCCGCTTCTGCCGCGCCCTGGAAACGGTTCAGCGGGCGGAGCGCAGGGCATGAACGCGTTCCTTGTCGGTTATACCGACCGCTGGTCGGCGCGGGCCGGCGGCAAGATCGCGGTCAAAGTTTCCAGCCCCGGCGGCGAATATCGGGCCGACCTGGTGCGAATCCGTAGCGCCGATCCCAATCCGGCCGGACCCGGCATGATTTTCGAAGATGTGCCTGCGGCGTTTGCCGGCACCTATCCGGGCCGCGCGCAGGCGATCCATAACGGTTCCTATGGCCTGGTGGCGCTGGACAGCCTGGTGTTGCCGCCGGAATGGACGCTTGTCGTGCGGGTGCAGCCCTGGCTGCTGGATGGCCGCCCCCAGGCGGTTTTGTCCCTGTTGGGCGGCAAGGGTCTTTCGCTGCATGTCAGCGCAGAAGGCGCCGAACTTGCCGTCGGTGATGTGCGCTGCAAAGCGGCAGCGCCGATGCTGCAACGGCGCTGGTATGAGTTGCGGGTGATCTGTGCCGGCGGGTCGCTGCGTCTTGTGCAGACTGCGCTCACCCAGGACTGGGGCACGAATGGCAACGGCGAGGCGCGCTTTTCCGCGACTATCGATCCGCCCACCACGATGCTGCTGGCGGCAGCGGCCGGCAACCGCGATCACTTCAATGGCCGGCTCGAACATCCGATGCTGCTGAAGGGCACGGCCGAAGCGGGCACGCCGCTCAAGCCTGCCGACGTCATTGCCTGGTGGGATTTCAGCCTGGATATTCCCACCCAGAAGATTTCCGACCGTGGCCCGCAAAAGCTGCATGGCGAACTGGTCAACATGCCCACGCGCGCGATGCGTGGTTCATCCTGGAAGGGCGATGTCCTCAAATGGACCGAGGCGCCCGATCAGTACGCGGCGGTGCACTTTCATGACGACGATCTTTACGACTGCGGCTGGCAGACCGATTTTATCTTCGATATCCCCGCCGATCTGCCCAGCGGCGTTTATGGCATCCGGCTGACGTCCGGGCGCGAGCAGGACATCGTGCCGGTGTTTGTCCTGCCGCCGCCCGGCACTGCCACCGCGAAAGTCGCCATCCTGTTTCCGACTTACACCTATCAAGTGTATGCCAATTTCGAGCGCGACAATTTCGATGAGACATTCCGCGCCCGCCGCGCCGCATGGGGCGTCTATCCGCATCATCCCGCCGAGCACAAGGAGTTCGGCCTTTCCACCTACAACTGGCACAGCGACGGCTCCGGCGTTGCCTTCTCCTCGCTGCGCCGTCCAGTCCTGACCTTACGCGCCGGCCAGATGGCCTATGTCGATCCCAGGGGGTCGGGCCTGCGCCATTTTCCGGCCGACATGCATCTGGCCACCTGGCTGGATGCCATGGGCATCGCCTGGGACGCGATCACCGACCATGACCTGGAGCGCGAGGGCACCGCTCTGCTGTCGCGCTACGCTTGCGTGCTCACCGGAACCCATCCCGAATATCAAAGCCTTGGCACATTGAACGCGGTGCGCGACTGGCTGGGCGAAGGCGGCCGGCTGGCTTACATGGGCGGCAACGGATTTTACTGGCGCGTCGCCATCTCCGACGCGGTGCCCGATACGCTGGAACTGCGCCGCACCGAAAGCGGCACGCGCGCCTGGGCGGCGGAACCGGGCGAATATTATCATGCCTTCGATGTCGGATATGGCGGGCTTTGGCGCCGCCAGGACCGCACGCCGCAAACCCTGGTCGGCGTTGGCTTTACCGCCCAGGGCCGTTTTGAAGGCTCTTATTACCGGCGCATGCCGGACTCGTATGCGCCCGACCTGGCCTGGCTGTTCGCAGGCGTGAGTGAAGAGACCATCGGTGGGTTTGGCTTCTCCGGCGGCGGCGCTGCGGGCTTCGAGCTGGACCGTGCCGATTCCGTTTTGGGGACCCCGCCGAACGCGCGGTTGCTGGCCCGTTCCGAAGGCCATCAGTCGCATTTCGGCGTAACGTTGGAAGACCTTCTGGTGCCGGTGGCCTATGCCTTGCCCGGCAACGCGCCGGATCCCTTGATCCGCGCTGACATGGTGTATTTCGAAACGGCCAAAGGCGGCGCGGTGTTCTCCACCGGCTCGATCACCTTCTGCGGCAGCCTGCCCTGGAACAATTTCGACAACCAGATCTCGCGCCTGCTGCGCAACGTGGTGACGCGGTTCATGGCTTAAGGCAGTTTTTCCAGTCCGGTGCCCTTCCACACCGGCTGCGCCTCCGGCCGTGTGATATAGGTGAGGAAAGCGGTGGCTTCTTCGGGCTGCGCGGCATAACCGGTCACCGCACCGGTATAGTCGAAGTGCATTTCCACTTCTTTGGGCATCACGCCCACGACCTCCACGCCGGGCACCGTAACCTCTTCCGACATCGGACCCAGCGCATACTGGACGCCGTCGCGCGCAATCGCCTGGCCCGGTGTGCCGGCGATGGGCACCGGCTTGACGCCGGCAAAATCGGGACGCGCCAAAAGCTCAGCGACCATCTTGCCGGCGGCGCTGCCGCGCGTGGGATCGGTGAAGCCGACGCCGCTGCCGGCTTTCAGCACGGCGATGAATTTTGGCAGGGTCGAAATGTCAGGATGCGGGGCGCCCGCCTTTATCGCCAGGCCAAAATTGGCGCGGCCGATGGGTGTGAAAGGGCCCGGCTTCAAATTGGCGGAAACGTCTTTCAGGTCGGGCAGGGGCAGCAGCACAAGGTCGCCGGGGGCCTTGGTCTTCACATTGTCATGCGCCCTGGTGACGGTGCCGCCGACGATTGTGACGTTCTTGCCGGTTTCAGCGGTCCAGGATGCTGCCAGGGTGCGCAGACCCGGATTGGTGCCGCCCGAGGTAAAGACGGTGATATCGGCCTGGGCGGCGGTGGCGGTCAGCAACAAAGCCGTGACAGCTGCGGTTTTCCGCATTGTTGTTTCCTTCCTGTGGGCCAGGGGATACTGCCCCAAAAGCAGGCCCTGCGGGGAATGATTTTGAAGGCCCGTTGAGGTTTGCGGCGCAATCCAGAACAATGCGCCCGCAACCGCTGGTCCCGCTCATGCCCAATCGCCGTGACATGCTGGCCGGGATCGCGGCGTCGGGCTTGCTGCCGCCCAGCATCCAGCGCGCACTGGCGTTGCCCGCGACGCAGCGCACCGGCACGGTGCAGGACGTGCGCCATGTGGTGATCCTGATGATGGAGAACCGGGGCTTCGATCATTATTTCGGCACCTTGAAGGGTGTGCGCGGTTTTGGCGACCGCCATCCGGTGCCGCTGCAAAGCGGCAAGCCGGTCTGGTTCCAGTCCGACGGCACGCGCGAGATCGCGCCCTATCACCTGGACACCGTCACCACCAGCGCGCTGCGGGTGCCCGGCACGCCGCACAGTTTTCGCGATGCGCAGGCCGCCTGGAACCAGGGCAAGTTCGGCCATTGGCCCAAATTCAAGACGCGCTATTCCATGGGGCACTATCGGCGCGCCGACCTGCCGTACCAGTTCGCGCTGGCGGACGCTTTCACCCTTTGCGATTCCTATCATTGTTCGGTGACCACGGGCACCGATCCCAACCGCATCGCGTTCTGGTCGGGCAGCAATGCCGATCCCGCGGCCCGCGCGCGCGGCGAAAACGCCACCGTCGACAATGCCGAGCCCGACAATCTGCGCTGCTGGATCAAGGGCGCGCTGCCCGAGCCGGGATATACTTATGCTGGCTCGTCCCTGACCTGGCCCACTATTCCCGATGTGCTGGAAGCGGCGAAAGTCGGCTGGCGCATCTATCAGGATCCCAACGACAACTGGACCGGGGCGATGCACGGGGGTCTTGCGTTCGAGAGCTTCCGCACCGCCAAACCCGGCTCGCCGCTATATGAAAAGGGCATGTCGCATTGGTCGTTGGAGCGGTTTGCACAAGACGCGCGCAACGGCAGTTTGCCGGAGGTATCGTGGGTGCTGCCGCCTATGCTGTGGTCTGAACATCCGGGTCCTTCCAGTCCTGCCCAGGGCGCGGAGTTCACCGCCAAGGTGATCGATGCCTTGACCGCAAACCCAAAGACCTGGGGCGAGACGGTGCTGTTCCTGACCTATGATGAGAATGACGGCATGTTCGATCATGTGCCGCCACCGGCGGTGCCGTCTTACAATGCCGATGGTTCGCTGGCGGGCGGCGCCACCTTGAAGCTGAACGGGATGTATTTCTCCGATCCTCAGCGCGCGCATCTGCTGGCCGAAGACACGATCAGCGGCACGCTGCGCCCCTGGGGTCTTGGGCCGCGGGTGCCGATGACGGTGATCTCGCCCTGGAGCAAGGGCGGCTGGGTCAACAGCCAGACCTTCGATCACACTTCGGTGGGGCAATTTCTGGAAAAGCGCTTCGGCGTCACCATTCCGGGCATCAGTCCCTGGCACCGCGCGGTATGCGGCGACATGCTGTCGGCCTTCAATTTCGTCTCACCCAACGATCCGGTGCGGCCCGTTTTGCCGGACACCAGGGGATCAGCCGGATTGGTGCGGCAGGCAGAACAGCGCCCCCGTCCCGAACCGCCCGCCACGCCGCACAAACCGTCACAGGAGCCCGGCAGCCGGCTGTCGCGCGCCTTGCCGTATGTCCTGCATGCCGAAGGCGCTCTGGACGGCGCCGCGCTCAATGTCATCTTCCGCAATGAGGGCAAGGCGGGCGCGGTGTTCCAGGTCTATGACCGGCGGCACCTGGAGCGAATCCCGCGCCGCTACACGGTGGAAGCCGGGCGTTCGCTGTCGGCGCGCTGGGATATCGGTGCCGGCTATGATTTGTGGATTCTGGGCCCGAACGGCTTTGTGCGCGAACTGGCCGGACGCAAGGACGACATCGCCGTTGCGCTGGCGTATCACCCAGCGCAACGCGCGGTGGAATTGCGTGTCACCAACCATGGCGATACGCCGCGCAAGCTGACCTTGGAGTCGCAAGTCTATGCGCCGCAATCCGCCAGGCCGGTCATGGTCAAGCCAAGGGACACGGCAAGCCTGCGCTGGGACGTTTCCAAAAGCGGCAACTGGTATGACCTTGTGTTGAAGGGCGACGAATTCCTGCGCCGCTTCACGGGCCGGATGGAAACCGGCAAGGACAGTATCAGCGATCCGGCGATGGTCTAGGGTGCTGGATATTTCCGCAAGGCCCTGGGCTTGTCCGCGTTGGCGCCGACCAGTCTTTTGTCGCGTGTCACCCAGCTGATCTGCAGGCTGAAGCCGGCGGGCGTGTCGGTATGATAGCTCTGATAGGCCGCCTGGTAGATGTCGTCGTTCACCTTTTGATTGTCTGGCCCGATATGGGCGGTGGCGGTGTCGGTGGCGGCATGCAGCCCGCGCGCCTCCAGCGCCTCGCGCACCATTTCCACATCCCAGGGTGCGATGCCGTAGGATACATGATCGATGGCCGCCGCTTCGGCTGGTGGCTGCTGGGCAAGAAAAGGATTGGGACCGCGGCAGATCACGTCACCGGCATCGCCGGCCATCATCTCCACCTGCGTGCCTTCGTCGAAGGCGCCTTCCCAGCCCAGCAGGTTGGAATAGAAAGAGGCGCTGCGCTTGTAATTGTTGCCCCGGTACGAGAAGTGATCGAACCATACGGTCTTCCAGCCGGTGGGCGCGAAGGGCGGCGCCAGCGGTTTGGCGGTGGCCGGTTTCCTGCGCGCGGCATACAGGCCGTGCGCGTTGCAGATCTGCAGCGGCCAGCCATCCGGGTCTTTCACCCAGAAACTTTGGAACGCATCCTTGTTGTCGGGCACCGGCGTCATGCCCCGCGCTTTCAAGGCGGCGGCGACCGTCTTGGCGTCCCACTGGTCGATCACCCAGCTGAAGTTGCGGATGGCGGCACGCTGTCCACTCGCGCCGAAACTGTCGGCCGGCGCTGCGCGGAAAATGCAGCTGCCGATAGAGCCGATATCCATGGTGGCGCGCTTGCCGTCGTCCGTGCGCAGGGTCCAGCCCAGCAGGGCGGCATAGAAGGCGGCTTCTTTTTTGTAATCCACCACATCGATGGTGAAGCTTTCCAGGCCCAGGGTCTTCCAGCCGGTCGGTGCGAACAGCGGCTTGATGGGCGTCAACGCCTGGGTCATCGGCAGTGGGCACTTGGGCTGGCCAAAGCCGTCGCGGCACCCACCGCTTTGCGCCAAACCGCGGCCGGACAGTCCCATGGCCCCCAGCGCACTCAGCATGGTGCGGCGCGATAGTGGTTTCATGCCCATTTGCCCCTCCGCATGACGTGGCAGCATATACGAGTTTTGGTTATAAAGACCGGGTCAAAGACGGCGGGGGTCGGCATGAAAAAGCACATCAGTATCGGGCTTGTGGTTATCGGTCTCACGCTATCGGCGGTGGCCGCCGATGCGCAGCTCGCCACTTCCACCTGCAATGACGGTGCGGCCAATCCGCCAGCCTGCAAGGCATGGCATGGCGACCGTGCTGATGGCTGGCCGGTCCAGGGCCGCTCCGAGGTGATGGGCCGCAACGGCATCATCGCCACCAGCCAGCCGCTGGCGGCGCAGGCGGGGCTGGAGATTTTGCGCAAGGGCGGCAATGCAGTGGATGCGGCGGTGGCCGCCGCCGCGGTGCTGAACCTGACCGAGCCGATGAATGTGGGGATGGGCGGCGATCTCTTCGCCATCATCTACACGGCGAAAGATCACAAGCTGCATGTGCTGAACGCCAGCGGCAAGGCGGCCAGCGGCGAGACCATTGCCTTCCTCAATTCCAAGGGCTATCGCGCCGATCCCGCCAACTGGGGTCCGGGCTCGGGCATGTCCCAGCGCGGCATTCTTGCCGCCACCGTGCCCGGCGCGGCCTGGGGCTGGCAGGAAGTCCTGGACAAGTATGGCACCCGCACGTTCAAGGACGTGCTGGAGCCCGCTGCCACTTATGCTGAGCAAGGCGTGCCGCTGACCGAGCGCGCTGCGTTCGACTGGCGCTTGCCCAATGCCATCGGCCCGGTCCCATCCGACCCCAGCCATTGTTGCGTCACGCAGGATCCTGATTCCATCCACGCCTGGTACATCGACGGCAAGCAGCCAAAAGCCGGGCAGATTTTCCGCAATCCCGACCTGGCCAAGGCCTTCCGCCTGCTGCAGGCGCAGGGGCGCGATGCTTTTTATAAAGGTGACATCGCCAAGGCCATTGTCGCCAAGGAAAAGGCGCTGGGCGGCACCATGACCCTGCAGGACCTCGCCGATTACAAAGGCGAGTGGGTCGAGCCGGTCCTGAGCGACTATAAAGGCTTCACGCTCGCCGAACTGCCGCCGCCCAGCCAGGGATTCGCCGCCAACGAGATGCTGAGCATCCTGGCCGCCTGCACCGGCAAGGTCTATCCGGGCAAGACACTGGCCTCACTGGGCCCGACGGATGCGCGCTACTGGCACATGCTGGTGGAAGCCAAGAAGCTGGCCTATCGCGACCTGATCACGGTCAATGCCGACCCCGATTTCACGCCGGGCCTGCGCGACAAGGTGAAGATGCTGATCTCGCCCGAGCATGCGCAGAGCCTGTGCGGCAAGATTGATGCGGCGAAGGCGTCTGCGACCCGGCCGGGCCGCGCCGACGGCACCGGCGACACCATCGTCATGGCTACCGCTGACCGCTGGGGCAACATGGTGTCCTGGGTCAACAGCAATTTCTCCGGCTTCGGCTCAGGCGTGACCGTCCCGGGCTATGGTTTCCTGCTGCACAATCGCGGCGGGCTGTTCAGCCTGGATCCCAAGAGCCCCAATGCCATCGCCCCGCACAAGCGGCCGTTCAATACTTTGGCGGCCGCATTTCTGATGCACGATCCGTCTGGCCAGCGGATGGCGTTCCAGTTGATGGGCGGCGACATGCAAGCGCAAGGCCATGCCCAGATGGTGGTCAATCTGGTGGACCTTGGCGCAAACCTGCAAGCCTCCACGGATATGGCGCGCTTTCGCCATGACCAGGTCGGCAACGAACTGTTCCTGGAATCTCAGCTCTATAACAGTGTTGGGCCGCAGCTGAAGGCGATGGGCCATAAAGTGACTTTGGCCAACGGCTCGGTGATGGGCGGATTCCAGGCCGTGCTGTTCACGCCGGATGCCCGGGAGCCAAAACCCGATCCGTCTCCTGCTTCGCAGAAGCCGGTCAATGGCATGTACCGGGCAGGCAGCGATCATCGCAAGGATGGTCACGCCGAAGCCTGGTAGGCATCAGGTCAAGGCCTGCTTGCGGCGGATCACCGGCTCCAGCGCGAACAGCACCACTGCGCTGACCGCGCCGCCGCCCGCCAGCAACGCGAAGATCAGCCAGCTTGGCGCGTCCGCCAAAGTGCCGCCCAGCCAGCCGGCGCACAGGCTGCCAAAGCCCATGGTGAAAACCCAAAGCCCCATCAGCACGCCGGTCACTTCCTTTGGCGCGCGCTGACTGATCTCGGCCAGGCCAATGGGAAAGACGCACAATTCGGCCAGGGTGATGACCAGGTAGAAGACCACGATCCAGACCGGCGCCACCGGCGCGCCGCCCGATTGCCAGTCCACCACCAGCATCAGCACATAGGACAGCACCATCAGCACCGTGCCGGTCAGGATCTTGGTGATGGCGGGCAGGCGGCGGGCGGTGAGATCGTGCGCCGCCCAGTATTTCGACACGAACGGTCCGCCCAGGATGATGATCAACGGATTGAGCGACAGGAACCAGGTGGTGGGGATGTCGAAGCCCGCCACCATCTTGTCCACCCGGTCGCGCACATAAAGATTCATGACGCCGCCGTAAGTCTGCTGGCCGATCATGTAGATGGCGGTGAAGAAGACCATGATCAGCACCAGCTTCACGCCGGGATCGCTCCACACCGAGGCTTCTGTGCTGCCGGTATCCTTGCGCAGTGGTTTTACGAAGGTGGTGAAAAGGCCTTTGGAGAACCACAGAAAGGCGAAGAGGCCGATCATCATGCCCACGCCGGCCGCCAGGAATCCCCAGGACCAGCCCGTGCGCTCGCCCAGGGTGCCCGCGCCATAGGGCGCGCAGAACGCACCCAGATTGATGCCCATATAGAACAGCATGAAGCCGTTCTTGCGCCGATGATCGCCCGGCGCAAACAGCTGGCCCATCAGCGAGCCGACATTGGACTTGAACATGCCCGCGCCCACGATCATCGCGCCCAGACCGCAATAGAAGAACAGGAAGTGCAGTCCCGCGGCATGCGCCGCCGGCGTGCCGGCCGCGGCCAGCAGGAAGTTGGCGGCGGCCAGCCCCAGACAGCCGATCACCACCGCCCGGAAGGGGCCGATCAGCCGGTCGGCGATCCAGCCGCCCAAGAGCGGAGCCATGAAAATCATGCCCACCGTGACGCCGAACAGCTTGAGGGTGGCGCCCTTTTCCATGCCGAGCCCGCCTGTGGCGGGATCGGCGGCCATGAACAGGGTCGCAAGCCCGGTGAAGCCATAATAGGAGAAGCGCTCCCAGAATTCGGTCGCGGCGATCAGGGTAACGCCCCGGGGCTGGTCGAGGAATTTCGTGCCGGTCATTTGCGCCCTGTTTGTTGCCCTGCAGCAAGCTGACCGGCCTTCAATGTCGCTGGCAAGTGTTTATTGTCACTCCGGGGATAAAAGACGGGGACCGCCATGCGCATCTCGATCGTTGCGGCGATGCTTTTGCTGCCGCTGGCGGCACACGCTGCGCCTTCGCAGACCTTGTCGATGCCCGGGCTCAGCCAGCCGGTGGAAATCATCCAGGATCGCTGGGGCGTCGCGCATATCTATGCGAAGACCGAAAACGACCTGTTCTTCGCGCAAGGCTATAACGCGGCGCGCCACCGCCTGTTCGAGCTGGAGATGTGGCGGCGCCAGGCCACCGGCACGGTTTCGGAAATACTGGGCCCCAGCGAGCTGAAGCGCGATATCGGCAATCGCCTGTTCCAGTATCGCGGCGACATGAAGCAGGAGCTGAACTGGTACCATCCCCATAGCGAGGCGATCATTGAATCCTTTGCGCGGGGCGTGAACGCCTTCATCGCCCAGACCGAGCGCGATCCCGCCTTGTTGACGCCGGAATTCAAGATGCTGGGCATCAAGCCCGGCAAATGGACGCCCGCCATCGTGGTTTCGCGCTTCAATGGGCTGGCGCGCAACCTGGATGATGAGATGAACACGGCGCTGGCAGTGCGCGAAATCGGCGCCGACAAGGTGCGGTCCCTGGCCAGCTACCAGCCGTCCAATCCCAAGCTGGAGATCGATCCGGCGATCGACGCCTCGCTGCTGTCCAAAAGCATCCTGACGTATTACGACGCCATGCGCGCGCCGCTGATGTTCAAGCCCGAGCAGTTGCTGGCCGAATATCGCCGCACCAAGGCTGCATCGGCGGACAAGCCGGTGCATGTCGCCAGCGTCATTCCCACCCAGGCCGAACTGGCCGATCGCCGCGCCGACATGGGCAGCAACAACTGGGTGGTGAGCGGGAAGCTGACCGAAAGCGGCATGCCGATGGTAGTGGGCGATCCCCATCGGGTGCAGGAGATTCCCTCCCTGCGCTACTGGGTGCATTTGAATGCGCCGGGCTGGAACGTGATCGGTGCGGGCGAGCCGGCCATTCCCGGTGTATCCTATGGTCATAACGAGCATGGCGCCTGGGGCTACACCATCTATGGCGCCGATACCGAAGATCTTTATGTCTATGACATCAACCCGGCCAATCCATTGCAATACAGGTTCGGCAACGGCTGGGAGACCATGAAGGTGGTGCACGAGAGCGTGCCGGTGAAAGGCCAGGCGGCGGAGGAGGTCGACCTGAAATTCACCCGCCACGGCCCGGTGCTGTTCGAGGACAAGGTGCATCACAAGGCCTATGCGGCGCGCGCGGCGTGGCTGGAGCCCGGTGGCTCGCCATATCTGGCCACCCTGCGCGTGGACCAGGCGCAGAACTGGACCCAGTTCGATGACGCGATTTCCTACGCTCGCACCCCGGCGCTGAACTTTGTGTGGGGCGATCGCAGCGGCGACATCGGCTACAACGCCGCGACCATCGCGCCGCGGCGGATGAATTTCAGCGGTCTGGTTCCCGTGCCCGGTGACGGCCGTTATGAATGGAACGGCTTCCTGCCCATCAAGGAACTGCCGCATGTGCTGAATCCGGACAAGGGATTCTACAACACCTCCAATGACTGGCAGGTGCCGGTGGGCTACCCGCATATGGAAGCGATCCATTATGTCTGGACCGATCCCTATCGCGGCCGCAGTGTGGCGGAACAGCTTGGCGGTGCGAGGAAGTTCTCGGTCGCCGACATGACCAACCTGCAGAATTACAACCTGTCAATTCCGGCACGCAGCATCGTGCCATTGCTGCGCGACATCACGATCACCGACCCGGTGGCGCGCAAGGCGGCGGCGCGGCTGCTGCATTGGGACTTTATATTGGACAAGGATTCGGTCGAGGCGGGCATTTATGAAATGTTCCAGCGCCGCCTGATGATCAACGTAAAGAACACCCTTGTGCCGGCATCGGCGCGCGATGTTCTCACCCCGCCCATGACCCGCATCGTTTCGTCCCTGGCCGCGCCGGACGGCAGCTATGGCAGCGATCCGCTGGCGGGGCGCAATGCGGTGCTGGTGCAGAGCCTGGAGCAGGCCTGCGCAGATTTGAACGGGCGGCTGGGCGCGGACATGGAGAAATGGACCCTGGGCGCCTATCACTATGCCCGTATCATCCATCCCATGGCCGGCGCGCTGCGGTCTGACCTGGCGGATAAATTCGATGTCGGGCATTTCCCGCGCGGCGGCGACGCCTATACCATCACCGCCACCGGCGCCACCGACAATCAGGCCGCCGGCGCGTCCTTCAAGATCGTATCGGACACCTATGATTGGGACGCTTCGGTGGGGCAGAACAATCCGGGCCAGTCGGGCGACGTCAATGATCCGCATTACCGCGACCTGTATGAACTATGGGCGCGGGGGAAGTATTTCCCCATCTTGTTCTCGCGGCCTAAGGTGGAATCGGTGGCGGAGAAGACCATGCTGCTGACGCCGCAGTGAAGTACTGGATTGCAGGCATTGTGATGACGCTGGCGCTGGGCGGACCCGCGCTCGCTGCGCCGGCGGACGGCTGGATCACCCATCCAGATGCCGCTTCGGTATCGGGGCCCATTGTTCTGCATTTCCGCCGTGTGCTGGACGTGGCGACGGTGGCCAAGGCCCTGCCGGTCACGGTCACGGCAGACAATCGCTTTATCCTGTTCGTCAACGGCAAGCGCGTTGCCACCGGTCCGTCCACCGGCACCCTGGCGCATTGGCGCAACGAAGGCCTGGACCTGGCGCCTTACCTGAAGCCCGGCCGCAATGTCGTGGCGGCAGCCGTGTGGGATTTTGTGCGAAGGGCGACCAATGGGCCGCCGCCCGCTGCGGGCGCCTTGCCCCCGCAGATCGCACCTATCGCGCAGCAAAGCGCCGGGCTCGGATTTCGCATGACCGGTGAAGGTGTGGCGACCGGCGATAGCGCCTGGCGGGTGAAGATCGATGCGGGCCATTCGGCCGGCAATGGTCGCGCCCAGGTGCCGCGGGGCCGCTATTATGTCGCCAGCGCGCCCGAAGTGATCGACGCCGGCAAGTCTGACTGGAACTGGACCAGCGCGGCGGAAGGCAGCGGCTGGGTGGATGCGGTGTCCGCGCCGCAAGCGGCCAATCGCACCCTGATCGCCGATCCTTTGCCGCAACAAAGTTTCATGCCCGCCGCACCTGGTGTGGTGGTGCGCAGTGACCTGGCCGGTGATTTTCCGGCTCATCCGCTGACTGTGCCGGCGAATACCCACGCCCGCATCCTGCTGCGGCGCGAGGCGATAATTTCCGGCTATCCCGAACTGACCGTGTCGGGCGGTTCCGGCGCCGTCATCAAGCTGACCTATACCGAGGCGCTGTACGACGCGGACATGAAGAAAACCGACCGCGACCTGGTGGAGAACCGCCAGGCGCTGGGTATCTTTGACACCTTCATGCCCGATGGCGCGCGACGCAGCTTCATGCCGCTGTGGTGGCGGACCTGGCGCTATGCCGAGCTCGACGTCCAGACTGGCGCGGCGCCGCTGGCTTTGGAATCGCTGCACGTCCATGAGACCAGCTATCCGTTCCAACAGGTGGCCCATTTCACCAGCAGCGATCCGCAGCTGAACAAGATCTGGCAGGTGGGCTGGCGCACCGCCCTGATCGACGCCCATGAAACCTATATGGACAGCGCCTATTGGGAGCAGCTGCAATATACCGGTGACACGCGGTTGCAGATGCTGATCTCCTACGCCGTGACGGGCGATCCACGCTTGGCGCAACAGGCGATCGAGGCGTTTGCCGAATCCGATGTCGAAGGCGGGCTGGAGCAGGGCGCCTATCCCAGCCGCAGCGACAATGTCATCGCCACCTTCTCGCTGGCCTGGGTGGGGATGCTGGCCGATTGGTCGATGGAGCAGCCGGACGCCGCGCTGATCACGCGCAACCTGCCGCGCATGCGCACCATCCTGAAATGGTTCGAGCCCTGGCGCACCGCCAATGGGCTGCTCAAGAAGAACCCGCAATGGAATTTCATCGACTGGGCCGGCCCCAAGGGCAACAACCGCGATACCTTCCCGGCCTATGGCGCCGATGGCGGCAGTTGCCTGATGACCGTGTCTTGGCTGGGCGCGTTGCGCCAGGGTGCCGTGCTGGAAGCCGCTTATGGCGATAAAGTGCAAGCTGATGCCGACACGGCGCGCGCCGACGAAGCCCGCGCCGCCATCCGCGCCCATTGCTGGGACAAGGATCGCGGCCTGTTCGCCGATACATCGGACCTCAAGCCGCTCAGCCAGCACATGAACATATTGGCGGTGCTGTATGACGTGGCGACGCCGGAGGAATCCGCCGCCATCCTGGACCGCATCACCGTGCCGGGTCATGGCATCGATGCACCGGATGACCTGTACACCTCCACCTATTATTTCGCCTGGTATCTGGTGCGCGCCTTCGAGCATGCCGGCCGCGCCGACCGCTATCCCGCCCTGCTGCAGACCTGGCGCGATCTGCTGGCGTTGCATTATACGACATGGCCGGAGTCGCGCGGCGAAACCCGCTCCGACACCCATGCCTGGAGCGCCCATCCCACCGCCGATCTTTTGGGATTGGTGGCCGGCATTCGCCCTGCCGCGCCCGGTTATGCCCGGCTCATTGTGTCGCCGAACCTGGGAGATCTCACGTCACTGGATGCGGCCGCTGCCACGCCCAAGGGTAGGGTGTCGGTGCGCTATGCGATCAAGGGCGACAGCCTGACGGCGCAGATCGACCGCCCTGCCACGTTGCCAGGCGAATTTGTCTGGAAGGGAAAGTCCTACCCCCTGACTGGAACCCACAGCCGCTTTGTGCTGCCGCGCTAGTTGGTGCTGAACTTGAACTCCGTTACTTCGTGCAGCGGCTGACCCGGCGCCACCAGCCTGGACGGGAAGTTCGGGTGGTTGATGGCGTCCAGATAGCCTTCGGTCTCCAGGCTCATGGAATAAAAGGTGCGATAGGTCTTGCCGCCTTTGCCCACCTGGGTGCGGGTGCCGATATTGTCGCTGTAGAGCTGTAGCCCCGGCTGGGTGGTGGACACATCCATCACAATACCGGTGCCCGGATCGGCCAGCCGCGCCGCGCGGCGCATCGTGCCGGGCTTGCCGTCGATGAGCATGCAGATGTCCAGTCCGCCGCGCATGGCGATCTGGTCGAAGGATGAATTCAGCACCGTGCCCAGCCGCACGGGTTTGCGGAAATCGAACGGCGTGCCGTCAACCTTGGCGATCTCGCCCGTCACCAGATTGTCGGCATCCTGCGGCGTGTATTTGTCGGCAAAGACCTGAAGCGTCTGGTTGGAGATGTCGCCATTGCCTTCGCCCTGCAGTGCGAAATAGGAATGGTTGGTCAGGTTGGCGATGGTCGGCCGGTCGGAGGTCGCCTTGTAGTCGATGCGCAAGGCGCGATCTTTGGTCAGCGTGTAAGTCATCACCGTGGTCAGTACGCCGGGAAAGCCGCCATCGCCGTCCGGGCTGACCAGAGTCAGGACCAGACTGGGCTCCGCACCGTCCTTCATTTCCGCCTGCCACAGTTTCTTGGAGAAGGCGGCGGTGCCGCCATGGATCACAAACTTGGCGTCCGGACTCGACTTCTCCAACTGATAAGTCTTGCCATCGATGCTGAAACTGCCGCCGTGGCTGACGCGGCCGACATAGCGGCCGATCACCGCGCCGAATACGCTGCCTTTCTGGTACGACGCGGCATCGTCAAAACCCAGCTCGGTATCGGTCTTGGTGCCCTGTTTGTTGGGCACCATCAGGCTGACGATCATGCCGCCAAAATTGGTGATGCGCGCTTCCAGCCCCTTGGGACCGGTCAGGGTGAAAAGCTGGATCCTGCGGCCGTCGGCGGTGGTGCCCCAGCCGGCCTCTGTGATGTTGGCGGCCTGCGCCGACGATGCGGCGGTCCAGAAAAGCGCAACCCATAAAGCGGTCTTGAAGCTCTGCATTGTCACGCCCCCGAGATTATCTCATGTTGCGGCGAGCATAATCGCAATTCGTTGGGGCGGGCTAGGCTCGCTGCAATGCATCATTCGGGGGTCTTCATGCGGCGCTTAATCATCATAGCGGTAACGCTCTCTTTCGCGCTGGCCGGCGCATCTGCCCAGGTTGGCGGCCAGGGCACGCCTTGGCGCGGCGCCGGCGTGCAGCCCTGTTTCGGCATCGATGGCGGCGCCAACAAATGCCCGGCGCCATCCCTGATGCGCGTGGTGCGCGCCGGTCACCTGTTCGACAGCAAGACCGGCGTCTTGCTGGTCAACCAGGTGGTGGTGATCGAAGGCGACAAGATCATCGCGGTCGGTCCGGCTGGAAAAGTGAAAATTCCCGCCGGCGCGACGGTGACCGATCTCAGCCACGAGACGGTGCTGCCTGGCCTGGTCGACATGCACACCCACATGTTCAATGCCCTCAAGCCCGGCACATCCAGGGAAACCGCCGTGTTGCTGGCGGTGCAGAACACCCAGGCCGACCTGCATGCCGGTTTCACCGCGGTGCGCGATATGAGCACGCACGGCAACAGTTACGCCGATGTGGACGTACGCGATGCCATCAATCGCGGCGAGATTGACGGGCCGCGCGCGCAAGTCTCCACACGGGGCATCGTGTGGGGCGCGCCGGGCGCCAAGCCGCTGGAGCCGGGCGAAAGCGCGGTGGTGCATAACGTGGAGGAAGCGCGCGCGGCGGTGCGTGACCAGATCGGCCATGGCGCCGACTGGATCAAGCTGTTTCCGGCCGGCGCCTATTCCTTCGGCGCCGATGGCAAGCCCGCTTATGTCGTGACCTATCCCATGCCGGTGCTGCAGGCGCTGATCGAGGAGACCCACAAGCTGGGCCGCAAGACCGCCTGTCACGTTTACGGCGGCGAAGGCCAGAAGAACGCCATCCTCGCCGGCTGCGACAGCATCGAACATGCCTTCGGCCTGGACCAGGAACAGGCCGATATGATGGTGACCAAGGGGCTGTCCTATGACCCGACCCTGCAGCGCTATACCGAGCCCTATATGGACGACAACGACGCCAAATCCACTGGCGGCAAATACCGCATGATCCCGATCTTCGAAAATGCCGTGATCCTGGCCTCGCACACCAAGGACCTGAAGATCACGGTGGGCAGTGGCGTGGATGGTTCGACCTTCCCGCACGGCACCCAGGCGCTGGAATTGGTGGCGTTGGTGAAGCAGGCGCATTTCCCGCCGGTACGCGCCATCCAGGCGGCCACCGTCAACAGCGCCGATGTGCTGGGCTGGCAGGATCGCATCGGTTCGCTGGAAGTTGGCAAATATGCCGATCTGATCGCCGTGCCCGGCAATCCGCTGGCCGACATCACGCAGCTTCAGCGCGTCAACTTTGTGATGAAGGGCGGCAAGGTCGTGCGCGACGATCCCGTCAGCCGCCGGTAGACGCCCGATACAGGCAACATGACCGATAATCTCTTCACCCGCTTTTCCGCACCCGCGCCGCATCGCAACAAGATTTTCCTGGCGCCGCCGGGGCGCGAGACCGTCACATTCGCACAGGCCTTCGACCAGGCGGGGCGCTACGCCCATGTGCTGACGGCGCATGGCGCCAAAAAGGGCGACCGTGTCGCGGTGCAGGTGGAAAAGAGCGCCGAGAACATCTTCCTCTATCTGGCCTGCCTGCGCGCCGGGCTTGTCTATCTGCCGCTCAACACCGGCTATACCGCCAGCGAGCTCAGCTATTTCATCGGCGATGCCGAGCCCGCCATCTTCGTCTGCGCACCGCGCGACCGGGAGATGCTGAAAGGCATTTTCAGCGGTAGGGTTCTGACCCTGGGCGACGACGGTAAAAGCGGTAGCTTGCTGGAAGAAGCCGCCAGCCAGTCGCCGGACTTTCCCGATGCCGTGCTGGGCAAGGATGACCTGGCCAGCATTCTTTATACCTCCGGCACCACCGGCGTTTCCAAGGGCGCGATGCTGACGCATGGCAATCTGTGGTCCAATGCCGAAGTGCTGCGCCGGGAATGGCGCTTCAGCCATGACGATGTACTGCTGCACGCTTTGCCGATCTTCCATATTCACGGCCTGTTCGTGGCGACCAACATCTGCCTTGCGGCGCGGGCCTCGATCATCCTACTGCCCAAGTTCGACATCGAGGAAATCTTCCGGAGCCTTCCCTCCGCCACGGTGATGATGGGGGTGCCGACCTTCTATGTCCGGCTGCTGCAGGATCCGCGTCTGAATCATGAGACAGCCGGCCATATGCGGCTGTTTGTATCCGGGTCCGCGCCACTCCTGGCCGAAACCCATCGGGAATGGTCGGAGAAAACAGGACAGGCGATCCTGGAACGCTATGGCATGACCGAAACCAATATGAACACGTCCAATCCGTATGAAGGTGCGCGAAAGCCTGGCTCGGTGGGCATGCCCTTGCCTGGAACAGAACTGCGCATCGCCGATGGTGATGGCAAGCCGTTGCCGCAAGGCGAAATCGGCATGATCGAGGTGCGCGGCCCCAACGTCTTTGCCGGCTACTGGCGGATGCCGGAAAAGACCGCGGCGGAATTCCGCGCCGACGGTTTCTTCACCACCGGCGATCTGGGGATGATCGACGGCGACGGCTATGTCCATATCGTGGGCCGGGCCAAGGACCTGATCATCAGTGGGGGCTTTAATGTCTACCCCAAGGAAATCGAAAGCCTGATCGATGAGCTGCCGGGCGTGACCGAAAGTGCCGTCATCGGTCTGCCGCACCGGGATTTCGGCGAAGGCGTCACCGCCGTGGTGGTGCTGAGCAAGGATGCGGCGCTGACGCAGGATCAAGTCCTGTCGGCGATCAGGGACAGGCTGGCGAAATTCAAGCAACCCAAGGCGGTGCTGTTTACCGACGCGTTTCCGCGCAATGCGCTGGGCAAGGTGCAAAAGAACCTGCTGCGCGACAAGTACAAGGACCTGTACGCCTGATGGACCAGAGCCGGAACGCCTGCGAACTGCTGTACGACCACTGGGCGGCCGGCACGCAACTGGAAAGCCTGCCGTCCGGCCTTCGCCCCGCGACCCGCGCGGAAGGCTATGAAGTGCAGGCACACCTGGAATCGCATACCAGCGCGCCGCTGTATGGCTGGAAGATCGCCGCCACCAGCGTCAACGGCCAACGGCATATCGGCGTGGATGGCCCGCTGGCGGGGCGCATCCTGGCGGAACGCGTCATCGCAGACGGCGGCGATTTTGTGCTGGGCACCAGCCTGATGCGGGTGGCGGAACTGGAGTTCGCATTCCGTATGGGGACCGATCTGGCGCCCCGCGCTACCGCCTATACCCAGGACGAAGTTCTTTCGGCCGTCGCGACCCTGCATCCGGCGATCGAATTGCCGGACTCGCGTTTTGCGCACTTTGAAACCGCCGGCCTGGCGCAACTGGTGGCCGACAATGCCTGCGCCCATTATTTCGTGTTGGGACCGGCAGCGGATGACAGCTGGC
>Ga0118677_10004273_pt1 | contig 26218 bp, 26 predicted proteins | sample AliMusrvi5mmetaG_FD_86154 | JGI IMG/M metagenome (GOLD analysis project Ga0118677, IMG submission 86154)
ATTATTAGTGGTCATCGGTATAATGATTGTAGAAATAAACGTTGGTATAGGGGTGTTGATGTAACCTTCGCGTTGTGGGGTTTCCTAAACGGCGTTAGCGTTCCAAGTCAACAGATTGAAGGGGTTAGTCGGGATCTTCTCCCATCGCCTGCAGTGGTGGCTTAATGTAAAATTGATAGTAATAAGACAGGCTTGATTAAGGGCTTGCGCGTATTCGTTTCAAGGTGTTATTCTGGTATATTTAGTGGGTTTATACGTGCATATAGTGGTCAGTAAGATAATAATTTATATCATCTTTGTGTCACAAATAAGCCATAAAATAGACTTTTAAGTCTTGTGAAAGGTTGCGGCAGATGTTTAAAATAATAAAGACAAGACAAGACAAGACAAGACAAGACAAGACAAGACAAGACAACATGATGGATGCGGATGGCGTTAAACCGTTTGGCCCAATCGCCGCAGTGGCGGCCGGGTTGCCTTATTCCATCCACCCGGGCAGTCAATAAAGGTTCCGCTTAAAAAATGACTGCACAAAACTCACCAAAAGTTGCGATCCTGCTCTGCACCTACCAGGGGCAGCAATACCTACAGGCGCAGTTGAATTCCTTCGTGGCGCAGACGCACACGAACTGGGAGCTCTGGGTGTCCGACGACGGCTCCAAGGACGGCACGCACGCAATCCTGGCGGAAACCGTTAAGGATTGGGGAAAAGATAAGATATCCGTCCGCAACGGGCCGAAGGCGGGCTTCTGTGCGAACTTCCTGTCGCTGACCTGCAAGGCCGACATTCAGGCTGACTACTACGCCTACTCCGACCAAGACGACATCTGGAAACCAGAAAAATTAGCGCGTGCAGTGGCGGCTCTGAGTACGGTGCCCAACGGCACCCCAGCGCTCTACTGCTCACGCACCCGCATTGTGGATGCCGATGACAAGCCGATCTGCATGTCCCCACTCTTTGATAAGATGCCAAGCTTCGCCAATGCGCTGATGCAGAACATCGGTGGCGGCAACACGATGGTATTTAACGATGCTGCACGCCAACTGCTGATTGCGGCCGGCGAAGAGGTCAAGGTGGTCGTGCACGATTGGTGGGCGTATCTGCTCATCACTGGTTGCGGTGGCCAGGTATTCTACGATCCAATCCCGACCGTGCGCTACCGCCAGCATGGCAGCAACCTGGTGGGCATGAACGGCACATGGCCAGCCCGAATTAAACGCATAGTCCTGATGCTCCAAGGGCGCTTGCGGGAGTGGAATGACCTCAACGTGGCGGCCCTTCAGTCGGTACACGGTCGATTGACCCCCAGGAATCAGGAGGTACTCAATCAATTTATGGTGGCAAGACAGTTGCCGCTACACCAACGCCTCGTGGGCTTGATGCGTGCGGGGGTCTACCGCCAGACCCTGTACGGTAAGCTGGGATTGATTGCCGCCGCAGTCTTTAATAAGATCTAATCGGATGCAGTGGAATACGCCGATCACCCTGAAGTGGATTGCCTTGTGCGCGTTACCTAACCGTCGCCATGGATCCTTAATGCTTAACAATGCCGGGAACCGCCTGTGATTTTAGTCACCGGGGGTGCTGGATTTATTGGGGCGAACTTTGTGACGGACTGGCTAGCCGCGTCCGATGAGCCCGTCGTCAACCTCGACCTCCTGACCTATGCCGGCAACCGAGAAAATTTAGCGGCGCTTGAGGGCGATGACCGCCATGTCTTTGTGCACGGCGACATCGGCGATGCCACCCTGGTTGCTGGGCTACTCAATCGCTACCAGCCACGCGCCGTCATCAACTTTGCGGCCGAGAGCCATGTGGATCGCTCCATTCACGGTCCCGAGGACTTTATCCAGACCAACATCGTCGGCACGTTCCACCTGCTCGAAGCGGTGCGGGCGTACTGGGGTGGCCTAGAGGATACTTCTAAGCAAGCCTTCCGCTTCCTGCATGTGTCTACCGATGAGGTGTATGGCTCCTTGAGCGCGGGTGAGCCGGCCTTTACCGAAACGCATCCATACGAGCCCAACAGCCCGTACTCGGCGAGTAAGGCCGCGAGCGACCACTTGGTGCGCGCCTACCACCACACCTACGGCCTACCAGTCCTGACTACCAACTGTTCCAACAACTACGGGCCTTATCACTTCCCAGAGAAGCTGATCCCGCTCATGATCGTCAATGCGCTGGCCGGTAAATCGCTACCAGTCTACGGTGACGGCCAACAGATCCGCGACTGGCTCTACGTGAAGGACCACTGTAGCGCGATCCGCCGTGTGCTAGACGCTGGCAGGGTGGGTGAGGTCTACAACGTCGGTGGCTGGAACGAGAAGGCGAATATTGATATCGTCCACATCGTCTGCACCCTGTTAGATGATGCGCGCCCTCGTGCCGACGGCGCAAGCTACGCCACACAGATTACCTACGTGACGGACCGCCCAGGGCACGACCGCCGCTACGCCATCGACGCGAGTAAGATCGAGCGTGAGTTGGGCTGGAAACCAGCCGAGACCTTTGACACCGGCATCCGTAAGACGGTGCAGTGGTACTTAAGCCACCAAGACTGGGTCGCTAACGTGCAGTCCGGGTCCTATCGCGACTGGGTCGAGAAGAACTACGCGGAGCGTGTCGCTTGATGCCCCTTAAAATCTTACTCTTAGGCCGTGAGGGTCAAGTGGGCTGGGAGCTGCAACGCAGCTTGGCGCCTCTGGGGGACGTGATTGCGCTCGATATCCATAGCCAAGACCACTGCGGTGACTTAACCAATTTAGTGGGCTTGGCCCAAACAGTACGTGCCATACAACCGGATGTGATTGTGAACGCAGCTGCCCACACCGCCGTGGATCGCGCTGAGAGTGAACCAGCGCTGGCGCATACCATTAATACCTTGGCTCCCGGTGTGTTGGCAGAGGAGGCCAAGGCCTGTGGGGCTTGGTTAGTCCACTACTCAACCGACTACGTCTTTGATGGCAGTGGGAGTGCGCCGCGAACCGAGCTGGACGCCACTGGTCCGTTGAGCGTCTACGGCAGCACTAAACTGGCGGGCGAGGCGGCGATTGTAGCCTCGGGTTGCAAGCACCTCATTTTTAGGACCAGCTGGGTCTATGCCGCGCGCGGCAATAATTTTGCCAAGACCATGCTAAAGCTCGCGCAGGAACGAGAACAACTGAAGGTCATCGATGACCAGATTGGTGCACCCACGGGGGCAGATCTGTTGGCCGACGTCACCGCGCACGCGATACGTCAAGCACAACAGCAAGACGACTTGACGGGGATCTATCACCTAGTGGCCGCAGGCGAGACCTCGTGGCACGCCTACGCGAAATATGTGATTGAGACGGCACGTGACGCTGGCGTGGCCATTAAGGTGGCTCCTGACGCTATCCTAGCGGTACCGAGCAGTGAGTTCCCAACCGCCGCGAGGCGCCCGATGAATTCGCGCCTGGATACCACAAAATTAAAGCAACGCTTTGGCCTAAATCTGCCACACTGGCAGGTGGGCGTTAAGCGGATGCTCACCGAGACACTAGGACAATCATCATGATCCAACGTAAGGGCATCATCCTCGCCGGTGGCTCTGGCACCAGGCTCTACCCGGTCACCAAGGTGGTGTCCAAGCAGTTGCTCCCCATCTACGACAAGCCGATGATCTACTACCCGCTGAGCACCTTGATGCTCGCTGGCATTCGTGACATTCTCATCATTTCAACCCCGCAAGATACGCCACGCTTCGAGCAGTTATTAGGTGACGGCAGTGAGTGGGGCATTAAGCTCACCTACGCGGTGCAACCTAGCCCAGATGGTTTGGCGCAGGCCTTCATTATCGGTAAAGACTTTATCGGTAACGACCCCTGTGCCTTGGTGTTGGGGGACAATATATTCTACGGTCACGATTTGCACACGCAACTTGAGCAGGCCATGCTCCGCACGGAAGGTGCAACCGTCTTCGCCTACCACGTGCAGGACCCAGAGCGCTATGGTGTGGTGGCCTTCGACGCGAAGGGTCGTGCCACCAGCCTAGAAGAAAAACCAGCCGTGCCGAAGAGCCACTGCGCGGTAACCGGTCTCTATTTTTATGACAACGAGGTGGTAGAGATTGCCGCTAACCTCAAGCCATCACCTCGTGGGGAGTTGGAGATTACCGACCTCAACCGCATCTACCTAGAGCGCAATCAGCTTAATGTGGAGATCATGGGCCGCGGCTATGCTTGGCTCGATACGGGAACGCATGAGAGTCTGATTGAGGCGAGTAACTTCATTGAGACCATCGAGCACCGCCAAGGGCTTAAGGTGTCCTGTCCAGAGGAGATTGCCTACCGCAAGGGTTTCATCAACGCCGCCCAATTAGAAAAACTGGCGCAACCCCTCTCAAAGAATGGCTACGGTCAGTACCTACAACGCCTATTAAAAGAAGAGCTCCAATCTTGAAAATAATCCCAACCAATATTCCAGAGGTCTTGGTGATTGAGCCTAAGGTGTTCGGCGACGAGCGTGGCTTCTTCTTCGAGAGCTTTAACCAAGCGAAGTTTGAGGCAGCGATTGGCCGCCAAGTGCACTTTGTGCAGGACAACCACAGTAAATCGGTAAAAAATGTCTTGCGCGGACTGCACTACCAGATTAAGCAACCGCAAGGTAAGTTGGTGCGGGTGGTGCAGGGTGAGGTGTTTGACGTGGCAGTAGACTTACGCAAGAGCTCGCCGACCTTCGGTCAATGGGTCGGTGAAATACTCTCCGCCGATAACAAAAAACAGTTATGGGTGCCAGAGGGGTTTGCGCACGGCTTTGTTGTGCTGTCGGAGTCGGCTGAGTTTCTTTATAAGACCACGGACTATTGGGCGCCTGAGTTTGAGCGCAGTATCGCTTGGAATGATCCGCAGATTGCGATAGAGTGGCCGTTGAGATGTGAACCTAGCCTGTCAGGTAAAGATAAGTTAGCCAGCACATTAACAAACGCGGAACACTTTGCATGACCCAGACATCGATCACCATTAACCCACACGCAGCGCAGCCTACATCGCTGATGTCGTTGCTAAATAGTCTTTGGCGCAACCGTCAGTTAATTGTTCAAATGACAAAGCGTGAGGTTGTAGGGCGCTACAAGGGCTCGGTGATGGGATTGGCTTGGTCGTTCTTTAACCCAGTGTTCATGCTGGTCGTGTACACGTTTGTGTTTTCGGTAATCTTTAAATCCCGCTGGGGTGGCGATGAGAGCAGGACACTGTTTGCGTTAGTGCTATTTGTGGGGATGATCGTCTTGGGTTTGTTTAGCGAGGTAGTCAACCGTGCACCATCGATTATCTTGGCTAACGTTAATTATGTTAAGAAGGTGGTGTTTCCTATTGAAGTGCTCCCAGTGATTGCCATGGGCGCTGCGCTTTTCCATGCACTCATTAGCTTGAGCGTACTGTTAATAGCGTTCTTACTATTTAATGGGTTTTTACACTGGACAGTGATCTTTACGCCCTTGATTTTATTGCCCCTTGTGATCATGACATTGGGTATCTCATGGATGCTCGCGGCCATTGGCGTCTTTTTAAGGGACGTCAGCCAGACCATAGGCCTCATTACCACCGTGCTGATGTTTCTGTCCCCTGTGTTTTATCCTGTGACCGCGGTGCCTGAGAGGTTCCGACCCTTTATTATGGCTAACCCACTCACCTTTATTATAGAGCAGGCACGCGAGGTTGTGATTTGGGGGCACTTGCCTAATTGGATTGGTCTCGGAGCCTACACGCTTGTAGCCACAATGCTTGCCTGGGCTGGTTACTTCCTTTTCCAAAAAACTAGGAAGGGGTTTGCTGATGTCCTCTAATGACTTCGCAATCCGCGTGAGTAATCTAAGTAAGTGCTATCAGATTTATGAAGCCCCGCGCGATAGATTAAAGCAGTTTGTAATGCCAAGAGTAAAGCGCGCGTTAGGTAAGCCAAGTAAGCAATATTTCCGTGAGTTCTGGGCGCTGAAAGATGTCTCCTTTGAAATTAAAAGAGGGGAAACTGTCGGTATTATTGGCCGAAATGGCTCAGGTAAATCAACGTTACTGCAAATGGTTTGTGGAACGCTTACACCTACTAGTGGAACTATTGAAACAAAAGGGCGCATTGCAGCACTTCTAGAACTTGGCTCAGGCTTCAATCCAGAGTTTACTGGCCGCGAAAATGTTTATATGAACGCCTCGGTGTTAGGTTTAAATATCGAAGAAATAGATGACCGTTTTAATGAAATTGTTGCATTTGCCGATATTGGCGACTTTATAGAACAGCCCGTTAAAACATACTCTAGTGGCATGATGGTGAGGCTTGCTTTTGCAGTGATAGCACATGTTGATGCAGATATATTGGTAGTAGATGAAGCGCTTGCTGTAGGTGATGCTATATTTACACAAAAATGTATGCGCTTCATCCGCAAATTTCAGGAGCATGGCTCTTTGCTTTTTGTTAGCCACGATACCGCATCAGTGCAAAATCTCTGCAAGTCAGGCATTTGGCTCAAGAATGGTAAGATTGAGCAGACTGGCACGGCTAAAAATATCTCGGAAGCATATTTACAGTATACGTTACAAGAAATCTACGGTGCCGAGTCAAAGCTGACTTCGACAATGGGTGCTGCTGTTGCTGAAGAAACGGTTCCCGATTCGACCATTTCGCCGGCGATCGACTATGGTACTGTTGCCTCAATCCGCGACAACATAGATGCAGCGAAGGGTTGGAAAACTGGACGTGCCGATATTATTTCAGTTGCGCTAACGCGTTTATCGCCCGGACAAGAGAGTGTGTTTGAAGGTGGCGAGCGGGTGCGTATGACACTCCGCGCTAAGACCCATGAACCGATGCAAAATCCGATTCTCGGTTTCTTGGTGCGTGACCATCTGGGGCAAGATTTGTTCGGCGAGAATACATTGCCATTTACCAACGATAAACCGACACCTGCAGAGGCGGGCATGACTTTCGAGGGCGTTTTCGAATTCAGGTTGCCGATGCTTCCTAATGGGCAATATGCAGTGATGGCATCAATCGCTGAAGGCAATCTCTACGAAAATGTTCAGCACCACTGGATGCACGACGCGCTGATCATAAATGTTTCCTCCAAAAAAATTCGATGGGGTTTAGTTGGAATTCCGTTTGAACGAGTAGAACTAAAGGTAATTAATGAATAAGAAATCACTTAACCAACTTTACGATGAACACACTGGAAAAGTGTCTGACAAGTGGTTCTTGTATCTGACTGAATATGACCGCTTGTTTAGTAATTATCGTGAAAAGCCAATACATTTACTTGAGATTGGCATACAGAATGGTGGTTCGCTCGAGATTTGGTCAAAGTACTTCAATAATGCATCAGCCTTGATCGGCTGTGACATCAATCCAGACTGTGCTCGCCTCAGCTACGAGGATGCTCGCATTGATGTCATCGTCGGCGATGCTAATGCTGATGAGGTCCGTGAACATGTGTTGCAATGCGCCCCACAGTTCGACATCATCATCGATGACGGATCACACCTGTCAAGCGATATCATAAAGTCATTCGCGCTATATTTCCCTCATGTAATAGAAGGCGGTATCTTTATCGCCGAGGACTTGCATTGTAGCTACTGGGGCCAATTCGAAGGTGGATTGTTCGATCCTTACTCCTCAATATCCTTCTTCAAGCGACTTGCCGACGTCATCAACCATGAGCACTGGGGCATACCTAAGTCACGAGCTGATATTCTGCATGGAATTTCCATGAAATACGGCTGTGAGATTTATGCAGAAACGCTGTCGCAGGTGCATTCAGTCGAGTTCATTAATTCCATGTGTGTGGTACGAAAGGCCTCGGCTGCCAGTAATGGCCTGGGCCATCGCGTTATTGCAGGCTCAATAGAGTTGGTGGTTACAAATCTGAAAGATAGGGTGCGGGAACCTGATCCAATCTTAGATCAGTCTAACAATCCGTGGACTTCGAGGGAAATACCGCCCGACGAGGAGATTCAGCGTACGGAGTTGTCCCTCGCCATTACGCAGCAGCAAAAAGCTTTATTGCAAGTGCAAAAGGCTAGTCTTGAACAGCAAGTGATCAGAGAGCAGCAGCAAAAAGCTTTATTGCAAGTGCAAAAGGCTAGTCTTGAACAGCAAGTGATCAGAGAGCAGCAGCAAAAAGCTTTATTGCAAAATCATATTGTGATTCTAGAGCAAGAAATTGCTTATTCTGAATATAAAAATAATAGCCTAATAACCTCGACGAGCTGGAAAATAACAATACCTTTAAGATGGGTTGGGGATAAAGCAAAAAAAGCTAGCCGTATATTAAACAGAACTTGTAGATATTTTATTGATGTAGATTTGTATAAAAAAATACCGAATGCAATTGCTCTTTTGAAAAAAGAGGGCTGGAAGAAATTTAGAGTTATCTTAATTGAAGAACTTCTACGATACGAAGGTAGGAAAGATGCTATAGGATCTGAGTTTAAAATCCTTCCAAGTGTCGAAGGCATAAATACCAATGGTTCCAAGAGGCGTGTAGCTTACAGGGTTGATAAGACTGGCGATATTTTAAAACAAGATGACTTGCTGGTTTATGTTGCGTACTCGCCTACGGGGCATTTAAGCAAGATGCAAGAAGTTCAGATTCAACAATATAAGAGTATTGGATATAAGGTCGCACTAATAATCAATACTGATAATTTTCAATCGGTTATCGATCCCGGCTTTAATCAGTCAGATATTCAAGTAACGCGTGAAAATTTTGGATTCGATTTTGGTGCTTGGAAAGATTTTATAAATATCATTGGAAATTTAGAGATAGCAAAATCAATTACATTCACCAATGATAGCTTATGTATTATCAGCTCCGAAAGAAAGCTTTTTGAGCAAAAAAATAATATAGATAAATTAGATGTGGACATTGTTTTCCTAACAAAAAATAATGAAATTTCGCCTCACTATCAAAGCTACTTTTTTAGCATAAAAAAACAGGGCTTAAGTAAAAATGCACTGGATGTTTTGGGGTCATTGGAGTACTTCAGCGATAAAGACAGGCTTATTTCTGAGGTGGAGATAAACTTGCATTTAAAGTTTGCGGACCGTGGGATTACTATCCAAGAGCTTTATGTGATCACTGAAGGAGATTTGATTGCAAAAAACCACACAATCCACAACTGGAAGGAGTTGCTAGAAATGGGATTCCCTTATTTTAAAATTCAAATTTTGACATCTGGAATTTTAAACATAGAGAGTCCTGATATAAGAAGCAGTATTAGTGAGGATGTTATTTCCTATATTGATTCCCATTGTTCTGTGCGCAATAATCATGTCCAAATTCTCCAAAAACAATATCTAAGAACCTTGTCTCAAAAATCCATTCCGATTACCAGGATTTTCAATAAACATGGCGCCCAGCAAGCCTTAAATCCGATTGATGATCATCTGCTGACTGTGAAACTTCCATTTTGTGATATTGATGAGATTCAAATTACTTTCCCAAAAATTTTGGCTGTAATTCATTGTTACTATCTAGACGTAGCAAAAATAATTATCCGAGAAATATCTCAGCTCGATATACCCATGCGGTTGCTTCTTACAACAGACTGTCAAGAAAAACAAACTTCTTTGGTTGATATTCTAGAAAAATTTGGGTTGGAAGGAACCGTTGTGTTGTGCGAAAACAGAGGTAGAGATGTAGCACCATTTGTCATTGAAACGAAAAAATATATTACGAATGAAGATGTTATTTTGCATCTTCACACGAAGAAATCAAAACACAATGAAAAATACTCTGAGTGGGGAGATTTTCTTAGAGAGAATTTGATAGGATCTACCGCTATAGTTAAGTCTATTCTTAAAATCCTTGAGCAAGAGAGTATAGGAATTGTCTATTCAGAACATTATGGCCCTGTAAAAGACTTGAGGAATTGGGGGTACGATTTTTCTGGTGCAAAAAAATTATTGAAAAAAATTGGTGTTGAGGTGTCAGGTGAAAACTTACTTGAGTTTCCAACCAGCACCATGTTTTGGGCAAAGCGAACTGCCATTGATCCATTACTGACTTTAGGGTTGGATTATAGTGATTTTGAGCCAGAGGAAGGTCAAACAGATGGAACACTTGCCCACTCAATCGAACGTTCAATATTATTTATAGCAGAAAAAAGTGGGTATTCGAGCTTGTTAGTCAGTGCAAGTGAAGGTTAAGGCATTCAATATGAAAATAACAACTAAAGATTTTTTTCGAATCATAAGGGATTATGCACGACCGTGGCTTACGGGTAGTCGTGGAACTTCGTCAGCATTTTATAATTCAATTCCTGAGATTTATCCTGTACTTACATCTCGGTCAGAGAATGAACGGGTGAGATTTAATATACTTTTACCAACTGCGAAGCCGGAGAAGATTTATGGCGGGGTCGCAACTGCTCTGAAAATAGCATCTCAAATGATTAGTGGGCTACCTCCAGATTGTGATATTAGGGTAATTATTACTTCTGACTCTGTTGGTAGGGAGTCCGTTACAGAAATTTCAAAGCGCCTTGGCAAAACATTCATAATCAACAAGCCCAATGAGGATGTTACTGGCTTCTCAGTAACTGACCTTTATGAGTGGAAGTTTGTGCCAATGTCTATTAGGGAAAATGATATTTATTTCACTACTGCTTGGTGGACTGCGAATTTAGGTTTTCGCCTTCAGGATAGCCAAAAATTAATGTTTGGAAATTCATATGACTTGGTATATTTAATTCAAGATTTTGAGCCAGGCTTTTACGCTTGGTCGAATCACTATGCGCTTAGTGAAGCTACATATCGTAAGGGGCAAAAAACCTTGGCCCTGATTAATTCAGAAGAATTATTTAACTTCATGGCGGCTAAGTACAAATTTAAAAATTTATTTGTAATTCCTTATACTATAAATGAAGATATTGCTGATGCAATTAAGGTTTGTCCAAAAGAAAAAATATTACTTGTGTATGGAAGACCTACAGTTGCTCGCAATTGTTTTGAAACTATTGTTGAGGCATTAAGGTTGTGGCAATTGAGTGCCCCATCAATTAACACTAAATATGAAATTAAGTTCGTAGGAGAATATTTTTCCGATACGTTAATTGCAGAGCTTGAAAACGCATTAGTTCTTGGGAAATTACCCTTAAGTGAGTATGCAGATTTATTAAGTCGAGCTGCTATAGGAGTTTCATTAATGGTAAGTCCCCATCCTAGCTACCCACCTTTAGAAATGTCTTTTGCAGGCTGCATAACCATAACAAATTGTTATGAAAATAAAAATTTGAGTCTTAATAATGACAATATTTTGAGTATTGAAGAATTGTCACCTGAAAGACTTGCGCTCGAATTAGAACGTGCTACGTTGCGTTTTGAGAGTGCTTCCAGAGCTATTGCTAAGCCTGTAAAAGGCTCCAGTGCATTATCCCCAAATTATCATGAAATTTGTCAAAAGATTCTAGCATCAGCTAGCTAAAGTAAATAATAAGGCATCATCAACATGGAACAATTTCATTGCTTAGTATTTGACATCCCTACAGATTCTCTCGATATCATTGGTGGTGGAACTGATAGTTTTGAGCGAATTTCTAGGACGCATATAGACTACTTGCAACAACAAGTTGGAATAAATCCTTCAAGCAATATTTCAATAAGATCCAATCGAATGGATTTGAATATGCCGATGAATGTTGAATTGGTAGGTCAATTATTAATGCAATTCAACATGCTTAGGTCTTATTTACATGGAAATTAAATCGGATTTCGAAACAACGGGTTGTGAGTTTTATATGGCTCTTGGGAAGACAGGTGATTTACCATTAGAATCTAGTCGGCTACACGCACTAGAAACAATAAAATTTGAGCATTATTCTAATCAGGTCGAGGTGTGAAGTAATGGATGTAAGTCAGAAGGTAAAAAGAACTATCGTTGTAGACCTAGATGGAACTCTTGTGAGTTCTGATATGCTGGTTGAAAGCATTTTTTTATTTCTTCGTCACTTGCCATTGCATGCATATTGTTTATTAATCTGGCTTTTAAAAGGAAAAGTGACCTTTAAATACCATTTAGCTAACGCTGTTATACCCTGTGTAAGCGACCTTCCGTATAATAAAGATTTATTAGCATGGTTGGAAATACAAAGAAACTCTGGAGCGAAATTGGTTCTAGCGACGGCATCAGATAAGCGAATTGCAAATGCGGTAGCTGAGTTTTTAGGTATTTTTGAAGAGGTGTTTGGTACTGAGAATTTAAATCTTTCATGTGATCGAAAAAGAATGCTACTTGTTAAGAGGTTTGGAGAGTCTGGTTACGAGTATATTGGCAATTCTTCAGCTGATTTTTCTGTTTGGAGGTCAGCTTCTGCAGTGCATATTGTTAATCCAGAATTTGGCGTTTTAGCTGGAGCCAAAGATATTGGCGCAATCGAAACAATTTTTGAGAACAGACCTCCTTATTTCAAATCATTGATTAAACTCCTACGCATACATCAATGGGCTAAAAATCTATTAATTTTTGTCCCACTACTTGCATCGCACCGTATATTTGACACGCAGCTTCTTTTTAATGGAATACTAGCTTTTATCGCATTCGGGCTTTGTGCATCAAGCGTCTATGTGCTTAATGACTTACTTGATCTCCCTGATGATAGGCAGCACCTTAGTAAATGTAACCGTCCATTGGCAGCCGGTACTTTCCCGATAGTACACGCATTGTTTTTGATCCCAGTTTTACTGCTTGCTGCGTTCTCTCTAGCTCTGTTTTTTCTACCAACTCCTTTTGTCGTTGTCCTTGCCGCTTACTATGCTCTGACGCTAATATATTCCTTATGGCTTAAGCGCATAGTTATGATGGATGTAATTGTTTTGGCCATGCTATATACGATAAGGGTAGTGGCAGGTGCTGCAGCCATGTCACTTGTGGCAACATTCTGGATTCTAGCTTTTTGCATGTTCATCTTCTTAAGTTTGGCTTTTGTTAAACGTTATACAGAGCTTTGCGATGCGCGCCAAAAAGGGGAGGCAGACAAGACCTCTGGGCGCGGCTACTATCCTGCCGATTTTGAGTTGCTAGCCTCACTTGGTGGCGCATCAGGATATATATCTGTATTGGTACTTGCGCTCTATATCAATGATGCTGCTGCTGGACTTCTTTATCACGACCCAAGATGGATGTGGGCGGCTTGTCCGCTACTTTTGTTTTGGTTGAGCCGTGTATGGTTGCTAGCCCATAGAGGACAGATGCATGACGATCCTATCGCATTTGCTTTACGTGACAATGTGAGTCGCTGGATAGGTTTATCCTTCGTTCTGGTTTTTGTTTTGGCGACATTGTAGTGGATCAGTTGCTTTCTTGGGGAAGGTATCCTCATCACCCGCAAACGCAACAACCAATCTATTGGCCTGAAGATGTCACACGAGCTTTAAATAGAGCGGCTATTGATGGGCAGGGAACAACACTTGCTTTTGGATGTGGCAGAAGTTATGGTGATTCTTGCTTAGCTGCTTCAAGTCATGTGCTCGCAATGCAAAATATGGATAGAGTAATAGCCGCTGATTGGGATAAAGGTGTCATATTCGCCCAAGCAGGAATGACTTTAGCCGAGCTAATTCGTATAGCGTTGCCACGAGGTTGGTTTTTGCCGGTTTCGCCGGGAACCAAGTTCGTTACGCTAGGCGGTGCTGTCGCTAATGACGTGCATGGCAAGAATCATCATGTGAATGGGACTTTTGGTAGACATGTAAGGCGGTTGGTCATGCAACGAAGTGACGAAGGCTTTATTCAATGCTCGCCATTTCAAAGGCCTGATCTATTCGCCGCCACAGTTGGCGGTTTAGGTTTAACTGGCGTTATTCTTGCAGTAGAAATTCAGTTGCGGCCCATTAACTCCAGTCAAATTAATCAGCGTAGTTATCGATTTAGTGGGCTGGATGAATTTTTTGACTTATCTAAATTGCACGATGCATCAAATGAGTATGCTGTGGCTTGGGTTGATTGCTTGGAAAGTGGAAAGCAGTCAGGACGTGGACATTACATTGTGGGGAATCATGCGCAAAGTGGCCCGCTTGAATTGGCGAAAGCTAGTGGCCTGTCTATGCCTTTTGATCCACCTATCTCATTAATTAATAGTGCAAGTTTACGTATTTTTAATACGTTGTATTATCACAGGCAACAACGTAAGGAAGTTAATAATAAAGTGGGTTATGATTCATTTTTCTACCCCCTTGATCGCTTGCAGCACTGGAATCGTATATATGGTAAAGCGGGTTTCCAACAATACCAATGTGTTGTTCCAGAAAGTGATGGACGTGAAGTTGTTGGTGAGATAATGCAGCAGATTGCAAAAAGTGGCACAGGTTCTTTCCTGGCTGTGCTCAAGCAATGTGGTCCGCTGGCATCACCTGGATTAATGTCTTTCCCTATGCAAGGCGTGTCATTGGCGCTTGATTTTCCGCAACGCGATCAAGTGAATGATCGCTTATTCAAGAAGTTGGATTCTTTGGTTCATGAAGCTGGAGGGCGGTTATACCCAGCCAAGGATGCACACATGAGCAGTACACATTTTAAGCAAGCTTATCCTCAGTGGGAGAGGGTCGAAGCATTGCGCGATCCTCAACTGTTGTCACAATTCTGGAAACGAGTTACTCAATGAATCAAAATATCCTTATCATTGGCGCCACTTCTGGAATAGCCGAGGCGCTAGCGCGCCGGTACGCTGCAGAGGGAGCTAATCTTTTTTTAGTAGCTAGAAATCTAGGAAAATTGCAAATAATAGCTAGCGATCTTTTAGCACGCGGTGCTATGAGCGTTCAAACTTTTGTAATGGATGCCAACAATAGCGATCTTATAAGCGCAATGACTGTTAGTGCATGGGCTACTTTCGGTTCAATTGATGTGGCAGTTGTTGCACACGGAACCCTTCCAGATCAACAGCGTGCAGAGATTGATATTCCTTATGCTATTGCAGAATTTAGGACCAATGCCGAAAGCGTTATTACATGCTTGATTGCTCTTGCGGAAAAATTTGAAAGTCAAAAAAGTGGTGTAATCGCGGTCATTAGTTCTGTAGCTGGCGATCGTGGAAGGGCCAGTAACTATTTGTATGGCGCTGCGAAGGCCTCGCTAGATACCTTTGCATCTGGCTTACGTGTGAGACTTTTTATAAGTGGCGTACATGTACTAACTGTAAAGCCGGGTTTTGTTGCAACCGCAATGACGGCAGATATTGATTTGCCAGCTAGATTGACCGCTACACCTGAGACGGTATCACTAGATATTCTGCGAGCAATCATTAAACGCAAAAATGTTTTGTATACCCCATGGTTCTGGAGTTTGATTATGCTGATAATTCGTTGGCTTCCGATGGTAATTTTTAAGCGTATGAAATTATGATTAGTTCGGCAAACATTAGTAAAGTTGTTAAATACCGTAGCTTAAACCTCCAAGAAAATCTAACTACTTTCAATATTAAAGCAGTGTGCTTATATTACGTAATAGATTAATAGGGTCTTTTTATATGTTACTGACTAAGAAGTTTTTTAGTAAATTGAATCCGGAAAAACTAGTCGAAATAGGAGATTTTATTCTATCGCTTTTTCTGCTAATGACGTTTGTTGCTGTTTTTGTTCCATTTTCCCCTGGGATGCCTGCAGCCGGCCTTGATTCCTCATGGGTATTTGGAATGAATCAAGCAGTGGCTCTAGGACTTTCTTTTGGAAAAGACATGATTTTTACTTTTGGCCCTTACGCGTCAATCTATACAAAAGCATACCATCCATCAACAGATTTTATGATGATTAGTGGAAGTCTATATTTGGCATTGTCTTATTGGGCATGCTTTGTAATATTAATGAAAGATGTTCAATGGCGCTGGGTTCTCGCTTTTTGCGCAGTGCTCTCTAGCTTGATGTATTCGAGAGATGCTTTGCTATTTTCATTGCCACTGCTTGTTGGGTTAACAACCTTCAAGACTCTATTTTCGGAAGAAGGGAAGCTGCTCAAAAGTAATTTTGCGCCATTTTATGTGGCATTACTGTTTGCGCCATTTGGTTTGCTACCCTTAGTAAAAGGTAGCTTGTTAATCCTGTGCGGAGCAGTTGCCACTTTGAGCGCGGCATTTTTTACCGCTAACAGACATAGACTTCTTGCAATAACCTGCATAACTACTCCTATAGTTTCAATGTTTTTTTTCTGGGTTGCTTCTGGACAGTCTGTGACAAGTTTGCCAAATTATGTGATTAACATGACCCCCATAGCCTCCGGCTATACTGAAGCTATGGCCAATGACGGCAACAATATAGAAATTATTTTATATTTAGTTGCCTCTGTTTTTTTGTTACTGGCAATCTCTTTTCAAAAGAAAATATCTAATATTTCAAAAATATTTTTATATTCCATCTATATTGTATTTTTATTCGTTTCCTTCAAGGCTGGATTCGTCCGTCATGATGGTCATGCTCTTGCAGCAGGCATATCCATGCTGATAGCAGCGCTGCTATTACCATTCATTTTTAATAATAGGATTATATTTCCGGCTATTGTATTCGCATTAATTTCTTGCTTGTACATTGACAGTCATTACATCAAGACATCAACTGAGAGTATTGCCAATAATTTCAAATCAACATATTTGTCTGCTTGGTACGGCATCAAAAATAGAATCGAAATTGACAACTGGCTAAAACTTCAATTCGATACCACAGTTAGTAACCTTCGAGACCAGGCATCTTTTCCTGTTTCTCAAGGTACGACAGATATCTACTCTTACAATCAATCATATCTAATTGCTTCAGGAAACTCCTGGTCTCCTCGCCCTGTACTTCAGAGCTATTCTGTTTACACACCAGCGCTGGCTGAAATAAATAGAAAACATCTTTTAGGAAGCCAAGCGCCAGATAATATCATTTTTAAAGTCGAGCCAATTGATGGAAGATTTCCATCAATTGAAGATGGAGCGAGTTGGCCTTTACTGATGGCTAACTATCAACCAATTCAGTTAATTAATGATTTTTTATTTCTTCGAAAAAAAGATGATATTAGCAAAATGGCACCTCCATTGAAGCTAGTAACGGAGAAGCATACTTTTGGCGAGAGTGTTAATTTACCCTATTCAAACCAACCAATATTTGCTCAGATATTAATTCGACCTACTCTTCTTGGTCGAGTAGCAAATATTTTATATAAGCCCAGTCAGCTAACTATCTCACTTGAGATGAATAATGGCATCAAGAAAGAATACCGGATCATTTCCGGCATGGCAGAATCTGGTTTTTTGATATCACCTTTGATAAGTAATACAGCTGACTTTGGATTGTTATATGGGGAAAATAAATTTCTAGAAGGGAAGCGGGTGAAGTCGATAGAAATTGCGTCGCATGGGCGCAATTCGATTTTTTGGAACGAAGAGTACGCAATTACTTTTAGCCAAATTCCAATCATTGCTCCTATCGATTTATCAAAGCTATATAAGTTTGATGAGTATAGTAACGATTTATCAAATTACGATGTTACGAAAAAAGGCGTTTGCGAGGGCTCTATTGATGTTATAAACGATATGTCTCCTCTCCCTGCTAAACTTTCCATATCAGGCTTGCTCGAAGTTAGTGGATGGCTTGCGACATCATTTAACCAGGCAGCTCTGCCAGAAGCTGTATATGTAGTGTTGACCGATGAGCAAGGCAATCGTAAATATTTAAAAACGCACAATACGCCTCGTCCTGATGTAGGGGCTTATTTTAAGAAGCCCCAACTTAATGGTTCAGGATATAGCACGAGAGTTGATATTTCAGGGCTAAAGGCACAATACACATTAGGTCTTGCTTATAAGCAACTAAATAAAATAAATATATGCTCTCAATTTAATATCCCAGTAAAAATTTCTAATTAGGTAATTATGCATAAGCTTAAAATAATTCTCCCCGGCGGAGCTGGCCTAGTTGGTCAAAATCTTGTGGCTAGGCTCAAAGCAAAAGGTTACACCAACATTGTTGTGTTAGATAAGCACTTGGCTAACTTGGGAGTGTTGAAGCAGGTTCAACCTGATGTGACTGCCGAATACGCTGATCTAGCAGAGCCTGGCGTCTGGGAACGTCACTTTTCTGGCGCTGACGTGGTTGTGATGTTGCAGGCGCAGATTGGTGGTAACAACTATCAAGAGTTTGTTCGCAACAATATAGACTCCACTCGTTTGGTTCTTAAGGCCATTAAAGCTAATCATGTGCCTAAGCTAGTTCATATTAGCTCCTCAGTTGTTGAGTCCGCTGCAGATGATTACTATACGCAAACAAAGAAAACGCAAGAAAAGATGCTGTTAAATAGCGACATTCCTTGCCCAGTATTGCGTCCAACTTTAATGTTTGGCTGGTTTGATCGTAAGCATTTAGGCTGGCTTTCACGCTTCATGAAGAAAATACCTGTTTTCCCAATACCAGGGAGTGGCCGCTATATGCGTCAACCTCTTTACGTTGGTGATTTCTGTAATATTATTATTAGTTGCATTGAAAATAATATAACGAGCGGAATCTATAATATTTCAGGCCATGAGAAGGTTGATTACATTGAGATCATTCGTGAGATTAAGCGTGCGACTCATGCAAAAGCCATAATTATCAATATCCCTTATAAGATATTTTACTTATTGATTTGGGTTTGGGGACTTTTCGATAAAAATCCACCATTTACTACACAGCAGCTTGCTGCACTGAGCACTAAGGATGAATTTGAGGTGATTGATTGGCCCTCTATTTTTGGCGTGCCGTACACCCCATTTACAAAGGCAATCAATGAAACCTTCAATGACCCTACTTATAGTAAAGTTGTTTTGGAGTTTTAGGAGTGAAAGGTCAACGAAGAATTGCAGTATTAGGTGCCGGCCCGATGGGGCTTGCTGTTGCGTACCAATTGGCTCGCGATGGTCATCATCCAGTTATCTTTGAAGCTGATGATAGAGTAGGTGGGATGACCGCTGCATTTGACTTTTCTGGCTTATCTATAGAACGTTACTACCATTTTCACTGTATCTCAGATCATGCATTTTTGGATGTGTTGGCTGAGCTAGGCTTAGCCAATAAGATGCGCTGGGTTGAAACCAAGATGGGTTACTGGTTTCAGGGGCAGTTGCAGGCGTGGGGAAACCCAATTGCTTTGCTTAAGTTTCGAGGTTTAAGCTTTGTCGCCAAATTCCGTTATGGCCTGCATGCTTTCCTCTGCATTAAACGTAAAAACTGGGCGCCACTGGATCATGTTGAGGCTGTTGGTTGGATTAAACGCTGGGTGGGTAGTGAGGCTTACGAGGTGTTGTGGCGAAGGTTGTTTGATTATAAATTTTATGATTACACCAACAATCTATCGGCCGCTTGGATATGGAGTCGTATTCGGCGCATAGGAAAATCACGTTATAGCCTGTTTCGGGAAAGGCTAGGCTACCTAGAGGGCGGCTCAGGCACACTACTTCATGCGATGCATGCTGATATTCAATCGCACGGGGGAGAAGTTCGCCTTAAGTCGTCGGTTAATAAAGTTGTTATCGTTAATGGTAAGGTTAAGGGTGTGGAGGTGGCTGGGAATCTGGAAGTTTTTGATAAGGTGATAAGTACAATTCCACTACCTTATGTACCAAGACTGATGCCTGATTTACCTGATGATGTTTTAAATCGTTTTAAGGCGGTAAATAATATTGCTGTTGTTTGCGTGATTGTTAAACTTCGAAAACAGGTCACCGAAAACTTTTGGTTAAATACAAATGATCCTGAAATGGATATCCCTGGTTTGGTCGAGTACTCAAACTTAAGGCCACTTGATCAGCATGTTGTCTATGTTCCTTTTTACATGCCAGGTGAGCATCCAAAATTTGCTGAACCTGATCAAGCATTTCTAGACAAAGTTCGTCGCTACTTAAAAAAAATTAACCCTTCATTATTAGATGATGATTTTATTGATATTCGTGCTAGCCGTTACCGCTACGCCCAGCCAATTTGTGATCCAGGTTACCTCGAAAAATTACCACCAGTTGCGCTACCAATTAAAGGGCTGTGGGTAGCAGATACTTCTTATTATTATCCAGAAGACAGAGGTATTTCAGAGAGTATTAATTTTGGTCGGAAAATGGCTAGGGATGCCACGTCGTGATTAAGCAATTTTTATCCCGCCAATTTATAATGTTTCTACTGACCGGCGGAACTGCTGCTGCGGTTAACTTCGGGTCTAGAATTCTCTATAGCGAATGGCTTGGGTTTTCTTCTGCTGTAATTTTTGCATATATTACAGGAATGATTGTTGCCTATGTTTTGGCGAAACTGTTCGTATTTAAAGAAGGTCAACAGACAGCAAGTCAATCAATTACCTTTTTTATATTAGTTAATGGCGTCGCTATTTTACAAACTTGGGCTATCAGTATGGCTTTAGCTTATTACTTGCTGCCAGCTCTCGGTATAACGGTATTTGTGCGTGAGATTGCGCATGCTGCAGGTGTGATTTTTCCAGTATTTACTAGCTACATTGGCCATAAACGTTGGTCATTTAGATGACTCTACCGAATTTAATCTCTGTAATATCCTAAAAATAATTTCATTATTAGATTGATTCAATGATTAAACCGATAGTTAACAATAAGTTTTCAATCCTCTTGGTATTGACTGTGGTGGCGATTCATATTTCCTTAATCGCTTTCCCTCAAGTTAATCTAGAGTTTGCGTTTATTGATGGGGCTAAGTACTTTTTATCCCCAGAACACAATAAGGTTCTGCTCGACCAGTATTTCACGTATCAGGCCAACACATTGGGATTGCCATTATTAGTCTCCGGATTCGCTAGATATTTTCCTAGTACTGATATCCTAGTATTGATGAGATTGTTGAATGTTGTTGGTGTTTTGATGCTTTCATTTTCAGTTTTACTTATATCCAGGCATTTCGGTAAGAACAATCCGCTGGCAATATTAGCGTTAATTTTACTGAACCCCTTAGTTTGGTCTTTTTCTGGGCGTGCAACAGCTGATTTCTTACCCATGGCTTTAGGCGTATTTGCAATAGCATTGACTTTGGTTAAGCGAGATTTACTTATTTTAACCCTAGCTGCAGGCCTGATTTTTGGTGTGGCAGCCGTCTTAAAATATCACGTTCTATCACTGCTCATAGTTCTTGCTGCTATTCATTTAGGCAGCGAACTCAGTAAGCAGAGTCTGGTTAGAATATTTATTTTTTCTATTACTGCGATTGGATTGGTTGGCTTATACCTTTTGAAGGTGCATTTTATTTTCGGCTTTTGGGTCACCCCCCCCAACTTCCAAACAACGCATCAAATTCATCTTTCATCGATACTGAATAACTTTATTCTTTATGTTGGATTTCTAGCGTTACTTAGCTTGCCTACATTTTGGATTTCTAAAGAATACTTCCATTCGATTGTTAACTATTGGAAGTTCTTAATTCCTATATTAGCTGCATTCATTCTTTTTGCTATCTACGGATTAAAGGATACTGGAGAACTGAATCTTGGCCCTCTGGATGTTTGGTTAGGTCTCAATGTGAGGATGATTATTTTATCAATGATGGGACTTGCTGGATTACTATTAATTTTTAAATCTATTTACTCCGAATCAATGAGTAAGGTTAATTCTTATGTGGGAATTGCGATTATTTTTGTGTTGTTAGTTTTCTCTTTAAGCCGACCATCCCAGCGATATTTAATCCTCCTCATACCTTTTTTCATCTTAATGCTACCTATTAATGTTCTTAAGTCACGTTATGTGCTTTTTTCAACCTTAGCTATATTCATTTCTGCAGATATTGTGATCGAGCTCTCAAGGTATGCCACTGGCATGGCTTCAAAAAATATTGCCGATATGTTGGAGGTTTCAAATCTGCTTGCGGTAACTGAACCTAGGGCTATAGAGGGGCATCAGGGTAATCGTTTCTATTCTTATAGGAATCTTACCAAGCTATATGTAGTCGTTCCTGGGGATAAATCTTTAAATCCGGATGCTATTTTATCTACTCCACCGACTTCACTTTTGATCAAAAAATATTTTTCCGTCGTTCCATTAAACCCAACCCATGGTTGAACTTACGTTTATCGTAATCACAGAAAGACATATCTAAAACTTTAAGCTACACTATATCCAGCTGACTCAACGTACCGCATAACAGTATCTGTCTTAGACCAGCGTCCACGGTTCATGATTATGGGTAAGCTGGCCCCAGACAACAGTAAATCCTGTGCTGCCCCTACACGTAAGGAATGGCCACTAATTTGTTGAATGATACTCGGATCCAGCTTTGAGCTAATGGCGATCCTCTTATAGATGCGGTTGATGTGCGATGAGTTTAATCCATCGGAGAGCTCACCCTTTTTCTTAATGCCGCGGAAGATCTTGCCGCTGTGTATGTCAGTAGCAATCAGCCATTCATTCAATGCTTGCTGTGCTTCAACGCTCAAGTATAACCATCGACCTGCAGCCTCTTGGTCCGTTTTGCTCCTGCGCAATCGCAAGCGGAGAGTTTTGATTGGTTGGCTCTCATTGATAATCAAGTCCTCCACTTGCAGGGAAACTAACTCGCTCCGACGACATAGGCTATCGTAGGCTACCAAGAGGAGGGCGCGGTCACGTATGCCCCGTAGGTTGTCTTCGGTGATGCTGAGCATCTTCTGTAGTGTGGCCGTGGTAATCCCGTATGCTTGCCTATGCTCGCGCCCTAACGTCCTGAACATGCGCCTTACCTCTAGTTTGACGTCCGAGTGCTGCGTGGGATCTGGCAGTTCATTAAGTTTATGGATGGTTGCAATGGCGGCTACTCCAATTTTGATGGTACTAGACTTTAGCTGACCATCTGCCAGCTTCTTCACGTACTGCGCGACGACCTTACTACTAGCTGGCAACGCACATTCACCTAAATTCTCACAGTAATGGATGAATTTTTCGAAATTGGATTTGTAAGCGCGGATGGTTGCAGGGGCATAAGCTCCGTCGATTCTTATTATTGTTTCCTTGAGTTTGTTTTTTGCAGTATTATTCATATAAATACTTTTTGATTAAAAAAAGACACTAATAGTTTCACATATTACTTTAAAGATGTCAAATGATTTCATCTGATCAAATACGTGCTGCAAAAGCAATCTTGCGATGGTCTGGCGAGGAACTCGCGCATAGGGCAGGTGTTAGTCTGTCTACAATTCGTCGTGTTGAGTCTTCTGTGGGTGTCCCTGAAACTCAGAATATGAAGACGTTAGTATCAATAAAGAGGGCGCTTGAAGAAGGCGGCGTCGAATTCATCGGCACCCCAGACGAACGACCTGGCGTACGCCTCAAGTAACCCATGGCCGGCATCCCTAAAACCCCGCGTTCCGGTGGCCCTAAAACAACTGCAGGGAAGGTCGCGACCGCTCGCAATGCCATCAAGACCGGCGTGTATTCGGCGATGGTAGTCATCCCGGGTGAGTCGGAAGAAGATTTTAGGGCGCTTCACGAAGAATTTTTGGCCAGCTTTAAGCCGCACGACGTCGCCGAAAGCGCCATCATCCATGACCTCACCGTCCTGACCTGGAAGAAGTTGCGCCTAGAACGCCTAGAGAAGGCAAGTTTTGTCCGCGCATTGGAGAGGCCGATCAAGGCCTACGAGATATCCGACCAAGCACCCATAAAAGAAGTCCATGAGTGGTTGCTGTTACGCTTGGATAGCCTTACCCCAGAGTATCTTAAGCAGAATAAAGTCCAGCGCACCTATATGACCACGCTCAATAAGATGGGGGTGACGGTGGAAGAGTTCTGTGAGATGCCCAAGCTTTGTCCGGGCCTTTACCTAGACTTCATCACGTTCTCTAAAGATTATTATGTGATTAATAGCGCCATGCCAGCGCCGGAATCATTTATCACGCTAGAGCACACCTCAACGCCGCATGGCAAGGAACTCTTTATCCGGTATGCCCTGCGTGAAATAAAGACACGCCTGGATCAGACCCAATACGTCGGGGGTTGCCTTGTTGAAATCCAAGCCGCGGTGACCAACGTGAAAGAGAAACGCCTGCTAGACCTCATTCAGGTTCAAGGCGTGATGCGTGCCCACGACGACCTGAGTCGCGCCTTCTACCGCACGCTGTCAGAGCTCCGCCGCCAACAGTCGTGGCGCCAGAAGATCAGCGCCATCGACGTCACCCCAGAACAAATAAACGAGTAGGGCTGTAGGCACTTTTCAGATTAACCCGTAACACCACTCCCACCCCAAACGGATTTAAGGTTGCGGTAAAGCCAGGGATCGATCCTAGACTGGTATTCAGCCAGTGTGTCGCGCTTTGCCTCTTCAATGCGCTCAATAATTCTTTCAGGGTGTTTCACCATACAGACCGACTGACCGAAGTGGATTAAATCTTGCGCGAGTGGGTAGCGCTTGGTTTTAAACATATTTAAGGCCATGGTATTGTCGACCTTGGTCGCCCCTGTCCTCGGGTGTTCAATGGTGTAAATCATGGTGGTCACCACGTCGTACAGTGGCGACAACTTCACATCGCCGTGCGGGGTGTCATAAATCAGTGAGAAGTTCTTCAAATGTGCATCCCCATTGCGAAGTGCTACGGAGAGGGCGATGTACTCAAAGAGCCGCGCCTTACTTTCAACCGCATTGGATCCACAAAACACATCCACCGCCTTGGCGATATTTTCGATGCTGCCATTGTACTTTTCATCAACGGATTTACCCATAAGCACGGCCATGTCCTCTAGCCCCAAGCGTTGGCCAGCAGCCGTCACATCAAAGCGCTCCATGATGAAGAGTCCACCATCCTCGGATAACCAGAAGGGCGGGACCGTTAAGCCCGCGCGCCTTGCTACCTCCATGCACATGAATTCATTTTGCGCTAGAAATGGGTAGTCCTCACCGGCCGCCTTCACAATCAGACTGGAGGTGATCATTGACGATTTTTCGGAGACGGGAGCACCTGCATCAGGCACGATCACCTTCGGCTGAAAGCCGGACACGCCAGAGTTAAAGTAAATGTCGGTGAGAAACGCAAATAGCTCATCGGAAGTGGTGGAGCGGATCAACGACTCTTTTGTCACCTGCGACTTGGCCTGAACGCTATCCTCACTGGGGTCACGGTAGGTTAGTCTGCCGATTTGGTTGGCACCGGTAATCTTAAGTAGCGCCATATCATCCAGCGGGCCGATTTTCGCAAAACGTTTCTTGATGGTGTCCAGCAGGTAACCCTCCGGCCGGTTCATCTCAAATACCGAGAATAATCCGCCGCTGGCGTAACTTTGCGCACGTAGTGGCATCACCAACGACACCTCGGCATCACGTGCGGTGGTCTCATAGTTAAAGACGTAGCGCGCCTCCTTGGTGAGGAGGCCGGCATGGCCTTCGGGGGTCTCGACACTTAACTTTTTCACTTTAATGGTCGTCATTAAACACCTCATCAAGCCTGTCGTAATCGAGCCTGCGATCCATGATGGCCAAGGTTTTACCGAGCGCCGAGGTCGCTTGAATGAGGGTGTTCGCGCTAATCGACGCCCCAGACTCCAGTTGTATGATGGTCTCACGCCTTAAACCGGCTTTGTGCGCGACCTCGGCTTGGGTGAGCCCCACGGCAAGACGCTCACGCTTAAAGTGGGCGCCTAGAGACTTCAGATCGAGGTTAATGTTATTCATCGCTAACATTTAGTGAGTTAATAATAGTTTATGTTACCTATAGCTAACATAATAGTCAACTACTGATTGGGATAAGTCGCTCGGCTTGCGTGTGTGTTCTGACAAAACGGACTGGTTCTCATCTAGACCGATGCATACCATTCCCTGTTCTTCCTTGATGCGGAATTAAGGGGAGGGGTAGGCCAAGCCGCTATACCTGTGTTGATATGGGTTTTCAGGGAGAGGGGTGCGGAACAATCGCCACCATTCCCTGTAAAACTCCCTGTTAGCAGGGAAGAGTTGGGACGCTAATGCCCGAAGCCAGTTATCTCAATCATTAGGCTGCACTCATTTGATATACGCGAATCCGCGGCGCGCTTTTTTCCTTCAGGTTGCGTTGAGTCAACCGCAGTCCATACTCTACCTAAAAGTTTATTCAGAAGGTTTTTTCCCGTGAAGTTGGCCATAAAAATAGTACATAAACTTAAGCCCAATCATCGCGTAACTGGCATTTAAAGTCTACTTAATGCACAATGTACTCATACCTATGGATTCTACTTTGATTAATAATTTGCCCCCTAAAGTCGTTGCTGTTGTTGTAAGCTACCACCCAGAAATCCCTGCTTTCAAACAACTCCTTGATGC
>Ga0118677_10004274_pt1 | contig 26213 bp, 18 predicted proteins | sample AliMusrvi5mmetaG_FD_86154 | JGI IMG/M metagenome (GOLD analysis project Ga0118677, IMG submission 86154)
AAAACTTTCCGTTTCAGTACCTGCTTATCCGGGAGTCGTGTTTCCTGCCAGCGTACAATATATTGCTCAAATACTCGATGAAAACACTCGTACCGTCCAAGTACGCTGCGACCTGCCCAATCCGGACGGTCGTTTATTACCCGGCATGTACGCCACCATCACCGTAGACAGCGACCCCGGCGATCAGGCCATCGTGATTCCGCTGACGGCGGTCTTTACCGAAGGCGATTCCGATTATGTGTTCGTTGCCCTGGAGGATCATCACTATAAGCAGCGTGCGGTTAAAATCGGGTTGCGCTTGAAAGATAAAGCCGTGATAACTGAAGGCTTGCAACCTGACGAGCAACTGGTGACTGAAGGCGCGCTGATGCTGCGCACCGAAGAAGAAGTCGAAACCGACAGCAATAAACCACAGTGAGAATACCGACATGATTGAGCGTATTATCGCATTTTGCATGCAGCAGCGGCTGATGGTTATCGGCATGACGCTGGCGATTGCCATCTCCGGCGTTATCGCCTTTGAAGAACTGCCGGTGCAGGCTTTTCCCGACGTGCAAAACGTCTTCGTGCAGGTCGTGACCCAATATCCCGGTCAGGCGCCGGAAGAAGTGGAAAAGATGATTTCGTTACCGCTGGAGCGGGCGATGAACGGCTTGCCGCATTTGATCAATATGCGCTCGGTGTCGATCTTCGGACTGTCGGTGGTGACCCTGACGTTCGATGACAGCGCCGAGGATTATTTTTCCCGGCAACAGGTATTGGAGCGTTTGCGCAACGCCGCCATACCCAGCGATGTCGACCCTCAACTCGGCCCTTTGTCTACCGGCATCGGTGAAATTTTACGCTTTGTTATCGACGCCAAGTATCTGCCGCTGATCGAACAACGCGCCTTGGAAGATTGGGTGATTGAGCCGAAGATACGCACGATGCAGGGTGTCGCCGATGTGGTGAACTTCGGCGGCGGCATTAAGGAGTACAAGGTTGCCGCCAAACCGGATCGCCTGAAAAATTATCATCTCGATCTTCAACAGTTGTTCGACGCCATTGCCGCCAATAATACCAATATCGGCGGCGGCTATATCGAACATGGCGACGAAGCCCTGGTGGTCAGAGGCATAGGTTTATTAAAGTCCGCCGAGGAAATCGGCGAAATCGTCGTTGACTCTAACGATGGCGTCCCCATACGCGTCAAGGACGTCGCCGAAGTCAGCGTCGGCCCGCAGCCGCGTTTAGGTATCGTCGGCATGGATAAGCGCGACGATGTGGTCGAAGGCACTGTGCTAATGATTAAAGGTCGCGATGCCGTCAAGGTAGTAGCCGGCGTCAAAGAAAAAATTCAGGAACTCAACGATTTCGGCCTGCCGCCCGGCGTCAAAATCAAGCCGATTTATGATCGTACCGAACTGGTGCGCCATACCGTACATACGGTCGAGCACAACATGCTCGAAGGCGCAACCTTGATCATGATTATCCTGATGGTGTTCCTGCGCCGTTTTCTGCCGGCGTTACTGGTGACACTCAGCATTCCGATGTCGCTGATGACCGCGTTTATTCTACTCGATTTCGGCGCCATTTCCGCCAACCTGATTTCACTGGGCGCCATCGACTTCGGTATCATCGTCGATGCTTCCGTGGTGATGGTCGAGGCGGTGATGGTGCAGGCGACCCTGGATTTGGAGCGCAATGCCGATATTCGCACGATGCGGCAATCATTACTTGCCACCGCCACCGAAATGGGACGGCCTATTTTGTTTTCCCAGGCCATCATCATCTGCGCCTTTTTACCGATTTTCACCTTTCAGCGGGTGGAGGCCAAAATTTTTTCGCCGATGGCGTTTACCCTCAGTTTCGCGTTTGTGGCGTCAATGCTGTTCAGCCTGACTTTCGTGCCGTCGGCGCTGACTTATTTATTGGGGCCTCGACTTGCCGAAAGCCATAATCCGCTGGTTCATGGCATGCAACATCATTACCGGCGTTTATTGGAATGGGTGCTTAAACATGTCCGCATCGTATTTATTACCGTGATCGTTGTATTAGTGCTGAGTTTAATGTCGCTGAAATTGATAGGCACCGAATTTATGCCTAAGCTGGACGAAGGCAATATCTGGTTGACCATCACCTTGCCGACCCCGGTATCATTGACGACCGCCAAAGAGCTCGAACGCAAGGTACGCGATAAACTGGAAACCTTTTCCGAAGTCAAAATGGTGGTTACCCAGCTGGGTCGACCGGAAGACGGCACCGATCCCAAGGGCTTCAATAACCTTGAAATACTGATCGATCTTAATCCCAAAGATACCTGGCGTTATAAGAAAAAGGATCAGCTGGTGCAGGCGATAGACAAGGAACTGTCGATTTTTCCTGGTATACTTTCCAACTTTTCGCAGGTCATTCAGGATAACGTCGAAGAAGCCATTTCCGGGGTCAAGGGTGAAATTGCCATTAAAATATTCGGCAGCGATCTGAAAACCCTGCAAGAGAAGGGGGATCAGATTACCCATATTCTGGCCTCAACCCGGGGCGCAACCGATGTTGCCGCCGAGCAGCAGGCAGGTTTGGCGCAGGTGATCGTTGATATAGACCGCGCCAAGGTGTCCCGTTACGGCATTAATGTGGCCGATGTCGAAAAGGTGATAGAAATCGGCATGGGCGGCAAGGCGGCTTCGCAATTTCTGGAAGGCGAGCGACGTTTCGACATCACTCTGCGCTACCAAGGCGACGCCCGTAACTCGGTGGCGGGTCTGGAAAGCCTGACGGTGCAAACGCCGGACGGCCAGCGCATTCCAATGTCACAATTGGCGACGATCAAGGTGAATCAGGGGTTTTCCAAGGTCAGTCGCGAGGATAATATGCGCCGAATCGCGATCAAATGTAATCTGATCGACCGCGATCAGGGCAGCTTTGTCGCCGAGGCCCAGAAAAAAGTGGCGGCCCAGGTCGATTTGCCTCCAGGTTACCATATCGTCTGGAGCGGACAATTCGAAAACCAGCAACGGGCGATGAAGCGCTTGGAGATTATCGTGCCGATCAGTCTGGGATTGATCTTTGTGCTGTTGTTCTGGGCCTTCATGTCGGTTAAAAATGCGCTGCTGATTGTAATGAACGTGCCGTTCGCGATGATCGGCGGCTTATTGATTTTATTGGTAACCGGCATTAACTTGAGCATTTCGGCCGCCGTCGGATTTATCGCGCTGTTCGGTGTGGCCGTACAAAACGGCGTGATTCTGGTCTCGCATTTGAATAAATTGCACCAGGAAGGCCAGTCGGTGCATGATGCCATCGTCAACGGCTCCGTCAGCCGTCTTAGACCGGTGGTCATGACGGCATCAATGGCCATGCTGGGTTTGCTGCCAGCAGCCTTATCGACCGGCGTGGGTTCGGAGACAGCCAAACCTTTCGCCGTAGTCATTATCGGCGGACTGATGACCTCAACGTTTTTGACGTTGACGCTGTTGCCCGCACTGTATCGCTATTTTTCAGAATCTGACGAACCTTAAAGAAAACCCATGAAAGAAATACGCGCCTTTATCCAGCCCCACAAACTCAGCCATGTAACGATGGCGTTATTGGAAATTCCGGGCTTTCCCGGCATGACGGTTATTGATTGCGATGGTTTTGGGCGCGAACGCACCCAACACATTCAGGATTACAAGCCCTTCCTGCCTAAAAAGCGGCTGGAAATTTTCGCACCCGACAGATTGGTGGACATTATTTTTGAAACCATCATGCTAGCTGCCCATAGCGGACATCATGGCGACGGCAAAATCTATATTATCGATATGCTTGAAGGCGGCCGTATTAGTACCGGCGAACGTAGCGCAGATCTGGGCTAAGGTTTAACAGGACGCCGAACTGTCGTTAATAACGAAAAGCATTGGCATAAAATCAAATGGCAGCCTATCCTAATAGAACGAATCTTCAACTCTTGGAATCTGATAGATTTTTAGCCAGGATTTAAAGCTAGTAGGGTTTTGATAGGCCTTAAGTTCACGTTTGATATCAGAAATATCTATCTCTAAATCTTTGATATCTCTCGCTAGCATAGACATCATTTGTTTGGGTGCTAAGCCTTGAAACGAAGGTATGTTTAAATTTATCTTAAACATCTGTTCAATTTCATCAGTCTCTTGCTCCAATTCAGCCAATTGTTCTTTTAAGATCTTATTAAAATATTTAAGACGGCTGTCTGCAATCAGGCTTAACTCTGCCGGATTGATTTGCTCTATCTCTAACTGTAGAGCCAACAGCAACAATAAATCTTTTTTCCCATAAGCTATATTAACGCGCTGCATCAACTCGGTTTTGCGTTTTTGTTCTTCTGGATCCGGCTCGCGATCAGGGTGCAATACTGCAACTAACTTACGATAAACCTCTCGCACTGATTTACTGGCGAGCTCCTCTTCTTCTTGAAGCCTCGCTTCTTTTTCTAATTGTTTTTTAGTCTTTTTACGAGCTATGCCCGCTCGATGTTGAGCCTCGGCTTCTTCTCGTTCCAGAATTTTTTCATGCAAATGCGCTTGAAACATTTCCGGTGAAGTCATATCAATATCATCACCTAAATCCACATCAAACATATCTTTAGCGAGGTTTTTCATCATTTCAGCCATAGAAGACTCTCGGTCTTCACTAAGACTATCGTAATCATCCTCACTATACTTATTAAATAGCGGCTTTAATTCATCCATTTTATAATCAGCAATTAAGTGTTCTGACACTTCGCAGATCAGGTGTCTAATTTTTATTTTATCGGTTTTCTTAAACAGCGACAGATCATAATGCTGATCTAATAATTGCACCCACGCTAATTTATGCTGACTAAAAATTTCTTGCAAAGGTTCATAACTTTCAACCATTTTTTGTTGGTACAAGGGCCTAGTGTCCTGCCATTCGACTAAACGCTGCTTTTGTAAATCAATCTTCTTAGTCAGCGTATTAAATTGCTTTTGCTGCGCCGATAAGGTTCTCTTTTCATCCGCTTTTGGCGTGATACTAACAATCTTGTTTTTAGATGTGGTCATAAGAGAGAAATTTCTACTTGGATAATTAAAGATAAAGACAATAACAACTTTTTTGGCGAGTTGATTAGCCTTAACCCTAAAAGAGCTACCGTTGGAATTAATGAACACTGTCAATGGCAGTCAATTACAAGAATTTGTTTTATATGATTAAGGGACAACTTACCGATACAAAAGAGCCGATTTTTATCCAGTGTGATTTGCAATTAGCCCTATGCGGTGCTTGCAACTACGTCCAATTATCAGTCGTCAACACCCTACATCATATTGCAAGCAATTGGAAATGGCAGCTTCAAACGTTTAGAGCGGGCTTACAAATCCCTTCCTACATGCACTAAGTTTAACAACAATAACATAGCCCAAGAATATGAGTTGGGCTGCAAAAAACATGCAGCCCAACCAACGTGACTTAACTTTCAGTGGATTTACAATTATTTTTTAAGCAACTTACTACGAACAAGATCAACTAATTTCATTGCAAAATCTAGCAATGGCTTACGCTTAACAACAACTGCATAGCCCAACAAACCTAATAATAAGCCATCAAATAAACGTGAAAATGCTGATGGAGCTTGTTGCTGGGCGGCAATAGCAGCTGCTGCTTCTGACGCTTTAACTGGTGCAATTTGCACCGCGACTTTAGACGGTTTAAATTCTGCTTTTAAATCAGGTAAGCCTAAGCTACCCCAGGCATCATAATCTTGCCAAATGGGGTATTTACCCTGCCATAAAGACTTGGAAAAATACGGTGCCAAACTCATGCCGTGTGCAGTTGGAATACCTCTGTCATCCACAAAACCTTTGTAAACCACTAGACTAATATCGCCGCCTTCACCATGCCCATCGGTGGTAAATGATTTTTCAACGTGATCATGAAACATCCAGATACCTTGACCAAAACTATTTAAACCATCATCCACACCGCTCAACGATAGATCAATACGTTGGGCAGGAACCATGCCATGGACATCACGTTGTATATAAGAGCCAGGGCCGTTATCAACACCATCGTAATGAGTTATGGTCGGTTTATGACCATGTATATGCATAGCCAATGATTCAGTATGACCATTTAAAACCCGAAGCTTAACTTGTTGATTCTCTTCCATGTGTATCAACGATTCCCTTAAAGTATAAGGAAAAGATCGACCATTAAGCATGAAATAATCATCCGTGGCATCCGTGGTGTCATATTCGGTATTCATGTGCTTGGCAACCAAACGCGGATCATTGGCTGAACGTGCAACTAGCTCATGTAATTCTTTATCGGCTGATTGGTAATGCAAATCATATTCTCGGGCGTATTTTTCAAGCACAGCAACAGAAGGATGACGAACTTGACCTGCGCCTACGTTTAAAGTTTGCACCCAGTTATTAGGACGATTTTCTTCAACTACGAAAATACCCTGCAAGCCCATAGGAATATGGGTATGCGGCTGTACATGGCAATGATAATACATAGTGCCAGGTTGCCTAGGCTTAATCACATAGGTTTTGCTTTGTCCAGGCATGGTATCCATATTACTGGTTTGCGCTACGCCATCATTGCCCGTACCCCCATGATCCATAAATGGATGATCTATACCATGCAAATGAATAGAATGCGGTAAGTAATGCGTATTTTCTAATATTATCCAAACCACATCATCTTGCTCAACCCGAATAACCGGAGACGGGACTCGGAGCAATGGATTGGCTTCCAACTCATATAAGCTTTTAGTCGACATGTCTCTCGTTTTAGGGGCATACACCCAAAAAGTCGGCTGTATACCTGGAGCAATATCAAAAGTCGTGGTCGGATCTTTCATGTCAGGCGTATGGCCATTAAGTTCCACAACTTCTAACTTAATAACAATTTTGTCCGGATCACCATCACCGTCTATATCGTCTGATACGGTTACCGCATCGGCCGCCAACTGCGTTTGCATTAAGGTATCCATAGAAATGCCATTGGTGCCTTTTACAAACGCGGCGATATCTGCTGGATTGTCCGGGTTACAAAGCTTAGATTCTTGTATGGCTACACCATCAATCGTTTGTGCTTTACGCCAAGCAGGATCAGTAAACTCAGAACAAACCTCTTCCACCGGCCCCGTATCAACCTTTATTGTAGGAGGTAAATCAGTAACAGCTTGACTTGCCGTGTGTATCAACAGCAGTGCAGTAGCACCGACATAGGTAATAAATTTCTTACGCATACAACTTCCTCAGAAAACATTCGATTGAGAATGAGACGCCGCCAGAGCGGATTATTTATTAATTTTTGCTATTTTAACGCAATAGTTTACTTAAGTCTTTTATGAACGTTAAAAGCATAATCCGATATAGTCATACATAGCATAGTAATACTGTCTTGCTTGGCTTATTTTCTGTACTCAAGCGAGACACACAGCAACAGCGAGCTTTACCAATGTCTGCGGTTTTGAGATTATAGTCAGCATCGACTTAGTGATTAAGGGTATTCGACCGTTGTCGCTTTGATGCTTCAAGGTTATACACTATGGCTAAGACTACCTTATGACTTAAACATAATTCTAAATCGTGAAAAATCAAGCTCCTCAATATTTAGTCGGTATCGACTTAGGCACCACCCACACCGTAGTCGCTTATGCCAGCACTGAAAAATCAGCCACTGAAATACAGTTGTTTCATATTGAACAACTAGTCGCACTAGGCGAAGTAGCAGCCCAACCCTTACTACCTTCAGTACGTTACCATCCTGCACCCGGCGAACTATCGACTGCTGATGTCGCGTTTCCTAGCTATCATCAAGATAGCGAAATAATCGGTGATTTACCTATCATTGGGCTAGCCGCACGTTTATTAGGCGCGAAAAGCAAAGGACGCTTTGTAACCAGCGCCAAAAGTTGGTTATCACACCCGTCTATCGATCACGGTGCCGACATTCTACCTTGGGGCAGCGCTGATGATGTTAGCAAGGTATCACCTATTGCCGCTAGCGCCAGTTATTTAGCGCATATCCGCACTGTTTGGGGGCATCAATTTCCCAACGCGCCGCTAGAGCAGCAAACACTGGTCATTACTGTACCTGCTTCTTTTGATGAATCAGCACGATCATTAACACTGGAAGCAGCCCGCATGGCTGGACTTAAGCAAGTACGCTTATTAGAAGAGCCGCAAGCCGTTTGTTATGATTGGCTAAAACGCAATAACAGCACTATCAATCAAGCCTTAGCCCAAGTCCATTTATTATTAGTTTGCGACGTAGGTGGCGGCACCACTGATTTAACACTGATTAAAGTAGAGCCAGGCGTTGATGAACCCAAACTAACACGTATTGGTGTTGGCGATCATTTAATGCTGGGTGGCGACAATATCGACTTAGCCTTGGCGCATTTAGCCGAGCAGCGATTAATTAATGGTGAGCAACGTTTATCAGCTGCAGATTTATCGCAATTATTAGAGCAGTGTCGTTGCGCCAAAGAACGGTTATTAGCTGAAGATGCTCCAGAACAAATGGCCGTAACCTTACTAGGAGGAGGTTCCAAACTGATAGGCGGCTCACGCTCAGTCATATTAACTCGTGATGAAGTAAGAAGTATTGCCTTAGACGGCTTTTTCCCTTTATCCACACTAGACGATCTGCCTGACAGGAAACGCAGTGGTGTTGTTGAGTTTGGCCTGCCCTATGCAGCAGAACCTGCAATTAGCAAACATATCGCTGCGTTTTTAAAACTGCATGCCGCAGCCGCTAATGAAGCATTAAAAGGTGAAGGCAGAGTACCAGACGCATTGCTACTTAACGGCGGTGTGTTTCGTAGCCAACCTATTACCCAACGTCTTATACAGTTACTTAACTCCTGGAGTACAAAACCGCCTGTCTTACTGGAAAATAAGCACCCAGAACTAGCTGTCGCTTTCGGTGCCGTTAGTTATGCGATGGCGCGCCGTGATAAACAACTCAAAATCGGTGGGGGTAGCGCTCGAAGTTATTTTCTAATCATTGATACCGATCATAGCGCGAACCAACAAGGTATTTGTATATTACCCAAAGGCAGTGAAGAAGGCGAAGAAGCCATCTTACAAGATCGGCATTTTGCTTTGCGCCTAGGCATCCCAGTACGCTTTCATCTTGCCTCCATCAGTAGTGATGCTGTTTTTAAAACCGGCGACATTACTGACATCAGTGATTTGTTTCATTCCTTACCGCCACTGGCCGTAGCGTTTGAAGGCGATAGCAGCACGCAAGAGACTGAAGTCATTGTGCAATTAGCCGTCACGCAAACGGAAGTCGGTACGCTTAAAATACAATGTGTTGCCGTTAATAACAACGATCAACGCTGGGATGTAGAATTTCAAATTCGCAAGCAAGGCCGCACACGCTTATCTCAAGACACCAGCCTCCCCCCACAATTTGATGCAGCCGTTACCCGAATACAAAGTATTTTTGGCTCAAAATCCAAAGATATAGCTCCCAAAGCCGTCAAAAATCTTAGGGCTGATTTAGAAAAACAACTAGTCTGCCCTCGCACAGAATGGGATACGCCCTTACTTAGAGGGCTATTTGCCAGCTTATTAGAAGGGTCTAAATATCGTAGGCGCTCAGAAAGCCACGAACGAGTCTGGTTAAGTCTAGCAGGATTTTGTTTGCGGCCAGGCTTTGGCTATCCCTTAGATGATTGGCGTGTAGAACAACTTTGGAAAACCTATAACCAAAATATACAATTTGTTAATGACACCCAAAACTGGACCGAATGGTGGACGCTCTGGCGACGTATTGCCGGTGGTCTATCAAGCTCTGCGCAAGAACAGCTATTTACCGATATCGCTAAATTCATCAACCCAGCTGCCGCCAGACAAGCAGGTGTTGCCAAGCTTATTAAAAATCGTGGCTATGATGATATGGTGCGTCTCGCCGCCGTCTTAGAACGCTTACCCATCGATAAAAAAATACAACTAGGCGAATGGTTATTAAAGCGCTTACAAAAAGCAGGGGAATCCAACCAAACTTGGTGGGCTGTTGGACGTATTGGGGCTAGACAGCCTTTTCATGGCAGCAACCATAATGTCATTCCCGCAGACAAAGTTGCCGATTGGTTAATGCAAGCACTGTCTGTTGATTGGAAAAAAATACCTCAAGCTGGATTTGCAGCTACGCTTATTGCTCGCCTAAGTGGCGATAGAGCGCGAGATATTGATGATGAACTACGCCAAGACATCATCACCAAACTCAAACTCAGTAAAGCACCCGCTTCATGGATAGAAATGCTAGAACAGGTTAAACAACTCGATGAAAAAGAAGAGCAGTTAATTTTTGGTGAAGCCTTGCCGCCAGGCCTAAAGCTCATTGATTTGCCTTAAAATTAATTATAGTGACTCTTCTGCAAGTATTGTCGTTGTTTGGCATGGCTATTTTCTCAAACAGTCCGGTCGTGTATGATGTAAAGCATTAAAGATTGACTTATCGCTGCACAAGCACTTAAGCAACTAACTTTACAAAGTCACACCTACATAGCCCCTAGCTCATGAAGATACTAAACATTCATTTCAAAAACATCAATTCACTGGAAGGTGAGCATAGCGTCGACTTTGAAAGAGCCCCTTTTATCGACACCGGTGTTTTTGCGATTACGGGACCGAATGGCTCAGGAAAATCCAGTATCTTAGATGTCATTACCTTAGCTTTATATGGAGAGACATTTCGGTTTAATCGTCCTGCAGATCATGTTATGACTCAACAGACTAGCGACTGTTTTGCATCGATTGAGTTTTCTCTAGATGGAGAAAAATATCGTTCAAATTGGTCTGCTAGACGAGCAGCAGATGATGCTAACCATGCATTATTGCCCATTGAAATGAGTTTATCTCGCATCTCCGATGACAAAATATTAGCCGAAACGCCGCAACAGGTCTGCACTCAAGTAGCCGATATTACCGGCATGAATTTTCGTAGCTTTACCCGCTCAATCTTATTAGCTCAAGGTGATTTTTCTGCTTTTCTTAACGCTCTAGACAATGAGCGCATGGATATATTAGAAAGAATCATTGGCAGCGATATTTATGCCGATTATAAAAAAGAGTTGTTTGATAATGCCGAGAAAGCCCAAAAGACCTTAGATCGCTTAAAACAAGAGCTAGATAGTATTGCTTTTATGGATGCTGACAAGCTCAGCGCTTGTGAACAAGATTTAAATGATTTTAATGAGCAACTCACTGAGCTACAAGAAGATCAACAACTCACGAAGCTGCAACATGAGCAATTGACGGCTATAACTACGCTGCAAATGAGCATAGACGATCAAGAAAATGACCTGCAAACAGCTCGTACCCAACTAGCAGAGCTACAACTAAACCTTACGAAACTTAACGCGGGTCAAGATGCTTTACTCTTTAAAGACGACATTAATGCTATTGCAGAAAAAGAAAGGCTCATTCAAGAAGGTCAAGTCAGCTTAAATAATTTCCAGCTCGAACTTAGCCAGCTTAAAACTCAACTAGGTTCTGAACAAACAGCACCTGAAGGAATAGCCTATCGGTCGATCAATGAGCAACAGCAGGCTTTAGATAATGCAAAAGCACAACTAAACCAAACCGACTTAACGATTCAAGCCGAAACCACACAATGGCAATCTTTATCAGAACAGTATGGCGATAAACAGGCAACACTGGCTCAATTAGCACATTGGCTGCAAGACCATGCGCTAGATGAATGCTTATTGACTGACTTTCCTGAACTAGGTGTATTAAAGAAATGTCGTGCAGAATTATTAGAAACCAGCAAAAAACAATCATCATTTGGTAAACATTCTAAAAAAGCACTCACAACATTCAAGAACAATACAACCGCTTTAGCTGTAGAACGACAAAAACTAGCTGAACTCAATCAAAAAATACCTTTAGAAGAACAAGAGCTTATTGATTTAGCTCAAGGCCATAGCACCGATGACCTTGATGCCGTACGTTTAGAGCAATTAGAGCGCGTTAAGAACTTACAACAGCTCTATCAATTAGCCCAAAAACATCAAAAACTAACAACAGGCGGCAGTTTTTTCTCATTATTTAAAGCCAGAGAACAACCTGATTTTGATATTGAAGTCTTGACCATTGAGCTCGAGCGTTTAAGACTTGAAATGCTACGTGAAGCCAACATTAAAAAAGTGCTTGAAGACGCTATAGCCAATGAAGCCTTATTGAAGAAAATGGCCCCTTCACGAGTGCATTTAATTGATGGAAAACCCTGTGCTCTTTGTGGCGCGCTGCAACATCCTTATGCCAAATTTCCGCCCACGCCTAGCAACTCCAAACAAGCATTAATTGATCAAAAAGCTAAAGTTCGAGCTTTAACAGAAAAAATAAGTACGGCCGATAGCCATATCAACATTGCTCAAAAACAAGTAGAAAGGAATTCTTCTCGAAATACGCAACGCCAACAAATTAGAGCAGAATGGTTAAACCTATGTAATCGACTTAATGTTGCAAGCCCTGATCTTGATATTACTAAATTAGCCTTAATGCAGGAACTCATACAAAAAGAAAACGATGAGCTTACCAATACCGTACATTTCCTCAAACGCTATCGCAATAAACAAGCTGATATCAAAAAAGCTAAGACATTATTGGCTAATTGCACCGCGACTATTGATCAACTACAAATAAGTATTGAACATCTAGGCTCCAATAATGAAGGTTTAACTCAGGAACAATTAGATTTGGCTTCTGCCCTAAATGCTTATCAAGAGCAAGAGCGACAACTGGCGGACCAGGTGCTCACACAACTCAATGTACTGGGTGAAAAAATGCCCACTTATGGCCAAGAAGATGCCTTATTCGATAAACTTAATGTGCGTAGACAAGACTATCATGGCTATGCTTTCCGCCATAAAAGCTTAATAGAAGAATTAGCATCACTAGAAACCCAGCAAACTGCTTGCCAAGCTGAGGTTTTACGTTGTAATGAACTATCCACAATTTATACAGAACAACTGCAAAAAGAAGAATTAATTAGCCTACATTTAGCTTTAATCGAAAAACAAAAGTTAATTGCCGATAAAGAACAAGCGCTGACTATACTCACTCAAGAAATCGCTGATTTGCAGCGTAGTCTACAAGAAAAATTACCCACGACATCATTTACTAGCGTGCAGGAAATTAGCGACATACTGTCAATAATAGCCAACCAAGCTGATCTTGAACATACTAAAGCAGCATTAGAGCAACACATTGATAACCTTAATCGTACGCTAGTAGACGATCAAAACCTATTAGCGACCGAACTGGCTAACATAGATTCATCATTAAGCTTGGATGACTTAAACGCTCAACTAAAAAGCATTAACGAAAAAACAGAGATCGCCGAGATGGAAGTTTTGCATCTGCAAAAACGACTTCAAGATCAACAAGCTTTGCAACAACACTTTGAATCACTATCCTTGCAATGGCAACAACAAACCGCCATTTCTCAGCCCTATTTTGCTGAAGTTGCTTTGTTCGCTACTGAAAATAATGGCATGGCCTTTAGGCGTCGAGTTCAACAACGCATAGCTGATCAATTATTATTGCAAACTAATGCCTTATTAGAAAAGATCAGCGGCCGCTATTATTTACGTAAAGGCCACAGTGAACAAGGTTTGGCCTTAGAAATTGAAGATACTTATCAAGCTAATGTTCGCCGCTTACCTAAGTCCTTATCGGGCGGAGAAAGCTTCATCGTCAGCTTAGCCTTAGCACTCGGACTTTCTGAATTGGCTAATAACGGCCGCTCAGTCGAGTCTTTATTTCTCGATGAAGGTTTTGGCAATTTAGATGCCGAATCGCTTTATACCGTGATTAGTACCCTAGAAAGCTTACAGACCCACGGTAAAACCGTCGGCGTTATTTCTCATGTAGAAGCGGTACAAAAACGCATTAAAGCTCAACTACAAGTCGTTAAAAAAGCTAACGGCATGGGAGAGCTTAGAAAAGCGTCCTAAGCTGATAGGATACGGCTAGTGATTCTGGAAACACTGAGCCCTAGCTCGGCGTTCATCGTTATACACACAATTAAAGATCAGCGTTTTAAAACAGCTGAAGCTGTTTTACTCCAAGCACATAGAATACTTGTGGCACTTTGCCATGCTGGGGCTCGGCGTTCCCGGAAAGATATCTGTCCCGCCTTAAGTTGGTTGCCATAAATACCGATAAGCTTGCTATTTAGCATCCTTATCCAAACGCATAACTGCCCCGTAAGTCGTCTCTTTATCAAAATCATCCCAGATATACAAGGGAGAAATGATAGACTGAGTAGGTATTGGCAAGGTCACTAAGTCAGTAACACCACACCCAGTCCTGCCCAGCATATTAACGATGCCTTTAACAAAACCACCCACCCAGCCATAAAAGAAATTACTTTGATTCATGGTCTTGATAACACTTTTGGGTATTTCAAGTGACGCCGTTGTTAAATTAGCCAAAGCATTAAGACCTTTATCAGCGATCTTTTCACTATAACTTAATGGCGGCAACACTAATGTCGTATTGGCACGATTTGCTAGTATAGAACTATCAGCTTGAATCAGTGGCGTATAGACGATAAGCCAACTAGCACATAACACCACACAAAAATACCTAACTTTATTCATATCAGAGTCTTCAGCTATGATTGGCAATCACGATTATGCTTGATGAAATGATTTAATTGATAAAGCACCTGGTAAGTATCAATTGCTTACATAAAATTAGGTGATTATTTTTGAAACAGACTCGCAAAAATCCGAAGTACCAGTTGGTGTTACAATCGCGTAGCGAAATTTATAACGTTTCATAATTTCTAAACCTTTGACCTCAATAGTGGCGCGTGTGGTAGTGCCGATATCAACCCATACTCCATCCGTTCCATCGTCTGACACTTTAGACATTTGCCATTTATACGCCGTCCCTCTATCTTTAGGTTTAGCCACTAATTTAGCATCACCTGAATGCTCACCATCAAGCGCAGCCAGCTCTGGTTTAGGCGTTATGACCGGTTGTTTAGAAACATGAAAACCACTACTTAATATAATGGTTTCATCACCTGCGGCTATACGCTCTACATAATGAGCTAAGTTTCTATAAAGCGTATCAGCTCGTTCTGCTGCATCATGCAGCGCAGACATCGCTGCCGGCCCACCTTCTTTAGCGGCCTGCATTGCGGCTTCTAGGGCATCGACCACGGCTGTTGCCTCGGCTTCAGGAATGTCGGGTGTAGGATATAACGGATTGCCGTACAACTGGCTGTTAACATGGCGAAAAAAGCTGATTTTCTCAGCTATAGCATATTGAGCAAAGTCGAAGACTGGTTTTAGTTTTTTCATAGCGTTACCTATCAAGTGAGAGTTATTGTTGTGTTATCAACGTTTACAAAGCCATGACTGGCTGTATTTTTTACACTTTTTGTCAGTTTGATGTTCTTCTTATCGGTTTAACGTACTTCTTGTCGGTTTGATGCACTTCTGGTCGTTTTGACGTACTTCTGCTCGGTTTGATGTACTTCTGGTCAGTTTGACGTACTTTTTCTCGGTTTGATGTTCTTCTTGTCAGTTTGACTTACTTCTGCTCGGCTTGATGTCCTTCTTGTCGGTTTGATGTACTTCTGCTCGGTTTGATGCACTTCTTATCGGTTTAACGTACTTCTGCTCGGTTTGACGTACTTCTGGTCAGTTTGACGTACTTTTTCTCGGTTTGATGTTCTTCTTGTCAGTTTGACTTACTTCTGCTCGGCTTGATGTCCTTCTTGTCGGTTTGATGTACTTCTTATCGGTTTAACGTACTTCTGCTCGGATTGACGCACTTCTTGTCGGCTTGATGTTCTTCTCGTCAGAAGTATAGTCTAGTCGCCTTGCTCATCTCTCTATAGCCAACTGGGTCTAAAAAACGATCTGCTATAAAATAAAACCAGCTAACTAGTTTATCAAGTGCAGTCACTAAAATAACAAATCGCCCAAAAGGCCAATAAATAAAAAAATGACATTAAAAACAAAGACAATTATAAATTAAGCTGTAGCGATTTAAATGAAATAAGATTAAAAAAATCTAGTGATGTCTAAGTTTTTTCGAAGTATTGCACAAAGAAAATAAATAAACAAACTATTTTTGCAACTGATTTAAAATGTAGTAAGACTAGCATTAGTTCGTAGCTTCGATGCAACAAGACGAAATCAAGAACTTACAGCACTCAGAATTCCTCGCAACACTGAGCATCAGCCCGACTACTTGGTCTTTCATCTATTGTTTCCAGCTTCAAAGCAAGGCAAACCCTATCACGCAGAATTTAAACGATCAATAATAACAATATTTGTTATTATTGATCCTCAATAGCCAAAACTAAGGAGTTAAAGCCATGAATATATCCCTCAACCCTCATTTTGAAGAACTTGTAAAAGGCAAAGTACAAAGTGGCCTTTATAATTCAGTAAGCGAAGTGATGCGCGAAGCTTTACGTCTCTTGGAAGAGCGCGATCAGTTGCGTGATTTACGACTTGAAGAATTAAGAGGCGAAATTCAAAAAGGCATAAATAGTGGTAAAGCTACGCCCTTAAACATCGAAGACATTAAAGCGAGCGGTCGCAAGCGCCTTGCTGCACAACAAATAAGCTGAAATTTAATGCCACAACTATTAAAGCGCCCAGAAGCCGAAAACGACCTTGAAGAAATCTGGTGGTTTATTGCACAAGACAGCCCCGACAGTGCTGATAAATTCCTTGATCGCATTCAGGATAGTTGCCTAGCATTGGTAGACTTTCCCAAGATAGGCGCTAGTCGAGAAGAACTTAAAGCCGCTTTGCGTAGCCAACCCGTAGGCAATTACCTGATCTTCTATTTTTCGCTTGAAGACGGTGTCGATATTATCCGCGTTCTTCATGGCTCTAGGGATATGACACGATTATTTTAGCTCCAGATATTGCCTTCCATAGCATTAGCCTATGGCCGAAAAACTTTTAATCTATTCTCGAGAACTGCTAGTGCCAACCAAAGAAGCCACCGCCCGCATTAAGATTAATAAGTTATTAGAAGCAGCCGGCTGGCGTTTTTTCGCTGATGGTAAAACACCTGCCAATATTCAGCTAGAACCCAGTATTACCATCAAAACCCAAGACCTAGACGCACTCGGTCATGACTTTGAGAAATCCTCAAAGGGCTTTATTGATTTTCTATTGCTCAATGAAAAAGGCTTTCCTTTTATTGTCCTAGAAGCAAAAGCAGAAAACAAAAGCCCTATGGATGGCAAAGAGCAAGCGCGTAAATATGCTAAATCGCAAAATTGCCGATTTATCATTTTATCTAATGGCAATCTGCATTACTTTTGGGATCTTGAACGTGGCAACCCTTATGTTATCACTAGCTTCCCAACACCCACATCGGTTATGGGTTATCAAAAAAGCATACCTGACCCTAAGCGACTTATCGAAGAAGCCATTGATGATGATTATGTTGCCCTGACACAGCGACCCCATTATGCCAACGATGCCGCTTGGAAAAATGAAGCTGAACGCCAAGGTTTTATTGACACTAATGGATTGCGTTTTCTTCGACCCTATCAAAAGAAAGCCATTGTTACCCTACAACAAGCCGTAAAAGACGGCAAAGACCGTTTTCTGTTTGAAATGGCAACCGGTACCGGTAAAACGCTCACATCGGCGGCGGTCATCAAATTATTTTTACGGACCGGTAACGCACGCCGTGTACTTTTTCTAGTGGATCGTTTAGAACTAGAAGACCAAGCCAAGAAAGCTTTTCACAAGGTGCTTGCCAATGATTACAAAACCGTCATTTACAAAGAAAGTCGTGATGAATGGCGACACGCTGAAATTGTAGTGACTACCGTACAGTCCTTGCTGTTTAACAATAAATATCAAAAACTATTTTCGCCTACAGATTTTGACTTAGTCATTTCCGATGAAGCGCACCGATCTATTGGTGGCAATGCTCGCGCTGTTTTTGACTACTTTATTGGTTATAAGCTTGGCCTTACCGCTACACCACGCGATTATCTTAAAAAATTCGATAAAGATAAACCCGCCTCTAAAGACCCTCGAGAATATGAGCGCCGTCTTATGCTCGATACCTACCGTACTTTTGGTTGTGATGATGGCCAACCTACGTTTCGATATTCATTGCTTGATGGCGTAAAAGAGGGTTTTTTGATAAACCCGACTGTCGTAGATGCCCGCAGTGAAGTGACCACACAACTGCTTTCAAAAGATGGCTTTGTCGTTGAATTTAAAGACGACCAAGGCGGCGATCAGAAAGAAACGTTCAAACAACGAGAATTTGAGAAACGCTTTTTTTCACCCGCGACTAATCAGCTTTTTTGCAAAACATTTATGGCTCATGCGCTTCGTGATCCTGTCAGTGGCGAAATAGGTAAATCCATTATTTTTGCCGTCAGTCAAAATCATGCAGAAAAGCTGGTGACAATATTTAATCTAATCGCTGATCTTATGTTCCCTAACAAATATCAGTCTGATTTTGCTATACAAGTCACCTCACGCATACCTGAAGCACAACAATACACCATTAACTTCACCAATAACAACCTACTGGGTTCGGCTAATTTTCTGCCAACTTACAAAACCAGTAAAGCGCGGGTCTGTGTAACAGTCGGCATGATGACAACCGGCTATGATTGTCCAGACCTACTCAACCTGGGTTTGTTTCGGCCTATTTTTTCGCCGACTGATTTTATACAGATTAAAGGTCGAGGTACCCGCAAACATAATTTCCTAGAACAACTTTTCGATGAAGACCTTAAGGAAATGGTCGTTCAACCACGTAAAACAGCGTATAAACTCTTTGATTTTTTTGCTAATTGTGAATACTTTGAAGAAGAATTTAATTACGATGAAATCTTAGAACTACCCAAAGGCAGTACTAAAGGTGAAGGTGGCAGCGTAACGCCACTACCGCCTGGCAAGCCTTATGAACATCTCGGGGCCGATATCATCGATTCTATACAAGAAGAGATCATCGGCTATGAAGGCATGAAGATCGACCGGATGTTCTATGAAAAGTTTGAAGACTCTATTCGTGAAAATCCGGCTATTGTGGCCGCGATTGAAGCCGGACAGTGGGATCAGGTTATTGATTACGTGAACCGTGAAGTTTTCGATAAGCCCAATGAATTTTATACCTTAGAAAAGCTGCGTAAAGCCGCCGCTGTTGACCGTCGCTTAAGTTTACGTGAGATTTTAGAGAAAATCTTCGGCTTGATTCCACGCTTTAAATCCAAGGATGAGCTACTTGAAGAAGAGTTCTCAAAATTTGTCGCTGACTATAAACCTGAAGTGGCTGAAACGATCCCCGCTCTTAAAAACTTTTTTAAAGCTTATGCGAGCAGTGACCAGATTCGTTTTATTATCGAAAGTAGAGAATACACCGACCTTGCCACTAACCCAATTTTCACCACGCGTGATCTTAGAGCCGTGCCGGAAGACTACCGTACAATAATCCCTAATTACATCAAGGACTACGTACCCTTAAACCAATTTTCTGCTTAAGACTATTTGAACATGGATATTCAAGATGATCAGGATAAAGGCATAAAGCTTAGCGAATGATGATTTAACAGGAATAACAGTTTTTTATCCTGTCCATCCTGAACATCCATGTAAATAATAAAGAACTTTTAACATGGATATACAGGATGATCAGGATAAAGACATACGGCTTAACGAATGATGATCACAGGGTTAACATTTTTTTTTCCTGTAAATCCTGTTTATCCATGTTAATAAATATGAATATAAAGGATGAACTTATAATGCATGAGGAAATTACAAAGGAGATTATTGGTTGTGCCTTTGAGGTTATCAATGAACTGGGTGCGGGTTTTCTTGAATCGGTTTATGAGCGGGCTTTGCTTCTGGCCTTGCGACAAAAAGGTTTATCTGCAATTTCACAACATCCAGTCAAGGTTATGTTTAGAGGTAAATGTGTTGGTGACTTTTATGCAGATATATTTGTTGAAGAGAAGGTGATCGTCGAATTGAAAGCGGTCAAAACCATTGCCCCCGAACATCAGGCACAAATCATTAATTATTTGAATGCCACAGGGATTGAAGTCGGCCTCCTAATCAACTTCGGCAACCAAAAACTAGACTACAAACGCTACACCAGAAGCAAAGACTATTCACATGGATAGACAGGATTTACAGGATATTTATTTTTTTATCCTGATCATCCTGAATATCCATGTAAAAATGCTCTTACAATCACTCATATAACTATAAAAAGCCATGTTAGACACTGTTACCAAACGCCGTATAGACTCCGCCCGCGACATTCTTGTTGGCAAAGTACCAGACCCTAAGTCTCAGGTAGAACAAATCACTATCGCTCTAATTTATAAATTCATGGATGACATGGATGCTGAAGCCGAAGAATTAGGCGGTAAGCGTAAATTCTTTACCGGTGACTTTTCTCGTTACGGCTGGGCCAAGTTAATGAGTGCAGGCATTGGCGGCCATGAATTGATTGGTCTATATAGCGAAGGTATTGCCACCATGCCCCAGAACGCCGGTATTCCGCCGTTGTTTCGGGACATCTTTAAAAATGCCTATCTGCCGTATCGTGATCCTGAAACCCTGAAAAGCTTTTTAAAAATCATTGATGAATTTAGTTACGATCATTCAGAACGCTTAGGCGATGCTTATGAATATCTGCTTTCGGTGCTGGGTAGTCAAGGCGATGCCGGACAGTTTCGTACACCACGGCATATTATTGACTTTATGGTGGAGATTTTAGAGCCACAAAAACATGAAACCATGGGCGATACCGCCTGTGGTACCGCAGGCTTTTTAATCTCGGCTTATAAACACGTCCTTAAACACAATTCCAGTGATTACACACCGGAACGCTTAGTCGTTAATAGTGATAAAGACAGCCCTTTAGAGTTATTGGCCGTAGACAGTCCTCTACATTATAAAGGTGACTTATTAACCCCAGATGAACGCAAACGCTTGGCTGGAAATATCAAAGGCTATGATATTTCACCAGACATGGTTCGCATGTCGCTGGTTAATCTGTATCTGCATGGCTTTAATGATCCGCATATTGTTGAATATGACACGTTAACCAGTGAAGAGCGTTGGGATGAGAATTTTGATGTCATCTTTGCTAACCCGCCCTTTATGTCACCCAAAGGCGGCATCAAACCGCATAAACGTTTTTCTATTCAGGCTAAGCGCAGTGAGGTGTTGTTTGTTGATTACATTGCCGAACATTTAACGCCCACCGGACGAGCTGGCATTATTGTGCCCGAAGGCATTATCTTTCAAAGCCAGACTGCTTATAAAGCCTTGCGAAAAATGTTGGTGGAGAGTTCTTTGCTTGCGGTTATTTCTTTGCCTGCGGGCGTGTTTCAGCCGTATTCTGGAGTGAAAACCTCGATTTTAATTTTAGATAAGTCCTTGGCTAAGCACAGTAATAGCATCGCCTTTTTTAAGATTGATAATGATGGTTATGGCTTAGGCGCACAGCGTCGAGCCGTGGCCGGCGAACAGCTTAGTTCTGTATTAGCAGGGTTGAAAGACTTTGTTAACTATTTGAACATGGATGAACAGGATTTACAGGATAAAAGCGAAAAACTTGGGTTGGTTTTAGATGGGCTTATATCTCAGGGCACGGCGTTGATTGTGGCTAAAGAAAAGATCGCTGAGAATGGGGATTATAATTTGAGTGGGGAGCGGTATCGTGAAGCTATTATTACAGTTGGACATTATCCGCCACAAGTATTAGGTGAGCTTTTGGAAATCCAGTCCGGCTTTCCATTTAAATCGGAACTTTTCAACGAAGTAACTGGTACCCCAATAATTCGAATTAGAAATATTAAACTTAATCACACTATAACAAAATACACAGGCGAATATGATTCAGCATTCCTAGTACAGAACGGTGATTTACTGATTGGAATGGATGGTGAATTCAATTCAGTAATTTGGAATGGGGGCCCAGCACTTTTAAATCAACGAGTCTCTAAACTCCACTCATTTAGAGGATGTCTTAAAGAGTATGTGGCGCTCTTTATCCCAAAGAAATTAAAAGAAATTGAAGACAGCACTTATGCTGTAACTGTCAAACACATTTCAGGAAAACAAATTAATGCAATTCAAATCCCATTGCCACCGCTTGATGTACAGAAAGAAATCGTGGCAGAAATCGAGGCTTATCAGAAAGTCATCAACGGTGCTCGTGCTGTCCTTGATAACTATCGCCCACACATACCCATTCACCCTGATTGGCCAATGATGCCACTTGTCGAGGTGTGTACTGTCAATCCAAGAAAGAGTGAACTCAACGACCTGAACGAAAATACTGTCGTTTCCTTTGTACCTATGGCGGATTTGAATGAAAATGAAATATATTTTCAAGCCAAAGACACAAAGAAACTCTCAGAAGTAACAAGTAGTTACACCTATTTCAGGGATAATGACGTTTTATTGGCTAAAGTTACGCCTTGTTTTGAAAATGGAAAAGCAGGCATTGCAAGGAATCTCGTCAATGCTATCGGTTTTGGTTCCAGCGAGTTCTATGTTTTACGCGCTGATGATCGCATTTTGCCTGAATGGATTTACATTAGCGTTACAACCTCAACATTTCGTGAGACAGCTAAAGCTCAAATGACTGGTACCGGAGGTCTTCAACGCGTTCCAAGAGCCGTTGTTGAAAACCATCAAATCCCTGTTCCTCCAATTAAAATACAACAAGCTATAATCGCTGAGATTGAAGCCGAGCAAGCACTAGTCGCCGCTAACCGTGAACTCATCACCCGCTTCGAGAAAAAGATACAAGCAACTCTCGCCCGTGTTTGGGGCGAAGAACAAGATCAGGAAAACACCAGTGATTAACTATAAAAAAATCCTGTTAATCCTGTATATCCATGTTAATACTACTTGCCTCGCTCGTGTTTGGGGTGAAGAGCCGAGGCAGGAAAACACCAGTGATTAACTATAAAAAAATCCTGTTAATCCTGAATATCCATGTTAACTTTTGTTAATATGACTCACAAACATAGTGTTGGAGAAAGATCATGTTAAAAAGTTATGAAGCTATTTATACCAATAATCAATTGAATTGGTTAAGTTCAAAACCTGATGTTGATAATGTCAAGGTTCTGGTTATTTTTGAGGGAAATATTTCAAATCCCCCTGTAACAAATAACTCTATAAAAAACCTTAAAGGAATGGTGCCTAAGCCAGAAAAAGCGATAAGCCTAGATGAGATGAAACAGGCTATAGAACTAGAGGGAGCAAGTCGTTGATTGGATTAGATACCAATGTTTTAATCCGCTACATCGTTCAAGATGATGAAAAGCAATCTAAATTAGCGACCGCGTTTATTGAAAGCCAGTGTTCAGCTGAAAATCCTGCCTTTATTAATGAAATAACATTATGCGAAGTGGTTTGGGTATTAAAATGTGCTTATCGATATGATAAAGCGATTATTTTAAATGTGCTTAAGCAATTGCTAAACAGTATTGACTTACAACTTGCCTCTTATCAAGCCGTTGTTCTGGCCTATGAGGATTATGAACAAGGCAGGGCAGATTTTTCAGATTATTTAATTGCGCGTATTAATCAAAGAGCTGGCTGTCAGGTGACGGTTTCATTTGATAAAAAGGCTTGTGATAGTCAGAACTTTAAATTGTTGGATGAGTTATAAACCCTTAGGATGGCTAGAGACAAGGTGATAAAGTTATTTTTGCCCATGGCTTTAGCAAAGGTGAAAAAGACAATATTACAAAAAATGAGCTTGAAGGCTTTAAGGTTATGGCAGATGCCTTTGTTAATTTAACTGACGAGCAAATCGGCATATTGATTAATAGCAAGAATTTAATTGAGCGTTCAAATGACTAGCATTCAAACCACTCTCGGCGAAATGGCAAAAGATCTCTATTCAGTAGCAGCCATTGATAAAACAACATTAAGACAGTTTGATGTTCATTCTTTACCACCCGTTCCTGTTTATACGGCTAACCAAATTGTCAGTCTTAGACATAAACTTGGTTTAAGTCAGAGCGTTTTTGCTGCGTATTTAAATGTATCAGATCGAGCAGTAAAAAAATGGGAACAAGGCAAGGCACGTCCAATGGGTGCGACACTTAAGTTGTTGTCTATTGTTGAAAAAAAGGGTCTTGAAGTGATTGCCAATTAGATCAGAAATAGTAGTGTCTGTATTAACCCTTAGATCATTACAAAATCCTGTTAATCCTGAATATCCATGTAAACTCTATTAAGGGTTAGTTGAAATGAGAATGTATTATGTCGTTAGTTAAATTAAGTTACACAGAATTTGAGGGTACCGCACGGCATTGGGAAATAGATAAAGCCACCTTCTCTGACATTAACTTGATCGTAGGTAAAAATTCATCAGGTAAATCAAGACTTATGTCAGTATTTGCCACATTAACGCGCTTACTTTCTGGCCAGCAACAACCATTGCCTTATGAACCTAGTAAGTTTGTTATAGAGCTGGAATTAAATAATCAAGCTTTTGTATATCAGTTAGAAATTAAAAATGGCTCTGTCATTGCAGAACAACTTACTATTGATAGCGAAATTAAACTAAGCCGTTGTGAAAATGGCTCTGGAACAATACGCTATGAAAAAGAAGAAAAAGACTTAGAGTTTCAACTGCCTTTAACTGTTCTCGCGGCTGTTAACCGACTCGATACCATTCAACACCCCTTTTTGATGGTATTACATCAATGGGCAAAGAGCGTGGCTTTGTATCACTTCGGAACAGACTTTGGTAAATCTCAGGTAATGAGCATTACCGAAGCTGAAGTGTTCTTTCGTAATCCTGCTCATCCAGTATTTGATGATCCTAATAATCTTGTGGCGGTGTACACCTCGGCATTCAAAGATATTGGTGAGTCTTTTAATAAAGCTATTATTGCCGATATGAATGCCTTGGGCTATTCATTAACGGATGTAGGCTCTGAAAATATTCAAACAATAATCAACTTTCCTATTGCTGCGCTGGTTATGTTTACAGTTGAGAAAGATTTAGGCTTTAAGAATCCGCAAATGCAAATGTCGCAAGGTATGTTCAGAGCATTAGCGTTAGTGGTGCATTTGAATATAAGCGCGTTTTCTAAAAATAAGCAGGTCATTCTGGTGGATGATATTGGTGAGGGTTTAGATTATGAACGAGCAACTGCAATTATTAAATTGTTAATTAGTAAAGCCAAAACTTTTGATTTGCAATTGATCATGACCAGTAATGATCGCTTTGTGATGAATGAAGTGCCTCTTGAGTATTGGTCGGTGCTAAAACGTAAAGGCGGTATTGTTAAACTGTTTAATGCCCAAAATTCAGCCCAGCAATTTAATGATTTTAAATATCTAGGTTTAAATAACTTCGACTTTTTTGCTTCAGATCTTTTTGAAGCTGAGGTTGTTAATGATTAAGAAATTTGCTGTTTTCGTTGAGGGGCTAACAGAACAAGAATTTACAATTAGATTGCTCACAGAACTGGCTGGTAGGCACGGTATAACGTTTGAGGTACATCATCAGCATCTTGGGCGACTTGCTTTATCAGAGTTAAGGTCCCATGAAGCCCCCATAGTGCATGTGCTCATCGCAAATTGTTGTAATGACGAACAAGTCAAATCACAGATTAAAGATAACTATCAATCGTTAAAGCGCGCTGGCTATTCTTTAGTGATTGGCTTAAGAGATATTTATCCCTTCGGTCATGATGACATAGCAAAGTTAGAAGCAGGGCTTTTAGTCGGCTTGCCTTGTAATGATGAGCTGCCTATCCATATTCATTTAGCAGTATTGGAAATCGAGGCGTGGTTTTTAGAAGAAGTGCAGCACTTTGCACGCATTGATAAAAATATTTCGATGGATGATGTGATCGCTGGTGGTTTTGATCACACTCAGATGCGCGCTTCTGAGTTATCGCATCCGGCTGAAACACTTAGCAAAATCTATCAAAGTGTAGGTAAAGGTTACAAGAAAAATAAGAAGTCCGTTCAGCGAACTATTGAGGCCCTTGATTATGAAGAGCTGTATGTAAATACTTGCCAAAAAGCACCTTCGCTAAAGAATTTTATAAGCAGCTTAGAAACTGGGCTTTTTTAGTTTAGACGAGTAGATTGGGTTAATATGTACGCTTATAGTTTTTCTGAAGTAAAACAAAACATTAATTCTATTTTTGAGCAAGCTATCATAGATGGTGCTGTTCAAATTAAAGGCGAAGATGGTCAAGTTTTTGTG
>Ga0118677_10004277_pt1 | contig 26191 bp, 18 predicted proteins | sample AliMusrvi5mmetaG_FD_86154 | JGI IMG/M metagenome (GOLD analysis project Ga0118677, IMG submission 86154)
CCTCCTGAGTAAGTCGCTGTAATCCGTTGATTATCAATGCTTGAAATTTGAGGCTTTTCACAATTTTTCAGATGAGTCATGCGGCGACTTACTCTCCAACTCTATCCGCCCACCCGGCGGTTGCTGCTCGCATTTCAACATTTGAGTTTGTTCGACCCCGTGGCGCTTTTGAGGTCGAACACTGAGTTCTGAGCCTAATTGTGTGGATGCTCAGTGCATTCGCCACCGGATGACGGCATCTTGGCTTTTGCGGGACGCCAAAGCGTCCCTGCCCGCTCCATATTTCGCATAGTATCATCCTCTGACAAGTACGCCCATTTATCCCGGGATCAGGATGTCTGAAGTCACTCAGGATGGAGCAAGTGGGCCTACTTTGCGGGGTGGTGCCACAGGGATTCCCAGTAGCGCTGGTCCGTCTGATAGACATTGACGTTGGCGTCGGGGGCAAGGTCTGTGGGCAATACGCCGTAGCGTTTCATCTCGCGGATGTAGGCGGGACGGGGCTTGAAGTTCGGCATGTCGAAGCGGGTGATGGTGTTCAAGTGGTCCTTGCCGGCAATGACCATTGCCAGAAGCGCCTGGTAGCCGGGGTCGGACGTGTCAGCGAAGACTGCCGCAGTGTTATCGGGTTTGTGGCAGAGTTGATAGCCGCCGGCGGCGCGGGCGAGCGGGGCTAACAATATCATGGATTTTTGCGGGCGGCTGAGGTTATAGACGAGGTGGCGGCTTGTGACGAGCGAGCGGTCGGGAATCTTCGGCTGCCAGAACGAGGTGCCGCGTTCGTCAGAGAGAGTGTGCGGCAGGGGCGGGGCTCCCTTGTCTGAGTGGCAGGCGAGGCAGCGGCTATCCACTACCTGGGCGGCACCACGGGTGCTGGGCCAGTCAACATCGGTGCCGACCTGGTTATTTTCCTCGTAACCGCCGATCATGCCGGTGCCTAGTGCGGCATAGGTGCCTGGATAGGTGGCAGCGGCGTCGATCCAAAGGCGCAGCATGGTGGCTTGGTGCGGGGTGACGGTGGCACCGTAGTGGGAGCCGTCGATGAGCTTGAGCAAGCGGCTGGCGGAGGATCCGTGGGTGCGGGGGGCGTGGTTGCTGGTGGCCTGGTTGCGGCCATCGGAAAACAGGCCTGCGATGGTGAGCATGAAATAGCTATGGCTGAACATCGGGCCATGGTCGCCTGTTAGGATGAGTTTACCGGCATATGGGCCGCCGCGGGTGGTCTTGTCGTAGTCATGGCAAGCGACGCATGCGGAGTCGAGGATCGGTTGGATGTCACGGGGAAAGTCGAACACTTCAGGCACGCCGGGCACCGGGGTGATTTGGCTTGGCGGGTGGTCCAGGGCGGTGGGATGGAGCGGTGGAAGGGTGGTACGAGTGCGCTGCTCGTGGCAGCCGATACAGCTGGTGAGCTCACCCGGCTGGACTGTTAGGAAACTTTGCATGCGTTTTACAGCCATGTCTTTTTCATCCAAGGCGATAAAGAAGAAGCTACGACGTGCGGGAAGTTCGAGGAAGGCGGAGCCGTCGGGTTCCACTGGCACGGTGCCAGCCACGCGTTCGAGGGTGAAGGAACCGCCATAGGTAAGGGGGTCCATGCCGCCGGTGTAGTTGATGGGTTTGGGCAGTGACTCGATGACGAGCAATTTACGGATTTCGCCGGGTTTGATGCCCTGCATATTGCGGCCTTCGAGGATATTGTAGAGGATGAGTTTGCCGGTGGCTTGGGCGGGATCGGTGTGGCGGGCAATGACCTTTCCCAATGAGCGCGGCAGGACGGGGCGTGGCTCATGCACCCAGAAGCCGGCCTGGCGCTCGGATTCCGTCAGGGTGAAAAGCGGGGAGGTGCCGCCCTTGCCGTCCATGGCGAGAATTTCGGCACCCCGGGCGACGATGAATGCATCGGTGGAAAGCGGCCAGGGGTCGCGGAAATCAGCGGAGGCGGATACCACGTGGACGGCAGCGGGGTCGTCGGGGCCGAGTCGTGGATTGAGGGTAACGACCTGGCCGGCGTGTTCCATTTGGCCATGGCCAGGGGAGAATATACTAACGATTTGATCGGAGTCCGGGATGGGCTTGGCATCGATCATGACGATGCCCGGGGCCTGGTTGCCGAAGTAAATCATCTGGTTGGTGCCGTCGGGATTGGCGCTCCACAGGTGATGATAGTGGACTTGGGAGCGGTCGATGTACTCCCAGCGCTGATAGAGGATGCGGCCATCGGGAAGTGGCCAGGGGGTATTTTCCTGTTCGAGGTTGGCGGAAATGAGCTCGATATTGCTACCGTCAGCGTTGCAACGGTGGAGGGTGGCGACCTGGGTGAGCCAGCAATTGACCCAGCGTTTGCAGCGGCTGGAGACAAACACGATGCCGCCGTCTGGCAGTTGGCTTGGTTCGAAGTCATCCCACGGGCCGTCGGTGAGCTGGTGCACGTCTGAGCCGTCGAGCCGGCACTCATGGAGGTGATAGTGCGGATCGGAACCCTTGCGCCATGCAAAGAGGATGCGGCTGGCATCGGCGTTAAGGACCGGATCGCGGATGCCGCCGAGCGGATCGTCGATCAGGTTAGTGACTTGTCCGCTAACCACATTGAGTTTGCAAAGTCGGCCACCAGGGAGGTAGGTGGCACGGTTTTCATTGGGGCCGTAGTAGCTAAAGTTGGCATACCAATGGCCGTCGCTGGGATTGTTTTTTCGAACGGCGAAGACAATCTCCTTGAGTGCCGGGGCATGGCCCAGCACGTCGCTGCGGACGTCGGCGGAGGCCATATTCAAACCGACGGTCAGCGCCAGGGCGGTTGCCAGGAGGCGCGGTGGGCATGATGGGTTGATTTGCATAGGAATGGTTGGATGTTGGCGGCGGGCATGGTGCCCCCGCCACCGGTGGCCCGGGCATCCTACCCGGTGCATCTGTTCAAACAAGGAAGGGTGTTAGCATCGGCGCAAAAATATATCTCGTAAGGCAATTGAGAAGAATTGTAGCGGCGCTCTATGAGTGCCGATGTGCGAAAGCACCTCTGGCGCATCGACGGTCACAGACCGCCACTACAGGGCTTCAGATGATGCGAATTGCGGTGGTCTTCGGCCCGCCGCTATAAGCTGTTGGATATTCTTAGAGCGATTGCAGGTAAGCGGTGAGGTCGTCGAGCTGGGCGGGAGTCAGCTTTGAGGTGACGCCGTGTTTGTCTTTGGTATTTTGCTCGACGAGCACCTCGCGGATGGTCACAGCGCTGCCGTCGTGGAGGTACGGAGGGGTGCGCCACAATTCGGTCAGGGAGGTGGTGTCGAACCTGAGAGCCCCTTGGTCGAAGGGGCGGCTGGTGCCGACATCGTACATTTGGAGGTTGGTGAGCAGGGGGCCTGGGTGGCATTTGGCGCAAGCGATTTGGGGGTCGTTGTAGAGTTTTTCACCGCGCAGAGCCGCATCGGTGAGGGACCCGTCCGGTTTCCGGTAAGGACTCACCACCGGTTGCAGACCTTTCAGATAGGAATACACGGCTTGCACGTCCTCGTTTTTCGGCTCTGTGAAAAGAATGTGGACGAAACCGGCACGCACACAGGCTGGCAAATCGTCGCGGGCACCGTGGGACATGAGTGGCGGGGTCCGGTCGCTGAAGACGAGCGAGCGGGCGTTTTTGGGATTGCCCAGACCGTCGTTGAGCAAATCCCAGTTGAGGCCGTCGGCCCGCGCGTCAGGATGGCAGGACGCGCAACTGAGCCAGCGCTGGAAGCAGCGGCCCGCATCGTGGAAGAGCGCTTCGCCTTGGCGCGCTAGATCGGGCTGAGGCTGCACACCGAGTGCTACGGCAACCGGGGCGGCACCGTTCATGTCGGTTAGGACGACGTCGCCCGTGAAATACGCGGCGCTGGCTACGCGCTTGCCGTCGGGTGCCACGGCGAGGCCGCGGGGGCCTTTGGCCGGTAGGTCGATGCGGCGGATGAGGTTATGGCGGTACAAGGCGGCGAGGTCATTGACGAGCAATTCGGGGGTTTCCTTGAGGATTTCCGGGAGTCGTTCGAGGTCGATAAGGGCGAGTTGATGGACGCCGGATAGGGTGATGAACAAACGCATGCCAGAGGGGTCCAGAGCGATGCCCCAGGGGTCGGCGGCTCCGTCCATCACCTGGTCCAGAAGGACGGTGGCGACGATTTTGCTGGCAACCACGTCGATGATCGTCATGGCATTGGTATTGACCCAGCCGCGGTCGAGTTGGGTGGTTGGCAGGTTAAAGCGGCCGAGCGTGTGGACGACATAAGCGGTGTGGCCGTCCCCGCTGATGGCGATGCCGCGGGTGTTGGTTGCGCCGAGGGGCAAGCGGATTGGGGGTTTAGCTTGGAGGGTTTGGAGGTCGATCACAGACACTTGGGTGGCGGTGTCTGGGGCGACGGCGGCGGTATCCGGGATGAGGTTGCTAACGAGAGCAAGGGACTCGTCCGGGGTGACGGCCACAGCGGTGGGTTGGCGGCCGACGGTGATGTTGGCCTTGGTGGTGCCGGAGACGACGTCGATGACGGTGAGTTTGTCCAAGCCCCAATCGGTGGCCAGCAGGAACTTGTGGCGGGGGGCCATGGCGAGTCCGCGGGGGTAGCGGCCGGTGGTTAGGCGACGGGAGACGGCACCGCTGGCGGGATCGATTTCGGCGATGCTGCTGGCACCGGTTTCCGAGGCGAAGAGGTGTTTTCCATCAGGTGCCCAAGCGAGGCCTGCGGGAGCGCCACTGAGTTTGACCGTGCGCAAGACGGTGTTGTTGGCCGGGTCAATGAGGACCACCGCCGGGCTGGTGGCATCCGTGACGGCGAGAATTTTTCCGTCGGGTGCGAAGGCGGTTTCAAGGGCCGAGTGGACCTCAGCACCCATGGATGAGTGCAGGGCGGTTGCGGTGAGGATGGCGGTTAGCCAAGCGGAGGCATGTTTCATGGGGTGGAGGGGAGGGAGTTGGAGGTTGGTTTCCGTGTCGCAAGGACGCGCAGCGCGGAAACCGAGGGCCTATTTGCGGTTACATGCAGGCCATGCTGCGGGTTATTTGGCGGGTTTAGCGGGTTTGACTGGCTCGGCTTTGCCGGAGCCCAGGGCGACGACTCGGAAGCCATAGTTAGGCCATTTGCCACCATCCACGTCATAGCGGGTTGTGGCGAGGAGGTAGGCATCTTTGTCGTGCATGTAGAATGATCCGCCACGCAGACCGACCTTATCACCCGTCATGGTTTCGTTGTATTCCCAGACGTTGCCGTCTTGGTCAAACGTGCCCCATGGACTGGGTGCTGCCTTGAAACTGCCGACATCGGTGGGTGTGTCGCTGTTCAGGTTGCAGGCTGGGGCGCTACCACCTTTCACCGCGTAGGGCCAATAGCCGGGACCTCCGGGTTTTTCGGCGTCGAAATAGGCGGCTTTATACCACTCGTTTTCGGTGGTAATGGCCCATTTCAAGGTTTTGCCGACGGCCAGCGCGGCGTGATTTGGCGGGGTCACTTGGCCCCACTTGATCGTGTAGCTGCCGCTCTCGGTATCAGCGCTGATGCCGCCGCCGTTGCTCAACCAGTTGGCGTAACGAACGCAGGAGAGCCAGGTGACGTAGTTGACGGGTTTTTTGCCCATGGCATCTTTCAAGCTATAGGTGAAGCTACCGGCTTCGCCGCTGCGGAGGATGCCGCCGTATTGAGCGCCCATGCGGCCGTCGTAGAGTTCGTAGGAGTCGCTTTTTGCGACGGCGTTGAGAAAGGCACAATACTCTTCGTTGGTCACCTCGAATTTGCCGATTTTGTATTCGTAGGGCACCGCGCCATAGCCCGTGGAGTCCGCCGCATTGCCCGGCTTGCCCACCGATACCGTCACTGGTGGGGCCGCTTGGACTGCGACAGAGGCGGCCAACAGCAGCCAGATGGATTTGGAATGGGTCATCATATAGTAATTAGTTTGGAATTTGCCGACATGGTTTGCCTTCGTTCTGACAAATAGATCACGGCTGCCCAACTTACGCGCCGTGGTCAGGGGGTCTTTCGGAAATTTTTGGTGAGATGTGCAGAGGGGGGCGAGTTCCGTAGTCGAGGTCTCCTCGATGTCAATCCTGGCTTTTTGAGTCAGTGACGGGGGCTGCATCCAGACGGGCGTGGCGGGCGAGTTGAGCGGTTCCCGGCAAATCGCCACTCAGCCGGTGGGCGTGACGCACGGCGCTTGGTGAGGCCGTAAACGCGGCGGCGATGGCCTCCTCGATGACCGCAAGATCCAAGCGGCGTCCGGGATCACCACTCAGAAGCCTAACCACGGTTTCGCTTTCGGTGGGATGAAGGGTAACCAAGCGGGCAGCCAACAGGCTGATGCGCTCGAGCGGTGCAGGGGTTTGTGCCAATGTTAGGAAAAACGCCTCCAACCCGGCTAGATCCAACGCTTCGGGCTTGAGCGCCAATTCCTGCAGCATGAGACGGGCGCAGCGGGCCACATCGTCGTTAGATAGCAATAACTCGTGATATCGCTCGGCGCGGGTACCGGGCAAGGCGAGCAGGGCGTGGCGGATTGTCAGACGGCCCTCGTGCAATCCGCGTTCGCCATGGTGCGACGGCAAGGCCTCGCCGGTGAGCCACTGGACGGCGAGACGCAGCTCGGGATCACCGGTCAGGCTGCGCAGATAGCTCACAATGAACCCGGTTTGGGCCACCCGGCTACTCGTTTCACCCAGTAAATGGCAGAGGTCGCTGAAATCCGCCAGGGCGCAAATCGGCCTGGATTGGCGTGGCACATTGCCGCCGCGTGGTCGCTGGGTGGCTGGCGCGATGGAAAGTTCGAGTTGGTCATCGCCCATGGCGCACCAAGCATCGAACCCCTTGGCACGCAGTTCGGCGGCAAACTCCCGGGCAAAGCCATGCACCGTGAGTACCCGCCTCGGCCGCACACGCCGCACGCATTCCATCAACCCAGGGTGGTCCGCATGGTCGGAAAACGCAATGACTTCATCGACCCGGTAACGGTACTTCGCTGCCGCCTGCAGCGCCCAACCGGTAAGCATGGCACTGCGTTTGCCTGACAAGCCCTTGAGCGATTTTCCGCGCAGGGCGCTGGGCGGGATGACGACCACCTGCCCGGGCAAGGCGCAGCCCTCGAAGGGGACCGGCTCGGGCAAATCCACGCCCAACTCGCGGCACGCTTGGGTCATGGCCGCCACGGCCGGATGTTGGAGAGTGGGAATGCCATGTTCGGCGAGCAGGGCGAGGGCCTCCTGCGCCTTGCCGAGAGCATAGGCGCAAAGCACGGGCGTTTCGCCATCGGCGATGGTATCATGGACGAAGCGCAACACGGCGGATTCCACCTCCATCGGGCTGGGCAAGACGAACATTGGCAAGCCGAAGGTGGTTTCCATGACCAGCGTGTCGGCGGTTAGAAACGCCACAGGTTCGGCGGTGCGGCTGCGGCGCAATTTGAAATCGCCGGTATAGAGTAAGCTCGCCTGATCCTTCAGCCGGGTGACGTGCAACATCGCCGAGCCCGCAATATGACCGGCCGGCAGCAGCCGCATCCGATAGCCATCACGCTCCCTCGGCAAATGAAATCCCACCGCTTCGAGCTGGCCCTCGCCCATTCGGAAGCGCCGACGCAACAGTCCCGCAGTCACCTCCGAACACAGCGCTGATTCGTGCCGTGCCACATGATCCGAGTGGGCATGGGATACGAATGCCCGTGGCTTTGCATCCAGTGGATCCAGCCACAGGTCGAGCTCAGGCAAATACAGCCCTCGTTGAAAACTCACTTCAATCAAAGCGCGGCGAGCCTAAGCAACTTTTGCCTGTCCCGCAAAGGCAATCGGAGCCAAGAGCCGGAGTTGCACGGGCGGACTTCCGTGCAATGAGTGGTAGAAATGTGCGGCAGGCACCGTTTCTATGTCCATTTTACCCGAAATCACATCCCTCAAATGACTCGAAAATTCAGAAAGAAATTCGGCCCGCTGCCTTGACCTGAGGAGGAATTTCAGTGAGAGTGCCGCCCGATTTGCCAGAAAACCCAACCAAAATACATCCCATGTCACAAGCCACCCTCACCCAGATCAAGGACTGCACCGCCAATCCAGCCCCCCTCGGACTCCTCGCCTTCGGCATGACCACCGTGCTGCTCAACCTGCACAATGCCGGCTATTACGAACTCAACAGCATGATCCTGGCCATGGGGATTTTCTATGGCGGCTGCGCCCAAGTGATCGCTGGCATCATGGAATGGAAAAAAGGCAACACCTTCGCCACCACCGCCTTCATATCATACGGCATGTTCTGGCTCACCCTCGTCGGCTTGATCGTCCTGCCAAAAATGGGACTGGCCAGCCCCACCGACGAAACCGGCAAAGCCGCATTCCTGGCGGTATGGGGGCTGTTCACTGCCGTCATGTTCCTCGGCACCCTGCACCTCAGCCGAGCCCTGCAGGTTGTGTTTCTCTCGCTAACGATTCTATTCTTTCTGTTAGCCTACGGCGACATCAGCGCGGCTGGCCCCGCCTTCAAACACTTCACCGGCTTTGAAGGCATCTTCTGCGGACTCTCCGCCATCTACACCGGCCTCGCCCAGGTCCTCAACGAACTGGCCGGCGAAACCGTCCTGCCCCTCGGCCTGGTGCGGAAATAACGGCGAAACCCACCTGCGCTACAGCTGCACCTCGGTGCCCAGCCCAAGCTTCTCGGCATTGGCCAGTGCGCAAGTGGCCGCAGCCAAGTCTTGGATGGCGATGCCCACCGATTTGAAAAACGTCAGCATCTGCGGATCGGTACGCCCCGGCTTGGAGCCAGCGACGAGTTCGCCAAGTTCAGCTCGCAGGTGGTTGGTTTGGATCAGACCGGCTTGCAACGGCATGATCAGGTCACCGGCCTCAGCCCAGGCCGCGTCGTACTGGTCCACCACGACGTAGGCGCGGGCGACAGTTAGAGGGGGAATTTCCCGCATGTGCGGCTTGTACGAACCGATGGCGTTGATGTGGCAACCGCTGGCCACCTCCTCATCGGCAAACACCGGAGTGGCCGAGGTGGTGGCTGTGCAAATGATGTCGGCTCCTTCGAGTGCCTCGGCGGACGATGCCGCCACCGTCACGCGGATACCAAGCTCAGCGCTGGCATCGCTTGCGAAGTCCGCAGCTCTCAGCAGGTTTTGGTCAAAAATACTGGCGGAGCGAATGGGTCTCACGGCACACATCGCATCCAATTGCGTGCGGGCCTGAAGACCGGCACCGAAAATGGCGACCTTGTGGGAGTCCGCCCGGGCCAACAAATCGGTGGCGGCACCGGACGCCGCACCGGAGCGAATGGCCGTCAGTGAGGTACCTTCCATGATGGCCAGCGGTGAGCCGGTAGTGGAATCAAACAGCATAACCATGGCCTGAATGAAAGGCAGGTTGAGCGCTGGGTTGTTCTCAAACAGAGTGATGACTTTGAGACTGAAGCGTGCGGTATCGGGGCTGTGAGCGGGCATGACCAACACGCCGCCCCGGTGCTCGGGCATGTTCAGATGGGTGCGCAGCGGCACGACCGCCCGGTTTTCCGACAATTCCCTGAAGGCGCTCTTCATCACCTCAACGGCTTCTTGCATCGGCAGAGCACGCCGCACGTCGGCGGCGGATAAAAATAGGAGTGTTGGCTTGTCATTCATGATTGGCTATGTCGGATGGCGGGTGGGCGGCACACTGAATGCCGCCACTCGCCATGTCAACGTTAGATGCCACCCTTCACGGATTGAAATAAACCCGTGACATGGTGGTCCAGCCAGTGGCACCGGGGAGCGGTTTTTGCATCGGATCACACTGCTTGAGCCACTCGATGGTGCGCGGTTCCTTAGCCATAGCTGCCATATCATCTTCAAAGTGGCTGCCGGTATATTCGTAGGAGCCAAATTCATACCACTTGCCGTCGATCTTCTGCAGATAGATCGAGAAATTGTGCATGTGATACTTGTTCAGCAAATCACGCACGCCAGGATTGGTGTCGGCATGCAGCCGCTTATATTCGGCAAGCCTTTCGCTGCGCACCTGGGTGACCATGCCAACGCGTTTGACCGGCACAATCGGGGCACAACTGGCGGCGAGAAGGGCGGCGAGCAGAGGATATAGCAAACGGTGGACTGGACGTTTCGTTTTCATGGGGGCTGGTAGGTTGGGGTTGGGATCGGGGCGCGATCAGCCCTTTCCGGCACGACCCTAGCAATCGGCGGCTCGTGTGACGAGGGAAATATCCGTGTCGTGGGTGATTCACCTATCACGCCCACTCGCAGAGGGATTCCAGATGACTGGCAGAGCCGTCACGAAGCCAGCCGTCGAGCTGGGCCTGGTCCTTGAGTTGCTGGCCGCGGGCGCGTGGCACGGCGATATAGCGCGTGGGCAATCCAGGGTGGCTGCTCATATCGACCCAGAGTTTTTCAAACTGACAGACTGGAAAAATGTCCTCCTGGCCACGGCCCCAGCGCTTCTTGACATCCTTCAGAGTGATATAGGTGGGCATCCGCGCCGCCACCGCACGAATCGCCTGGTTGACTTTTTCCAGGTTAGTTAGATCAGTTCGACTCAGTTTAAAAGTGGCGAGGAGCTGATCGATGTGAATCCAGCAGGTATTGGAGTTATAGTATGAAAGATTGAACTCGTCCTGCTCGCGGGGCATCGCCAGCCCCTCGACGAGGCGCAGGCGGCCATCGACACGGGCCAAGCCACCCCCCCGGTCCTCGAGGCGGCGGGTAATGACTTCAAAGGTGAGCCCGGCACCGCTGGCGATGTGCTGGCCTAACAATGCAGGGTCCACCGTCATGCCGACGGTGTCAATATTATGCATGACCAGGTGTTGGAGTTGTGGGCGCTCATCCAACAATTTTATCAGGGTTCCGTTGCGCAAGAGGTTGGGGATTTCATACCAATGGCCTACCGGATGGAGGCACTGAGCGGCGAGATTCGCGGTGTAATCGCTGGCCTCACCGTTGGCTTGGGCCCATTGTAGCAGCGCGCCGCGCAGGCTGTCGCGCACTTTCTGCTGTTGGACGTCGAGCAATTGCTGCGGCATTTCCTCCCAGGCGAAGCGCAGGTCGCGTACGGTGGGGATGAGGCGCAGACCAATGGATTTGCCAACAGACAGGTGCAGGGGCCCTTGATAGCCATAGTTGGCATGATCGGCTAGAAACCGCTCCGTAGCCGCATGCGAAAAATAACTGGTGGTAAATACATGCGGCAACGCCGTGCCGACAACACGGTTGATCTGGCGGCTTTTTGCCAAATGAGTCTCGATGAACGAGCGGTGGCGGCCACTCAATTTGCAGAATGGATGCAACGCCTTGACCACGCCAGCACCCTGGGTCCAGCGCGAACCGGCACCGGCAGCAAGGGTGACGACTGCCACCTCGCCGGCGCTCAGCGCGTTGAGGCCGAGTTGACGCAGGCTGGCTGGCAAAGTAGCCGGCTGGGTGGCGTCGAACAGGTCCCCTTCCAGCACATCCTCGATGACAGCGTTGGCTGGCAGACGGTTTTGGGCGAGACCGAGGCGGCCGGTTTTCAAGTCGCCGCGGATTTGTTCGTGGGTTTCGGGGTCGAAGCCGAACTCCTCGAGGAGAAGGGCGAGAGATTCCTCGGAGGCGCTTTCCGCCTGGCCGCCGGGCAGAATGGAATCAAACAGCGCCTCAACCGCCCCGCTGAGGTGCGGATGACTGCGACAGGCGACGGCAAAGTGGTTAAGCTCAGTTAGATGGTGGGGTGCTAACTGATTGCGCGGCATTCGCAACAACGGCGGAATACTCAAGCTGTAATAGCCCGCAGGCATCAGCGCTTCGGCCCCTACCAGCAGGTCGGACCAGGTGCCGCGTTCGTTGATGGAAAAATCATAGACGACCGGAGCCATGGCAAAGGGCAGAGCGCTTTCGAGCGTTCGCTTGGTTTCTGTCATGATTTCCAATAATCTCTGACGCCCCTCATGCATGCGCTGCGGGGCAAAGATGAAACCCATGCCGCCGCCGGCCATGCCGCCGAGCATCCAAAAGCCCCAGAAATCGGCACCGAACTCGGCCCGCACTTTGGCGATCAATGCCTCGGTATAGAGGTTGCTGGCCCACGGAATGATCGTTTGGATCGGCTGTTGAAAATTCTCCGTCGTGGCAGCCCCCAGCGCCTGCACATCGCCACTTTTGAGCGCCTCAAGGATGCGATGGAGAATCCCGTGGGTTTGCTGGCGCGCCTGCCATTCCAGATCACAGCGCAACAGGTACTTTTCAGTGACCATTTCCAATATCGGGCCGACGTTTTGTGCCATGCCTCCGTGAACGAGGACCAGCGAATCCTGAAGCAACTTACGCGCACTGGCTGGCACCTCGATTTCATCTAACAATCTGTGGTTAGGCATCAGGCGGCCGCGGCTGATCCCGCATTCCGGATCGCCCTCCAACGCCAGCGCACCTTCGATGAGCTTGATGCCCGGCCACACGCCGCCGGAATCCTGCCAACCGCCGCCGGAACCACCGAGCCACTCACCTAACAAGGCACGCGCCAGCACGATGCGTCGCTCGTTTTCCGCAAGGCCACCGGTGAGCGAGCGCGCCTGGTTAGTGGCACGCATGCAGGCCGCAATGAGTGCGGCGAGCAGGTTGGTGGACACTGCTAGGCGCGAGCCCTTGGGGATGTTGTTGACGTTGCTCACCAATTCGATGCCGCGGCCCGGTCCCACCACCGCGCCCAGCAAGTCCGCCAAACTCTGGCCGGATCCCTCAATACCCGGCGGCACCAACCCGCTCGCTATCACCGCCGCCTTGAGCAATCCCAGGTAGTCCTTGGCAAAATCAAATACCTCGTTGAGACTGGAAATTTCCGCCGTGCATCCCAAATCCACACTGGTGAGCCGCAACACCGGCTCGTCTATCACCCGCAAACTCGCCTCCACCGGCGGCCTCGGTACGGCACCTCCTCCGTGTATCGCTAGATCGATCGACACATTGAGCACCTTCGCTCCCTCCGGATAATCCATACCCAGAAAAAAAATGTCACTCCATCCGCAATGCGTCAGGTCCATACGCACCGGTGTGCGCTCCCGTAAAATCGGATAGGTCCCGCTCGCGGCATCCCGCTCTAGCAACTCAGGCCGGATCCTCAGCGGGTGATCTGCCGGATGCCCCATGCGGAACATCCATTGGTTTCCCCGCACGCTGCGCACGCTGCGCCGCACCTGGTCAGCGAGCGTCTGAAACGCCAACCGGTGGTAGGCGGCGGCCAACGCGCTGGAAATGGCGTCGGACGGCCCAGCAGCCTGCTGGTATGTTAGAAAAACGTCAATTGCTTCCTCGAAGCGCCGTTGCAGCAAGTTTTCGTAACCACCGAACGGGATAGCGGCGGCGGCTGTGGTTTGTGCGGCGAGTCTGGTCGGAAGGTGGAAACGATGGATAGCGTGGAGGAAAAGCAGGGCACGAACCCGGGCGTATAGGTTTTCGCTGGCGCGGCGGAAAGTGTCCAAGTCGGCAGCCTCCGCGAGCAAGTCGGCGGCACTGAGTTGGGCGCAGACGGCATCCAGCGACTGGTCGCGAACGGTGGCATCCGGCGAGATGATGAGCGGAATCAGGCGTGACATGGACGGGTGGCCTCAGGCTTGGGATTGGGCGAGCAGTTCGATCATCTGGGTGAGCACCTCATCGCGGTCCTTGCCGCTGAGTGCGAGGGCGAGCTGGGCGTTGAGCAGGCCGTAGCGCTGTCCGATGTCGTGGCGCGAGCCTTCGAGTTCGTGGGCGAGGTATCGTTCGCAGCGGACCAACTCATCCAAGGCCCGTGACAGATCAATGGTAGCGGTGGCGGGTGGGGCAGCAATCTGGCGGGCGAGAATTTCCATGATCGCCGGCGTAAGCACATGCAGCCCGAAAAAGCACAGGTAACGGCCGGCTCGCAGCCCTGGCACCACCAATTTTTGCTCGGCCTCGGTGGGGGTGGGTTTCTCAATCACCGCTTCCACTTCATACAGCCGTTCGCGCCCGGGCATGCGGTGGCCACCAATACAGCCGTAGTGCGGCAACATCCGCTCAGGGGTGGCTTGCACGGCCGAAACTGCGCAATTTTCGCTGCGGGCGGTCTCAATGAGTTGCCGGGCGCAGGATTCGCCGGTTTGGCTAAGGTGCAGGTGGTCGCCCATCATCAGCAAAAATGCCTCGTTGCCCGTAAACGCCGCCGCACAATGAATCGCGTGGCCCAGACCGAGCGGCTCAGGTTGCACAATAAAGTGCATCCGCCGGGCATGCGGCCCCGCACTCGCCTCGTACGACTTTTCCGTGCCCGGGCTGATGATCACCGCGATTTGCTCAATGCCCGCTCCCGTGATTTCCTCCGCTAAGATGGTCAGGGCGGATTTGGGCACTCCGTCGCGATCCACCAGCATTTGCAGGGGGAGCGCGCGCTGATTCTTGCCGGCGGCAGTGATGATGGCCTTGCGTATTTTCACACGCCAATCATGCCGCAATCAGCCAACTTTGACAACCCCCACAATGCCCGCTAGCCCGAATTTACGCAGTCCGCAATAATTCAGCCTTGCCTCCGGTCGTGGTGGCGCTATTTTCAAGCCAGCCGTTCGCTTAGGAGGGAGATTCTTCCAGCCGCCCGGCAGCATAAAAAACCGGGGCGTCCGCCCCATCCAATGAATAACCGAAACACAACAGCATGAAGTCAAATACAAAACAGCAACACGGCGGATTCACCTTGGTGGAACTCCTCGTCGTTATCGTCATCATCGTCACCCTAGCCGGTGTCGCTTATCCCAAACTCATTTCTATGGTGAAAAAAGGCGACCAAATAGCGGCCGTCAGGAATGGCCAGAGCATGATCCTCGTATTGAATGAATTCGCCAACGACTATGGCAGCTATCCAGACAAGGATACCGCCAAGGATGTCACCACCAAGACGGGCTCTCCCCTCAATTTGATCGGCGATACCGCCAATGATTATTTCAGACAGGTCATTGCCGCTGGTATCCTCAAATCCGAAGACCCGTTTTTTGCTAAATCCTCTGTTTCAACCAAAAAACCGGACAATGTCATGACCGGCAGCGAGTGCCTCAAAGGCGGCGAAGTGGGATTCGGCTACATCATGAACGGAATGTCGGCCATTGCCAACGACGACCCCAACCGGATCATTGCAGTGACCCCTCTGCTCAACGGCAGCGCCAAGGGTGAATTTGATTCCGGCCCCCTGGACCAAAAGGCCGTGTTTGTCGGCGTGGATTCCAGTGTCAAAGCATTGGTCATTCGCCAGGACAACAAAAAGGTCGTCGTCAACGGCAGCAAAACCCTGTTGGAAAGTGGCGACAGCACCATCTGGGGTCCGGAAATCAAGCCAGTCATTAAGGTCCCCAAGAAGAAATAATTGCCGCCTCTCTGAGTTTCTCCGCCGGGACGCCCGCCAGGGCCTCCCGGCTTTTTCGTGCCGTGCGTGGCTGCGCGCCTCCGGCCGCAGCGCCTTTGAACCGCATTTGAACAGCCCCACAGATCTTCCATCTTCTATCCACTATCCACTATCCACTATCTCCCCGTCCGCGGCACCACCACCGGTGCCTTGGCCAGCCTCTCCCGAAGCACCTCAAGGGCTCGCAACAATTGCGGGTCATGCCCGGCCACCTCGTCGGCCGGACCCAGCGCCACTCCGTGTTCCGGGACCACGCCCAAGCCATCGAGGTCGTCGCCGCTATTCGCATCAAACCACCCACGGAAAGGCACTTGCAGACAACCGAGGTCCGGGATGGTCTCCTCCACCGCCGATATCACGCAAGCCGCCGTGGTATTGCCCACAAGCGGCGCTCGCCTGCTTTGTTGCATGGCATGGCAAAAAATCTCTGCATTAGAACAGGTGTTTTCATTGCATAGAACCACCAGCGGCTGGTCCCACACCGGATGCACGCGGCGATCAACCGGGTAGCCTTGCGGCCCCCCGCGCTGAATGGTCAATACGTGCTTGGGCTGACAAAACATCGCCAGCACCTGATCGGCTGCGTTGCCGCCGGGGTTGTCGCGTACATCCAAAATGAGTCCGTCATGATCGATTGACGCCCGATAGATGGCCAGTTCCAATTGTTGGTTGTCCTCAGCCTCCATCCGCTGCCATGCCAGATAGGCGAGGCGCGGGCGCTGCAATGTACCGGCGATGTCACGGCAGGCTGCCTCATGTGCTTCATGCTCGAGAGCACGGGCCCTGGCGTATGAGATACAGCGCAACTCAAGTACCCGCTCGCGGCCATCGGCCGCCCGCACCACAAGCGGTAGCGCCCGGTCAACCGCACCAGCAAAAAGCCCGTTCAGCGACGTATGGCTGTTCACCTCCTGGCCCGCAATGCGCGTGACAATCTCCCCTGGCTGCGGCGCCTCCTTGAGTTGACCAACCGGCGAACCTGCAAGCACCCGCCCAATCACCAACGGCCCATCTCCCGGATCATCGCGAAATACCAGCCCCGGATGGCCAGTCACCTCTTCCTCTTGCACTGCGGAAATTGACTTCGGCCAAACATCACCAACAAAGCCAAGATGCGAGGCGTTGAGTTTGCCTAACAGAAATCCAACAACCCGCTCAAACTGCTTGGAATCCCGAGCCGCCACAGCCAACCCCTCGTATTTCTCCCGCAGCGCCGACCAGTTATTGCCCTTCATCGCGGGATCGTAAAACCGCTCGCCAAGCGTGCGCCAAATACGGCGGAATCCTAGCCGCAGCACATCCTCCCGCCGCCGCTCAACCGTCATGGAAACTGCAAATCGTCTCACTTCGCCATCCCGAAGAATCGCAGGACTTCCGTCCACAACCCACAGCAAGCTGCCATCTTGAACCATCCGGATAGGCACGCCTCGACACTTCGCCACGACGCTCAGGTGTTTCCCTGAAACTGATAGAGAATAAAGCTGCCGGTCGCCAGGTCGCTCGCTTTGTAGCAACAGGCTCTTGGAATCAGCAGACCAGACCACCCGACTCGGCTCTATCCCACGGGTTGATAGAGGAACGGCCTGCTCGCCGCAACGCAAAATTACTGCGTCCGGACAATCCGGTGCGACACCACCCTTGCCGAAATCAACACGCCACAAGCCGGCTTTGTTGGAACCACTGCGGCGGGCGGTGAACACCAGGAAACGACCGTCAGGCGACCAGCGCGGCGATCCGTCGAAGCCCGGGTTGCGGGTAAGGTCGAGCGGCGGACGGGAACCATCAGCAGCCACCAGCCAGATGTCGCGGTTGCTGTTTTTGTCGATAGCACCGAGGGCCAGCCAGCGCCCGCAGGGTGACCACTCAAGCGTGGGCTTGTCCCAGCATTCAAACACCTGCCTCGGATTGCTGCCATCGGCAGCGGCACTGAAAACATCACCGCAACCCTCAACCCATGCGATTTTCTCACCGTCCGGACTGATTTTCAGGCGGCACTTGGAACACTGGCCGTAGGTGAGTTGTTCTGCCTCGCCAAGACCTCCCTGCCCGAACGAAGCGCGAAAATAATTAGCCGCCAACCCATCGTCACGCAGAAAGTACAACCACTTGCCATCATGGGAAAAGTGCACCTCGCTTTCGGCGGTTGGCGTTTCAGTTAGACGAATCAGTGCCTTCCGGCCATGATCCATCAACCACAACTCGCCACACGCGGCAAACACCACCTGTTCCAACCCCGGCGCGAAATCCGCGTCCGTCACAGTATCAACCCGCTCACTAAAGCGTGAAACATCTGGCACTTGTGCCCGCGTCCACAGTTCCAGCGGCACCGGCGCTACATCTGTAGCGGGGCGAAAACGACACAATTGCCAGCCGACCAACATAATGAAGGTCGCTCCATCAGCCGCCACAGCCGGCTGCGAAACCCCCTCACCAGTCACAAATGTAAGCTGTTTACTGCTCCTCGTCGTCTCTCGGTAGGAGCAAAGATTAGCCACACCATTGATACGAGATACATAGTAGTATCCCTTGCCGTCACTGTGCCACAGCGGCGAGCGCACATCGCTGGCAGTCGGGAGCAGCCGCTCAAAGGATTTATCTGCCTCTTGATAGAGCCAGAGTTGCGCCGCACGCGTGCCGGCCTCACCCTTGCGATACGGTCGCTCACCACCCCGGCAAAACAGTACCCGTCCCCCATCTGGCGAGCAGGAGGCAGCGGTCGCATAGACATCAAACAAGCAACGCTCACGCCGAACACGGGTTAGATCCACCTCTAGCAGGCGACTGGCCTTGGGGCCGGTCTGTTCGCGCCTGCCCGAGATGATCGCTCGCTTGCCGTCCAGCGACAGGCATTCAAGCAGTCCTCCCTCGCTGTGGAACGTATGTTGCACCAACTCTCCGCCGCTTGCAGCTATCGAAAATACTTGGAACGACCCGCTCCGCTTACTCGAAAACACCACCCGCTTGCCATCCGGTGTAAACTGCGGACGGCTGTCTTGTGCCGCCTGATCGGTGAGACGAACTGCCTCCCCCCCTTCCACCGATGCTCTCCACAATGCGTCAAGCCATTCAAAAACAATCGTCTTGCCCTCCGGCGACAGCGCCGGCCTCTCGACCATCCGCACAAGCGTGGCGCCCTCTGGCATGGCGGCTCCAACGCTGCCTACCGCCAACAACCGACCAAAAATCACCCCCGCCGTTCTCCCCCAATTCATGTCTCGTCGCCTATCCCCTTTTTCAAATCCCTTGCGCTCCACAGAACCCCGACTGCCGCCGCGCTGCCCCGCAATCTCCGAGCCCCGCTCTTGCGCTTTTCCCCAAACCGATTTCGATACGCCCAAAATACCCCATCCACAAACGCCCGACTCCCAAGCACCGCCCCATCAGAAAAATACCTCACCCGACACCGTAGCATCTTGCCCAGCGCCACATCACGGCTGCGCTCCTGCTGCTCAACCTCCGCCTCCACAACCTCCTTCTTCATCCCTGTCTTCGTCACACGTACCTCACGCTTGCCTTCTTCGTTCACCACCTCCTGCAACGTCTCCTCTCCTTCCGCCAATAACAGCATACGGTATTGCTTTGACACATCCCCTGCCCACTGCCGCGCGTCCGCCTCATTTCCCTTGTGCGCCGTCAACGCCCGCACCAACCCCGCCTGCGCCTTCTTGCCATTGCCCCTCGGCCCACCACCCATCGCCTCCCCATAACTACTCCACCTGTACTCCGAAGGATCCCCCACAATCCCCGCCCTAACTGGATTCAAATCAATATACGCTGCCATCGTCCGCGCCGCTAACCCGTCCTCCACCAGCACGCTCTTGAACGCATCCTCCCACAACCCGCCTGTCCGCTCGTGCTTGCGGTTGTGCCATTGCGTAAAACGCTGCAGAAACCCTTTCATGTATTCGCTTAAACTGTGCATCCGATAGGTATAGTGCTGATGCAATTCCCCCGCCGCCTCCTCACAGCCCAACTGCCGGTGCTCCTTAAGCCGCTTCGCTACTTCCGCCACCACCACATCATTGTACAAGCACCCCAGCCGTTGCAGCAACTCCTCATCCGTCAAGCCTCCCACCGCCAGCGGCGGCACCTCCAAAAGTAGGTGAAGGTGATTACTCATAAAGCAATACGCCAGCACTCGGCACCCCGAAAAACTCTCATACATCCGCATGTATATCCGCAATTGTTCCTTATCCTCCTTCCCAAATGCAAACCGCCTGTCCACCACCCGGCTCACGCAATGATAAATGGCCGGCTTCTCCGCCGAATCCTTCCATGGAGCGATGAACCGGGCACGCATGACAACATATTCCCACAAAACTCCGCCGGGTCAAGATTTTTCTTTGATAATAGGAGACTCCTCTTGTTGAGCAAGAACTATCTTTATAATAGGAGACTCCTCTTATCCCTCTTGCCCTACCCTTGGTCACCGACATTCCTACAGCCTATCTGTGACCTCACTAGCGGCCTGCCAGTACCGGATTTTTCCGGGAAGTTTTCCACACCGATCCTCTTGTCGAAGGAAGCTCAGGACATGCTCAGATATAGAAAGTCGTCGTGCATCAGTCTGCGGCGGGTGGCCGGCGCAGGTTTTTTTTGCTAGACAGGATACGTTTGTCGGCCACCGATCGCTGTTTGGAACGGCGCGAGCGGCGGCGTTTCTGGCGGCGGATTTTCTCTATCTCCTGGACCCGCTCGGATTCCTTGCCATCGCGAACTGCCTCCAACTCCTCGCAGAGTTCGCGGCGGGCGAAAAACCGGTTTATTTCGCGTGAGCGAGCCGCCTGGCACTTGACGGTCACGCCGCTAGGCAGATGTTTGAGAAAGACACAGCTGGAAGTCTTGTTGATCTTTTGTCCGCCAGCCCCCGAGCCTCTGACAAATTTCTCGATTAGGGTCTCGTCACTGATGCCAAGTGCCTGCATGCGCTGTTCAAGCTCGGTGAGCTTTTCCGTGGAGATAGGGACGGGCATGAGACGGCGGCAGGACGGGATGACAATGAATCTGGAAGCGGCCGATGGAAGCCATTAGAGGGTGGCCGTCACATCCTTCAGTTCGCCGTTGACGCGGACTTTGACCTTGGCGGGGGTGGCGGCACGGATGTGATAGGAGGTGACTTTGCCGTCTAGCCATACGCAATCCACCGTGAAGCCGCCGCGTGCGCGCAAGCCGCTGAACGAGCCGCTGGCGGCCCAGGCCTTGGGCAGGGCAGGCAGCAGGGCGATTTCGCCGGCATGGGATTGCAGCAACATTTCAGCCACGGCACCGGTGATGCCGAAATTGCCATCCATCTGGAACGGCGGATGATTGGTGAACAAGTTGGGCAGCGTATTATAACTGAGAAGCCCGCGAAGCATGATGCCGGCACGCTCGGCATCGCCCAGCCGTGCCCACATCGCGCAGCGCCAGGGCCAGGTCCACGAGCGGCGACTGTCGCCAATAGTGGTGTCCACGCCAAACGGTTTTCCGGTTTGCTCCTGGTGGTCGTTGCTGCGCACTTTAAGCGAAACGATGGCGGCGTTGGCCAGCGCCGGGGTGAGCGTTGGGGAGATCTGCCGCCCCGGATAAACAGCGAAAAGGTGCGAGGTGTGGCGATGGGTGTCGTTGGGCTCATCGCGGTCGGTCTGCCATTCCTGAAGTTGACCCCACTTGCCAATTTTATTAGGCGCGAGTTTCGTCTGCAATCCGGCCACCACTTTTTGGTAATCGGGATCGGTGCCGAGAGCCTTAGCGGCATCGAGGTAGTTTTGGAACAAGTCCCAGATGAGTTGCTGATCGTGCATGACGCCATCCTCGCGGGGGCCGTGTTCGGGGGACCAGCCGTTAGGTACGACCAGAGAGCCGTCGGGAAGTGCCTTGAGGCGGTCCTGCCACATCTGGCAGATTTCCTTGAGCATGGGATAGGCAAAATTTTTCAAGTAGGCGGGATTGCGGGAGAAAGCCCAGTGCTCATAGACATGTTGGGCATACCAAGCGCTGGCAGGGATGTTCCACTCCCAACCGTTTCCGCCGAAGATATTCTGGCTGGTGCGAGCGGTCCAGCCGCGGGTGGAGGCACCAAACGCCTTGCGAGTGGCGATGCGGCAGGGTTCGGCCGCCGCCGCAATGAAGTCCACCAAGGGCACCTGGCACTCAGATAGATTAGTAGTTTCGGCAGCCCAGTAGTTCATCTGGACGTTAATGTTATTATGATAATCGCTGGCCCACGGTGGAGTGTTGCTGTCATTCCATAGGCCCTGTAGGTTGGCAGGCAGGCCGCCGGGCCGCGAGCAACTGGCCAGAAGGTAGCGGCCGTATTGAAACAGGGTTGACTCCAACTCGGGATCTGCTGCGGTTGTTGGATCTCCGGCGGCATCAGCATAGCGCTTCAGGCGTTGATCGGTGGGCAGGGCGAGGACGGCTGCGGTGGTTGTGCCGATGTCAAGGCGGGCGCGGCCGAGCAGGGATGTCAGGTCAGTGACATGGGCGGCCTTGAGGGTGGCGTAAGGTTTGGCAAGGGCGGCGGCGAGCTCCTTCTCCAGCAGCGGGAGAGGGTCCGCGCCACGCCAGCCCGCAGCGTAATCCGGCTTGTAATTGGTGCGAGCATTGAGCAGCAGAAGTAGGCTATCGCAGTTTTCAAACACCAGAGCATCACCCTCTACGCGGGTCTTGCCGCCTGCGGCAAGGACGCGCAAAGCGGCCGCATGCTTGAGTTTGTTAGGCATTTCGCCGCTGAACACCAAGCCGGTGAGCGAGGCTGTGGTGGTGGCTCCCTGGGCGGAGGCCAGGGAGATTTTGCCGGTGAGTGTACCGGGTTTATCGGCGGAGTAGCGGAAGGCTAGCACCTGATCGGGGTGGCTGGCGAAGGCCTCGCGGGTGAACTTGATAGAGTTATGGGTGAAGGTGGTGGTGTGGATGCCGTTGGCGATGTTAAGAGTGCGCTGGTAATCGGCGGGGGTAGGGGCGGGGATGTCCCAGGTGATCGACAAGTCTCCGAAGTTCCGGTAGCAGCCGAACCCGTGATCGCCGCAGTCGTAGGCACCATCCCAGTTGTTGTCGCCCGACCACAGGCTTTGTTCGTTGAACTGGATGCGCTCCACAGTCACGCCGCCGAAGAGCATTGCACCCATTCTGGCATTGCCGATAGGCAGGGCACCGCCCACCCATGCGCTGGCGGGCTGGCGGTAATTGAGCGTGTGGCCGGCGGTTTGCGGTGCGGCAAACAGCGGTAAGATCAACGAGGCAGGCAATAGTAATTTGGCTAGGTAAGTCATACTTTAACGATCAGTTGGAGTATTGGTGGTTGCGGGCTGGACGACGATGACCTTGGTACCGGCCCATTCGTCGCCGAGGCGGCGGCCGTGCTCGGGTTTGTCCTCGCGGGTGAGTAAGATAAACAATTCGACGAAAGGAAACAAGGGGATGGCCAGCACGGCGTTGCGCAGCAGGCCGGGCTGCCAATTGCCGGCTAGCGACACGCCGTCGAGGGTTACCGCTTGAAGGTGCATGGCTTTTTTGCCGACGCTCTGGCCACCGAGCACAGGCAGGCAATCGCGGCTAACAAGATAGGCCAGCCCCACCAGCGAAGGCAGGCTGGTGCCGAAAATGCCGGGCAAAATCATCCAGGTGGCGATGGACAGGCCGCTCGCCAGCACGCCATCAATCACCCCGGCGATGATTCGGGTGTTGAATGGTGCCAATGCGCCGTGGGGGGATAGGTGGATTTCTGGATCTGGTGCCAGCCGCAGCTTGATTTTGGCAGCTTGCTCCACCGGCGTTGAGGGTAGCGAGGTCGGCGCATCGGCCGGCGTAGCAAGAGTCGGCACGGGCGGCGTGTAGCGGGGGAGGTCCGGTGGCGGCGGCGTGGCACGTGTGGGAGTGTCGGATGGTTGATCCATAGGTGGCTGCAAGCTGATACCACGGACGCGGCCAATGTCCAGTGCGATTCGATGCTGGAAATTTGAGCGGGTGCGCATTTACGCTCGCCTTTGCGGCTAAAAAGCGCCATTTTTTTCGGCATGAGCATGCTTACCCTCACGCCATGAACACCCCCAACCTCGGCCCAGCACGCTTTGCCTCGCCACTTACCCTAACCATCAACGATGACATCCGCATTCCACAAAACATCGAGGTGGGTGCCGATCCGGGCTATCTGTTCGAGTTAGCGGGGCCGCGGGACAGGTTATTTTTCGAACCGGCGCAGACGCGTGCGGCGGTCGTCACCTGCGGCGGCCTGTGCCCCGGTATTAACAACGTCATCCGCTCGCTCTTTCTCGAACTGCACCACTGCTACGGGGTGAAGGAAGTACTAGGCTTCCGCAACGGCTATCAGGGGCTCGATCCATGCCGCGGCGCTGAGCCAGTGGTCATGACTCCCGAATTTGTGGACGACATCCACCAAGAAGGCGGCACTGTGTTAGGCACGTCGCGGGGGCCGGTGGACACCGCCGTGGCGGTGGACCATTTAATTGGACTGGGAGTGAACATCCTCTTTACGATAGGTGGGGACGGCACGCAACTCGGCGGTAACGAGTTGTTCCAGGAAGCCCAGAGGCGGGGCCACCCGCTGGCCGTGGTTGGCATCCCCAAGACAGTGGATAACGACGTGGCTTTTGTCGCACGTTCCTTCGGGTATTTCACCGCCGTGGAGGAAGCGTCAAAAATCCTCAAATGCGCGCACACAGAGGCGCACAGCATACACAACGGGATTGCGCTGGTCAAATTGATGGGCCGCAACGCCGGGTTCATCGCCGGAGGGGCCACGGTCGCCAGCCAGGATGTGAATTTCTGCCTGATCCCCGAGGTGCCCTTCGCGCTCGACGGTCCACGCGGCTTGCTGGCTGCGCTGGAGCGGCGCGTCCTTCGGCGTGCCCACGCGGTCATTGTGGTGGCCGAGGGTGCCGGCCAGGATTTGATAGAGTCGGTCGGCGAGCAACGCGACGCCTCGGGCAACCTCAAGCTCAAGGACATCGGACGATTTCTGCGGGAGAAAATTGAGGCCCACTTCGCGACGGCTCACATCTCTGCGACACTGCGTTACTTTGATCCTAACTACATCATCCGCAGCGTGCCCGCCGATGCCGAAGACTCGATGTTATGTGATCAGTTCGCCCGCCATGCCGCCCACGCCGCCATGGCCGGTAAAACCGGCCTCGTGGTGGGCATACTCCACGACCGATTCATTCATGTGCCAATTGCTTTGCTAACAAAACAAAAAAAGTGCGTGGATCCCACCGGTCCAGCCTGGCGCGCTGTGCTGGCCGCCACTGGCCAAGCCGAGCACTTTGAGTAAGCGCCAGTTCTCATTCTCCAAAAAACTGAGATTGACCGCAATTATAGGGAATCGAGCTTACTCGACCCCGTGGCTCTTTGAAGATCGCGTACTTAGTTCTGAGCCTAGGCTTGGCGAAATCCCATATATGGAACCGGTAGATATTAGAGCATAGCTTGGTAGAAATAGCAGTGTATCGGCCAGCTTCAATGCAGCATTTACCAGCGTCCAGACAGCATTGTTAGCCAATAACTTACCCACGCGACACGCAATTCGCCAGATTTCATCGAAATTGTTAATTCATCATAACGAATATAATATATTTCGATTGACATATCTGATGATTGCCGCATTTTAGTCAACGTATGAAAAAATACACATTGATACTACTATTGACCGCAGCGCCGCTTTTTGCCGGCACCCAAGCTCCGGTCATCGCCTCGCAATCAAACACTGAACAAGGATGGACCTTGGGTCTCGAACCCATGGCTCTTCGCCCCTACACGTCTAGTAGTTGGGACAAAAACGATTATAACTTTGCTGGCCGTGGTTCTCTCGGCTATCAATTCGCTGACGGGCTTTTCGTTACCGCGACCTACTTTGGTTATGGAGGTGATCTCACGGACCACACGGCAAGCACGCCACCCATTGTAGGACCGCCAGCCTACGTCGGCTATTTAGACCACTATAACGGCAGAATGAGTTCGTCGTATATTGATTTGGTCATTGGGCAAAACTTCAAACCGACCGAGACGTTGAAGCTTTCGCCATTTGTGGGTCTGCGCTGGGCCATGTATCAAGACGGCTTCACCGATACCGAGACCATCCCTTACCCCGCAGTTACAAGTACCACGACTCATCCGTACGCTTCGTACCGTCACGATTTCGAAGGTCTTGGAATCGTGATAGGAATAGATGCGACCCGCGCATTGGGCAACAATTTCTCGATCTACGGAACCGCGAAGGAGACGGTAGCTTTCGGAACCAGTAAAGACTCAATCGCGTACATCGGAAACCCCAACACCTATTACGAAAACAGCGGCGATACCGTGGTGTCCATCAGCGAACTGGGCCTCGGTGTGCAGTATGACTTTTGCTTCAGCGGCGTTGCCTCCAACATCCGCCTCGGGGTGGAAGGTCAATGGTGGGCCACTTCCAGCTCCAGCACAGGCTCTAGCTCTATCTCCGGCTCCAGTTCCAGCAACGTCGGCCTAGCCGGTTTTGTGCTGGGTGCCAACTTCCGATTCTAACATCTAACTTGCCTTTCTGCAGGCAACAACTCTGCCTCCTCGGTCCTCCCGGGGAGGCTTCTTTGTTAGCGCTCAATTCCTTGGTCTGCTAGAGGCATTTCGGATGGCTGTACGAAATTTTAAAAAATATCTTGCTATTGGCCGGTCACGCCTCAATATGTGGATCGCTTGCACGCTATTTGGCTGTGGATGCGCGCTTTGTTTAATCTGTGACGCCTAGATCAAATGAAGTGTGGAAAGAAATGGCGTTATTTAGAACTGAAAACAATGGACATCTACGTGGGCAATCTGCCCTACACTGCTACTGAAGGGGACGTGACAGGTCTC